>SESF01007094.1_pt1 | contig 43495 bp, 36 predicted proteins | sample 3171521 | NCBI WGS metagenome assembly SESF01 (sample SAMN10866945, study PRJNA518727) | freshwater metagenome | biome: subpolar coniferous forest; feature: holomictic lake; material: water; isolation source: holomictic Lake 227, 6 m and 8 m depth | place: Canada: near Kenora, Ontario | collected...
CGAAAGAGGTTTGACCTCGTGAAACCCCGCAGGCTTGGCTGTGTCCGGGCCAGGTATGAGGCTAACTGGTCAACCGCACCCTCCCCCCAGACCGCCGTCTCGAGCTTAGTGTTGATGTAAGCACCAATCTGCCAGTAGAGCTCGATCAAGGAGGTATTCACCGCGCGAAGGGTACTCTGTCGAGACGCTTCTATGAGCGCAACGATCTCATCGAAGGCCGGATCCTGACTCGCATCAGCCATATGAACCTCCACCTTCCTCGAGTACGTCAAGAATGGTATCGCCGGGCGGCGACACCCAATCGGGACTAAGCTTGCTCATACTGACTCCCGCGATACATGAGATGTTCTCATCATACCAGCACCCACCGAAAGCTCAGAAGCCTCTCACTCGAAACCGAACTCTCCAACTCTCCCTCAATCCCCTTGATGATCTCATCCCGCTTCGCATCAATCTCATCCTGCGCGTCGAAGAGGCGTCGCCGCGCCTGGTTCCGCTCCGTCTCCAGTTCCTTCACCCGCTTCTGGAGCACAAGCTTGTCCTCGAGGCTCATCGCGAGGGTAGAAGCCTTCTTGGTCTCCTTGATCGCAACCTCGAGTTCCTTGATCCGGAGTTCCAGCCCGCTCTTGAGGTCCTCAGCCCAGAGGTCGAGCTTGTCAATCTCGGTGTTAAAGTGAGCCTGCTGGCGTAGTTGGACTTCCTCCTGCGCGCGCTGCCGTTGTAGGTCGGTGACTGCTTGTAGTTGCTCAGGAATCGCTGTTCTGAGTGCCCGAGCCTCAGCGGGCAGCTGGAAAAGCTTTTGCGCTACCTCAGGATGCATGAACGTCCCCTCATCGGTGAGAGCACCAACAATGAGGAGCTCTTCGGTCTCGTACTGGGATTGGCGCGTCAGCACCTCAACCTGTACCCACCCTGATTGGCCGATCAGGTCTTCGAGGGCCCCGATCACGGGACTTCCGGTGTAGTAGAAGCTGAGCTCGGCTGCTTCGGGTCGCAGAGCTCGGGCAGCCTCGATGAGTCGCTGTGCCAAGGGGTGAAGTACACGGTAGGCATGTGCGACTGGCCCTTCGACAAGTCGAAAACGGTATGCTTGCCCCGCATAGTCTAAGGAACCATTAGTATCGTTCCAACTCCCGGAAGTGCCGAGCATGTGCTTGGTGAGGAAGTAGAGCGCTCTTTCTTGGGTACCCCTGAGTGCAATTGCTTCGGTCTCTCGCATCTTTAGGCGGCGATGGACATCTTCATCGAGATTTTCAAGAACCTTCTTTTGCGTCTTGGTCATAGTCTGGGCTATTGTGTCGTCGAGTTCCAATTGCAGCTGCCCGAATGCGTCATCAATCTCGTTCCGAGTCCGGCATGTCTGATAGATACCGAGTATCCGTCGTTCGAAATCAACACCCGAACCAAGTGCCCCAAGCACCTCATCGCTTGCGCCGAAGACACCATCGAAGAGCGTGAGCTTCTCTTTGAGGAGTTCGTATACCCGTTCATCCGCCCGGTTCCGAGTGTTGAGGAAGTTGATAACAACGACATCGAACTTCTGCCCATAGCGATGACAGCGACCGATCCGCTGTTCGATTCGCTGTGGATTCCACGGCAAATCGTAATTAACGAGAAGCGAGCAAAACTGAAGATTGACTCCTTCGGCGGCAGCTTCAGTGGCTATCATTATCTTGGCAGTGTTTTTGAAGTAATCGACGATGGCGGCCCGGATGTCCGCCGAGGGACTCCCGCTGACCCTGTCGGAACCCTGGTTCCGGGACAACCAGTCCTTGTAGATCGCTTTGGACTTCGAATCGCTGTTGTCGCCATTGAAGAGCACGACCGATCCGGCATAGGGAGAAGCTGAGAGGATTTGCTCAAGGTAGAGTTGGGTCCGCCTGCTTTCGGTAAAGATAATGGCTTTGTCCGATGCCCCGAGGTCCTGCATTTTTTGGAAGCCAAGTTGGAGTGCGGTGAGTAGCTTGTCGCCCTTTGCGTTTGTTCTGATGGCCTGGACCCTGCGCCTGAACTCACGGATCTCCGATATCTCATCCGCCAGGGCAGCTTGGTCTAGAGCCTCGCCTGGCTCTTCGTCATCGTCCTCCCATTCCTCTATATCGGAATCCAAGCCATCAATATCGTCAATAACCTCTTCGACTCCCAGTTTTGCTGAAAGGTCGACTAACCTTTGTTCCATTCGATCAAGGGCTTTTTGCATGGCAAAGCTGGACGATGCGAGGAGCTTGTGCAGGACAAGCGTCAAGAGTGAACGCTGTGCACTCGGAACCGAGAAGAGGTTTCTCCGCGAGAGCCACTCAGTAAAATCATCATAGAAAGACTGTTCCTCATTATCCGGGGCATAGGTCTCAGTCAGCGCAATTCGTTTCGTGTACTGGATGTACTCAAGGACCTGTCGGCGGAGTGTCCTATAAAAGAAGGGGGCAATACGGTTTCTGAGTTCTTCGAACCGACTTTGATGTGCGAGGCTGTGATATTGCGCCCGGAAACTTTCCTCGCTCCCGAATGAGCGAGGGTCAATGAAGCTGAGAAGTCCGAAGAGTTCCATGGCGCTGTTTTGCAAGGGCGTCGCCGTCAGCAGAAGTTTACGCACATGGGAGGTTGCGTCTTTCAAGGCCCTTCCCATATGGTTCTTTTTCCGCCAGCTATTGCGAAGGCGATGCGCTTCGTCGATTACCACAAGGTTCCATCCAAGCTGCCGGATCTGCTCTGCTTTTTTCGCAGCGAATTGGTAACTCGTCACAATGATTACATCTTCCCGGTCAAATGGATTTAGTACGCCGCGACCTTCGGCTTGCCTGAATGACTTGCTTTCCAGGATTGCAGTCTGTAGGTAGAACTTTTCAGCCAGCTCTGTCGACCACTGCTTTCGAAGCGTCGCTGGGACAACCAAGAGTATCCGGCGTTTCCGTTCGGCCCAAAGTTGGGCAACAACGATGCCAGCTTCGATTGTCTTACCCAACCCTACCTCGTCTGCCAGGATGACTCCCCGTGAGAGCGGAGATTTGAGGGCGAAAAGAGCCGCGTCTACCTGATGGGGGTTGAGATCGACTTGGGCTCCCATCATCGAAGCCGCTATCTTGGCATAGCCGTCTTCAAGAGATCGCTTAGAGAGGTCCCAAGCCCAGAAGGCCGCCTGATGGTCGGTAGTTGTGAAGGGATGGTCGGCAGGTGCCCGAATAGGCCTTGTTTTAGTGGAGTCATCGAAGGGAGGAGTGGCTGGAGGAAAGACTTGGGCTTCGCCTCGGTCAGACATTCGCTATTTTATGGCCATGCGATGACTTGAAGCCGATTTTCATGACTAGTGTACCCAAGGCTCAGTCAAGAGCCTATCCCTCCCCGCCCTCGACAGCGTCCAGCGCAACCTCGATCATGGCTGAGAGGGATTTCTCGCGTTCCTCCGTGCTCATGTGCTCGCCCTTGAGCCTGAGGTCCGATACGGTGAACATTGCCAGGGCCTTGCGCTTCAGTTTCGCCGCGTTGCAATACAGCGCATAGGCTTCCATGTCCGTCGCAATTATTCCCATCTCCACCCAGGGCGTCCAGACTTCCTTTACCGCGTGGTAGCGGGAAAACTGGTCGAGGCAGAGCGTGTTTCCTACAACGAAGCGCTTGCCCGCCTTCCTGGCCGCCGCGACCGCCCTCTCCATGAGGCCGAAATCCGGGATGGCTGAAAATACTCCGCCTAGTTTGTACTGTTCTGGCCAGGAGGAGTTCGTGGAGGAGGCCTGGGCCACAACGATGTCGCCGAGCCTCATGTCCGGAAGGAAGCCCCCGCAGGTGCCTATCCGGACAATCTCAGCTACCCCGAAGGTTTCAAACAATTCCCAGGAATAGATGCCCATCGAGGGTATGCCCATGCCCGAGCCCATCACCGAGACGGTCTTGCCCTGCCAGACGCCGGTGTAGCCCAGCATTCCCCGCACGGAGTTGAATAGCCGCGCGCCTTCAAGAAAGTGCTCGGCGATAAACTTCGCGCGGAGAGGGTCGCCAGGCATGAGGACCGAGCGTGCGATGGGGGCTTCGGGAACGATGTGGGGCGTCGATTTCATGCCTTGACTCCTTGCGGCGTGGCTGCTGCGGCACTGATTTCCGCAATGGTTGTGCGGCATTCTCCGGCGATGGCCAGCATGCGGTCCATCACCCCTTCCTGGTCGAAGCCTGTCATCCTTCGGTCGCGGACAACCCAGGCTCCGTCCACCAGGACATGGCGGACGTTATGCGGCCGCATTCCGTAGACGATTGTCGCGTACCAGTCATAGACCGGTTGCAGGTTGAAATCGCGGGTATCGGCCAAGACCAGATCTGCCGCCTTTCCGGCCTCGAGAGAGCCGGTCCTGTCGCCAAGGCCAAGGGCCACGGCCCCTCCGAGGGTTGCAGCGCAGAGGGCCTCACGGGCGCTGACGATGTCGCGGCACCGCTCACGGGTCTTCTGCAGTTTCGGGTAGATCGTCATAACTCCTTGCATATCCATCCCGTTGCCCGAGATGGGACCGTCGGTGGCGAGCCCCAGGCGTATGCCCGCCTTCGCCATCCGCCAGGCCGGGCAGATCAGGCGACCCGACTTGGCATTGGAGGCAGGCACGTGGGCGACGGCCAGGCCACGGCGGGCGGCCAGCTCGATGTCCTGGTCATCCACGTAGAGCATGTGGGCAGCCAGAAGCCTCGGGCCAAGTATGCCGGTAGAGTCGAGGTATTTCAGCACGGAACCGTGACTGGCCGAAAAGCGCTCGTGCTCGAAGTCAGCCTCGGCGACGTGGAGAAGGACGGGGACATCCCTGCGCTCGGCTTCGGCCGCGATGAGGGCGAGGTGTTCAGCATCGACAGTGTAGGGCGCATGTGGAGCGAAAGAAGGAGATATAAGCTTATCGCCCTTCCATTCAGAGATAAAGCGACAAGCGTACTCGATGCCGCCGTAGGGCTCGCCGGAATCGGGTGCCGGGAAGTCGACCACCGTCTCCCCGAGAAGGGCGCGCAATCCCGCATCCTTCGTGGCCCGTGCCACCTCATCCTCGAAGTAGTACATGTCAGCGAAGGTGGTAGTGCCCGAGAGTGCCATTTCCGTTAGCGTGAAAAGACTGGCCTCGCGCACAAGCCTGCGATTGACAAGGCTTTTTTCCAGGGGGAAAAGGTATTTCCGGAGGCGATCCGGAAGGTCCTCGCCCGCGCCCCTGAAGGCGGACATGGGCAGGTGGGTATGGGTATTCACAAAGCCTGGCAGGGCCAGGAGGCCCACGGCGTCGAAGGATCCCTTGGCATTTCTGCGGTGCCAGTCAGCCTCGGGGGAATCGGCCGCGCCGATAGCCAGGATATTCCCGCCCTCGATGGCGATAAAGCCGCGCTCGTGGATGGTCCAGGAGGCATCCATGCACAACAGCGTGCAATTGTCAATGAATAGGTCGCAGGCCCTCACGGGAAAACAGCTCCACTGCCGGGACCTTGGCCTGGGCCGGACCCTGCAATCGGCACTGCTGCCGCCGCCTTTCGCAGCGCTGCATCTGCCTCGGCAAAGAGCTTCTTCTTGCGAATCGCTTCCGAGCGGTCGCGGAGGAGGGTGACGACAATGAAGCCCAGGATCGTCATCGCGTAGGGCAGGGCCTGGATGAGCTCCGGAGGCAGGCCCAGGTTCTGGAGGAAGGTCGCCAGGGCATCGGTGAGGCCGAAGATCAGCGATGCGAAGATGGCCCCGATCGCGGTGCCTCCCGCCACTACCTGGGCGGCGTTGGCCACGTAGCCCCTTCCTGCTGCGATGCCCGAGGTGAAGTTCGAGGTATAGCCCATGGACAGGAAGCAGCCTGCGAGCCCTGCCAGAACCCCGGATACAATGAGCGTGAAGAACTTGATGCGGTCTGGATCGAGGCCGGCCGCACGAGCAGCCTCGACGTTCTCGCCTGTGGCCTTGATGCGCCTCCCGATGGTTGCCTTGTTGATTATCGTATGTATGACGATCACGGCGACAACGGAGATCCAGACCACGATGTTCTGGCCCGAGATCACCTTCCCGATCCAGGGAAGGTCACGGACCCAGGGGATGTTGATGATGGGCAGGACCTTGCTGGGCAGCGAGGAGGAGATGCCCTTGTCGCCCGTGAGGGCATAGAGGACGAAAACGGTACCGCCCGTGGCGATGATGTTGAGCGCGACGCCGACCAGGACCTGGTTGGCGTCCAGCTTGAGAGAGAAGTAGCCCAGGAGGAGGGCTACAACAATGGCAGCGCCAATTCCTGCCAGGAGCCCGACCCAGGCATTCCCGCTGGCTGCACTGGCGATGACGCCCACGAGGGCAGCCCAGAGCATCGAGCCCTCGAGGGCCATGTTCTTCACGCCTGCCTGCTCGGTGATGACCGCTCCCAGGGTAACGAGGAGGATGGGCGCTGTCGACCTGAGGACAATGAACCAGTAGTTGGATGAAGTGACGATCTCGGCAATGTGTTCGATCATCGTGCGGCCTCCGCACGGAGGGCAGCGTTCCGGAGGCGCCGGGCCTTGAAGCTGTTGACAATCTTGTCGGAAGCCAGGATCAGGATGATTGAGCCCTGGAGGAGGGTGATGAACTCGAAGGCGACGTCTCCCCTCCTCGACATGAAGTCGGCCCCCACCCTGAGGTAGGCCAGGAAGAAGGCCGACACAGGGACGAACTTGGGATTCTTGTGCGCGAGCATCGCCACAATTACACCGTCCATCGCATAGGAGGGGTCCATCTGCCAGATGAAGGAGCGATAGAGGCCGCTCATCTCGATGGCGCCGCCCATGCCCGCCAGGAAGCCCGCGAGGAAATGGGCGTAGAGTGCGACCTTGGCCACCGATATTCCCGCATAGGCTGCGAACTTCGGGTTTGCGCCGGTAATGCGTATCTCGAAGCCCCAGCGCGTCCTGAACATCAGGAGGGTCACGATGAAGATGAAGGCCAGGGCTATGAGAAGTCCGGCGTGGAGCTGCGTGTTCGGCACGAGCCTCGGAAGGAGGAAGGTCTTCTCGAAGGGGAGGGAGGAGAGGATGGTCTGGCTCCGGTCACGGAGGAAGTAGAGAATTATGTAGCTACCTATGAAGAAAAAGACATAATTGAGCATGAGGGAGGATACCAGCTCGTTGGCCCGCCACTTGATCTTCAGGATGGCTGGAAGGGTGCCTATCAGGCCGCCCACGAAGCCGGCAGCCACGATGGCGACCGCAGGGTGGATTCCTGCGGGAAGCTTGACTCCCACGCCAATGGCCGTGGCCACGACGGCGCCGAAGTAGAAGCTCGCATCGGTGATGAGGCTCATATACTTGAGCGAGTAGATGATGCAGAGGGCGAGTCCCGTGAAGGTGAGCGGCACCATGACGACAAGGAGGTAATTGAAATTGTAGCTTCGAAGGAAGGGACCGAGGAGGAAGTTCCGCGTGGACTCCACGGGATGCTTGCTCACCAGGAAGATGAGACCTACTCCGGCGGCCAGGGCGAAGAGCCCGGCCAGGATGGTGACCATGAAGGGCTCGAGCTTGTCGCGGTCGGTAAAGAAATAGCCCAGGCTCGCCAGGGGTCCGGGCCGGCGCGGGGATTTTCCGGCATCACTCATGGCATACCTCACTGATCTGTGCATCGCCCTGCTTCTTGAGTCCCAGCATGAACAAGCCGAGTTCCTTGTCGGTCACGGCAGAAGCATCGGGGAAATACGCGACTATGCGGCCCGAGTTCATCACGATGAGGCTGTCCGACAGCGACATGACTTCCTGGAGGTCGGAAGAAACAAGCAACACTGCCTTTCCCGCGTCGCGCATCCCGATGATCCGCTTGTGTATGAACTCGATCGCGCCAATGTCGACGCCGCGCGTGGGCTGGGACACGATGAGGATCGAAGCCTCCGCCGTGAACTCGCGCCCCACGACGACCTTCTGCATGTTGCCCCCCGAGAGGCTGGCTACAGACTGCCTCTGCGAACCGCAGCGGATGTCGAAGTCCGCGACGACCCCGGCGGCCTCCCGGGCCATGGCGCGCGTCCGCACGAAGCCCATCGGCGCGGCGAAGGCCTTCGTCCAGTAGCGGTCTGCCAGGATGTTGTCCTGGATGCTCGCGGGAAGGGCTGCCCCGACGGTCATGCGGTCCTCGGCGACATGGGCCAGGCCTGCGCGCCTTACCCTCCGCTGCCCGGCGTTGGTGATGTCCTTGCCTCCCACCGCGACGCTCCCGGTCAGGGTCCGCTCCGAACCCGTGATGATCCGTACCAGTTCAGATTGTCCGTTGCCGTCAACGCCGACCACGCCGAGGATCTCACCCGAGCGCAGGCTGAAGGACACACGGTCCACCATCGTGAGACCGAAATCGTCCACAAAGGAAAGGTCCCGCACCATGAGGACCGGCGCTCCAGGAGCTGCAGGCTTCTTGTCGACCACGAGCTTGACCTCGCGTCCCACCATCTCGTTGGAAATCGTCTGCCTGTCGATGTCGCCCACCTCGTGGGTGCCGATCATGCGTCCGTCGCGCATCACCGAGACGCGGTCGCAGAGCCTGAAGATTTCATTGAGCTTGTGGCTGATGAAGATGATCGTGCGCCCCCTGCCCTTGAGTTCCTTGAGCTCCTCGAAGAGTTCATCGCTCTCCTGAGGGGTCAGCACTGCCGTGGGTTCGTCGAGGATGAGGATGCGCGCGCCACGGTACAGGGTCTTGAGAATCTCAAGCTTCTGCCGCATCGAAACCGATACATCGACTACGCGGGCGCGGGCGTGTACCTTCAGGTTGTAGTGCTTCGAGAGTTCCTCGGTGATGCGGACAGCCTCCTCGAAATCATAGAAGCCCGATCCCTTTTTCCTGGGTTCCTTGCCGAGGACGAGATTTTCGGCGAGGCTCAGCGAGGGGACGAGCATGAAGTGCTGGTGCACCATGCCGATGCCGGCGGCAATCGCATCCTGCGAGGTCGCGAAGCGAAGCGGTTTTCCATCGAGGAGGAGCTCCCCCGCCGAGGGAGCCTCCTCGCCGTAAAGCACCTTCATGAGCGTCGACTTGCCAGCACCGTTCTCGCCGACAAGCCCGAGTATCTCCCCCGGGCGGACGCCGAAATCGACGCGCCTGTTGGCTGCGGTCCCGTTCGCATAGACCTTGGAAAGGCCCTTCGTCTGGAGAATCCAGTCCACCCCGTCCTCCGATGATCCGAATCAATACTGATGATCGCAACCATTAAAAAACCGGGCCTCCGGCGGAGCGCTAGGCTCCGCCGTGGCCCGGCGCTCCGAGGTCGCCCGGCTTACTTGGCTGCGTTCACCGAATCGCGGAACTTGTTGATCTCGTCCTGCGACATGGTAAAGGCCGAGGGGATCTTGACCTTGCCGGCCTTGATGTCGGCGACGACCTGATCGAGGTCCTTCTGCATCGCAGCGGGTACGGCCTTGTTGAAGGGCGCGTAGGCGATGGCGCCTTCGATCACGCCGATGTACTCCTGCTTGCCGCCTGTTGCCTCACCGGACATGAAGCGGTCCACGGCGCGGAGGAGGGTGAGGTCGACACGCTTCATGGTGGAGGTGAGGATGAGGGCAGTCTTGGCGGGCTCGTTGCCGAAGAGGGATGCCTGGTCGGTATCGACGCCGATGGCGTACTTCCCGGTTTCCACGGCGGCGTCGAAGGCCCCGAGACCCGCGCGGCCGGCGGCGTGGTAGACCACATCTGCCTTGTAGCTGTTGAACTGGATGAGGGACTGGTCCTTGGCCTTGGCGGTGTCGGTGAAGGAATTGACATAATTGAAAATGACCTTGACCGCAGGGTTCACCTTCTGCGCGCCGGAGATATAGCCGACGAGGAAGTCGTTGATGCCCGTCAGCTCGCGGCCGCCGATGAAGCCGATCACGTTGTCCGCGTTGATCTTCGGGTCGCCCTTGGACTTGGTGATAAGGCCGGCGAGGGCTCCGGCGAGATAGCCTGCCTCGTTGTTCTTGAACTGGATGGCGTGGACGTTGGAGATGACATCCTTGGTCCAGCCGTCGTACATCACGAAGAGGGTGTTGGGGTAGAGCGGGGCGATCTGGGTGATGGCGCTGTTGAAGTTGTTGGAGCAGAGGACGACGCTGTAGCCTTCAGCTCCCGCATCCTCAAGGGCGGGGTTCATCTTGGCAGTATCGGATCCGAGCTCGGTGTACTTCGTGGTCACCTTGGCTCCGTACTTGGCCTTGATCATGTCGAGTCCGGCCTTGGCCGAATCGTTGAACCCCTTGTCCCCGAGGTTTCCGGAGATCAGGAGGAAGACGCTGGCCTTGGCGGGGGCCTGGGCCGCGAGGGGGAGGGCCAGAACTACGGCGAGCGCTACGGCAAACAACAGTGCGAATCTCTTCATGCATGTCTCCTTGAACGCCCTTTCCGGGCGAAGGATGGAAAGTACCATGCACCTCTGCTTGTGTAAAGCCTCAGAGCCTCCCTACTCAGGTCCACTTGCCTCCCTGGCCGCCGGAGAGCTACCCTGCCCCCATGGCAGCAAGCACAGAACTCAGGGAAATTGTCCTCAATAATCTGCGTTCCCGGGAGCCGGCGATTCTGGAACTGGGAGAAAGGCTCCGGGCACGACCAGAGACGGGCTTCAAGGAGAGCGGCACGGCCCTCATCCTGGCCGAAGCCCTCCACGCCCTCGGGGTCGAGCCTGAGATGGGGCTCGCGATTACGGGCATCCGCGCCTCCGTCGGGCCGAAGGATGCGCCAGAGATCATTCTCCTTGCTGACATGGACGCCCTGCCGACCGCAGGTGCCCATGGCGGCATTGCCCATTCCTGCGGCCACCACGCACAGATGACTGTGATGTTTGCCGTCTTCTCGGCCCTCGTGGAATCCCGGGCTCCAGACCGCGAAGGCTTCAGGTTGACCTTCCTCACCGCCCCGGCGGAGGAATACGTGGAACTCGACCGCAAGAAAGAGCTCAGGGCCGCCGGCCGTATCCGCTACCTCTCCGGCAAGCAGGAGCTCCTCTGGCTCGGAGCCTTCGACCGCGCGGTTGCCGTGATCAAGTACCATTCCATGTCCGACGAGCCCGGGCGCCTCGCCGTCGTCAATGGCAGCCTCAACGGTTTCATGGCGAAAAAAGCCGTGTTCACAGGAAAATCCGCCCACGCCGGGGCGCATCCGGAACGCGGCATCAACGCCCTCAACGCGGCGACCCTCGCCCTCCAGGCTATCCACGCCCAGCGCGAGACCTTCAAGGATGATGACCATGTCCGCGTGCATCCCATCATGACCGAGGGCGGCACGATCGTGAACACCGTGCCTGAACGCGCCGTGCTCGAAACCTTCGTCCGTGGCAGCGATCACCGCGCCATTCACGATGCGGCCCTCAAGGTGGACCGCGCCCTCGCTGCAGGAGCCATAGCCATCGGGGCAACTGTGAGGATCATCGACACTCCTGGCTACCAGGCCTTCAGGCCCTCTCCCGAACTTGGCGCAATACTAGGGAAGGCGGCGCTGGAGCTGCTCCCCGAAAAGGATATGGATTTCAATGACCGGAGCACCGCCTCCGATGACATCGGCGACGTTGCCTGCCTCGTACCCACCTGCCAGCTCGCCTGGGGGGGATTTTCAGGTACCATCCACGCCAGCGACTTCCTCGCCTCCGACCTCCGCCGCGCCTACCTCGAACCCGCCCTCGCCCTCGCAGCCGCTACCTTCGACGCCGGCAGGAAGGGGGCAGAGCTTTCGCTCGCGGCCAAGGCCGCGTTCAAGCCCAGGTTCACAAAGGAAGCCTACTTTGCAGCCCTCGACGCCCAGTTCGCCGACCGCAGCATCAGCTGGGTCCCTCCCACAGCATGAAGGGAAAAGACACAATGCCTAATAAAACATCCACAGCTGGCCTGGTGCCCGATCCCAGGGTGCTGGGCCTCATCGTAGTCTGCGCTGTCGCCCTCCTCCTCGCCTTCGCGAAGCCATTTGCTCCAGCCCTTTCCCCAATGGGGCACGAGGTCCTTGCCGCAGTCCTTGTCGCCCTGGGCATGTGGGTCTTCAGGCCGGGGAACCTGCCCTACCTGGCAGGCAGCGCCACCATCATGGCGCTGGCGATCGGCATCTTCTTTGCTGGCCGCTCTGGCCTCGTCAATCCTGTCACCGCGAAGGCCTATACCTCACCCGAGCTCCTCGGCGAGGTCGTCTCGGGCTTCGCCTCGAGTTCCCTCTGGACCCTCGTTCCGGCCCTCTATTTCGGCTTTGTGCTGCAGAAGACAGGACTAGGCAAGAGAATCGCCTATCTCGTCCTCCGGAGCTTCCCTCCCAGCTGGGCTTCCATGGCGCTCAGCTGGATGCTCATAGGCATCGCCCTCTCGGCGCTTACGCCCTCGGTTACCGTGCGGGTGGCCATAATGCTGCCCATCGCGATCGGCATTGTCGAAGCCTGCAAGCTCGAGTTCCGTTCGAAGGGATCTGCCTATATCTGCCTTCTTGCACTGGGAATGGCCATCTTCCCCGGAACGGCTTCGATGACCGGTACCCTCGCAGGCCCCATCCTCCAGGGCTTTTTTCCCGCAGAGCTCAAGCTGCAGGCGAATTTCGGCGACTGGATCAGGATACTCGCCCTCCCCTGGATGGTCGTGACCCTTGTCTACGCGATATTGGCCTTTCTCCTGGCCAGGCCCAAGGAAGCGGTCGGGATCTCCCAGGACCTCTTCAGGGAAGAGTACAGGAAACTCGGCAAGCCAGGCCGCGACGAACTTGTGGCCTTGATCGTACTTTCCGCTGCCCTTGCCATGTTCGCGACCGAACGCCTCCACGGAGTTCCCGTGCCGGCAACGGCCCTGGGGGCCCTCCTCATCCTCGTGCTCTCCGGCATCATCAAGGGGCCTGAAATCAGCAGTGGTATCAATTGGGATGTCGTGATCTTCTTTGGGGTCGCCATCGCCCTTCCTGGCATCTTCCGTGTCTCGGGAATATCCGCCTGGCTCGCACCGATCGTGGGCGGTCCCATTCTCGGACTGGCCGGGTCTCCTCTTTCCTTTATGCTCATAATTACCATCGGCCTCTTGCTGATCCGCTTCGCGGACGTGCCCTGGGGCTACGTAACGCTGGCCCTGACGGTCTTCCTCCTCGTCCCCCTGTCACGCGATTTCGGCTACCACCCCCTTGTCGTGTCGATGGCCTACCTCGCGGCCATCAATTTTTTCATGCTCGCCTACCAGCAACCCTGGGTCATGATGTCGGAGGGGATGGTCGCGGATCGGGGTTGGACGCCTTCATCCCTGGCTCTTTTCGGAGGAATCTACGTCGTTTCCGTGCTTGCGGGAATCCTCGTGGCAACACCCTACTGGCGGGCCATCGGCGTCATGCGATAGCTACGCACTGCGCCTTCCATCAAGCCATCCACCTCGTCGAGCCAGCGTTTCCGGGTAGCATCGTCCGAGGCCTCCACCACTGCGAAATTGACCCGCTGCCAGGCATCGACTCCACAGAAGCCGAAAACACAGGGACCCCAGATGCTGGCCAAGGGATCGCCGAAGTATTCCTTCTCCCGCCCTGCTGGCGTGTTGGAGGTGGTCAGCACAATGGCGCGCTTGCCGCCAAGCCGGCCTTTGGGTACTGTGCCACCCTGTCCATCGGGCAGGACCTCATAGGCATGGGGCATCCTGAACACACGGTCGATGTAGCCCTTCATCATGGCAGGCGGCTGTCCCCACCAATTGGGATGGACGAGTACGAGGAGCTCCGAGGCCACGAGTTCATCGGTATACTGACCTACCAGGGGATCATCGGAGACGCCGCTGCCCAGCTCGGCGACGGTCAACACCGGATCGAAGCCCTCCGCATAGAGATCATGGGCATGACAGGCAAGTCCGAGCCCTGACAGGCGGTCGCGTGCCCTGAAAAAGAGTGCGTGGTTGAAACTGCCCGGATAGGGGTGGGCGAGCACGAGGCTGGCTGTCATGGTTCCTCCCTCACCAGCGGTTGATCACCTTCTCGCAGAAGCCCGGGAAGTCCCTCACTTCGAGCTTCCGCCCCTCGTCAAGGACGACCGTTCCCGACCAGGACCCGAAGACCTGGTGCTGGATCGAGGCAATTACCAGGAGATTGGTCGAGGTAGCCCGGTCGAGCGAAGGCATCAGCGCAAGGTCGAAGCGCCCATCCTCGGACCTGGCACGCCAGGGCGCAAGGAAGTCCCCGTGGTCGAGTTCGATGAGGAGCTTTCCGATCTTGTGGGCCCGCCCCTCGAAGAAGACCATGTTTTCCCCCGCCGCGGAGGTATCTCCAAAGCCGTGCCCGATGTTGAAGCCAAAACGCGGGTTTGAGCCGTCCGGCAGGGCCAGTCGCCCGGAGGCGGAACCCCAGTACCAGACATTGTTCCAGGTCCAGACGCCGCGGCCCCAGTCGAGGACGGCAAAGGCCTTTCCCTTTTCGAGGACGAATTCGCGCCCCCCCAGGGCGAAGGAGCCGGACGCGTCCTGGCAGTTGATCTTCTGGTTGTAGTAGAAGGCCCGTGGCGCCCCGGAAAAGGGTGTAGCTATGACCATCGAATCGGGCCCTGACTCCTCGAGGAGTATTTCCCCGGAGAGGTCGAGGGAGGGGCCTCCGGCTCCTGGCGCGGGGCCGAAGCCGGGCCAGGAGAAGACAAGCCTCCGCTTTCCGGCAGAGGCTTCGAAACGGAAGATCGCCCCTCCGGCATTTGCCTCCGTGACGCCTTCCTTCGAATGCGGGGGCAGGCCCATCTTCCCCATCGGATAGACGGTCATCACGCTCTTCGAGGTCTCGGCGCGGCGTGCGAAATCGAAGACGGTGGCTCCGACGAAGCCCATGTAGCCATTATCGGCCACCGTGAAGGCGATGCCGAAATCGCCGGCATGCACCATGTAATAGTCCCATTCCTTGATGCGCCATTTCGGGGCTCGCAGCGCGTCCCGGCTATAGTCGAGGAGGAGGCTGCGTGCCCAGCCGGGCTCGCGGAGGCGGCCCTGCCCGTCGTGGAGGCTTCCCCTGGCGGTAATCTCATGTTCCATTCAATTAGCTCCTTTCATTCCAGGAAACGGTCATGGGCCGGCCACCGGGCGAAGCAGTCCACGGAGGAGGACCCAGAGCTGCGGCAGCATGGTTGCGAGGATCATCAGGGCGCCACCGGCGAGGAGGCGCGCCGTCGCCGGCTCCCCGATAAGGAGGATCCCGCCGATCGCACCGAAGAGGCCCTCGAGGGCGAGGATTATGGAAGCGTGGGAGGCCTTGGCGCGCCGCTGCCCGAAGATCTGAAGCGTGAAGGCCACACCGCAGGAGCAGACGCCGCCGTAGAGGAGGGGCAGGAGGGCTGACCTGATGCCTGCGATGTCGGTCCTTTCGGTGAGCAGCGACACCACGAGGCTGAGGATGCCCGCGATCGCGAACTGGCCCATCGCCAGGCGGATGGGATCGTAGGTGGAAGCGAAGCGACCAATTACGATTATATGCAGGGCCCAGAACAAGGCGGAGACCAGGACGAGAAAATCGCCGCCCGACATCGACAGGCCCCCGGTCATGGTGATGAGCCAGAGTCCGCCGACAGCGACAAGGGAGGCCAGCCAGTCTATGCCTGAGACCTTCTTGCCGAAAAAGCTGCCGAGAAAGGGGACAATCACGACGTAGAGGCTTGTGATGAAGGCCGCGTTGCCTGCAGTCGTGGTGACTATGCCGACCTGCTGGAAGGTCGAGCCAAAGAACATCGCGCCGCCAGCCAGGAGGGGTGGCAGGTAAACCCTCGCGAACGAGATGCCTTTTTTCCCCTGCGGCCCCTTGGCGGCAGCAGGCTCCGCGTCATGCGAGATGCCAGCAGGCCTGCCCGGCAGCAGGAAGAGGAGCGGAATGAGGGAAACTGCCCCGATGAGATAGCGCACAGCGTTGAAGGCGAAGGGACCGAGGGACTCCATTCCCACTCGCTGCGCGACAAAGGCAAAGCCCCAGATGATCGAGGTGAGAAAAAGAAGGGCGTCGCCACCCAGGAATCCACCCCTGTCCTTCATGCCCCTCCCAGTTCGTCCAATGCCGAGGATACCCGCCAAAGACGGGGGCGGCAAGCATGGGGCGACAGGAAAACTTGCGCGACTGCGGCGCAACGGATACTATCGGTGAATGTCCGACATCCCGGCATCAGTGCCCCACCTCGATCGCAGCCACCTCCTCGAACGCCTGGCGAGCATCGTCCCCTTCCGCTTTCTCTCGCACGGCGAGCTAAAAAACCTGGTAGCAGCCTCTGAGCAGCGTCGCTACATGGAGGGGGAATCCCTCATCATCCAAGGGGACGCAGCGGCGAGGGAGGTCTTCGTCCTCCTCGCGGGGTCGGTCGAGTCGGTGGATGTCTCGCGCAACCCGGCTTTCAGAATGAATGTCGTCGACGCGGTTTCGTACTTCGGGGAAGGACCGGCGCTCTTCGGCATGCCGAGGTCCTATGAAATGAGGGCCCTCGAGGCGAGCACCGTTCTTGCCATCCCGGACGACACCTTCCTCGCTCTCCTGTCCGCATCGCGCCCCTTCGCCCAGGCCCTCGGAACCAAGCTCCGAACGGGGCTCGGCCTCTTCGACGCCTTCGACCGCTTCGAGGCAGAGGTCCATCGGGGAGAGGCCCTCGGCCACATCGAGATCAGGCGCCTTGTCGAGATCTACAAGGCCCTCGAGCCCGCCCTCCACCCCCTCGTCGCCGACGAGGCGCGCATCGACTGGTCGGCCCTCGCCTATGCCGTCCGCAGGCTGCCGGAAAACGTCACACGCTGCTTTGTCTTCCTCCTCACCGACAACCTTCCCTCGGTCTACGCAAGCCCCGAACTCCTCTTTCCCTTTGTGCCGACCGAGGCCCGCCACCGTTTTGTCTACGAAATGATGCCCGGCAAGGACATGGTCCTCGTCCGGAGCGGCGTCTCCGACATCATGGACTTCCTCACCTGCCTTTCGGTCTTTGCTGTGGAATCAAGGAAGATCCGCTACCGCCTCAACCATCCCGACCTTATCCTCGCGCTCACGCGCCTGGACAAGGCAGAGGGAGACGAATCGGCGAAGGCCATCCTGTCGCCCTTTTCAGGCGAGGAAATATCGGAGCTCGAGGCCCTCTGGCCAGGAAAGGCGGTGGAGAAGGTCCGCGAGATCGTCTTCCACCGGCAGGCCTGGTCGGTCGACGTCCGGAAACAAATAAACAATTACAACGGAACGCTCAACGAGCTCTGGTCGGGCCAGGTGGGCCATGCGGCCGCCGACCTCATGGGCATGAGCCCCGCTGATTTTCCGGACGACATCGAAGTGCACATCGTCTCGTCCAACACCCATTCCGTCTCCAATTGCCTCAATCCCTTCTTCATCGAAAGGGCGGGCGACATCCTCGCCTGGGCCGGCCGCGAGGGGTTCCGGATGCCAGGCTGGACAGATCCCATGGACGAGGTTTACAGCCTCGCGCGGCTCTGGCTCGCGGCCTTCCCCGACATGCAGGCCGAGGTGAGGGCAGCCGAGGCCAGGAACGGCATAATCCGCCTGCCGGAGCGCGTGACCACGGGCATCCAGGTGCAGCTCATCCGCTGCGAGGGCGTCTGCGACCGTGGCATCGATCCCGGCATCGCCATCGGAGCCTGCGCGGAGTCCTCCTTCATTGTCAACATAGACTACGCCTTCGGAGAGCAGGCGGAGGAGATCATGCGCTCCCTCCTCCTCCTGTTCGGCAAAAATGTACGTACTATAAACATCATCGGAAAGGCGGGAGGGCTGCAGGGCGCTCGCGGCGACATCCTGGCGCCGACCGCCTTCATCGAGCAGGCGACCGATGCCTTCCAGCCCCTGGAGCCGGAGGACCGCGCTGCCATCGCGCGGCTCGAGGCTGCCCTGCCAGGCCGGAAGGTGCACGAGGGTCCGATGCTCACCGTCGGCGGCACCCTCCTCCAGAACCGCGCCATGCTCCACTTCTACCGCCGCGTCTGGGCCTGTGTCGGCCTTGAGATGGAAGGCATCTGGTACCTCCACTCGATCCTCGAGGCCCGCGAGCTCGGCGTACTCAGGCAGGGCGCGCGCTCACGCTTCCTCTATTACGTGAGCGACCTGCCCCTGTCGGCAGGCGAGCGGCTTTCAGCGAGGATGCCCCCCCTCGAGGGCATCCCCCCCCTTTACGCCACGACGCGCGAGACACTGCGCGGAATCTTCTCCGGGAAAGGCGCATAAGCGCTTTCAGCGAAGGGACCGGGAGGCAAAGGCATTCCTCGGCACGACGGGAAGCTGCCCAGGTTCACGATCGAAAAGCCCCGCAGGCGACAAGAACGACAAAAAAAACGCAATCCTTTCCAATACAAGCCCGACGATGTCCTCCACGATGGCTCAACTCGTTCATTCAGGAGGAAAAGATGGCCACCAGGGGTTCATATATAATTGTAGGTGAGAACATCCATTGCACGCGGATCAGGATGACTTCCGGGAAGTTCGTCGAAACCGATGCTGCCGGGAGGAGCTGGCTCCTTTTCAAGGACTCAGGCTCCCCCGCGCGCATGCCCATCCCCAGGGCCTTCACCGATTCCGATGACTGGAAGGCAGGGAAGATCCGCCATGTCGCGGCTGCCATCTGGCAGGGGCTCAGGGGCGACGCAGAGGGCAAGGCAGCCGGCGAGCGCTACCTGGCGGCCATGGCCCTGGAGCAGGAATCCGCTGGCGCCTGGTTCCTCGACGTCAACGTGGACGAGTTCAGCATGGATCTCAAGGAGAAGGTCGAGGCCATGGAGTGGGCGGCCGGGGTCATCCAGCGGCACTCCTCCGTACCCCTCAGCATCGACTCCTCCGACTCCCGCATCCTGGAGGCCGGACTCGCGGCCTGCGACAAGGCCAAGGGCCGCCCGATGGTGAACTCAGTCTCCCTCGAGCGCGCCGCGATGATACCAATTGCAGCCAAGGCCGGCGCAGCGGTGATCGCGGGGGCCACCGGTGCCGAGCGCATGCCGGAGAGCGTCGAGGAGCGGCTCGCGAACACCAGGGAACTGCTTGGGCGGCTCGCCGCTGCCGGCATCGCCCTGGCCGACACCTACCTCGACCCGCTGGTCATGCCCGTTTCCGTCGATACCGGCAATCCCGGGCGCTTCTTCGAGACGGTGAAGGCCCTTCGTGCCGAGCATGGAAGTGCAGTGCACTTCGCGCCAGGGCTCTCCAACGTGTCCTTCGGCCTCCCCAAGCGCCCCGTGATCAACCAGGTCTTCGCCAGGCTCTGCCTCGAGCAGGGCTGTGACGGTGGCATCGTCGATCCTGCCCAGATCAACGACAGGACTCTGTCGCAACTAGACCTTTCCACAGGCATCAACGCCCTGGCCCGCGATCTCCTCCTCGGCAAGGACGAGTACGGGATGGAGTGGATCGGCGCGAGCCGGGAATGACGGAATAAAGGGAGCATCGACAATGGGACGTTTCGAAGAGACCCTGCTCGCAGGGAAGGAGTTCGTGATCACCTGCGAGCTCATACCCGGACGCGGACACAGCGGCAAGAGCATCGAGAACATCCTCCGCTTCGTGGAGGAGATCAAGTCCTGCCCCGACGTGCATGCCCTGAGCCTCACCGACAACGCAGGCGGCAACCCCGCCCTGACTGCGGACGTGCTGGGCAAGGAGATCCTCGACCTCGGAATGGACATAATTGTCCACTTCGCCTGCAAGGACATGAACCGGAATTTCGTGGAGTCCCGCGCCTTCGCCCTGCAGCGCACCGGCGTGACCAACCTCCTTGTCGTCACGGGCGACTATCCCGTCGCGGGTTTCCTCGGCCTGCCCAAGCCGGTCTTCGACATCGACTCGGTGAACGCCCTCCATTTCCTGACCAGCATGAACGAGGGGCTGGAAATCGCCGGGGCCAAGGGCGCGAATGTCTGCCTCGACACCACCTTGTTTCTCCTCGGCGCGGCCGTCTCGCCCTTCAAGTGGACGGAAGGCCCCTGCGTCATGCAGTATGTCAAGCTGGAAAAAAAGCTCAGGGCCGGTGCAAGATACTTCATCACCCAGCTCGGCTACGATGCACGCAAGCATATCGAACTGGTCAACTATGTCCGGCTCGTGCTCAAGTCCCAGGTTCCCCTCATCGGCAGCGTCTATGTCCTGTCCGCTGGCGCCGCCGAGTACATGAGCAAGGGCGAGGTCCCCGGCTCCTACGTACCCGAACGCCTGGTCAAGATCCTTCGCGAGGAGGCCAAGGCAGCTGACAAGGGCAAGAAGGCCCGCCTTGACCGCGCAGCCAGGCAGCTGGCCATCCTGAAGGGCCTCGGCTACTCGGGAGCCCACCTGGAAGGACTCAACCTCAAGGCAGAAGACATCGTCTACATCATCGCACATTCCAGGGAAGTAGCATCCAATTGGAAGGACTTCCTCCCCGAGTTCGACTTTGCGCCTCCCAATCCCTATTACTATTTCGAGGGCGGGGAAGTTGCCAGGGTGCCCTCCACTGAAGCGGTACTTGTGCCGCGCCAGACACCCATCCCGGGAATGTACTCGCCGACCTTCTGGGCCATGCGCGGACTCCACAAGGCCTTTTTCCACGAGCATACCCCCGGCTACAAGCTCATGGCCGGACTCTCACGCGGCATCGACAAAAAGAAGGGCCTCGCTCGCGCCTTTTCCCACGCCGAGCACTTCACCAAGCGTGTCGTCCTTGGTTGCCGCTACTGCGATGACTGCGCCCTCTTCGAGACTTATTATATATGTCCGGAATCCGGCTGCCCCAAGGGGATGCGCATCGGGCCCTGCGGCGGAAGCAGGGTGGACGAACGCTGCGAGGTCTATCCCGACAAGTACTGTTATTGGAGGAACGTCTACAAGCGGGCCAAGAACCGGCACGAGACCGAAAAGCTCCGTTTCCTCATCCAGCCCCGGGACTGGAGCCTGTACCAGACCAGTTCCTGGCTCAACTACTTCCTCAAGCGCGACCACTCGGGCCATCCCCTGATTCCCTGCTCCGAAAAGGACCAGGAGGAGACTCCGGTGAAGACAACGTGAACGCGATGAACGGACGATGAACCCCGAAGGGATTGGGCTTTTTTCGCTCTACGACGCGGCTCGTGGTCCACTATTCCTTGTCGCCTGCCTTGTGTTCATCCTGGGCTTTGCCTGGCGGATCCTCCGCTTCGCGAGGCTTTCGTGCGCCATTCCAGCCCGGGGGACGGTAGCGGGGCCCGGGACAAAGCGGGATGGCGTTCCGCTCGACTCAACGCGCTTCGCCAGTGCAGCGACGCAGGACCGGACAAAAGCCGACGAGGCCTTCCTCCTGTCGGGGAAGGGCCTGATCGATAGGGTGTTTTTCCGAACGGGACGCTTTCTTCGGACTTCAAACCTGCCAGGCAATCCGGCAATGACTTCCTTCAGCCTGGCCTTCCATTTCCTTTTGCTTCTTGTGCCCCTCCTCCTGCCCGCCCACAATATCCTCCTTTTCCTGGGCCTGGGACTTGGCGCAGGCCTGTCCCTTCCCGTCCTGCCCGAGCCACTCATGGATCAGCTGACCCTGGTGATCCTCGCAATTGGTCTTTTTTTCGCCCTCCGCCGCATCTTCCTGCCCCGGGTCCGGGCCCTGACGACGGGAGGGGACCTTGTCGTGCTCCTCCTCGTCGCCGCTCCCTTTGTCAGCGCCTATCTGGCCTACCACCAGGCCTGGGACTACCACGGCATCCTGGTCACCCACATGCTCCTGGGCGAACTCCTCATCGCCGCCATCCCCTTCACCAAACTCGGTCATATGCCCTTCCTCCTGTTCTCCCGCCTCTTCATGGCTGGAGAGCGTTCGGCACGGCACGCCGGCCGGAGGTGGGCCGCATGAAATCCATTTCCACGAAAGCGAAGGCCAGGGGAGGGCCCGGGGTGAATCCTGCCGTGCTGGACCTCCTACGGCGCAGGCGGAAGCTCGTACGGCTCTCCCTCGGCGCCTGCGCCCACTGCGCCATCTGCGCGGAAAGCTGCTTCAAGTACCGGAACAGCGCCCAGGACCCGACCTATACGCCCTCCTACAAGGCGATCAACACAATTGGAAAGATCGTTGAAAGGCGGGGCAGGCTTTCGCCCGGGGAGTACGAGGAGATCGGGGTTCTGGCCTTCGACAAGTGCGCGCTCTGCATGCGCTGCCGCTGTCCCGTCGGGGTGGATCTCCCCTTTCTCATTTCGCTGGCGCGCTCGGCCTGCAGGGAAGTGGGCCTCGAGCGTGATTGCCGGAAAGGGGATGGCTCGTGAAATCGCGCCTTTCGCCCTGGTCCTGCGCCCTGGCCCTCCTCGCTGTCGCTGTCGCGGCCCCCGTATGGGGCCAGGATGCAGGCAGCATCACGCTGACCGGGAAGCCCGTGATCACCAAGCCGACCCGCGCTCCCGTCCGCTTTCCCCACGAAGCCCACTGGGGTTTCGAGGGCCTCGACTGCCTGTCCTGCCACCACGATTTCAAGTCCGGCGTCAACGTGCTGGACATGTCAGTCCTTGCGGTCGGCGGGCCCACGATCCAGTGCGCCTCCTGCCACAGCAGGGCCGGAAAGCTCCAGGCCTCATTCCACCAGCTGTGCATCGGCTGCCATGACGGGGTGGCGAAAAAACGCAAGCCGACGGGACCACGCAGCTGTGGCGACTGCCATCCATGGAAATAGTAAGTATGATCGTGGCCTGCTGCCCTGCAGGCCGCGGAGGGAACGTTACATGATCAAGGCGACACGGAAACCGCTTGAGGAAATATCCTCCTCGGTAAAGGACTACGGACGGGTTCTCGTGCTGGGCTGCGGGGGCTGTACCTCGGTCTGCCTCGCAGGCGGTCAAAGGGAGAGTCTCGAACTGGTGGACGATCTCGCCCAGGCTGCGCGGGCGGCAGGTTCCACCCAGCACCAGGCCTGTGCAACTGTCGAACGCCAGTGCAACCCGGTTTTCCTTGCGGAGATCGCAGGACGGATCGCGGAGTGCGACTGCGTGCTTTCCACTGCCTGCGGCGCAGGAGTCCAGGGCCTCTCCGACGCCTTTCCCGCCCTGCCCGTCTTTCCAGCCCTGGACACCCTCTTCATCGGGGTCGATATCGATGTGGGCCTCTATGAAGAGCGCTGCCGCCACTGCGCATCCTGCATGCTGGCTTATACCGGCGGAATCTGCCCGGTGACCCGCTGTGCAAAAAGCCTCTTCAACGGGCCCTGCGGCGGAACGCGGGTCGATGGGGGCTGTGAGGTCGGCGAGGGCAAGAGCTGCGCATGGCTGGAAATCCACGACCGACTCAAGGCCCAGGGCCGCTTGGCCAGCATTCTCACCCTGCGTCCACCGATGGACTGGGTCGATCGGGGTCCAGCTGTCCTTGTGCAGCGGGGCTACGAGGAGCGTTATGCGACATCGAAGGTAGCAACACCATGAAATCGGGCAGCAACCTTGAAAAAGTGCTCGAGGCGGGGCACTTCGCGGTGACTGGCGAGATCGGACCTCCCACCGGTCCTGACATCGAGGCGGTACATCGCAAGGCCGAGAGCCTCCGCGGTGTCGTGGACGCCATCAACGTGACCGACAGCCAATCGGCGATGGTGCGCATGTCGAGCATGTCGGTCTCGGCCATCATCGTGCAGGCAGGCCTCGAGCCCATCATGCAGATGACCTGCCGCGACCGTAACCGCATCGCGATGCAGGCTGACATCCTCGGAGCGGTGGGGCTCGGCATCAGGAACCTCACCTGCATTTCCGGCGACCACCAGAGCCTCGGCAACCAGAAGGGGGCGAAGAAGGTCTTCGACCTCGATTCCATGCAATTGCTTGCAGTCGCACGTCGCATGCGTGACGAGCACAGGATCCTCGGCGGCGAGGAGGACTTCCCTGCCGGCGCACCGCTCTACCTCGGCGCAGCTGCCAGCCCCTTCACGCGTCCCCTCGATTTCCAGGCCCTCCGCCTGGCGAAGAAGATCGAGGCCGGGGCCGACTACGTACAGACCCAGTGCGTCTATGACATCGGCATGTTCGAGGACTGGATGGCTTCAGTCCGCGAACTGGGGCTCCACAAGAAAATCCGCATCCTCGCTGGGGTCATGCCGCTCAAGTCAGCGGGAATGGCGCGCCACATGGCAGCCAACCTGCCCGGAATCGTGATTCCCGCCGCCGTCATCGAGCGCCTGGCCGCCGCTCCCAAGGGCAAGGGCGGCGAGGTCGGACTGGCCATCTGCGCGGAGACGATCCAGCGCCTGCGCGCCATCGAGGGCCTGTCCGGCATCCACGTGATGGCCATCGAATGGGAGCACCGCATCCGCGAGATCGTGGAGACCGCAGGGCTCCTGCCACGGCCTTTGGTGTAGGCTCGCTTCTCCCCTATCCGTTGCCAAAGAGGATCGCCTGCGTATACAAAGGACCATGCATGAGCGCCGCGTTCTCGCCGTGGATCTTGGAGGCACCAAGACTGCGGTCGGAGTCGTCGATTCCGACGGAAGGATAGTGGCCCGGGAGACGGCCCCGACTCCCCTGTCCAGTTTTGCTGAGGCCCTGGACCTCATTGTCCGCCTCTGCCGCCTCGTGCTCTCCCGTGCCGGGCCTGCGGAGGGTCTCGGCATCGCCTTGCCGGGCATCGTGGATCGGCACAAGGGCATTCTCCTTCGCTCCCCCTCCTCTGGCTGGATTGATGCACCCTTCGGCGAGGCAGTAGCCGAGGCCCTGGGCCTGCCTGCACGGTGCGACAACGATGTCAACGCCTGCGCCCTCGCGGAGGCCCTCTTCGGCGCGGGCCGCGGTCTCTCGTCCTTTTTCTGGATGACGGTGAGCACCGGCATAGGCGGCGCCGTCTGCATCGATGGCAGTGTCTTTCCCGGAAGCCGAGGAATGGCTGGCGAAGTCGGCCATCTTGTCGTCACCGATGGCGGTGCCCTCTGCGGCTGCGGCAATCGCGGCTGCCTCGAGGCTGAGGCTGCCGGACCGGCATGGCGCCGAAAGGCCTTTGCCCTCCTCGATGCAGGTGTTTTTGCACCGGGCCATCTCGGCAGCCTTCCCCGCGAAGAGGTGGAAGCCCGTACAATCGCTGACGGTGCGCGACTTTCCGATCCCCTCTGTCTCGAGGTGCTGCGTGACGTCGGATCTGCCCTCGCCCGAGGAGTCGCGGCGATCTCCAACATCTTCGATCCTGAAGCCCTGATCCTCGGTGGGGGCATCGCCTCCGCCTTCGATCTCCTGGCTCCGCGCATCGGGCGAGGAGCCGCCTCCCTCAGCATCCAGACCCTCGGACCACCGCTGAAACTGCTACCCAGCGCCCTCGGTCGCGACGCTGCCCTGGTTGGCGCCGCTGCCTTGGTCCTTCATCACGACCGCCAAGGAGAATCCGCATGATGCATGATTTCAAGGATGACATTGACAACTATTTCTTTCGGCTCAAGTCCACGATCGACAAGCTTTCGCGAGAAGAACTCGCTGCCTTCATGACCCTTCTCCTCGAGGCCCTCGAAAAGGGGACGACAGTCTTCATCATGGGAAACGGGGGCTCGGCGGCCACGGCATCCCACTTCGCCTCCGACTTCAACAAGGGACTTTCCTGGCAGAAGGCGAGCCGCTTCCGCTTCCACTGCCTCAACGACAACGTACCCACGATCACCGCCTATGCCAACGATGTCGGCTACGAGGACATCTTCGTCGAGCAGCTCCGGAACCTCCTCCGTCCCGGCGACATCGTGATCGCCATCTCGGGTTCAGGCAACTCGACGAATGTCATCAAGGCGGTACAATGGGCCAACGCCAACGGCGGGCGGACCGTCAGCATGACCGGCTATGACGGGGGCGAGCTCCGGCGCCTGGCCTCGAGCGGAGTGCACGTACCAATTGACGACATGCAGGTCACCGAGGACATCCACATGGTTTTCGATCACCTCTGCTACGCGATCCTCGGCAGGCGGCTGCCTGCTGAAGCGCCCCTGGATTCGGGCCGCGCAGGAGATGTCCATCGTGCCTGAGGGAGACTTCGCCGCCACCTGTGCAGTCCCGGAGCGCCCGACCTTCCTGGCCGGGACCTCGATAGAACTGCTCCGTGCGCCAACCCTGCTCTCCCCGCCGCGTCACGCCCTCTTCGACTTCGACGGTACCCTGAGTCTCGTGCGCGAGGGCTGGATGGAGATCATGGTACCTATGATGGTCGAGTTCCTCCTCCCCTGTGCAGGAAGTGACGAAACGCCGGAGAGCCTCGAGGCCCTGGTACGCGACTTCGTTTCGGAGCTCACCGGAAAGCAGACCATCTACCAGATGATGCGATTCGTGGAGGAAATCCGCCTTCGCGGTGGGACTCCCCTCGAAGCCCAGGCCTACAAGGACGAGTACCACTCCAGGCTCATGACGCGCATCGCGGAACGACGCGAGGGTCTGGCTTCCGGAAAAATCGTTCCCAAGGAACACCTCGTTCCAGGTTCCCTGGACATCCTCGAAGCCCTGCGCTCGCGCGATGTCGCGATATACATCGCTTCGGGAACGGATGAGGCTTATGTCATCGAGGAGGCCCGGCTCCTCGGGCTCGACAGCTACGCTCCCGGGCGGATCTACGGTGCCCAGAAGGATCATTTGAGCTTTTCCAAGGAAATGGTAATCAGGCGGATCCTCTCCGAAAACCACGTCGAGGGAGCATCCCTTCTTGCCTTCGGAGATGGCTATGTCGAGATCTCCGACTGCAAGGCCGCCGGAGGCATGGCGATCGCCGTGGCCAGCGACGAGGCCGGTCGCTCGGGGAAGGCTGATCCCTGGAAGCGGGGCAGGCTCATAGCGGCGGGAGCCGACCTCGTCATTCCCGACTATCAAGAGGCCGGCGCCCTGGTTGACTGGATCTGGAGCCGCGTCGGTGCTGCGGCTCTTCCAGAGGGGGCCGCGGCTGTTTCCGAGAGAGCCGGGCCATGATCGAAGCACTGCGCCATTTCGACAGGGGAAGGTTGAGCGATCTCGTCGCCGTCTTCCCCTCCCTTCGGGTTGCGGTGCTCGGCGATTTTTTCCTGGACAAGTACCTGGACGTGGATCCGGTCCTGGCAGAGCCCTCCCTCGAGACAGGACTCCCGGCCCACCAGATTGTAGACGTCCGCCATTCACCCGGAGCCGCAGGTACGGTGGTGTCCAACCTCACTGCCCTCGGTACCGGATCCATCCGCGCCCTGGGTTTTCGTGGCGACGACGGGGAGGGTTGGGAACTCGAAAGGGATCTCCTGGCTCTTGGCGTCGATACCAGTGGCTTGTTGCTGGAAACCGGCCGCCGCACGCCAACCTACTTCAAGCCCCGGGACAGGGACCGGGCAGGTCTCGCAGGTGAGCACTCACGCTATGACATCAAGAACCGCTCGCCCACCTTGGCGGAAACCGAAACGCGGATCATCGCCGCCCTCGATAAGGCCCTGCCCCAGATCGATGCCCTCATCGTGATGGACCAGGTCCAGGGGCTGGGACAGGGAGTCGTGACTCCCCTCGTAGCGACGGCGATCATGGAGCGCATCGCGGGATTCCCCCGCCTCATCGCCTGGGCAGACTCCCGGAGAAGGATACGTTCCTTCCACGGTCTCATCCTCAAGATGAACCAATTCGAACTTTCAGGTGTCCACGATCCAGAGCCCGGCTCCTCGATACCCGACCAGGCCATCGCGTCCTGCATCGGGGCAGTGGAGGAAGAGGCCGGGGCTCCGGTCTTCGTAACTGCAGGAGACCGTGGAGTCTGGGTCGGCGGAGACTCACCCTTCCGCGTGCCTGGCGTCGAGGTCGATGCCACGGTCGATCCCACAGGCGCGGGCGACTCCTTTACTGCAGGGGCCGTGCTGGCCCTGGCCGCCGCTGCCTCGCGCGCGGAAGCCGCCCTCCTCGGCTGCCTCGTCGCCTCCATCACCGTCCGACAGCTCGCGACTACAGGCACAGCCCGGCCCGACGAACTTGGCCCGGCCCTCGATCTCTGGCAGGAGCAAAACCTATGAAAAGACTATTCGACCGTGAATCGATCGCAACCCTTCCTCTTTCAGAGCGTGTCAGCAAGCTTGAAATCGATCGGGATGCCGTGGACCCTGCAGCCTGGCCCATCTCCCTTTCCAGGGAAGCCCAGGAGGATGTCGCGTTGGCTGCCGCCGAAATCAGGCAGTCTCGGGCCCGGGGAGCTCCCGTCATCCTGGCCTTTGGTGCACACGCGATCAAGAACGGCCTTTCCCGAACGCTCATCCGCTTGATGGAAGGCGGTCATGTCACGCACTTCGCGACCAACGGCGCGGGGATCATCCATGACTGGGAGTTCGCATTCCAGGGAAGCACCGGAGAGGATGTCCGGCGCTACGTGAGCGAGGGACAGTTCGGCATCTGGGAGGAAACTGGGGCCTGGCTCAACCTTTCGCTCGCCGTGGGTGCCTGGCGCGGGCTCGGCTACGGCGAGGCAGTGGGCACGATGGTCCTGGACGAAGGACTCACGATTCCGGGCGACGATGAACTGGTCGCGGCGATACGAGCCGGGGCGGAGGAGGGTGCAGGGATCCTTGCCCTCTCGCAGGCCGCGGCGGCCTCCGACCTCCGCGCCATCCTGCGGAAGGCAGGCCTTGAACCAGGCTTCCTTCGCATCGATCACCCCCGAAAGAAGGATTCCTTCGCGGCTGCAGCGGTGAAAAACGCAGTCCCCTTCACCTGCCATCCCATGTTCGGGCACGACATCATCTACACGCACCCGCTCAACCGTGGTGCGGTCATCGGAAGGACGGCGGAAACGGACTTCCTCTCCTTCGCAGACTCGGTGTCGGGCCTCGAAGGCGGCGTCTACCTGTCGGTGGGTTCGGCCGTGATGTCCCCGATGATCTTCGAGAAGGCCCTCTCGATGGCGCGGAACAAGGCACGACAGGACGGAAAAAGCATTGAGCATTTCTCGCTACACGTTGTGGACCTGGCTGTTTCGACCTGGGACTGGAAGGCCAGGGGCGAGCCACCCCAGGACAACCCCGCCTACTTCCTTCGCTATTGCAAGACCTTCAGCCGCATGGGTGGCACCATGACCTACGCGAGCGCCGACAACCGTTCCTGGCTCGTGGCATTGCTGCGGTCGCTGGAAAGCTAGAGCGCCTGCGCGGCGGCGAACATAAGGACGAGAAGCGAGGCAAGTGCCGCAACAGCGATGATGGCCACCTCGTGGAGAAGCTTCCTCGCATGGAGGAAGGAGATCATCGCAATGAGGACTGGCAGGAGGACAAGGGTAGCCCAGGGCAGCAGTCCCGCCTCCCCTCCGACCCTGAGGAGCTCGGCGACCATGGCCAGGACGGTAGAAGCGAGAAGTCCCGAGATGAGCGGGAGGATGAAGGTCCGGAGCGTGGCGAAAACCGGGGCTCCGCTGTAGCGCCGGTAGAGCGCATAGACGGCGAAGAAGGCCAGGCAGGTACTTCCAATTGCGATGATAAAGCCGGCGGCCGCCACGAGGAATCCCGCAATCGCAGACCCACCCGCGCCACGTCCCGCGAACCATCCTATCCCGCTGACCACCTTGACCAGTATGGGCCCCGGAAGGGCGTTGGCGATGGCGATGATCCTGCCGTAATACAGCTCCGGGCTTACTAGCCCCGGGTTCACAAGCCCCGGTTCCACGAAGAAGGAGTCGCCGACAGCGACAAAGGCCTCACCGCCACCGAAGGAACTCAGCGTCGAGGCGAAGGCCAGCGCGGCAAAGCGCAGGGCTGGGGGAAGTTCGCCCGGGCTGCCCCTGGGCAGGGGGCTGCCTGGACCGCCGGATGCCAGGCCGTCAGCCGGCCCCTTTGCTGTAGTTAGTAGTATCGAGGGCCCCGTCAAGGCCAGGGAGATGGCAAGCATAGCCAGGAAAAAGGCCAGGGCGGCACCAAGGAGCTTCCTTCCTCCCGCAGCCGCCTCCTCGCCCGTAGCTGCGATGCCGAGATCCTTGCCGGCGAAGTAGAGGGCGGCAACAGCCATCCCTGCCATGAGAAGGGGACGGAGGAGCGTGTAGTGTGAAAGGAGGCCGTTTTTCCCCGCCATAACCGCAAACACCGCCGCCGTCAGACCAATTCCCAGCCAGCGGTTCCAGCGGGGCCTCCCTCCCGAGGACAGGACCAGGAAGAGAAGGATGAAGAGGAGGTCGAACATAGCGAGATCGAAAAAAGGGTTGCCGAGACTCCGGGCCAGGCCCGGCGAAAATGCTGTAACAATTGCACGTATCTCCTTGCCTCCGGTCAGGAGGAAGGCCATCAGGGTCACGAGGAAGGCCACCATGCCGGCTCCGCGTTTCCGGGCATCGTCCAGGACGCGTCTCACATAGCGCCAGAGCAGGAAGATTATGAAGGCCGAGACTCCGAAGGCCATGAACTCCACGTAGCGGAGGAAACCGGGCCCCATGGCTGAAAGGGCTGCCAGTATCAGGACCGTAGCCAGGGCGCCCGGAAGGCTCACCAGTGCGGCCGCCGCGAAAGCGCCTGCAATCCCTCCCTGGCGGAGGCCTGCGGCCGCGCAGAGCTTGACGGGCAGGGCGCCCGGGGTGATGTTCGCAATTATGACGTCCTCGGTGAATTCATCGCCCTTCACGTAGCCCTTTGCCTCGACGACCTCCCGCTCCACGACGGGGATCAGGGCCGAGCCGCCGCCGAAACCGATGGCCCCGATCTTGAGGAAGGTAGCCGCAAAGCCCGCGCGGCCGGTTTTCCTGGCTTCGCTGTCATCCTTGTCCTCCCTCACGGTCGCTTCCCTTCCACGGCCAGGACACAGCGCGCCGAAACCGGCTTGATGAGGAGGGAAGGCGGAATAAGGCGGGTCAGCATGGGCAGGGATTCTCCAAAGGCTCGAAACGCAGGTCAAGTGGTTTGTCAGAACTCCCAGGATCGGCGACACTTGCCTGATGGACAGACAGCCAGAAAGGCATGCAGCCCTCGATGCCCTGCGGGGGCTTACCGTGTTTCTCATGATTCCAGTCAATGCAGGCATGGGCTTTGCATCCATCCCGGCCTGGCTCAAGCACGCACCGGGAGCGGGGCTGCAGTTGGCTGACTTCATCATGCCGGCCTTTCTGGTGGCCCTGGGCATTTCAGGTTCCCTTTCACTCGGCAAGCGGGTATCCCGCGACGGACTGCTGAGGACTTCCCTGCACGCCCTGTACCGCTATGGATTGCTTTTCGCCTTCGGAAGCATCGGCTACTTCCTCGTCTGGAAACAGGGATCCTGGGAAGTCCTGCAAATGCTGGGTGCCACGGGGGCCCTGGCCTTTCCCTTCATGTTCCTGCGACCCCTCCCCAGGATGGCTGCAGCCGTGGCCCTCGCCGCCATGGTCGAGCTGCTGAGACCCGCGTATTTCTCTACAGCCTATCAGGCCTGGTACGACAGCGGACTCGGCGGTCCTGCGGGAACCTTCGCCCTGGCGAGCCTCCCCGTCTTCGCATCCGCCATCGGTGAGCTGATGCGAGGCAAGCCTTTCCGTATCCGCGTCTGGCTCTCCGCAACGACCGGTTCCGGGCTTCTCCTTCTCGGCCTCCTTGCAACGCTGACATCCCTGCCGGACAAGCACCTCCTGTCACCGAGCTACCTTCTCCTGACCTCGGGTACCGCCTTCCTTGCCCTGGCCATAGTGGAGCTTCCCTGCCAGCGCTTTGGAAACCTGCCCCTCTTCGGTGCCATCGGACGCAATCCCCTCTTCGGCTACATGGCCAGCGGCATCCTTATCCTGGCCGCACGGGCGCTCCTGCCAGCCGACGCCGCTGCCAACGCGGCATGGGCGGCCGTGGGAGCCGTATGGGGTATAATCACAATTGCATGCATAGTCATGGACCGCAAGGGTTGGTGGATAAAACTGTGACAGGAATCACCTTCAGGAGCGCGCCTTCGCGGCAAAGGCCGCCGCCTGCCTCTGCCCCGTCGGCGTTGCACAGCAACCGCCCTTCGAGGTGCAGCGAAGCTCGGAGGGGAGGCTCCGGCCGACCCTCGCGGCCGCGTCGAGGGCTTCGTGGAAGGGAAGGACGGCATCGCTGCCCGCCAGGGCCAGCTCGGAAAAGACGAGGGCATTGGAGACTGCGCTGACTATCCGGCTGAAACAGGGTTGCTCGTATCCACCCGGGATGGGGTCGCAGGGAAGGCCTATCATGGCTTGCATGGCAAAGGAGGCCGCGTTTTCCACCGCTGCCGGACTCCCCCCCGAGGCTTCGGCAATGGCTGCTGCGGCCATCGCCGAGCAGACGCCGCACTCGCCCGCGCAGCCCATCATCTCGCCGGTCGGCTCGGCCCGCGTGTAGGCGATGGCTCCGACCCCGGCCGCGATGAAAAGGCCCCGGAGCAGGTCCCCGTCGCCGAGCTTCTTCACGCTCCGCGCCGCATCGAGGGCCGAGTAGAGGAAACCGCCACCTGTACCCATGGGTCCCGGGACAATCTTCACAGCTGGTACCTTTGCGACAACGGCCAGGGCAGACCTGATGGCGAGCCGGGTCGCCTCGGAGACGCCGTGGCCCTCTACGCCGCTGTGCCTGTCCCAGGCCTCGCTGTCGTAGCGTCCGAATTCCTCCGGAGTGAAGCTGGGCCTTTCCTCGTAGAGGGCGTGGGTCTGGCGCCAGAGGAGCCGTTCTATTTCGCGCATCGCGTCGAGGACCCCATCCCTGCCCCAGCCCGAGGATCGCAGCTCGTACTCAAGGGCAGTCTCAAAGAGGCTTTGACCCGAGGCCAGGGCAATATCCCTCCATGCGGTCATGGAGTCGAAGAGCTGGGGCAGCTTCTTCGCGCTGCTGACCACGGGGAGGATGGCCTCCAGGAGATCGAGGCGAAGGCTCCGGAAATTCGCCCGAAGCCCCTCGAGGTCGGGTCGTTCGGAGAGCTTCCAGAAGCACAGCATCGTGTTGCCGGGACCTGGCACCCTGCCGCCTTCGAGGAGTCCCTGCAGCCCGGACCCGATTCGCGAAATAGCAGAGGCATCGGCCACGCCCGGGATTTCCCGGGCCACCAGGACGTGGCAGTCGCCCCGGAAGCTGACCGGGAAACCGTCGATGGCGCGGCACTCCACCATGCCACCTCCGGTCGAATCGCCGACCAGCTCGACCTTCCGCCCCGAGCTTCCGGCCAGCCTGATCTTGAGGGCATTGGGATGATCCGATTCGGGGACCGCCTCGAAACGATAGTCGAAACGAAGCCCCGCCCCCCGGGCGAGTTCCTTCGCCGAGAATAGCCCGACATCATCGGGCCTGAGACCGAGGACGCCGCCCAGCATGCCGAAGTCCTCTCTCATAAGGCCGAAGGTCCCGGCCCAGGAACTTTCCGGAGCCATGATGAACTGGGCTTCGGCGGGTTCCTCGCCAAGAAGGCTCCGGGCCAGAAGGCCGATGCGGCAGGGAGCGGCAAAGTGGGAACTCGAACCCGGCTGCATTATCGGGCCGAAGACATCGTTGAAGAAATCCGGGTAGAGGCTGACCATGGGCCGATTGTATGGTCAAGGAGAGGAGGGGGCAAGCGACCCCCCCGCTCCCACCAGGGGAGCCATCTCGGCGATGGCCCCGGGAAGCTGGTGGTTCTTGACTGCGACTATCGCGAGCCCAGGCTCCTGGCCTCGGGCGAAGGGCTCATTGGTCGAGACCAGGGGAAGCTCGAGGCGCTCGCCGTTGATCACGAGGCCCTCCGCCTGAAATCGCGCCTTCCGCGCGGGGTTCGCAAGAAGCACCGCAGAGCCTGGTCTGGCCCTGTGGATGGTGGCAGCCACGACGGAACCCACTGCACCGGCACCAACTATCAGAACTGAACGGATCTCATCCACGGCGGATTCCTCGAAGGGCACGGCTGCGATGTTGCTGCAAGGTGAAGGGACCGATCTCCAGCACTATCAAGACTGATACTATCATCCGCGATATACTATCGAATAGGATAGGTCCTTGGCCGTGCTGCCAGAAAAGGCTTTCGATCACAGGTCTATATGCCAGAGCTAATTACAAACATCTTCGATATCCCGTTATTGTTGGCACGAATACTGCTTTTCCATAGATGCCGAGCATTGGGCCTTCACGCTGGTCCCATTCCCGGCAGCCTCCCATTCTGGGGGCACATGGTTTCCAGCAGCGCCGCCTCAAGGCGCTGCGAAAGGTCGTTCCATGAAGCGCAATCGCATATTCGTACTCTTCCTCTCGTTCACGGTAGTAGCCGCCAGGCTGCTCGCCGAGGATCAACCCGAGATCGCCTATCGCATCCTCAGCAGTTATGTAGACAAGCAGGAAGCGGAGGGGGACAGGGGTCTGAAAATCGGCGGGCTGGTCTCCTATGGCATTGGCAGCACCCTGGCGGCCGCTGCTGCGACGACCTGGCTGGCAGGTAACCGGATCTCGCAGGCGACTTCTGGCCATGTCCTCGATCCCGATACAAGGCTGGGCATGACGCTCGGATTCGGGATAGGCAGCGCGGTCATGCTTGGGGTCGGCACAGGTCTCTCCTTCAGCCACGCTCCCGACTATCGCGTGGAGTATGCCGAGGTTTTCAAGGAAAAGGACGCCCAGGTCCGCGAAGCGCTCGCAGTCGCCGTCCTCCATGACCTTTCCACCAAGGGCAAGAAGGAGAGGATCAGCGGTGCAGTCTCAAGCCTCCTGGTTCCTGTCCTGAGCGCAGCGATAACTGCGGGCATGAACGTGAGCGAAGGCAAGTCCTGGCAGGATGGAGTCCTCAATAGCGCAGGCTGGAGCGCCTGGAGCATCGCCGGAGCTGTCTCGCAATTCTTCACCTTGAGCAAGGAAGAGCGGCTCTATGACAAGTACCTGGCGGGACGCGATGCCCTTTATGGCTCGACCAGCCGGGAACCCTGAGAGCGCGGCGGTCCAGTGCTCAGGCAGCTCTTCTTCGGGATCGGGGTCCTTCTGGGCCTCGTTCCAGCGCAGGAAATGCCAGATCTCTCCGTCCGGATCTACCGCGGTGACGATGCGATCTACCTGAATGCCGAGCTTCTCGGCGCCTTCCCAGAGGGATCGCTCGAACTTGCAGCCGATGGAACAGAAGTTGCTTTCAGGCTGGAGGCGCGAGCGGAAGGAGCCAATCCCGTGGTCGCACTGCGAAGTCTTCGCTTCGATGCCGGTACGGCACGCTGGATCGTCGGCTACGGATCCGGGGATGGTCGCAGGTCGCTGGCTGACAGGGAGGCCGCGCGCCTCCTGGCCAGTCGCCTCTGGGCCCTCAGATTGGGTGGACTGTCTGGCTTTCCCAAGGGAGTAGTCATCACAATTACTGCTAAATCAGGGATCATCGACGGCTCTGGCAGCTGGCACGATGCTGGCATCCTGTGGGGATACGCCGAGCCTGGTCGGCGTTTTGCCTTCGCCGACACGGTAGAGATACCCCGCTAGCATGAGGATACGGCAGCGTTTCATGGGCTTCTTTGCGGCCCAGGCCATCGTGGCAGCCCTTGCATCCCTGGTCTTCGCCTTCGGCGCCATCGTGACCGAGGGCACGCGGGCAGACAGGGAGCTGGGGCCGTCCGGATCGCCGGGTCAGGATTCCCCTGCGATCCGGGCCCGTGACGCCGGCCTGCCCGAGGGCGAACGTCTTGCTGCAGCACTCGAGGACGCAGGCCGCCTCAGGGCCGACGCCGCAGCCACCCGGATGTTCCGCTCCCAGGCAGCCATCGAGGCAGCCATACGAATTGGTACTTTTTCCCTCGCCTGGGCCATCCTCGCCGCCTTCGTCTTCGCCATCGCCTCGCGGGCCTTTACCCGCAACCTCGATGCCCTCGCCGAAGGAGCGCTACGGGCCGGCTCTGACCGTTCCTTCCGCTTCCCGCCCCTCCGCGACAGGGAGTTCGCCCAGGTCGCCGGCACCTTCAACGACATGCTCGCCCTCATCTCGGCCCAGGAGATCCGGCTCGCCGAGGCTTCCCGGCTCGAGGGCTGGAGCGAGGTCGCATCCTTCCTCTTCCACCAGCTGAAGACGCCGCTATCCTCCATCGAACTGGCGGCGCACAACGTGTCGCTCGCAGTGGGCCGTACACGGGAGGGGACGCTCGACGAAGTTTCCGCGCGGGAACTCGAGTCCTCGAGCGCCTTGGCCGCCATCGCCGAGTGCCGGCGGATCCGAAGCCTCCTCGATCGCTTCAAGGATCTGGCAGGGCTAGCCCTTGGCCCCGCACTCCCTGTCCAGATGGAAGATCTGGTGTACGCCATCCGCTGCCGCATCATGCCGGATAGCGCGAGCATCGATTTCGCTGGCATGTGTCCACCGATCGCCGGCGACCGCCGCATGCTCGAAGAAGCCCTCCTCAACCTTGTCGTCAATGCCCTGGAAGCATGCGCGGTCCCGCCCGCCCATGTGAGCATCCGAGGCAAGGCAGAGGGAACCTGGGTCGTCATCGATATCAGCGATGAGAATGGTCCCATCGACCCCCTCCTCATCGCGCGTGCCGGAAAGGAGAGGTTTTCCACCAAACGCGAGGGTACCGGGCTCGGCCTGCTTTTTGTGCGGCGCGTCGCAGCCCTCCACGGCGGCTCCTTCGAGGCCTTCGCCGCCCCGGACGGCGGCTTCGTTGCGCGGCTCCGCTTGCCAGCAATTGGGAACATCGGCAAAGGAGTCCCAACGTGAGAATTCTCATCCTCGACGACGACGCGACGCTGCGGGCGGAGCTCGCGACCTTTCTCTCCCTGAATGGCCACGAGCCGGTCCTGGCAGCGAACCTCGCCGAGGCGCGGCAGATCCTCGCGCGGGACCCATCCTGGCGCCCTGGCTCCGGGCGCGATCCGGCGCCCGCTGTCGATCTCGTGCTGGCGGACCTCTACCTCGGCGCGGAACGCGGAAGCGAGATACTGCCAGTGGCAGGCAAAATACCAATTGTCATGATTTCGGGGGCTGGAGGTGTCCGGGAAGCCGTCGATGCCCTCAAGGGCGGAGCCTGGGACTTTCTCGAGAAGCCTGTCGATCCCGACCGCCTCCTCGGGATAATCCGGAACCTCTCGCGGAACCTGGCTGCCGAGCGCGGCATCGAAGCCCTGCGCCAGGCCTGGCTCGCAGAGCACGCAGCCTTCTCCCCGGGTTCGCCCTTCGAGGCAGCCCTCGACGAGGCCCGCCGTGTCGGTGCCTCGCCGCTGTCGATCCTGGTCACAGGGCCGAGCGGCTGCGGCAAGGAAATCATCGCCCGCTGGGCCCATTACGGCTCGTCGAGATCGGGGGAAGCCTTTGTCTCAGTCAATTGCGCGGCAATATCGCCAGAACTTGCTGACGCGGCTTTCTTCGGCGCGCGGCGGGGGGCTTACACCGGTGCCGATACCGACCGCCCGGGCTGGTTCCAGGCGGCCAATGGCGGCACCCTCTTCCTCGACGAGATAGGCGAAATTCCCCTGGCCACGCAGGCCAAGCTTCTCCGCGCCGTCGAGAGCGGTGAAGTCCAGCGGGTAGGTTCCACAGAGCCGGAGCGGGTCTCCCTCCGCATCGTCTCTGCCACCAACCGCGACCTTGCCGCCGAAGTCCGCGTTGGGCGATTCAGGGAGGATCTCCTGTGGCGCCTCGCCCAGGCCATCATCAGGGTGCCAGCCCTTTCAGGGCGCCGGATGGACATCGCGCCGCTCGCAGCCTTTTTCCTCGAACGCTCGCGCGGCAGCCGGTCCGGCGTTCCCGGTATCGCATTGTCCTCCGACGCGATGGCATGGCTCGAGTCCAGGAGCTGGCCAGGCAACGCCAGGGAACTACGAGCCCTGATCGAACGGGCCGCCTGGCTCGTCGAGGATCACAGCATCGATGCGGCCTTCCTTGCGCGGCTTTCCGGCGATGACAATGCCACCAGCAGCTTGAATGCGGGACTGGATAGGAACATCCCCATCCGGCAGGCCGACTCTGCCGACTCCCTCCTCCCCCTCAGGGAAGCCAGGGAAAACTTCGAGCAGGACCACGTACGTCGGGCCCTGGAAGCAGCCAGTGGATCGGTCACCGGTGCCGCCGCGATACTGGGAATGCTGCCCAACAACCTCTCGCGCAAGATGAGGGAGCTGGGGCTCGGCCGCCCTGGGCGGGAGCGCCGCTAGCCAAACCAGGGCCTGTCATCCCTACCCTGCGTCCACCCTCGTGATCCGCGCCCCGAGACCACGCAGCCTTTCGGAGATCCGCTCGTAGCCTCGCTCGATCTGGTACACGTTGCTGATGGTGCTGGTACCCTCGGCACAGAGCGCCGCGATGACCATGGCCATGCCCGCTCGAACGTCGGGCGACGCGAGGTCCGAGGCGGTCAGCCGCACCGGTCCGGAGATCACGGCGCGGTGCGGGTCGCAGAGCACGATGCGCGCTCCCATGCCGATAAGCTTGTCCACCCAGAACATCCTCGATTCGAACATCTTCTCGTGGATGAGCACCGTGCCCTCGACCTGCGTGGCAACTACAGCCATGATCGAGGTGAGGTCCGGGGGAAAACCCGGCCAGGGTGCATCGTCGACCTTCGGGATCTGCCCACCGAGGTCGGCTACGACCTTCATCGACTGGCCAGAGGGAATCAGGAGGTTGGTGCCCTCAAGCTCCCAGCCGATGCCCAGGCGCCCGAAGCCGACCTTGAGCGGACGCAGGTCCTCGGGCTCGACCCCCTCAATGACGAGTTCTCCGCGGGTAACCGCGGTCAGACCGACAAAAGAGCCTATCTCCATGTAATCGGGACCGATGGCATACTCCGCGCCGCCGAGCTCGGGTCGGCTGCCGCCGCCATGGCCCCCGATGCGGAGCACATTGGAACCAATTCCCTCGATCTTCGCACCCATGGCCACGAGGAGGCGGCAGAGATCCTGCACGTGGGGCTCGCTCGCCGCGTTGCGTATGACACTCGGACCCTGGGCGAGCACGGCCGCCATCACCACGTTTTCCGTGCCTGTCACCGAAGCCTCGTCGAGGAATATGTCGGCACCCACGAGCTTGTTGGCAGTAAAGCGGAAGCCCCGGTCGACATCGACGCGCGCACCCAGCTCCTGCAGCGCCAGGAGATGGGTATCGACCCGACGGCGGCCGATGACATCGCCTCCGGGCGGAGGTAGCGAGACCTTTCCGAAGCGCGCCAGAAGGGGGCCCGCAAAAAGGATGGAAGCCCTCACCTTGCGCGCGAGCTCCGCAGGGACCTCCCAGCGCTCCACGCCTGCGGCATCGACCCTCCAGACATTGGGCTCTGGATGCTCCACCTCCGCACCGAGGGTCTTCAGGACCTCGAACATGACCTGGACGTCCTCGATCTCGGGTATGTTGCGGAGCGTGACTGGAGATCTCGCCAGGAGGGTCGCCGCGATGCAGGGAAGGGCAGCGTTCTTGTTGCCGCTGGCCTTGATGCGGCCCTTGATGGGAAAGCCGCCTTCAATCTGATACCTGTACATGCTCCCAGTATGCGTAGACCCGCCCCGCTGCGTCAACGACGCCGACGCGTTGGCGGGCCGGCGCTCCTCAGGATGCCGGATCCACCGGCCCGAGAAGCCCGAACTCCTTCTCGAGCAGCGCCGCCGCATCGAGGCAGAGATCCTCCCTGAAGGCCCTGCCGATCAGTTGTACGCCAGCGGGCATGCCCTGGATGATCCCGCAGGGGACCGCGACAGCAGGCAATCCCAGGAATGAGCTGGCCGAGCAAAGTGCCCGCCCCAGCCCGACGCGCGCGTGCGCGGCCGCGTCAGCGATATCCGTGTCCACCGGAACGAAGGGTTCCGTAAATACAGGACCAATTATGAGGGGCCACTCCTCCATGAACAGCGACCAGGTCCGCTGCAGTTCGAGGCGCAGCGAAGTAAGCGCGACATAGCCAGGGAGATCCGTCGGCTTCGTCGCAGAGCGGAGAAAATCGAGGTACTTCCGCCCATCCTCCCCGATGAGTTTGTCGTGGGCGGCCCCGGCCAGGCTGAACTCTGTCATGATGAGGCGGTCGTAGGCAGCCAGGATTTCCTTGAAGCGCGGCAATTCAATGGGAACCGGGAGATAGCCCGCGCGCTCGAGCGCGAAGGCGGCTTTGTTCACGCGCGAGGCTACCATGGGATGGATGACGGCCCCGGCAGGGTTGACGGCGACAGCGACAGGGATGGGTTTGGGCAAAGCGGGGCCGCGTGATGGCGCAGGCACAGCCCTGGGATCGCGCGCATCAGGCCCGGACAGCACTTCAAGCATCAGATCGAGATCGGCGATGCTCCGTCCCATGATACCGTCAACTGCTATGACCTGCGATGCGAATCCCGGATCGCGGCCGCCGCTCCGGTGATCCTGGGGAAAGCGGCCCGCAGTGGGTTTGAGCGCAGCAAGCCCGGCGAAAAGCGCGGGCAGCCGCAGGGAGCCGCCTGCGTCGTTCCCGAGCCCGACCGCAGCCATGCCAGTCGCAAGCGCAACGGAAGTCCCGCCGCTCGATCCCCCAGGACTCATGGCAGGGTTCCAGGGATTCAGGGTGCGGCCATGCAGGCTGCTGTTGGTCTCGAATCGCAGCGCCAGGTCGGGAAGATTGGTATGACCCAGGGGGATCGCCCCCATTGCCCTGAGCCGCGCGACCAGGGGAGAGTCCGATCCCGCGCCTGTGATGGAGAGGGCTGCGACACCCTGGTCGGTTGGATGTCCAAGGACGTCGATATTGGCCTTCACGACAAAGGGAAGCCCAGCCAATGGCCCCGGGGCCCTGCCCTCGTCCAGAGCAGCATCCACTCCACGGGCGGCTTCCAGGGCATCATCCTTCCAGACTGCGGTCATTGCCTTTACGGCGGGGTTTGCGACCTCGATGCGTGACAGGCAAGCCTCCATGACCTCGACCGCACTCCATCTGCCCTGCGCGATTCCCTTGACGATAACCGCCGCCGTTTCGCGCCATAGCTCGGGGGTCCTCGCCTTCTGGCCAGCCATGACGTCAGCTGACCTTTCCGCCTTGCCTGCATCCTGGCCCACCGCCTGGCCCAGGCCCAGGCCCGGGCCCAGGCCCAACATCCACAGCGGATACCCCGCGATATCCCCGGGCCAATCACGGATAAGCCGCCGCAAGCGCGGCCAGTTCCCTGCGTAGAGGGCCCGTGTGGCTTCTTCATAATTAGGATAATCTCCGGCAAGCGCCGTCATGAAACGGAAGGCCGCATCGACCCGCTGGCGCTGGGGATCAATAGCCCCTTGCCGTGCTGCGTCGACAAGTCGGCGGATGGTACCCGAGGCCTTGGCCGGCTGCGCGTCGAGCCACTCCCAGTGCCTCGGCAGGAGGGACACCTCGGCGCCTGTCACCCCAAGCTTCGGGCGACCAGGTCCGCGAGGCAGATCTACCGGGATGACCCGTGCGAGCACATCCTCGAGCCTGCCGGTGAAGTTGAAGTCAACGAGCGTGCCGCTTAGGTCCTCGAAGATGAGGACGGGAGGGCCACCCCTGTCCAGATGTTCCTTGGCTGCGGTCAGGAGTTCCGGCAGCTGGCCCGAGGCAAGACAATGAAGGCCGCAAAAACAAGTATAGCTCGGGGTTCCCATCCTTTTATTTTACCCGGATAAAATAAAAAGCGTCAATACTATCCGGGTATAATCCTGCCTAGAGTCGCACAATCCTCGACTTTGTCATGACCTCATGGCCGGTGGCGGTGATGAGCACATCATTTTCAAGGCGCACGCCACCATGTTCCGGATCATAGAGACCGGGCTCTATCGTAATGATATGGCCAGGCGCAAGGATGGCTTTGTTGTCTTCCCTGCTCCGCACTGCGGGCGCCTCGTGGGCCTCGAGTCCGACTCCATGGCCGAGGGCGTGGGGCATGGTCATTCCGCCTGCCGCAAAAATCGCGTCGGCCCTGAGAGCTATGTCGCGCGTGGCGACGCCCGGCGCACACATCGCCACACAGGCTTCGTAGGCCTCCCCGACGAGGGCCGCCATCCGTCCTGCCTCGTCTCCGGGGTTGCCGCGGATAAAGCTCATAGTTATGTCTGTCGTATAACCTTCAAGATTGATGCCGAAATCGAGGATGCTCATGCCCCTGGTTGCGAAGGGCCCTGCACCGAAGGATGGGAAGGCGTGGATGCCGAAGCTTCGCGAGGGGCCCGCAGCCAGGGTCTCGAAGCCGACGCCCTCGCAGCCCCTCAACCTGCACTCCCGCTCGATGAAAAGTGCCACATCGAGTTCGGTATCCAGCGACCCGGCGCGCACTTCCTTCTCGATCTCGTCGGCGAGCTGGTCCGTAATCTCCGCCGCGCGGCGGTAGATCCCGAGTTCGGCCTCGTCCTTCACTGCCCGCAGTCCCAGGATGAAGTCCCCGATGCCGCCATCACGGCAGAGGAGGTCATAGTCGATAAGGGCTTCGACAAAATCGGCGTAGGCAGGATAGCTGGTCATGGCGGGGAGTTCGACCCTCGCACCCTTATGCACCCCAAGCCTCGGCAACACTCCAAGGAGGGCCTCCGAGGGCAGACGTTTGAAGTCGGTGTAGGCGAGGATCTCATCCGCATTGCCCATCGCCCTGGCCATGTTGATGTCCCAGGCCACGAGCACGGACTTCCCCTCCGCCGAAATGATGACAAGGGCATCACCGGGCTGCCCGGTGAGGTACCTGACGGAGGGGTCGCGGGCTCCCTCGCTGTCCCGGACCAGGCAGGCGCCAAGGCCCTCCTCGCGAAGCTTCGCGGCCACCCTGGCGCGGCGTCCTGGAAAATCGTGCATCGTGTACCTCCAGCGGAAGACGCAATGATAGCCGCTATCAGCCGCTGCGGCAACGAGACCGGATAGGTGACCCGAGGGTGGATGGCCCGATTGCAGCTGCGCCCCATTGGCGGGTATCCTCACGCAAGACATGAGTATTTCAGGCCGCTCCAGACAGAATCTCGCGTTGGCTGCCATAGGTGTTGTCTTCGGCGACATCGGCACCTCTCCCCTGTATGCGCTGCGTGAGTGCTTCGCCCCGGGCCGGGGCATAGAACCCAATCCAGAGAACGTGATCGGCCTTGTCTCACTCCTCCTCTGGATACTGACGCTCATCGTGAGCGTAAAGTACCTCGCACTGGTGCTCCGTGCGGACAACAAGGGCGACGGGGGAATACTTGCCCTTGTCAGCCTCGTCGGACGAAACCTCCCCAAGGGATCCAGGCGGAGGGCAGGCGTCCTTACGATGGTCGGCATCATCGGGGCATCCCTCCTCTACAGCGACGGCATGCTGACTCCCGCCGTAACCGTGCTCTCCGCCATCGAGGGCCTCAAGGACGTCTCCCCCCTTTTCACGAGCTGGGTAGTGCCACTCACCCTGGCGATCCTCCTCCTCCTCTTCGCTTTCCAGTCCAAGGGCACCCAGAAGGTGGGGGTCCTCTTCGGCCCCGTGATAAGCATCTGGTTCCTCCTCCTGGCGGTCCTGGGAGTCGTGAGCATTGTAAAAGAGCCCTACATCCTCGCAGCCCTCGACCCACGGCACGCGATTGCATTCCTGGCGCGCGAAGGCTGGCTTTCCTTCAGGGTCCTCGGCTCGATTTTCCTGGCGATGACGGGAGCGGAGGTGCTCTACGCAGACCTCGGGCACTTCGGGCGGAGACCCATCAGGCAGGCCTGGTTCTCCCTCGTTTATCCGGCCCTCATCCTCAACTACCTCGGCCAGGGCGCCATCCTCATCGGTCATCCCGGCGAGGTCGGCAACCTTTTCTTCAGGCTGGTCCCGCCGGAAGGCCTCATTCCCCTGGTGCTTATCGCAACGGCGGCCTCGATCATCGCATCCCAGGCGGTGATATCGGGCGTATTCTCCCTCGCACGCCAGAGCGTGCAGCCCGGGTACTGGCCCCGCATCCAGGTCC
>SESF01001557.1_pt1 | contig 43469 bp, 34 predicted proteins | sample 3171521 | NCBI WGS metagenome assembly SESF01 (sample SAMN10866945, study PRJNA518727) | freshwater metagenome | biome: subpolar coniferous forest; feature: holomictic lake; material: water; isolation source: holomictic Lake 227, 6 m and 8 m depth | place: Canada: near Kenora, Ontario | collected...
GACGACAGCGATTGGCCAAGTTGGGCCTCAAGCTTATCGTAAGCCGCCCGGAGGGCCGGGTTCGGCTGGACGACTCCGGGGGCCGGGGCGCAGAAAACCTTCTCCAAATCAGCCATCTTGGCATCACAGGCAGCCTCGGCGGCACGCAAGGCGGCACCCAAGGCGGCGGAGTCGGAGACGGCCAGACGAAGGACCGGAGCACCAAAAACATCTGCGAAAATCTTGGCCACGGACGGATTCTCGGAGGCACCGCCCGTTAGGAGCAACTGCGTGGTCGGGGTGCCGACCCATCGGCTATGATAGCGGAGACTGAGCGCCTGACCTTCGACGGCGGCACGAGGCAACGTGGCCTTGCTGGCGGCGGCGCCCAAAGCAATTCGACCGGCCGAGCGACGAGGCGTGATCTCTGCCTCCTCCATCGGAAGAACCGCGGCCATCGCCGCGGGAGCCTCATCGATGGCCGCCGAGAAAGCCGGCCAGTCGGCGAGTCCGCATTCGCGACGGATGGCTTCACGCGCGAGCGAACCATTGCGCACGCAGACTAAACTCATGCTGCCACCCATCGGGTTACCGAACGCATGACCAAGGCCCGCGGAGTCGGTGCGGATACCTTCAATCGCGGCGAAGAGCGTGTCGCTCGTCCCAAGACTGATGACGACCTTGCCGGGCCTCGATGCGCCCATGCCGACGAGGCTGGAAGGATTGTCGCCGGTACCGATGACGACCTGGCACTTCGGCGAGAAACCATGACGCACTACAAAGTAAGCGGAGATACCGCCGGCCACGGTTGAACCCGGGCGGACCGGCGGAAGCTTCGCGGCGAGATCGGGAGCGGTCGCGGAGAGTGCGGCGGGAGCCCAATCGCCCTTGCGAATATCCATCAGATTCATGCCGGCGCCATCACCGGTATCGATGGCGGCATCCTTGCCGGCGAGCACCGAGGCGAAGAAGGAAGAGACGAGATGGACGCGCTTCGTCTTGGCCCAGGCGGCGGGATCAAGCTTAGCGAAACGACGAATCTGCGGGCCGGTGAAGCGCGGCGTGGCGACGGAACCGGTAAGATCACAGGCGGCCTGATTACCTCCTAGGGCGGCGGCAATCTCGGCACATTCGACGATGGTGGAAGAATCCATCCAAATCGGCGACGAACGTCGGGAGAGGACCGGGGCGATCTTCGCGGAAAGTGATAGGGTACGATTGCCATCCGCGAGCGCGGCCTCGTAGCCGGCGGCGAGATACACGCTACCGTGCTGCTGGCCGGAGACCGAGACCGCATCGACCATCGAGAGATCGGTCAGTTTGGCGAGGCGGTCGAGCGCGAGCTCGAGACCGTCGAGCCAGAGAAGCGGATCGGCGTGCACTTCGCCGCCCTGCCCTCCACGGATAAAACCTTCCGGATGTCCTCGGTCGGGAAAGTCGGCGCCGAAAGCCGCGCGGGCGCGGGCGACCGTCGTGCCTTTCGCCGTGTCCAGCACGAGCGCCGTCGCGCTCTGCGTTGACAGGTCAAGACCCAGGACGATCGCCATGGCCTTAGCGGATGTATTCGTTGATCAGGTTCTCGAGCATCTCCTGGCGGCCGGACGCGAGCGTCGGCGCCTTGATGCCCTGGGCATAGTCGTCGAGCTGGGCGAGGGTGACCTTGCCGGACTCGACCTTCTTGCCGATGCCGCTGTCCCAGGAGGCGTAGCGGTTCGAGACGAACTTATCCATCTTGCCGTCCTGGACGATCGCATGGGCGATCTTGAGGCCGCGGGCGAAGGCGTCCATGCCGCCGATGTGGGCATGGAAGAGGTCGACCGGCTCATGCGATTCACGACGACGCTTGGCGTCGAAGTTGAGACCGCCCTTGGTGAAGCCGCCCATCTTGAGGATGCGAAGCATGATGTTCGTCGTGAGGTAGAGATCGGTCGGGAACTGGTCGGTATCCCAGCCGAGGAGCGTGTCGCCGCGATTGGCGTCGACGGAACCGAGGGCGTCGGAACCCATCGCGACTTCCATCTCATGCTCCATCGTGTGACCGGCGAGCGTGGCGTGGTTGGTCTCGAGGTTCAGCTTGAAGTGCTTCAGCAGGCCGTATTCGCGGAGGAAGTTGAGGCAGGCGGCCGCATCGGAGTCATACTGGTGGGTCGAGGGTTCGCGCGGCTTGGGCTCGATCAGGAACTGGCCCTTGAAGCCGATCTTCTTCGCATGGTCGACGGCGAGGTGCAGGAGCGCGGCGAGGTGGTCCAGCTCGCGCTTCATGTCGGTATTGATCAGCGTGGCATAGCCTTCGCGGCCGCCCCAGAAGACGTAGCCTTCGCCGCCGAGGGCCTTGGTGGCCTCGAGGGCGTGACGGACCTGGCTGGCACCATAGGCGAACACGTCGGCGTTCGGTGAAGTGCCCGCGCCCTGCGCGTAGCGCGGGTGGGAGAAGAGACAGGCGGTGCCCCAGAGGAGCTTCTTATTCGTGCCCTTCTGGAAAGCCTTGAGCTCCTTCGTGACGCGGTCGAGGTTCGCGTGGGTCTCGGTAAGGGTCTTACCTTCCGGAGCGATGTCGCGGTCGTGGAAGCAATAGAAGTCGATCTGGCACTTCTCGAGGAATTCGAAGAATACCGGCACGCGGCGCAGGGCGTTGTCGAGGGAATCAGAGCCGTCGTCCCAGGGCATCAACGCGGTGCCGGCACCGAACGGGTCGGAGAGGCTGTTGCGCATCACGTGCCAATAGGCGGCGGCAAAGCGCATGTGATCCTTCATCTTCTTTCCGCCGACTTTTTCGTCCGGATTGTAGTGCTTGAACGCGAACGGATTCTTGGACTTCGATCCTTCGAACTCGATTTTAGGGACAGTAGGGAAGTGTGACATGGCGGGAGGTGTGAGTCTTCCGACTTTGGGCGTCCGGCCGGACCTGCCAAGGAAGGAATCGGCGGCGTATGACGGAAACGACAAGCCGGCGGAGAAGTGTTCCTTGCGGGCAGGCCCTCGCCCCCTAGGGTGGAGCACATGGAGGTCGTCCACACCATTCCTGAGCTGCGAGCCGCCGTGGCCCGCGCCCGCCAAGCGGGAAAAACCGTCGGCTTCGTGCCGACGATGGGCTGCCTGCACGCCGGACACCTTGCCTTGATTCAAAGGGCCAAGCTGGAAAGCACGTTCGTCGTGGTCTCGATTTTCGTCAATCCGACCCAGTTCGGCCCCAACGAGGATTTCTCCAAATACCCGCGAACGCTTGAGGAAGATCGCGGCGGCTGCGAGGCTGCGGGCGCCAGCCTGATTTTCGCGCCGACCGCCGCCGATTTCTACCCTGCCGGCGCCTCGACCTGGGTCGACGTCGAAGGCGTCTCGGCCAAGCTCTGCGGCGAATTCCGCCCGGGGCATTTCCGCGGTGTCGCCACCGTCGTCACCATGCTCTTCAACGCGGCACAGGCAGACCTCGCCGTCTTCGGCCGTAAGGACCTGCAACAACTGGCGGTCATCCGCCGCATGGTGCGCGACCTACACATCCCCATCCGCCTCATCGCGCATGAGACCGTGCGCGAACCCAACGGCGTCGCGCTGAGCTCGCGCAACCGCTACCTTTCGGCCGAACAGCTGGCGCAGGCTACTGCCATTCCCGCCGCCCTGGCCACGGCCAAAGCCCTGGCCCAAGCCGGCACCACCGAAGCCGCACGCCTGCGAGATGCGGCGCAGGCCGTGCTCGCAGCCCAGCCGGCGCTGAAACTTCAGTACTGTGAGATTGTCGACCTCGAGACGATGACACCGGTCGCATCAATCGACGGCCGGAAATGTGCCATCGCGATCGCCTGCCATCTGGGCACGACGCGCCTGATCGACAACGCCGACCTCTGATCAGGACAGGCTTAGGTAGACCGCGGCCAAGAGAATCAAAGCCCCGATGAGCCGGCGCGTCATGATCGCCCGCCCCACGTGCTTCTCCGAGTTAGAGAACCAATGCCCGACGACCCAGACCAGCGCCACGCTCCAGAGGCCGCGGGTGTTATAAAGGACGTTGGTGACGGTTACCTCATGGTAGACCGCAATACAATAGGCGATTCCCATGGCCTGAATCGTGAGCACCAAGCCGCCGCCAAACGCCCAGACCACCATGGACCGCGGCATCTCGCGCAACGGCGCCGAAAAAAAAGGGACCAAGGAAAAGGAGAGCAGTCCAACCGTCGCAAACATCACGGGTGCAAAATGCCCGAAGCCGACCCCGGGCACCCAGAGCTGCTGCATGACGTCGGTCGCGGCAAAAGCGATCGACGCGAGAAAGGCGAAGCCGACGCTCAAGAGCAGCCGCTGACGGTTCGCATGCCACTCCCCGCCCAGCAAGGCCAACGCCAGCGTGGTCAGGAAGGTTGCCACCCAAAGCTTCCAGCCAAGGTGCTCGCCGCCGGTCACGAAGACCAGCAAGGCCACGAAGATCACCTTCGTTCCGAGCACCGGCGTGGCGATGGAGATATCCCCCCGGCTGATGGCGATGAAGGTGAAGACCTGGCCGATGAAAAATGCCGTCCCCGCCAAGATGGCGTGGGTGACGTTCGTTGCCGTGAAAGGCTCTCCGCCGTGCAGCAGCCAACTCTGGAAAAGCACCGCCCCGATCAGATTTACGATGAAAAGGACCCTCCACGGATGACCACCATCCATCGCCCGCTTGAGCATCAAAGCGGCGAAGGTGTAACCCACGGCCGAGCAGAGGGGAATGACGATAGATTCAGCGGAACGCATTAAACAGGCTCAAACGAACCCCCTTCCCTTCGCGCTGGCGAGTCTGAACCAAAAAAACCGCCCGGGGAGCTGACCCGCCCTTGCCCCGGCCGGGTCGCCAAGTATGCTTCCTTGATGGGACAATTCTCCTACAAGACCGACGCGATCGACCCACTGCGCAAGACGCTGTCGGAGCAACTCATCCTGGACTTGAACCATGTCGCGGACGCCCCGTTGCTCGCCTTAGCCAAGCAGATTCCAGGCGGCTTCATCCACCGCCGACCATTCCTCCGCAACGCGAAATGGCTCTTCAAGCAGCGGCTCTCCAGGCTGGCCCAAGACGCGTCGGCCATCTCCGATCACTTACCTTGGTATGCCGAAACTCTGAAGTGCGACAAAGCCAAGCTACTGGAGCATCTCGACGAGCTCGCCATTGTCATCGGCGGCCCGCGCGCCACCTTGCTTTGCATTCTTTGGAATAATCAGGCCGAGCTGAAAGATGCCACCCTGCCGGTTGACCTACTCGCCAAATTGTCGGCTCAATCAAAACCCCAATCCGGCAAGCCGGACCCCAAGGCCTGGAAAGCGGTCATGACCAAACTCAGCGGCCAGAGCGAAAAGGCCGAACCGGATTCCACCGACGCGCTGGACTCCGCCGATCGCACGCTCCGCCGCTTGCAGCAGGATCTCGCCCAGGGGAAAGCCGCCCGCGAAAACGAACTCCGCCAGGTACGCCGCCAGCACACCAACGAAATCGAGGCCAAGGAGGCCGACGTCCGGAAAGTGCGCGAGGAAGCCGCCCGGCAGGCGCAGGAAGCCGCCCAGAACTTGGCCGCGATGGAATCATCTGTGCAAGCCGCCAACGCCCGTGCCGCGAAAGCGGAAGAGGATATCCTCCGCCTCCGCGGCGAGCTTGATCGCGCCCGCGAACAAGTCGCCAAGAAGGCCCGGGAAATTGCCGAAGAATTGCTCTCCGAAGAAATCCGCCCCTGGCTCGCCGATGCCCGCATCTTGAAAGCCGCCTCCGACGAGGTGGCCAAGCTGCGCCAGCTCACGACCGAGACCTACGAGAAAGTGCGGAAAGCCCAGCGCGACGCCGACCCGTTTCTGGCGAAAGAACATGAGCTACGCCAGGCCATCCCCCAGATGGAAGACATGCTCAAACTGCTCCGCCGCTACCAGCGCACCGCCGGGCAGACGTTGCCTGAAGTCATCGCCCTCGAAAAACGGATCACCGAACACGTCGAAAAAGTCCGCTACGAACTGGAGAAACGCGACCACCCCTCGGATCCCTTCCTTGAACGCATCTCCGCGAAAATCAACGTGGCCGACACCCGGGAGCTTAAGTCGATCGAGAGCGCCCTGCATCTCGCCGAGCAATCCGGCCTCGTCGATTCACGTCACGCCGACCTTTACCGCCGCGACATCCATCGCCGACGCTCCCTGCTCGCCGACCAAGCGTTCCACGAACACAAGCAATCCGGCCCGCTGGCGCTCCTCGAACGCGCCGTGGCCACCGGCGAACCCGCCCGCCTTGCGGTCGACGCCAATAACTTCGCCTGTCTTCGCCAGGAATATCTCGGGCTTAAACTTGGGTCCAAGAAAAACGCCCAGGGCGAAAACCGCTTCCTCCTAGATGCCGCCGCACGCCAAAAAGTCGTTCAACTGCTGGAGAAACTTGCCGATGAAGCGGCGGGGCTTCACCTATGGGTGAGTTTCGACGGACAACCGGTCGCCTTGAAGACCTCCAATCCTCGCGTGAAGATTACCTTCAGTCGCGCCGGCTCCAAGGCGGACCACGACATCATGGATCTTGTGGCCAAAGATAAGACCGTCGAAGCCCCGTGGTTTGTCGTGACCGACGACATCGAAGTCCGTGATGCCACCTCCCGCGAAGGCGCCTATATCATCTATAACGACGGCCTGATTCAGCTGCTGGTGAACCGCGGTATCCGGGCTTAAACAAAAAGGCGCATCGAACGATGCGCCTGTAATCTGGATCGCTGAGGCTGTTTATTTTTTCTTCTTCGGGGCGGGCGGCGGGGCCGTGACGGGCGGCGGCAGCACTCCCACGAAATCTTCAGCCTTCAGGCCGGGGTGGAACATGTTGAACGAATATTTGCTGGGCTTCCACTCCACGAGCGGGGTGACATCCGCCTTGGCGGGGACGTCGAGATGCAATCCCCAGAAGACGCCGTTGACGAGCAGGCGGCGGAGTGATTCGTCCTTGAGGTCGCTCGCCGAGGCCATCGTGGTCGTCAGCACGCGGTTCTTGGTGCCCGCGGCATTAGTGACTTCGCGGGTCCAGGCCACGGCCATCGCGGGAGAGTTAACGCCCTGCTCCTGCTTGTCGGAGCGCTGCTTGGCACGTTCGCTGAGAGGATCTTCGGGGTTCATGCCCTTGAGCACAAGGCCGCGGAGGAGGACCTGGACGTCGGCCGGGGGATGGGCTTCGTAGACATCGGTGTCACCGAAGATCTGGCCGACGCCGTTGAGAATCGCGAGTTTCTCGGCGCCCGGCTCGACGGCCGTGCGGGTGGCCTCGGATTTGTGATTTCCCCAATGGCTGATCCAGGTCTCGCCGAGGACGTTGCGGCCGAAGCCGCCGTTATTATTCCAGTTATAGGCAACGAAGGCGCTGTCTTTCGGAATGCCGGCGAAGGCGTGGGTGCTGGTGCGGGTGGCGACGATCGGCACGCCGCGCTTCACGGCTGCGTCGAACTTCGCGAGGGCTGCTTCGTTCCATTTGCGGAAACGCAAGCCAAGGACGAGCGCGTCAGCCGAATCGAGGGCCTCGGGCTTACCCAAGGTGGCGCCGCTGTTCGGATTGATCACCCCATCGTCATGGGAGAAAAGCACCGTACACTTGAAGCCGTGGCGCTCGGAAAGAATGCGCGCCAGCATCGGCAGCGACTCCTCAGAACGATACTCTTCATCGCCCGCGAGCAAGACCACGTGCTTTCCAGCGCCAAGACCTTTGCCAGCGGGAAATTCCAGCCAGCCCGGACCGGAGGTGAAGGCTTCGGCGGCAACGGCCGGCAAGGCGAGGATGAGGGCGGCCAAGGCCGTCCAGAGATGGAGATGACGCTTCATGGGGTAGATCGAGAGACTGAAATCGCCCCTGGGAGATTTCAAGCGTGCGGTTGGCCGCCGAACATCATTTTCGACCGCTCTTCCCGCCATTACCACCCGTAGCCGGGGCGAATGGATCGGGTCGCAGTGTTTCCGTTCGGCCATCGGAATAGGTCGTGACCTGATTACCAAAGGGATCGCTCCGTGTGGTCGAGCGCGTGCCGTCGCTGTAATAAGTACTGCTGCCACCGAGCGGATCCGGGCGGGTCGTCGCCGTGACTCCATTGGAGAATCGGGTCGTCGAGCCGCCGAGCGGGTCGGGCAGGGTGGTCGCCGTCTCACCGTTACTATATCGCGTCGTGGAGCCACCCAACGGGTCGCGCGTCGTGGTGGCCGTCACTCCGTTGTCATACCTCACCTCCGCTCGACCCAACCCGTCGGTCGAACGAACTGCCGAATGCGGCAAGCGGCCTGAGTTCGCATCGGCCTTGATGCCCGCGCTTGGAGTGTCGCCAGCCTCGCCTGAAATGTCGGCGGACGGCACGATCAACACACCGCCTGACGGCTTTCGCGCGGAAGCACCTGAACTTAGGTTCACGCTCGCTCTAGAGGCGGCCGCCAAAGGCGCGGGCGAGGCCAATGGCCTCGGCGAATCCGTCGACACCGGAGCAGAGTCGTCGCTGAAGCCGACGATTAGTACGCCCAGCGCACCCAGTGAAATCGCCGCCAGAAGAGTGAACCGGGTCATCATGGGGATCTAAGGATTAGATGCGAATCGGACGCCGAGGCAACCGGCCATCCGGGCAATAAAAAGGGCGACCACCTTACGGTGCCGCCCTTTTCGAGGACTGCCCTTTGGCTTACGCGATGACCTTATCGACGACCTTGCCGAAGTTATCGGTAAGGCGGAAGTCGCGGCCGTTGTAGCGGTAGGTGAGCTTGGTGTGATCGAAGCCGAGCAGACGAAGAATCGTCGCATGCAGGTCATGGATGTCGACGCCGTCGGAGGCGACCTGGGAGCCGATTTCGTCGGTTTCGCCGTAGGCCATGCCGCCCTTGACGCCGCCACCAGCCATCCAGCAACAGAAAGCCTTGCCGTGGTGATCTCGTCCGGAGGTCGCATTGACGCGGCCAGCGGTGGTCGGGGTGCGGCCGAATTCTCCGCCCCAGATGATGAGAGTCTGGTCGAGGAGACCGCGCTGCTTCAGATCGGCGATGAGAGCGGCGGCAGGGCCGTCGACTTCGCCGGCCTTGCGGGTGATGGCCGTGTTGAGGTTGGTGTGGTGATCCCAGCCACCTGCGTCGACCTGGACGAAGCGGACGCCACGCTCGACGAGACGACGGGCGCAGAGGAGCTTGGCACCGAGGTCGGACTTGCCGTACATCTCGCGAATCTTCTCAGGCTCCTTGGAGATGTCGAAGGCGTCGGTCGCCGCGGTCTGCATGCGGAACGCGAGTTCAAAGGACTCGATGCGGGCCTCGAGCTGCTCGTCCTTCTGGACGGTCTGCATGTGGCGCTCATTCAGCTGGCGCACGAGGTCGAGCTGCTTGCGCTGCGCGTCCTGCGTGGTGAATTCGCTCTGCAGATTCGCGATAATCTTGTTCGCCGGAGCGCCGGGACGGAACGAGGTGTTGGCACCCTGGTAGAGCGACGGAAGGAACGCGGAAGTGCGGGCATCGGAACTGCCGCCGAGGCTGACGAAGCCGGGGAGATCCTGGCTTTCCGTACCCAGACCGTAGAGCACCCAGGCACCGAGGGAAGGCTTCGAGAGGATGGCCGAACCGGTGTGCATCAGTTTCGCAGCCGGGCCGTGCGCCGGCAGATCCTGGTGAAGCGAACGGATCACGCACATTTCATCGGCGACGCCCTGGAGCTTCGGGAAGATTTCGCTGATCTCGAGGCCGGACTTGCCGGACTTCTTGAATTCGAAGGGAGTCGGGAAGAGGACGCCGTTCATGCCCGAGGCGGACATGTCAGCGAGCTCCTTCATCTTCGGCTTCGGATCGAAAGTATCGAGGTGCGAGGGCGCACCGCCGGCGAAGATATGGATGACGTGCTTGGCCTTGGCGGCGAGAGGCGCCTTGCGGGGCTTCAGGTTGGCCATGACCTCGGCGTGAGCGTCGGTGACCATGTAGTCGGCGACCATGGAGCCGAAGGCGAGCGTGCCCATGCCCAGACCGGTCTGGCGCAGGAACTCGCGGCGGGAGTTGGGGGTCGGCACATTATAGCCGCAGCTGGTGTCTTTCATGATGGGATTGTTGTTGGGGTGAGTGTGGGGGGATTAGTTCAAATAGACAAACTCATTGGAGCAAATCATCGACTGGGCCAGCATGACCCAGGGGTTGGAAGGCTCTTTGCGGGAGACCATTTCGGTCTTATTCACGATTTTGCCGCCTTTTACCTCTGTATCCATCTTTACATCGGGAGCGGCGGCGGGGGTCAGGGGTTTGCCTGAGGCCGCGATCGCGGCGGCACCGGCAGCCTTGTTCTTGGCTTTGATTTCCTTGGCCTTGGCCTGCTTGTCAGCCTTGGCGGCGGAGACTGGCGTGGGCTCGTCGATATAGCCGACGATCCGGGCAACGAACTCCTGGGCGACCTTCTGCTCATTCACCGTAGGAGAGCGCTGGTACATGATGCGGTAGAGCAATGCGACGCGCTCGGAATCCGAGGAAGCCTTGAGCATCTCGGGGCGGGAAGTGACGTTGCGGGCAACCTCGATTGCGAGCGGGTTGTTCATGAAGAACAGGGCCTGCTGCGGCACGATCGTGGAGGCACGCTTGGAGTTCGCCATGTCCGGATCGGCGAAATCGAACTGGGACTGCAACTCGCTCAGCTTATCGCGGTCAATGAATCCGTAGATCGTGCGACGGTAGCTGTAAGGCTCGTCGGTGATATTGACCGCACGGCCACCCAGGGCGCGATCGAGCTTGCCCGACAGCACCAGCATGGAGTCACGGATGCTCTCGAAATCGAGGCGACGGAGGTTCGCATGCCAGATATACTTATTACTGGAGTCCACCTTCAGAGGATCGACAGCAGCCTTGTCCTTCTGAATGACAAGTGTGTTGGTATTCGGATTGGCGGACTGACGGTAAGCCGCGGAGAGAAGGATCTTCTTGTGCATCTTCTTGATCGACCAACCATTCTCGACGAAGTTATTGGCCATCCAGTCGAGCAACTCCAAGTGGGTGGGGGCTTCGGACATGTTACCGAAGTCGTCCGGGGTGGAGACGATGCCGGCGCCAAAGTGATGCAGCCAGAGACGGTTGACTAGAACGCGAGAGGTGAGCGGATTGGTGCGACTGGCGATGGCCAAGGCAAGTTCGCGTCGTCCGCTACCTTCGTAGAAGGGCAGACGTTCCGGGCCCGCGAGAACTTCCAGGAACTGGCGAGGCGTGACGGCCCCGCGCTTGTTACGATCGCCGCGGATGAAGACGTAACTATCGCGGGGCTTCTCGTTGTCGGTGACGACCATCGCGGTGCCAGGTCCGCCCTTGTGGGTGATGTCCAGGTCATTGAGTTCCTTGAACTTGAAATACTTCGCAGGCTTGTTCCCGTTCCGGAAAGTCTGACTGGGGGCAGCCTGCCAGTTTTCGCAGAAGGTGCGGGCTTCGGTCAGCAGTTCGAGGAGCGGGACGGTGCTGATGTCCTCGATATTGGGCAGCGGCCAAGGATAGGAGGCCAACTGGGCGATGGCCGGGTCATCTTTGTCGCCCTTGCGCCCCGGAGCGGCGCGAAGCTGGATGTGGGCGAAGATCTTGTCGTGGTTCTTAAGGAACACGGCCTGGTAGGCCAGAGCCACTTCCTCGAGCGTGCGCGGCTTGAGGTTGCGCAGGGCGTCGGCGATGAGCGGGTTGACGGGGGACTTCTTGTCGGCAAGGGCGTCGGCAATCACCCCGGGGGCCTCTTTCTCGAAATTCTTGTCGCTGACGCGCTTCAAGCGAGCGAGCGGACCCGTGATGGGCGAATCCGGGCGGACCATGTAGGAACTGTCGATTTCGCGGTAATCCTGCAGGTCGTACTTCTTCAAGATGTCGTAACCTGCGGTGCTGCGGTAGCCGCCGAGCATCGAAGCCATGGCGCGGGGCGCGAATTCCTTATGAAAACTGTTCATCAGGCCAGCGATGTGCTTGTAGTAGCCGCGGGCGGTGTCGTTGATGAGTTCGGCGTGCTTTTTCTCGAAGTCGGCACGGTAGGCGTTGCTGGGCGCGTTCTTGCCGGCGAGCAACGGATCACGCACCACCGGATTCTGCAGGGGCTCGCCGATGGAGGAGAAGATGCCGTGCAACGAATAGTAATCCGCGGCGGGAATTGGATCAAACTTGTGGTCGTGACAACGGGCGCAAGCCACGGTCAAACCGAGGAAGCCCTTGGTGGTCGCATCGATGCGCTCGTCGATGGTGTCATCGTTATTCTGGAAACGCTTGCCGACGGTGATGAAGCCGAGGGCGGAAAGACGTGGGTCATCCTTGGCGAGGTCGGGCAGGCGGTCGGCCGCCAGCTGCTCGATGATGAACTGGTCGTAGGGCTTGTCCGCATTGAAGGCGTCGATGACGTAATCGCGGTAGGTCCAGGAGCTTTCGAAGTTCTCGATGGTTCCGTTGCGGCGCAGCCCCTTGGTGTCGGAGTAACGGGCGGTATCGAGCCAGTGGCGGGCCCAGCGCTCGCCGTAGTGAGGCGAGGCGAGCAGACGGTCCACGGCACGCTCAACGACCGCCGTAGCGGCGCGGGCGGGCTGGCCGCTGCGCAGCGAAAGCGCATCACGGGCGGCGGCGGCATCATACTCGCGACCGAAGCTTTCGGCTTCGGAATTAGAGGGCGGCAGGCCGATCAGATCGTAATTAAGGCGGCGCAGCAGAGCTTCGCCGTCGGCGGAAGGGCTCGGCTTGAGACCGAACTGGTCAAGCTTCGCCATGACAAAAGCATCGACCTCGTTCTGGCACCATCCGGGCATGCTGAGTTTGGTCGGCACGGGATAACTCCCGACGGGCTTGAACGCCCAATGGTCGCGGGCTTTCTGGGAAAGGCCGGTCAGCTTGGCGGCACCCGCACCAGCAGGGGCCGGGGCGCCCATCATGATCCACTTCTCGAGCGTCGCGATCTTCGCGTCCGAAAGCTTCGGGCCAGACTTCCGGGGCGGCATCGAAAGCTCGGGATCGGTCTGATGCACCGCGACGATGAGCAAGGACTTCTTGAGGTCACCGGGCACGGCCGCCGGCCCCTGGTCGCCCCCCGAAAGCATGCCAGCACGCGTATCCATCAAAAGGCCGCCCTTGGAGACGCCTTCAGCCGTCGAGTGACACTTGTAACAATGCTCGGTGAAAATCGGGCGGACATTCTTCTCGAAGAACTCCAAGCCGGCGGGATCCATCTTCTCCTCGGGCTTGGCATCCGCAGCCCGAGCGCCGACGCAGACGAAAGAAGTAACGACGGCCAGGCTTCGGAGAATGGAGCGGAGATGTAACATACCTTAATTTTAGATTAAATGATGGGGGTAAGGTTTTGACGCATCATGCGCCAAGGGGCTCCTTATTAATAATAATTCTCAACTTCTTCTGACAGACTTCAACCCATAGATTGAGGGTCTTTTACCCTATCAACAACAAGCCCGGCCGAAAGGCCGGGCTTGTTAAAAAATGCTAAATAAACCTTAGTTCACGTAGACAAACTCGTTGGAGAGGATCAACGCCTGAGCCAGCAACTCCATAGGAGTCAATGGGTTACGCGAAATCAATTCCCCTGCATTGCGGAGCATGCCTTCGGCCCCAGGTCCAGTCGAAGCGGCCATCATCGATTCTTCCCCACCCTCAGCCATCATCGCGGGGCCGGCCGCCTTGCCGCCCTTGGCGCCGACGGCAGGGGCCTTGGTGGCCGCGACGGCAGACTTAGGCTTCGCACCCGCCGCCACCGATTTCGTGGCGGCCTTAAGATTGGAAGTAGCCGCCTGCATCTTCTGCTTGGTGACAAACTCCTGGGCCATGCGGATCTCTGCGGTGGACGGACGTCGCTGGAAGAGCGCGCGGAACATCGCGACGATTCGCTGATCTTCGGACATCGCATTCACGACATCCTTGCGAGAGGCCACGGCCCGAGCGGCCTCCACCGACAAGGCATTATTCATAAAGAACAGCGCCTGCTGAGGAACGATTGTCGAGTTGCGCTTGGAGTTGGGCTGGTCGGGGTCGCCGTAATCGAACTGCGAGAGCGTGTCACTCAGGCGCCGACGGTCGACATACCCGTAGAGACTGCGGCGATAGCTAAAGGGCTCTTCAGTGATGTTAGCCGGCTGCCCACCCACGGCGGGGTTCATCTTGCCGGTGAGCAGGATCATCGAATCACGGATTGCCTCGAAGTCGAGACGGCGAAGATTCGCACGCCAGAGCAAGCGGTTGCCTGCGTCGAGCTTCAGCGGATCGACCGCGGCCTTCTTGGCGACCAGCGGATTGACCGAAGGATTGGAATCCAGACGGTAGGCATTGCTCATCACAATCATGCGCTGGAGGCGCTTGAGCTTCCAGCCGTTCTCCACGAGTTCAGCGGCCAGATAGTCCAGTAGCTCAGGATGGCTCGGCTTCTCCGACATATTGCCGAGGTCGTCAGGCGTGTTGACGAAGCCTTCGCCGAAATGCTTCATCCAGATGCGGTTCACGGCGACGCGCGCCGTGATGGGGTTATCCTTCGAGACGATGGACTGGGCGAACTCGAGACGACCGCTGCCATCGACATACGGACGGCGATCGCCGGCGGTGAGGATGTCCAGGAAGCGACGAGGCACCATGGCGCCTTTCTTATTCTTATCACCGCGGATGAAGACGTAGCTGTCCTTCGGTGCTTCCGAATCCTGAACGGCCATCGCTTCACCGGGAACTCCGGGGTGCGAAAGACGCAGCTCATTGATCTGGGCGTGGCGGAAATAAGCGACCGGGGCGCGGTTACCGATGCCGCCGTAGATCGGACGGTTCTGCCAGTCGGCGCAGAACTTGCGCGTGCTGAAGAGCGAGATCATCTCCTCGTTATCGAAGACTTCGTCGTAAGAGGGAATCGCCCACGGGTAACCCGTCATCTGGGCGATGGCCGGAGAGGTCTTCTTCCATTCTTCGCCAGGCTTGGCGAGAAGTGCGAGGTGGGCGAGAATGGCGGCCTTGTTCTCGTTGTAGACGCGCTGGTAAGCCATGGCGACGTCATCCAAGGTCTTGGGCTTCAGGCTGCGCAGAGCGGCCGCAATGATTGGGTTGACCGGATGGTCGGGGTCCTTGAGCGACTCCTCGATGGCGGCCGGAGCGCGTTCAGCGAAATACACCAGCGGCACAGCGGCGGCGGCGGCGAAAGGGCCGGTGATCGGGGAATCCTTCTGGATGCGCATCGCGGCGAAATCCACGTCGGACTGGAGGTCGATCTTATACTTCGCGGAATAGTCACCGGCCTCGGACGAGCCGCGGCGGACGACGGAGAGCATCATGCGGCCGGCCATCTCGTGGTCATAGCGGGCGCGCGTTTCGCGCATGTAACGGAAGAGGCCGGCCACCTGCTCGTCCTGCAGCTGGTGAAGGCGCTTGATAAAGTCATTGCGGGCGGCGGCGCCGGTCTTGCCCGTGGCCGCGATGGTCGGATGCTGGAGCGGCTCGACGATTGAAGCGAAGATGCCGTGCAGGGAGTAATAATCCGCCGTCGGAATCGGGTCGAACTTATGGTCGTGGCAGCGGGCACAGGCGACGGTCAGGCCAAGGAAGGCCTTGGTCGCCGTGTCGATGCGTTCATCAATGGTGTCGTTCGGATCGTCAAAGCGCTTGCCGACGGTGATGAAGCCGAGGGCCGCAAGGCGAGCGTCATCCGGAGCGATGTCTGGCAGACGGTCAGCCGCCAGCTGCTCGACGACGAACTTGTCGTAGGGCTTATCGTCGTTGAAGGCGTTGATGACGTAATCACGATAGGTCCAGGCGTAGGCGTAACGATAGTCACGGAAAAGCGAGTCGCCCTGGTCGACCTGCAACCCGCGGGTATCGGAGTAGCGAGCGGTATCGAGCCAGTGGCGGGCCCAGCGTTCGCCGTAGTGAGGCGAGGCGAGCAGCTCATCCACCCGGGTCGCGACGACGTTTTCGATGTTGTTCGTCGGCTTACCAGCGCGTGCGGCGATGGCGTCGGCGGAGATGGCGGCCTCGTAGGCCTTGACGAAAGTCTCGACCTGCTCGGAGGTCGGAGGCAGGCCGATGAGATCATAGGAGACGCGGCGCAAGAAGGACTCGGGATCAGCGACCGGATTAGGCACCAGCCCCTTCTCTTCGAGCTTCGCGAGCACGAAGGCATCGATCGGATTCTTGGCCCAACTCTTGTCCTTCACCACAGGCACGGTCGCCTTCTTGATTGGCTGGAAAGCCCAGTGCTGACGCGCCTTGCCCGTGAGTCCGGTCAGTTTCGCCGCACCGCCGGAAGGCATCGGGGCACCCATCTTAACCCATTCCTCCAGGATGGCGATTTTCTCGTCGGGCAGCTTACCGCCGGTCTTCTTGGGCGGCATCGCGAATTCCGGATCAGTATAACGGACCGCCTTGATGAGTAGGGATTTCTCCAGATTGCCAGGAACGACCGAGGGCCCTTCATCGCCGCCCTTGTAGGCGCCGTCCTTGGAATCAAGAATCAGCCCGCCCTTGGATGAACCCTTATCGGCGGAGTGGCACTCGAAGCATCGGTCTGACAAGATCGGGCGGACGTTCTTCTCGAAAAACTCGAGGCCTTCCTTTGTCGGCTCGTCGGCGGCGAGGGCGAAGGAGGAGACCAGCAGGGTGGCCAGGATGGCCGAGCGGTGGAACGTCTTCATAAAAGGGGGGAGAGGAGCGGAGGTAAGGAAACAGTCCAAGCAGTTTGGACCGTTGGGCAAATGTAGGCCGAGCCTGCGAAGAATCAAGCGACACTTGGCCTATAGGATTGATAAGAAACACCCTAGCCGAGAGAATCCACGCCGCCCCAGACTGATGCGTATCCTCATCGCCATGGATAAATTCAAAGGTTCGCTCGAGGCTGAAAATGTCGCTTTTTCTGTCAAAAAAGGCCTGGAAACGGCCGGAATTGTGGCAGATTTTGATATTTGTCCGATCGCCGACGGCGGCGAAGGCACGACCGCGGCGATGACCGCGGCGCTCGGGGCCGAAACGGTCGAAATCAGCACCACCGATGCTCAGAATCGCCCCCTTAAGGCCACTTATGGATGGCTCGCCCCATCGGGGCTCGCGATGATGGAAATGTCCGCGGCCAGCGGCCTGACCCAAGTTGCTGATATTAAACTTAAGCCATTATCAGCAAGCACTTTAGGAACTGGAAATCTCATGGTTTCAGCTCGAGACAAAGGGGCGCGACACATTCTCATTGGTATCGGCGGCAGCGCTACCAATGACGGCGGCTTAGGTGTAGCCATCGCCATGGGCTATGGCTTTAGCCGGCAAGGAATCAGTTTCACCCCCACCCTGGAGACCCTCTTGGAGGCCGATCGCATCACCCCACCCTGCTCACCTTGGAGCGTCGAGGTGACCGTGGCCTGCGACGTCGACAACCCGCTGCTCGGCCCGCGCGGCGCAACCCGTGTCTATGGTCCGCAAAAAGGCGTCCAAGACTTCGGCTGGTTTGAAGCCCGACTGGAGCATCTGGCTCACCTGGTGAGACAAGACCTTGGTCTTGATCCGCAAAACATTCCCGGCGCCGGTGCCGCCGGCGGACTCGGGTTCGGGTTAATGGCCTTCGCGAACGGAAAACTCACCAGTGGCTTCGAGCTCATCGCCAAACAACTCGGACTCGAGGCGCGGATCGGCGCCGCTGACATCGTGATCACCGGCGAAGGACGACTCGACGCCCAAAGCCTGCAAGGCAAAGGCCCCGTCGGCGTGGCGCGCATGGCGCGTCAGCACGGCAAGAAAATCGTCGGTGTGGCCGGAACCTGCGAGGACTCCCCCGAACTGCGCGCGGCCTTCGACCTGTTGATCAGCATTAAGCCAGCGGCGATGCCGCTCGCAGAAGCGATGAGCCGTACCGGCGAACTGATCGAGCAAGCCGTGGCGCAACACGCGGCGGAATTTCGCCGACTGGGGGAGCTTAGCTGAAGATCGGCGCGGGCACGCCCTTTCCGTCCACCGTCGCGTAGAACGGACGGCCCTCGATATCATAAGCAGTCTTGGGACTGATGCCCATCGCGTGGAAGATCGTGGCGTGCATGTCCGAGATCGAGACCGGATCCTTGATCGCGACCAGCGGCCGCTCATCCGCGGTCGCCCCGTAAATATTGCCGCGCTTCACACCTCCGCCGAACATCACGACGCTCGTGCCGCCGGTGAAGTGGCGGTGGAGCCCGTAATGGTCGGGGCTTTCCATGGTCTTGCCCTTATTGAAGGCCTGGTCTCCGGCCTTCGATCCCGGACGACCCTCGATCATCGCGTCGCGGCTGAACTCGCTCGCGATCACGACGAGCGTGCGATCCAGGAGGCCGCGCTGTTCGAGATCGCGGATCAGGCGGGCGATCGGCCGGTCAATCTCGGCGTGCATCTTGGCCACCGTCTCGTGACCCTTGCCGTGCGTATCCCACTGAAAGAAGGGCACGTACTCCGTCGTGACTTCGACGAAACGGGCGCCGTTCTCGACGAGCCGCCGCGCAAGCAGACAGCCGCGTCCGAATCGGCCTGTGTCGTAATCCTGCTGCACTTCCTTGGCTTCAAGGGAGATATCGAAGGCGGCGCGTTCCTTGGCGCTGAGCAGGCGGTAGGCGTTGTCCATCGCGCGCAGCATCGACTCCTGCTGATAATCACTGAGTACGGCGCGGTTCGGATTGGCGTCCACCAGGCGGCGGAATTCGCGGTCGCGATTCACGAAGCGCGCGGGGTCCATCCCCTTCGGCGGGCGAACCGCGGCGGCGGCATCTTCCGGGAAAGGTAGATTCATGGGCCCGAACTCGCCGCCGAAGAAACCGCCGGTCGTGAAGGCCTTAAGCTCCTCGCTCTCCCCCACCCCTTCGAGCCGCTGGCCAATATTAATAAAAGCGGGCATCACTGGATTGCGCGGACCGAGCACGCGGGCCATCCAGGCGCCGATGTGCGGGCAGGCGACGGTCTGAGGCGGCACGTACCCGGTATGCCAGTGGAACTGGTGGCGCGAATGCAGGATGCTGCCGAGGTCGGGCTGCACCGCCGAACGGATCAGCGTCGCGCGATCCATCACCGTCGCGATATTCTCCATCCCCTGACAGATGCGCATGCCGTCGACGGCGGTGGGAATCGAAGGGAACGTGCTCAGCACGTGCTCATAAGAAAGGCCCTTCTCATAGGGCGCATAACGCTTCGGGTCGAAAGTCTCCGGCGCGGCCATCCCGCCAGCGAGCCAGATTAGGATGCAAGCATCGGCCTTGGCCTTAGGTTGGATGAACTTGGTTTCCGCGCCGAGCAGACGCGGGGCACCCATGGATAAGGTGGCGGCGCTGGCGCCGGCGAGCATACGCAGGAATTCACGGCGGGCCAGCGGCTCGGGCAGCGAAGGGTCAAGCGACATCGGGTTATTCATGAGGGTTAGCGGATGGTCTGAAACTCAGGGAGCATGCACACCGACCAGAGAAGATCGGCGATGCCTTGCTGGGAAAACTCGGGTCCGAGGATCCCCCGCGACACCTTGAGCTCGTCCGCGGAGGGCTCGCGACACAAGGCGGACAAGTAAAGCCACTGAATGAATTGATCCGCCGAGGCCCACTTGCGTTTCGCGAGGTTCGTCGCACCAGCTCCCAGCAAATTAGTGAGCGCCTGGCCGTTCGAGAGATCGATGGCCTCGAGCGTGCTCAGTTCGTTCGGTCGCATGGAAACGATCTGCTCGCGGTTGGGGCGCCCCAGCGAGCGCTGCAGTAAATCTGACTTCATCAAACTGGCCCGCGCGAGAACAGAGGTGCCGCCGCTGGCTCCGGCCAGCATCTGCGACATGCGCGTCTCGGCCTTGCCCCAAACCTCAGCCTTCACGAGCGCCACCGGCTTCCAGAGCGTCTTGGCGGCCTTGGCTCCCTTGGGCTCCGGAATGACCCCGCGCGCATTCGGCTGGGCTTCTGACCATTCCCAGGAAAGATCCGTGGCGACCTTCACGCGGACGCCTCCCTTGAGCTCGATGCTCGCCTGGAGCCACGCAGCCGCGAGATTCGGGACCGTTCCCCCATTGCGCCCCACGAGGACGAACTGGTTGCTGCCCTTGTTGAGCAAATCGCCGATATCAAAACTCTGCGGCACGGCCCAATTATCACCGGAGCCAACCTTACGGCCGTTCACCCAGAGATCAAAGCTGTTGTCGCAAGTGGCCACGCATAGTGCCGTCTCCACCGTGGCTTCGAGGTTGAACACTTTGCGGAATGAACGCGTCTCGCCGACCGCCGGCAAACGGCCCGCAATATCGTTCGACCAGATGGGTTGCGCTGCGAGCATCTCCACGACCGGGGCTTTCTTGCCCTCGGCCGAAGGCAAGATGCGCGGCACCCGTAATTCCATTTTCGCCGGCGTGGTCTGGGTCAGGCGCCAGAGGGCGTCGACGAATTGCTCGGCGGTCAGGCGCTTGCCGCGCGGGCCGCGGTAAACATACCCCTTGGCATCGGCATCCTGGCCGAGCACTTCGGCCTGCGACTGGTAGGCCTGGGAGGTGGCGATGAATTCCAAGACCGCCTTGAGGTCATACTTGGAAGCCACGAGTTGGTTTGCGAGCACGTCGAGCAGATCCTGGTTCCAGGGCTCCGTCTGCATCGCATCGACGGGGTGCACGACCCCTCGGCCCATGAGCCGATGCCAGAGCCGGTTCACGATGGTGCGTTGGAATCGACCGTTCTCCGGATGCGTGATCAATCCGGCCAGCTGGGTCAGCCGGTCACCGCGCGGCTTCGCGGCGTCAATCTGACCGAGTTCCGGGAAAGGCCACGCGGCGGCGGCGGGCTTGCCCGTCGGAATGTCGCAGCGCACGAGTTCCATCGGGTGATCCGAGTAAATCGCGGCCAGACCATAGGCATCCTTCAGCTTCCATCGATCGACGAAACTATCATGGCACGAGGCGCACTTCATATTAATCCCAAGGAAGGTCTGCGAGACGCTCTGGGAGAACTGAAGCTCCGGGACCTGCGCCGCGCTCACGGCGCCGCGCCAGATGATGCCCTTGGCGAAACCCTCGCTATCAGGCGAAGGAGCGATCAGTTCCCGTGCGAACTGGTCGTATGGCTTGTTGGCGAGCAGGGAGACGTAGAGCCAACTGGTGATCTGCTTGCGACCGCCGTCGATATACCCCGTGCCGGCGTAATCATTGCGGAGCAGGTCATTCCAGAAAACCATCCAGTGATCAGCGTAATCTATATTACGAGACAGCAGGGCGCGCACCAGCAAGGCGCGCTTATCAGGTCGGTTATCCGCTGCGAACGACTTGGCTTCGGCCTCGGCGGGCAGCAAGCCAATCAGGTCCAGATAAACGCGGCGCAGAAAAGCCGCATCGGTGGCGCGGGCTGGAATCGGCTGACCATGGGCCACCAGCGACGCATCAAGAACCCGGTCGACGGGATGATCGCGGCCGGGCTGCGCCACGGGTAATACAGGCTGGCGAGGACGCAGCAGAGGCTCGTAGGCCGGCCGCTTGAACGCGAACCCTTCATCCCAGACGGCCCCCTGCCCGACCCACTCGCGCAAGATCGCGACTTCGGCCGGCGGGAGACGCTCGCCCTTGGGCGGCATGCGCACATCGGGGTCGGTGCTGATGATCGCCTCGACCAGTTTACCTTTCGCGCCCTGGCCGGGAGTGATGACCGCACCGTTCTCACTACCCTCAAGCAGCGAGGCGCGGGTGTTCATCGAAAGCCCCCCCTTCTTCTTATCCCCGGCGTGACACTCGACGCAATGCTTGCGCAGGATCGGCACGACCTCATGCGAGAAATCGACCGGAGCGCCGCACACGGCGACGACCGAGGCCGCGCAGCCCCAGGCCAGCGAAACACCCCGCATGACGCTCAGGCGACCCACGGGCAAATCACGGGGCGAAGATGATGCAGCAAGATGCCGCCGCCTTCACGGACTGATATGTGTCGTCGAGCCGACCAGTCGAAGCGTTCACGCGGTAGGCGTTGATCGTCCCGGACTTCTGTCCGGCGCAGACCAACCAGCGGCCGTCATTACTGAGGCCAAAACCGCGGGGCGTCGCTGGGGTGTTCATCATATGCTGGCTGAGCGACAGCTTGCCGTCGGCGCCGATCGCAAAAACTGCCAGCGAATCATTCCCACGATTGGAGACGTAGAGCGCCTTGCCGTTCGGCAGACAGAAGATTTCCGCGGTCGAGGCACCGGCGGAGGAAGCGTCCGAAGGCAGCGTCGGCAGGGTCTGGATTTCTTTCATCGCGCCCGTATCCGCATTCACGGCGAAAGTGCTGACGGTCAGCGCCATCTCGTTGCAGACATAGGCGAAACCTCCCTGCGGATGGAAAGCAAGGTGGCGAGGGCCGCTCCCCGGCGCGACGCGGCCAGACTGCGGCGCGTTCAGGGTCAACGTTCCCTTACCGGCATTGAGGCGATAGATAAAGACGTCGTCGGTGCCGAGGTCGGGCACGTAGACGAATTTTCCGGCCGCATCGGGATAAATGCCGTGGGCGTGCGGTCCGGCCTGGCGCTTCACGTCGGGTCCCGTGCCGACATGCTGGTCAAAGCTGGAAACGGCCGCAAGCGATCCGTCCGCCTTGATCGGCAGGCAGGCGACGGAGCCGGAGCCATAATTGGCCGCCAGCAGATTATGCCCCGCTGGGTCAATGGAGAGGTGGGTGCAGCCCTTGCCCTTGGTGTCCTCTGCATTGATCAGCTGCCCCTTGCCGTCTGCCAAAATACGGTAAGCGGCGACGCCGCCGCCGGCGACCTCTGAGGTGGAGTAGATCACTTTGCCGTCCTTGCTGATCGCCAGATAGGAAGCGCCCTTGGCCGCCGCGAGCAGGGTGGGCTCGGTGAGCTTACCCGTCTCGGAGTCGATCGTGCCACGTAGAATGCCCTGGGCCTGAGCGCCTGAAGTGCCGATGTAATAGGTGAGTTCGGCGGCTCCAGCGGCGGAGATGACAGACATGAGGGAGAGCAGGCGGAGGGCGTGACGCATAATGGGGGTTGGCGGGGTGATAGGACGGTAAAGGTGTCGGGGCGTTTAAAAAGGAAAATCAGCGGCCATCCCACCAGCCGTCCAATAAGGCCGTCAGGCGCTTGACCTCAGCGGGACGAGCGCCGGCCAGATCATGCAGTTCGGCCGCATCGGCCCGGAGGTCAAAAAGCCGAGGGGGCTCCGTGGCGCCGTTGAGGCCGCTGGAAACGATGAGCTTCAGGTCTCCGGCCACCAACCAGCGGTAACGCAGGCTCGAAGCGGGCTTGCCGATTTCGATAATATCGTGGGTCGAGTTCTGCCCAGCCACGAACGGGCGGCGGCGCAGGGCCTCCTCGTCCATAAGGTCGATGCCGTCGCCATCCGCCGGGATCCGGGCGCCCGCCAATTTCAACAGCGTCGGCATGATGTCGACGGCGCTGACCGCATAATCGAGGGTGATGGGCTTGATGTGTCCCGGCCAGCTAACCAGCAGCGGCGAGCGCACCCCGCCGTCAAACGGCGAAAGTTTCGAACGTTCGAAATCGACCTTGGGCTTCTTGGCATCTGGAATCCATCCGTTATCTGAAAGATAGACAATGATGGTATCGTTGGTCAGCCCCTCCTTCTCGAGATGGGCGCGGACTTCCCCCACCGTCTCATCAAACCATTCACACATCGCATAATAACGGTCCGCCCAGAGCGTCGGCGCCTTCCCGCGGTATTTGGCCAGAATCCTCTCCGGCGGATTATGCGGGTCGTGCGGCATCATTGGAGCATACCAGACGAAGAAGGGCTTCTGATCCTTCTTGGCGCGGGAGATGAACTCCGTGAGCGGCGCCAGCGTCTGGCGTCCGATGGTCAGGCCGTCGTCACCGTGGCGGCCTCCCTTCGTCATACCCTCGGTAAAGCCGCCGTGCGTGTAATCCCCCATCCACCATTTACCCGTCTGCAGGCTGACATAACCTCGCTCGGCGAGCAGACGCGGCAACTGGGGGGACTGATCGTAAAGTTTGATGAGTTGCTCGCGCCCCTGGAGAAAGGCCGCGGATTTCTGTTTCCCGGCACCGGCGGCCGCCGTCATGGGCGGATCGTTGCCCGTGACGCCATGGCGATGGACATGCCGGCCGGTCAGAATCGAAGCGAGGCTCGGCGAACAGAGCGAATTGGTGTCATAGCCTCGCGGGAAGACCCGGCTCTCGGCGGCGAGCTGGTCGATATGAGGGGTCCGCACGTTGGTCGAACCGAGGAAGCTGTAGTCGGTCCACGCCTGGTCATCGGAAATGATCACAAGGATGTTCGGCGGGCGGGTTTCCACCGCCGAACCGGCGGGCGCAAAAAGCCCGAGGAGGATAATAAGGCCGAGGCAGCGAGGCATGGCCCGTAGACCCATCGCCCGGCCCGGCGTTCCGCTCTTTCTTATTATTAAGTATAAAAGGAAAGTGCGGGCGGGCCTTTTGACAAACCTCAGCGGCCGTGCATAATGGTCCCAGCCCGAGCACCCCCTGACGACAGTCCCCCGCTCCCGCACCCCCGACCCTCCAAAAATCTTCGATATTTATTTCTTTTACTATCAGCGGCTTAGGAAAACACGTCCCCGAAATGGGTGTTTTTTGCCCCTATAGTATAGAGGTCTTACAATTTCTCATGATCAACCACACCGCCCCCGCCACCCCCAAAACCGACGAACTCACCTCCCTCCTCCGCTCCCGAATGCCCGACCTGGGAGAAATCCACCTCCGCGGCGACACGCTGACGGCGGACCTCGACCCGTCGAGTACCGCGGAGCTGGCGGGTGAGCCGATCGATGAACTCACCCGTTATCTCGACCGGGCCGGACGCTGGACGCGCCTCAGCGCCGAGGAAGAACTCCACCTCGGCCGACTCGCCCAGTCCGGACGGGACAGCGCAGGCAACTATGACCGTGCCGGACAGGCGGCCCTGGATCATCTCGTCTGCTCCAACCTGCGTCTCGTGCACCACGCCATCATGCAGTTCAGCGTGCACCGCGACCTCGTGCTCTCCCTGCTCAGCGCTGGCAACGTCGCTCTGCTTGAGTCCGCCCGCAACTACGACGCCAGCAAAGGCCTGCGCTTCAGCACCTATGCCTACTGGGGTATTCGTGCCGCCATCATGTCGGAACTTAATTTTCAGTTCCGCACGGTCCGCCTGCCGCGGAACATCCACGAGCAATTTGCCAAGATTCGGAAAGAGACCCGCCGGCTCACACTGGAGCTCGGCCGCGTGCCCGCCGACAACGAACTCGCCGAGGCCGTCGGCTGCGCCCCGGAGAAACTCACCGAACTGCAGAGCCTTCAGCAATGCGGCCGCTCACTGGACGCGCCGCTGGCCGACGAAGGTGAAACGACGCTTGGCGACACTCTGACGGATGAAGGCGCGATGACGCCCGCGGAAGCCGCGGCCCAGTCCGATGACCTAGTACTCCTGCACAAGCTGTTCGGCTTCCTCACGGAGCGCGAAAGCGAGATTATTCGCCTCCGCAACGGCCTGGGCTGTGAAGCCCAGACCCTCGAGGCCATCGGCCAGCGCCAGAATGTTTCCCGCGAACGCATCCGCCAGCTTGAGGAATCGGCCATGCGCAAGCTTCGCGTCGCGGCCCGCAGCTGAGCGAAGTCTTGCGGCAGCGGCGGCGGTCGATAGCATGAGAGCGTGAATCCTCGTCTGCTCTTGACCTGCGCGCTGCTCTCCTGGGACGGAGTGCGCGCCCTCGCTCAGGAGCGGGAACCCTTCGAGGATGCGCCCATCAACTATACAGCCACCCAGCCGCGGGATCGCATCGCCCGCCTCAACGCGACCTTCCAAAAGCAAGCCGACGAGATCCGGAGCCTGCCCGCCAAGAAGCGGCTGCGCTGGCTGCTCGAGCAACTCGACGTTCCCATCGAATCCCAGCTCCTGGTCTTCAGCAAAACCAGCCTGCAACGGAATCTGATTTCACCCGAAACCCCCCGCGCCCTGTTCTTCTCCGACGAAGCCTACGTCGGCTGGGCCGTCGGCGGCGGCTTTGAAATCACCGTCTTCGATCCGGAACTCGGCACCACTTTCTATCTGCTGGATCAACATGAAACAGGGTCGGCGCCGCTGTTCAATCGCAGCGGAGAATGCCTGCTCTGCCACACGCGCCACGAGCACACCCCCTCACTCCGGACACGCAGTGTCTTTCCCGACGCCAACGGCGAGCCCCTCAGTGGCTCTGGCGGCTCCAACATTGAACCGTCAACCCCCCTCTCCGAACGCTGGGGTGGATGGTACGTCACAGGCGCCAGCAGCCAACTCCAGCACCACGGCAATATCATCGGCGCGAGCATCGCCGACTTTGAAGGGCCGACCGCGAAAATCGGGCGTACCCTCCCGTCCCTCAAGGATGTCGTCGACACCCACCGTTATCCGCTGAACACCAGCGACATCGTCGCCCTGCTCATGCACGACCACCAGGTGCACGTGCACAACGTCCTTGCGACGGCGAGTCAGGACGCGCGGATCGCGCTCTACCGCTGGCCGGCGATGCGCGAAATTCTCGGCCTGCCGGTTAACGCCCCTCCCTCCGGCTCGTGCCTGGTCGTCTTCAACAGCCAGGCCGATAAGGTCATCGAAGCTCTCCTCTGTAAAGACGAGGCCGCCTTCCCCCCGCAAGGGATCCACGGCGACGGCGTGTTTGAAAAGACCTACGCCCGCACCCGCAAAGCCGACGCACAGAATCGCTCCCTGCGCGACCTGGAGCTAGCCACCCGCCTTTTCCGCTACCGCTGCAGCCCGCTGATTTATTCGCAGAGTTTTGCCACGCTGCCGAAGCCCTTGCGCGAACTCATCCTCCGCAAGCTGTCCGCAGGCTTGCGCGCTTTTCCGCCCTCCGAGAACTTTGCGCATCTGGACGAAGCCGAGCGCGCGGCCATTCACGAAATTCTGACCGCCACCCTACCCGACCTGCCCGCCGACTGGGGGAAGTGATTCTGGCACAAAAAAGGCCGGGCCTTGCAGAGGCCCGACCGATCATGGCGACCTGCGGTCGGTTTACTTGACGAGCGAGGCGAGCTTTTCGCGAATCGCGTCGGCTTCGATCTGATAACCAGCGGCCGTCAGGTGCAGACGGTCCTTCATGATCTCAACCGTCAGAGTGCCGTCGGGCTGCAGGAACTTCTGACCGATGTCGAAGTACTGGATGGTCTTACCGTTATCTAGTTTAGCAATGATCGCGTTCACGGCCTGATTCTTGGCACGAGCTGCGTTGAGCTTCGGGTCTTCCTTCTCGCCGCGAGGGAAGATCGCGAGGAGGAGGACCTTCGTGTCAGGCGAGCGCTTATGGATGGCGGCGATGATATTCTTGATACCATTGGCGATCATCTCAGGGGTATGGGCGGCGCTGCCGACGTTATTGGTTCCGATCATCAGGACGACGGCCTTGGGCTTGATGCCTTCGAACTCGCCATTCTCGACGCGCCACAGCACATGCTGGACCTGGTCGCCACCGATACCGAAGTTAGCGGCTTTATACTGGGCGTATTCTTTGTCGAAGAGAGCCTTCTGGCCGTTCCAGCCCGCGGTGATTGAATCACCGAGGAAGACGACCTGCGCTTCGCCCTTCTGGGCGATCGCGACGAAGGCCTCGTGGGACTTGGCGAAGCCGACGTTGATCTCACCGGTCTTGCCGTCGAACTTGGGAGCAGCGACATCGGCCTGCTGCGCGGGCAACTTGACGGCCGGAGCGGCGACCTTCTTAGGGGCGTCTTTCTTGGCTTCCTGAGCGACGACGGAGGTCGCGGCAAACAGGGAAAGCCCGAGGAGGAGGGATAGGGTGCGTTTCATGGGGGTATCTTGAGGGACAACCATTTCGCCCCAGAGTTCCCCTCTGTCAACGCCAGGCCCCGCGGGCTTGCTCACCCTCGCCGAGCTGACATAGGAAACAGCATGAGCAAACCCCTGCGTTTCGTGACCAAGGCCGAGGCCATTAAGGAAGAGTACAAAGGTCGGACCAATTATTGGCTGACCAAACCGGAGCTCACGGGCGCGAAAGACCTGCAGGTCTGCGAGGCGACGCTACCGCCCGGCGAAGGCCATGCCTTCCACACCCACCCGGAACTCGAGGAGATGATCTACGTGCTCGCCGGAGAAGTGGAGCAATGGATCGAACGGGAGAAACGCATCCTCAAACCCGGCGATGCCGCGCACATTCCGGCCGGCATCGTGCACGCGACCTTCAACTCGTCCAAGGCCGACGCGACCATCCTGGCGATCCTCTCGCCCGGTGCGAGCCAAGGGCCGTTCATGGTCGATGTGAGCGGCGTGTCGCCCTGGGACAAGATTCGCGGCAGCTGAAGACGGCTTACTTCAATTCCTGGATGCGCACATTGCGGTACCAGACGCGCTTAGCCTCATCCTGGAAACCGATGTGCCCGTCGGCCGGACGATTCTTCATCGGAGAACTGTCGAGGTCGAGGACGATGGTGCGCTCGCCGTTGAAGTCCACCGTGAGGTGACGCTGCTTGAGCGTAAGCGTGTAGCGATTCCACTCGCCGGGTGCCTTCACCATGTTCTTCGAAGGGGCCATCGCGCGGATGATGCCGCCGCAATCGTGGTTGCCGGGCTTCGCGAGGCCGAAGGTGTCCAGAATCTGTAGTTCGATGCCCTGGGCCACCGGATCAAGCGGATCGGCGACGCAGAAGAAGACGCCGGAGTTGCCCGTCGGCTCGATCTTGAATTCCAGATCGAGCACGTAATCGCGGTATTTACGTTCGGTGAAAATATAGGCGTCGTAGCGCTGCCAGCCCTTCTCGCCTTCACGAGGCTTCAGGGTGACGGTGCCGTCCGGGTCGTAGACCCAGTTGCCCTTGGTCCGCCAGCCGGCCAGATCCTTGCCATTAAAGAGGGGCGCGAAACCAGGGGCGGCGGCCGGCGGGTGCGGCACGGCGGCAACGGTCGGGCTGACCGGGAAATTCTCCTGGGCGGCGCAGAGAGCCAGAGGAGCGAGCAAGGCCAGCAGAACGAGGCGGGGCATGCCATCTGGGTAGCCGACCGGCCGGCGAAGGCGAGCCCGCATCTTTCCGTAGACTCCTGCTATTCTCATAATAAAGATACAACCCATGGGTATCCCCGCCCTTCGTTCCGGCTGCCTGCTCCTGCTCGCCGCCCTCTGCCCGGCGGCCCCGCCGGCCAACATGGTCGTCGAAGGCGTGCCCGCCGTCCCGGCTGCGCTCGTCTCCGAACTCGCCCCTTACATGGATCTCGGCGGGGCCAGCTTCCGCGGCTGGCATGCCACGCGGCGCGAAGCCATCGTGACCACCCGGATCGGCGACGCCACGCACCTCCATCTCATGTCCGCCCCGCTCGCGAACCGGCTCCCGCTGACCCGCGGGACGGAGCCCGTGCGGAGCGGCTGGATGCAACCGCGTGGGACGCTCTTACTCTACAGCGCCGACGTGGGGGGCAGCGAAAATTTCCAGCTCTACCTGACCGACACCGCCGATGCGAAGAAAAGTCCGGAGCGCCTGACCGACGGCAAGTCGCGCAACATCGAAGCCTGCTGGTCCAAGGATGGCCAGCGACTCGCGTTCTCCACCAACCGGCGCAATGGCAAAGACAGCGACATCGTGGTGATCGAGACCGCCGCGCCGCATGCCGAGAAAGTCGTGCTGACCGGAACCTCCTCCGGTTGGTCGCCCGTCGAATGGTCCGACGACGGCAAGCTACTCCTGCTGCGCCAATCGATGGGGCAGGAAGAGTCGCGCATCTGGACCCTCGAATGGGCTACCGGCAAGCGCACGCAGATCACTCCGAAATCCAGCCGCCACTACTTCGCCCAGATGGCCTTCGGCGAGAACAGCCGCGCCGTCTTCGCCCTCTCCAACTTCGAATCGGACTTCCTCACGCCGATCCGTATCGACCTCGCCACGGGCGCCATCCGCACCATCGGCGGCCAGGCGAAGTGGGACGGTGAAGAACTCGCCGTCTCAGCCGACGGCCAGCGGCTGGCCGTGAGTCTCAATGTCGAGGGCTTCTCCGAACTGCACTGCTGGGAAATCCCCTCCGGCAAGGAATTGCCTGCTCCCAAAATCAAAACGGGCGTGCTCACTAACATCCTCTTCCGACCCGGCAGCCACGAGCTGGGCTTCACCTTGAACAGCGAAGAATCCGCCAGCGATGCCTGGACGGCGGACCTCGACACCGGCGCCGTCACCCGCTGGACCAACCGTACCCGGAAGGCCAAGAAGGAAATTCCCGTGCCTGATCCGCAGATTGCCCGCGTCCGTAGCTTCGACGGCCTCAGCATCCCGGCACTCGTCTACTATCCTGATGCGCGCAAATTCCCCGGCAAGCGGCCGTCATTGATGATCTTCCACGGCGGGCCCGAAGGCCAGTCGCGCCCTGGCTACCGCGGCAGTTTTCACTATTACCTGAATGAGCTGGGGGTCGCGCTGGTCTACCCAAATATCCGTGGATCCACCGGCTACGGGCGTCGCTACATGTCGCTCGATGACTCCGTCAAGCGGGGCGACGCCCTGAAAGATGTGGCGGCCATCCTGGACTGGGTGCGCCGCTCCGAACGCCTCGACGCCTCCCGCGTCGCGGCCTACGGCGGCAGTTACGGCGGGTTCATGAGCCTGGCCTGCCTGACGAACTACGCCGACCGCTTCTGCTGCGGCGTCGACAACGTCGGTATCGCCAATTTCGTGACCTTTCTCCGCGACACCTCCGACTATCGCCGCAACGCCCGGCGAGTAGAATACGGCGACGAACGCAAACCCGAGGTACGCGCGTTCCTCGAAGAGATCTCCCCGGCCAACCATGCGGACCAGATTCGCGCGCCGTTGCTCATTGTCCAAGGCAAGAACGACCCACGAGTCCCCGTCACGGAAGCCGAACGCATGCGCGACGCCGTCCGGGCCAAGGGTGGCACCGTCTGGTATGTCATGGCCACCGACGAGGGCCACGGGTTCAGCAAGAAAGGCAACGTGGACTACCAATTCGAGGCCACCGTGCTGTTCCTCCAGGCCCACCTGTTGAAATAAGGGTTCTTATACGATTAAAAATGGTGGGGCGTGTAAGTGAATTCCCCTCGCAATCCCGCCCCGGGGGACAAATCTGGACCCACGGCCGTGCCCCGCGGTCCCATCCATTACCCTACCCCATGAACTGCGTGAAGAAACTCACGGCGGCGCTCCTGCTGTCCTCCCCTGTCCTCGCCTATGCCGGCGAAGCTGACATCAAGATTCCCGACCTCGGCACGGTCTCCTTCCTGAACGGCGCCCTCAACGGCCATCAGGTGCTGATGCTGGGCCTGGCGGTCTGCGCACTTGGCGTGGCCTACGGGTGGTGGCAATACGTCCAGACCCGCGCCCTGCCGGTGCACCGCTCCATGGCGGAGGTCTCGCAGCTCATCTGGGAAACCTGCAAGACGTACCTCTGGCAGCAAGGTAAGTTCCTCGCCGCGCTCTGGGTGCTCATCGCCGCCTGCATGATTTATTACTTCGGCGCGCTCGAACACAAATCGGCCGGCAGTATCGCCACCATTCTCGCGACTTCCGTGCTCGGCATCCTCGGCAGCTACGGAGTCGCTTGGTTCGGTATCCGCATCAACACCGTCGCCAATTCCCGCGCCGCTTTCGCCGCACTCAAGGGCAATCCGCTCGCCACGTTACTGATCCCCCTCAAGTCAGGCATGAGCGTCGGCCTGGTGCTCGTCGCCATCGAGCTCTTCTTCATGATCTGCATCCTGGCGTTCCTGCCCAAGGAACTCGCTGGCCCGTGCTTCATCGGCTTCGCCATCGGCGAATCACTCGGCGCCTCGGCGCTGCGGATCTGTGGAGGCATCTTCACCAAGATTGCCGACATCGGGGCGGACCTGATGAAGATCACCTTCAAGCTGCCCGAAGACGACCCCCGTAATCCTGGCGTCATCGCCGACTGCACGGGCGACAACGCCGGCGACTCGGTCGGCCCGACCGCCGACGGCTTCGAGACCTACGGCGTGACCGGCGTGGCGCTGATCGCCTTCCTCGCCCTGGCGCTCGCCGCCAGCCCAGCCCTCTGCGCTACCCTCATTATCTGGCTCTTCGCCATGCGCATCCTGATGGTCATAACCTCCGTGGTCAGCTACTGGGTGAACAACGCCGTCAGCCAGGCGCTCTGGGGCGACGCCAAAGATTTCAACCTCGAGCAGCCGTTGACGAATCTCGCCTGGATCACCTCGGGCATCTCCATCGCCGTCACCTATGCCGCTAGCTACCTGCTGCTCGCGCCGCTGCCCGAACACGCCGGCCTCTGGTGGGTGCTCTCCACAATCATCTCCCTCGGCACGCTCGCGGGCGCGCTGATTCCTGAATTCACCAAGGTCTTCACCTCCACCGAAAGCGACCACGTGAAGGAAGTCGTCACATCGTCCGACAAGGGCGGCGCCTCGCTGAACATCCTCTCTGGACTGGTGGCCGGCAACTTCTCCGCCTTCTGGACGGGCCTGTGCATCCTCGGTCTCATGCTCGGGGCCTACCTGCTTTCCGGACACGCCGCCGTCGCGACGATCATGCCGCCCCAGTTCGCCTTCGCCGCGCCGATCTTCGCCTTCGGTCTCGTGGCCTTCGGCTTCCTCGGCATGGGCCCCGTGACCATTGCGGTGGATTCCTTCGGCCCGGTCACCGACAACGCCCAGTCCGTCTACGAGCTCTCGCAGATCGAGAAACAGGCGGGCATTATTGCGGAACTCGAACGTGATTTTGGTTTCCGTCCGGACTTCGAAGCAGCCAAGCACCAGCTCGAGAAGGGCGACGGAGCGGGCAACACCTTCAAAGCCACCGCCAAGCCGGTGCTCATCGGTACGGCGGTCGTGGGCGCCACCACGATGGTGTTCGGCATCATCATGATGCTGCAGGAGCACTACCAGGCCCTGGATGCGAAATTCAACGTGCTGGAAAAACTTTCCCTCGTGCACCCCGAGGCCCTGATGGGACTCCTCATGGGCGGCGCCGTCATCTACTGGTTCACCGGCGCGTCCATGCAGGCCGTCGTCACCGGCGCCTACCGCGCCGTGGTCTACATCAAGGAAAACATGAAGCTCGACGTCACCACGGCGACCACGGAGTCCTCCAAGGAAGTCGTGCGGATCTGCACCCAGTACGCCCAGAAAGGCATGATCAACATCTTCATCGTCATCTTCTGCCTATCGCTGTCACTGGCCTTGTTCGATGCGTTCTTCTTCATCGGCTATCTCGTGGGCATGGCCTTCTTCGGGCTCTTCCAGGCAATCTTCATGGCGAACGCCGGCGGTGCCTGGGATAATGCCAAGAAAATCGTCGAGGTGGACCTCAAGGCCAAGGGTACCGATCACCACGCCGCGACGGTCGTCGGAGACACCGTGGGCGATCCTTTCAAGGACACCTCCTCCGTCTCACTCAACCCGGTGATCAAGTTCACGACGCTCTTCGGTCTCCTCGCCGTCGAGATCGCCGTGCAGATGGCTCCCGGCCCCCGCCTCGCCCTCGGGGTCGTCACCTTCTTGGTCGCCCTCTTCTTCGTCCACCGCAGCTTCTACGGCATGCGTATCCCGGTCGACGGGAAGTCCGAATAAATAAACCGGCCTCCCGGGCACCAGAAGGGCTTCCCCGACGGGGAAGCCCTTCTTTTTTGCCCATAATCAGGGGTTTATATTATTTTAAGAAAGTGCCAGCGCCCCACTGGACAACCCTCCCCCGCCGGGCATAATATCCGCTTCGAGCAGTTCTCCGCCCTTTCCCGGCGTCCCTGCTCGAGACCCTCCATTCTATTCACGCTTCGCACCAGCCGCGCGCCGTTTTCCACGGACCGCACGGCGGGGCCTCCCTCACTTCTTTTTAAAACCCAACCATGAAACGCCGATCCTCTCCTCCCTCTCGCCCCCGCCCTCTCCTCCGCCGCCGCTTCGACACCGCACTACCGCCGGCGGTCGTCCGTGCCCGCCTGGAGGAACGCGTCTGCACCGAAACCACCCTGCCGGCGCTCTTCGTCCTGCCTTCCGTCAAGGAATCTGTTCGCCTGAGCGGGCCCGAGCTCCACGGCGACATCCATGTGCGTCTGGCCACCAGCCAGACCGCGCTGGCGACCTTCACGGGGAACACCACCGAAGTCACGATTGATTTCCGCGCCGCGGATAAGACGGTCGTCCAGGTGCTCGTCGCGTGCTTCGGTCCGGAGCTCATCGAGGCCAAGGTACGCCGCCCACGCCAACAACTGATGGGACACACCGTCGCCGGCTTCCAGCCGAACGTCGGCCACTTCCTCGCCTGGGCGTCGTGCATGCCCAGCATGGCGGACCATGTCATCCTGGAGTCGGCCATCGACGCCGGACTGGCCTGCGATTTCGACTGCTTTGAACACATCCATGCGGCGATGCGCGCACTGGACTTCATGCGCATGGTGCGCATGGAGGGCGGCATCGGCAGCGCCTGCGAGGGCGACGAGATTCCGCCGCACCTGCGCCACCCGACGCGGCAAGGTCTAACGGGGAAGGCCGCCATGCTCGTGGCACATGCCGGCCATAAGGTCGGCCTCAACGCGACCATCGACTCCAAGCCAAACCCGGCAGGCAACCGGCTTCGAATCCACTACGGCTGGTCGGCCGAAATCGAACGCTATCAGGTGGGCTGGGTCAGTGACCTGATGCCCAAGGCGTCTTGACGTCAGATTCCAGCGCTCGCAGCGGCGTCGCCGAGCGGATTGGCGGAAGGGTCGCGCAGATAGGCGTCGGCCTTCGCGGACACGATGACACCGTAGTTAATCGTGCCCAGCCAGCCGGACATGATGATGCCGACGCTGCCGGCATGATAGAAACCTCCGACCTGCTCGGGCAAGGCCATCGAAACCTTGAGGCCTTCGAACTTGGTGCCGAACGAGGTTCCACCCACGTGACGGACATAGCGGTTCACCGTGCGCGGCGTGGCGGCTTCGGCGTGGTCCACTTTTGAACGGATATCGGGGATGAATTTCTCCAAACCGCAGAAAGACTCCTCAATGACGCGCTCTTTATTGGCGGCATAATCCGCGTCGGAGAGATTCGCCCAGTCATCCCACTTCTGGTTGATCGACGTCACGATCGCGTAGCGCGGCTTCTTCGTGTGCGGCCGGGTGTCCGGATAATAAACGGAGTAAGTACGCGAGGTGGTGTGGAAATCGACCAACTCATGACTGGAGAAAGGCTTGGCCTCCGAGGTGAAGACGAGATCGCCGATATGTGGGATGCTCTCGCCTTCGCGTACGCCCATGTAGACCTGACAGGAAGAAGTGTTCACGCGCACCTTGCGGGCCTCTTCGAGAAACGGGGCTTCGAAAGCATCTTCGCCGCCCATCTTCAGGACCGTATCCTTGATGTTCGCGTTCGAGACGACCGTGGAACAGGCGACTTCAGCCTCCTCGCCCAGACGGGTGCCGCGAAGCTTGACGCCGACCACGCGACGGCGGCCGGCGGCATCCTTCTCCGTCAGGACTTTCTCGACCAGCACGTTGCGGCGAATGTCCACACCATTGGCCTTCATCTCGACCGTCATGAGATTAATCATCGTGTCGGTGCCGCCCTGGAAGATGAACACGCCTTTCGACATGAAATTGGAGAAGACGATGCCGAACGTGATGGCGGGGTCGTCGAGCGTCGAGCCGTTCGCATAGGCGATGGGCTCGAGGAGCAGACGCTGCACATCCGGGCGGCCGGGAAAGAACTGCTCGAACAACTGCCGCGTGGTGCGGGCGTCGTTGTCGTAGTAGTTCATCTCGCGCAGGTGCGCGAAGAAAGCCTCGACGGTCTCGGCGGAAAGCTTGAACTGCTCGATCAGGATGCGCGTGAAATCCGCGCGGTCGAAGGTGGTGCGTACGTCGAAATCCGGATTGATGAAACGGACGTCTTTAAGCTGATGAATGCGGTCCGAGATTTCCTTCGTCCAGTAGCGGCGCGTCGACTTGATCATCCCGTGGGGGAAACCGTGCAGCGAGATGTCGAAGACATGGCCGCCGGCGCGCTTGAAGAAGGTGGCCAGACCGCCGAGCTGGTAATGGTGCTCGAGGAGGAGCACCTTGCGGCCGAATTTCGCGAGATTGTTCGCGGCGGTCATCCCGCCCAGACCGGCGCCGATGACGATGGCGTCATAGCGCGGAAGGAGATTGTCGAACGGCGAAGGCATTGCGGGAACAGGGTGAAGTAGGACGAAGCAGGGGTTAAGGGGAAGTCGAAAGCGGTCAAACTGACCGGACGGCTACTTTCCCGCGACTGTCAGCGACCAGCCCGTGCGGCCATGCGAAAGGCGGACCTTGCGGCCGAATAATTTGGCCAGAGCCGCCGGTTGCAGGACTTCGCCGATCTTCCCGGAGGCGAGAGCGGTGCCGGCGCGCAGGAGCAATGCATGCGTGAACACCGGGAGAATCTCTTCCACGTGATGCGTGACGAAGATGACAGCTAGGCCAGGCCGGAGTCTCGGCAGTCGCTCCACCAAGGAGAGGAACTCTGCACGGGCGACGGGATCAAGCCCGGCACACGACTCGTCAAGAATGAGCAGCGCCGGCGACGAAGCCAGCGCCCGGGCGATCAGCACGCGCTGCCTTTCACCCTGGGAGAGATGCCCCCACGGGCGCGCGGCCAGGCCGCCGACCTTGAGCAGCCGCAGCAAGCGGCGGGCGCGGGCGATGACGGCGCGCTTCGGCTTGCGCCAGAGATTAATAAGCCCGTCGACGCCGCCCGCGACGACGGATAACGCCGGCTCGGCCGGCTGGATCATCGAGGCCACGGACGGACCCACAAGGCCGATGCGACGACGCAACTCACGCCAATCACTTCGACCAAACGTCTCGCCCAGGACGGAGAGCGAACCGGAGGTCGGCGCGAAATATCCCGTGAGCGCGGCGAGCAAAGATGATTTGCCCGAGCCGTTGGGTCCGAGAATCACCCAGTGCTCGCCGGCCGACACCTTCCAATCGAGCCCGCGCAAGATGACTTTGCCTTCGCGGGCGATGCGCAGACGCGACACCTCGAGCACCGGCGACTGGGGACAGGTTTGGGCCACGGCCAATGGCTATGAGGCAAGGCAGGCGAGCTTCCAAGTCGCAAAGCCGCGCAAGCACACTTGCCCTCCGCGACCCGCCCGCCTACCACGTAGGCATGCGCTGGACCCCCGCCTTCCTGCTTCTCGCCGTGCTCGCCCAGGCAGCCGAACCCGCCGCCAGCCGCACGACGCCGCTCGAACTCGCCCTCAAAGAGGGCGTCGAGACACGCATCGCCTGCGACCACAACGGCGGCTTCTCCAAATATTCTGGCATCTATCATTATAAAGTCTGGCTGCCGAAAGGCTACAACGCCGACCCCAAGAAAACCTGGCCGGCGCTCTTCATCGCCTCGCCCGGCGGCAACGCGACCATGGGCAACATGGCCGATTGGATCAAGCGACACGGCTACATCGCCATCATGCTGGAAGAATCAAAAAATGGTCCCTGGGATCCCAGCGTCGGTAATTTTCTCGCCGCGCATCAAGATGCCGTGAAACGCCTGCACATCGGCGATGGCCGCAAAATCTGCACCGGCTTTTCCGGTGGCTCCCGCGCGAGCTCCATCTTCGTGACCATCGGCGAAAACTTCGGCGGGGTCGTCCTGCAAGGCGCCGGTACCGGCACGCTCGACAACGGCCTGCGCGGACTCGCCGGCGTTCAGATTCCCGCGGTGGCGCTGACGATGGGCAAGAAAGATCCGAACCGCGGCGAGATTGCCGGCCTGCGCGAATCGCAGGGCGATCGCCTGCAGGTCTTCGACTTCGAAGGCGGCCACCAGTGGGCTCCGAAAGAAGTAATCGAGAAGGCCCTGGATTACGTCGACTCGCACCTGCCTAAATAACGGAGCGCTCTTGCCTTCGGTCGGCGGCGCGGGCATCAAGGATGCCACCCCATGCGCTCCGCCCTCGCCTTCCTGTTCCTCGGCTTCGTCGCGACCTTCGCCGCGGAAGCACCGCTGAAATTCGCCGACCCCAAGCCGCAGGCTTACCAGCTCAAGGCCCGCGCCAGCGAAATCGACCCGCGCTGCAAGCCGCACCCCGAGATTGATTTCGTGTTCGAGAAAGGCGGCAAACCCGCCGACGTCGAGAACGCCAGCGTCGACACCCACGTGGCTCCGCGCGGCCAGCTGGTCGTCTGGCTGATGGGTCACAACCAGGTGCTCGCCGACAAAGTGAACAGCTACGGCCTCCATTACATCCAGGTCAGCTACGCCAACGGCTGGTTCGCAAAACTGAACACCGAACCCGCCAACGACCCGCAGCATCTCGGCAATATCCGCCTTGAAGCCACCGCTGGCGTCGACGCCAGTAAGGACATCGACATCCCCGTACCCGACAGCATGAAGGAGCGCGCCTTCCAATTCGTGAAGCATCTGGCGAAGGCGCATCCGCAGGGCCGATGGGAATTCTTCCTCGCGAAAGACGGCAAATCCCTCGACTGGGAGAAAGTCGTCGTCGCCGGCTCCTCGCACGGCTCCACTTCTGCCGCCCGCTTCGGCATCTACCAGAAATGCGCCCGCATCGTCATGTTCTGCGGCCCTCGCGACAACCTCGACAACTGGCAGGCCTTGCCGCCCGCCACGCCCGCCAACCGATTCTTTGGCTACAGCCACGTCCTCGACGGCGGCTGGACGGAAGACCACTACGAACGCTCCTGGCTGCTGTTGGGCTTGAATAAGTTCGGGCCGATCGTGAATGCCGAAAAAGAAAAGGCCCCCTACGATCACACCCGTCGTCTGATTTCCGATGCGCCGCTCAAAGGCACCGAGAAAGAACAAGCCGCTCGCGGCCACGGCTACGTGACGCCAAGCAAAGGCTCTCCCAAGGACGCCAAGGGCAACAACCTGCAGGATGACGTCTGGCGCTATCTCTTCACCTCCTCGGTAGACGAGGTCGGCAAGCCCGTCGCCCCGGAACCAGGCGTACGGATGGACCAGCAGAGCAAGAAGAAGAAATAATCCGGTGCACGGACGGCTTGCCCTCGCACGACTTTCGGCTGTTGGATAGCCATACTCCCGTGGCCATCCGCATCGACCTAGTCACCCTCTTCCCTGGCATGGCCGACGGGTTCCTCCAGGAATCCGTCATCGGCCGGGCCATGGATAAGGGTCTGATCCAGTTCAAGGCCCACGACCTCCGGGCCTACTCCAAGGACAAGCACCGCAAGGTCGACGATATGCCCTATGGGGGCGGACCAGGCATGCTCATGACCTGCCAGCCCCTCTTTGACGCCGTGGACGCCCTGGCCACCCCTGATTGCGAAGTCATCTACCTTTGCCCCGACGGCGAACAGCTGACCAACGCCCTAGCCCGCGAGTTGGCTCAAAAAAGCCATATTATCCTCATTTCCGGACATTATGAGGGGATCGACCAGCGCTTCCGGGACCGCAAAGTCACCCGCGAGGTCTCCATCGGTGATTATGTGCTCACAAATGGCACTTTGCCGGCCTGCGTTCTGGTCGATTGCCTCGGCCGGCAGATTCCCGGCGTCCTTGGGGAGGAAAACTCCTTGACGGGGGACAGCTACAACGGCAAGTTGCTCGCCTTTCCGCAGTTCACCCGACCCGCTGTTTATGATGGTCTCGAGGTGCCCCCGGTCCTCCTAGGAGGAAATCACGCCGAAATCGAAAAATGGCGCCGGGAAAGGCAAATTGAGAAGACAAAAGACCGCAGACCGGACCTGATGAAAGACCAAGAACACCAGCCATGAGCAACCATCCCCTCATCCAATTTGCCACCCAGCCCCAGCTGAAGACCGCCCGCGGCGACGACGCCTTCAAGGTCGGCGACGGCGTCAAGGTCGCCACCAAGGTTCGCGAAGGCGACAAGGAACGCACCCAGACCTTCTCTGGCATCGTCATCCAGCGCAAGGGCGGTGGCATCCACGAGACCTTCACTGTCCGCCGCGTCTCCTTCGGCGAAGGCGTTGAGCGCACTTTCCCGGTCCACTCTCCGAACATCGAGAAGATCGAAGTCGAACGCGTTTCGCAGGTCATGCGCGCCCGCCTCTTCTACCTCCGTGATCGCCAGGGCAAGTCCGCCACCAAGGTTAAGGAAAAGCGCTTCGACCCGACCGAGCACGCCGCTCAGCAGGCCGCTGCCGCCGCTGCCAAGTAAGCCTCGCTTAAAGGCTGCTAAAAACCCTGCCTACGGCGGGGTTTTTTTATGGACAGACTGCCGGGATTTAAAATGCCCCTGGAGTCCTATTTGAGAAACACATGTTAAGTCGCTGTAAATCAGTAGGTTGATTTGCGTGTTTCAGAGCGCGGCCTTAGGGATGTTCATAAATATTTCCCCCCAACAGCCGAGGAAGGCTTGACTCCCCCCTCCCGCCCTGCGTCTTTCCACGTCCCTGTTTTGGGAAACCTACCGACAGTCCTACACACCACCTTCTCCTCCCCATGCTACGCATCCGCCTCCAACGCTTCGGAACGAAAAACGAGCCGACCTATCGACTCGTCGTTGCCGAACAAGCCATCCGCCGCGACGGACGTTTTGTCGAAGTCCTCGGCAATTACAACCCCCGCGCCCGTGGCAAGACCCCGGGTCTGGTGATCAACGTCGAGCGCGTGGACCATTGGGTCAAACTGGGCGCCCAGCCTTCCGATACGGCGAAGTCGCTCGTGAAGCGCGCCCGCGAAGAAGCGGCCGCTCCGGCCAAGGCCTAAGTTAATTTACACGGCGGAAACGCCCACCCTGACGATGCTTCACCCCGCCACCCGGCGGGGTGATTCATTTGGGAAGCTTACGGACGGCCTCGGCGATTCAATTGGTCTTCGTCCAACCGCCCTTACCGTCCTTTTCCAACTTCTGAAAGCCAGCCCGGGCCAGCCGCTGATCATTGACGGACTGCTTCATGGCACCTTCGCCGTATTTCACGGTGAGCGTCGGCGTCTCCAACACCCGGCGGCAGGCTTCCTTCGTCACGGGATGCTGGATGAAGTCAGGCGCCTCGGGCGGCAGGTCCACCTCGAACTCACCGCCTTCGGCGCCGTCGGGCTTGATTACGATATAACGGCGAAGAGGCATGGGGTTACTTGCGGGAGGAACGCGGATCAAAGGCATCGCGCAAACCATCGCCCAGGAAATTCAAGGAGAGCAGCGTGAGGGCGAACACGACCGACGGCGAAATGAGCAGCCAGGGGCACTCCTCCATGATGTCGGCCCCCTCCTTGATCATCAACCCCCAGGAAGTCATGGGTGCCTTCACGCCCAGGCCCAGGAAGCTCACAAAGGCCTCGAGAAGCATCACTCCGGGCACGGTCAGGGTCGCGCAGACGGCGATGGTCCCGGCGAGGTTGGGCAGGTAATGCCGCCGGAAGATACCGAGCCGCGATTGCCCCAGCGCTTCGGCCGCCTGCACAAACTGAGAACCACGCAGTTCCCGAGTCTGATTGCGGATAATCCGTGCCATGGTCAGCCACGACACGCCACCGACGGCCAGGAAGATCATCGGCATATTCTGCCCGAAGACGACCGTACAGAGGATCACAATGAGCGTGAGCGGTAGCGTACTCACGACATCAACCCCGCGCATCATGAAGTCCTCGGCCCGCCCACCGACTTCCGCCGCCAGGACGCCGTAACAGATGCCCACCAACAGTGCCACGGTCGTGGCGATAAGGCCCACGAAAAGGGAGATCATGCCGCCCTGCATCAGCCGAGAAAGCACGTCGCGGCCGAGGAGATCCGTACCGAGCCAATGCGTGGAGGACGGCGCCATCGCGCTGTGCGCGAGATCTTGCGCCTTGTAATCATAAGGGGCGATCAAAGGGGACAGGAAACAGATCAGTGCGACAAGGATCAGGAAGCCACCCGACCAGACCGCCGCCCGGTCACGCCGGAAGCGCTGCCACCCGCTCTCGGAGGCGACGATAGGCGTGGCAGGGGCTTCACTCATCGTCCGCGGGCCACCTTGGGGTTGAGCGCCGCGTTCACGAGGTCGGCGACGAGATTAAGGAAGAGCAGCGCGACGGCGTAGATAATGGTGGTGCCCAGGATGAGCATCACATCGCGATTGATGATCGCCGACACGAACAGGCGTCCCATGCCCGGCACGTCGAAAAGGGATTCGACGACGAAGGACCCGGAGACGAGGCCGGCGGCGGCGGGGCCGAGATAAGTGACGACCGGGAGCAACGCATTGCGGAGAGCATGGACAAACCACACCCGGAGCGGCGGGACGCCCTTTGCTCGCGCGGTGCGCACATAATCGAGCGAGCGCACTTCCATCAGCGAGCCGCGCGTCAGCCGGGCCAAGGGCGCGGCGGTGATCAGGCCGAGCGTGCAGGCGGGCAATACATAATGAACCGCGGAGCCCCAGCCGCAGGGCGGCAGCCAGCCGAGACCCAGTGAAAATACCAAGACCAGAATCGGGCCAAGCACGAAAGACGGCACACAGATTCCCACCAAGGTGAAACCCATCGGCACCCGATCGAGCCAGCTGTTAGGCCGGGAGGCCGCGAGCACACCCACCGGCACGCCGATCAAAACCGCGAGGAGCAAAGCGACCAGGCCGAGCGAGCATGACACCCCCATGCGCGATCCGATGATCTCACGCACCGACCAGCCCGGATATTTAATCGAAGGTCCGAGATCCCCCTGCGCCAGATGGAGCATGTACTTGCCGAGCTGCGCATGGGGCGGGCGGTCCAGTCCATAATATTGTTCGAGCCGCGCCTTCACCTCGGCCGGCATGGGCCGGTCTTTGTCGAAAGGTCCGCCCGGCACGGCGTGCGCGAGGAAGAAAGTCGCCGTCACCACCACCAGCAGGACTGGGATCATCTCCAGCAGCCTGCGCAGCATGTAGGCCATCAGGGCTTGGACTTCGCGTCGCGCACGCGCTTCTCGAGCTCTTCGGTCGTGGGCGGCGGCGGTAATCCGTTCGCACCCTTCGTCGTCCATCCCATCTTCAGCGCCAACGCCTGGTAGGCTTCCGGACTCAGGCTGCCTTCCGCCTGCAGCCGCGCCTTTCGCTCGTCGTTATCATCAAGCATCTTCTCCTCGGCTTCCTTCTGGTTGCGCTTACTGTCCATCATGCCGGCACAGCCGACGCAGAGCAGGGTCAAGATGAGCAACGTAGGGCGCGCGACGGGAGGCATCGGCATGGTTCTATTCGGCAAGGTCGAAGGGGCTCAAGCGCTTACAGGTGGCCGGGCCGGCGAAACGATGGCGGCGGCGAGCGACCTGATTGTAGATGAAGTCGCGCAGCGAGACCGGGCAGCACCAAGCCAGCCAGGCCAGCAGACGCCAACCCCCGCCGAGCGCCCGCAATAAGACGAGCACCGCGCACGATCGCACCAGCCGCCGAGACCCATCCCACACGACGAGAGTGCCCTGGTCTCCGCCCGGCGGCTCGCCGGCAATCCGGGCGACTTCGCCCTGGTTCGCCGCGAAGATCATATCGCCTCTGGCGTTGCGGCGGGCCAACCAGGCCGCCGTCCCGTTACACAGGGCGCAGGTGCCGTCGATCAGCACGACCAGAGGCGTTTTCGGCATAGGCGGAGCCTAAGCGATGCCTCGCGGCTGTGAAGGGGCAATATCGCCCCCCTCGACTTCAGAAAGGGCCTTTTACTACAGCGAAAGCGCTTGTCATGAGTCCGCCGGGGTGCCAAGTTGCCCATCCT
>SESF01023605.1_pt1 | contig 43434 bp, 21 predicted proteins | sample 3171521 | NCBI WGS metagenome assembly SESF01 (sample SAMN10866945, study PRJNA518727) | freshwater metagenome | biome: subpolar coniferous forest; feature: holomictic lake; material: water; isolation source: holomictic Lake 227, 6 m and 8 m depth | place: Canada: near Kenora, Ontario | collected...
AATGAGAGTATTTCCCCTGTTTCCAGACCCTGTTTACAAGGTCTTTATAGTGCCCATTTATAGATTTGAATGATGTCGTCCAACGTGGGGGTGCGAGGATTGGTGAAACCGCAGGCATCCTTCTGTGCATTTAATGCCATTGTTTTCAGGTCCTTTGTCTTGACTCCCAATTCCGCGAGTCCACTTGGAATACCCACATCGATTGAAAGTTGCTTGATCGCTATTAAGGCCAATTCTGCCGCATCGCGCGGAGATAGGCCTTCCACGTTTTCACCCATCGCTTGGGCCATCTCAACGAACCGATCCACTTTGGCAATGAGATTGAATCTTTCGACATGGGGAAGCAGAATGGCGTTACAGACACCGTGTGGTAGGTCATAAAAACCGCCTAACTGATGAGCCATCGCGTGGACATATCCAAGACTGGCGTTGTTGAATGCCATACCCGCAAGGTATTCCGCATACGCCATGTTGTCGCGGGCGAGCATGTCAGCGCCGTTGGCCACCGCGGCCCGGAGGTTTGTGGCGATCAAGCGGATGGCCTGAAGTGCACAGGCATCAGTCACCGGTGTGGCAATGGTCGAGACATACGCTTCGACGGCATGCGTCAGGGCATCCATCCCGGTTGCAGCGGTCAATGCTGGAGGCATGCCGACCATCAACAACGGATCATTGATGGCGACATTGGGGGTCACCCGCCAGTCAACAATTGCCATTTTCACGTGGTTACTGGTGTTGGTGATGATGCAAAAGCGAGTCATTTCACTCGCGGTGCCTGCCGTGGTGTTGACAGCAATAAAGGGTGGCATCGATTTTGTAGATTTATTGACGCCCTCAAAGTCTCGGATGTGTCCGCCGTTCGTGGAAACAATGCCGATTCCCTTGCCGCAGTCATGTGCGCTTCCTCCGCCAAGGGAGATGATCAGGTCACACTTCTTGTCTTTAAAAATCTTAAGACCTTCATGGACATTCATATCGGTGGGGTTGGGCACGGTGCCATCGAAAATAACTGTATCTACACCGGCGTCCTGTTTAATCAGGTCGACAATCTTCTGGGTGATACCCGCCTTGGTAATCCCTTTGTCTGTGCAGATGAAAGGTTTCTTGCCGCCGAGAGCCTTCACCTGTTTGCCGATCTCCTTGTAGGAACCAATTCCCATCAGTGAGACTGTTGGGATGAAAAAACCGTAAACTTGTTCGCCTGCTGTCATGATATGAATTCTCCTCGTAATGTCTATTCTATCTCAAGTGTTTCGGCCATCCAAACAAAGACAGATACATTCATACCTGTCAGGTAACCGTAAACGCTAAAATAACTTTGTTTTTTATATCATCTGTACGGACCGAAGGCAAGGAGAATAACAAGTGAAAACATTATGGATAATGTTGTGCAGAGACTTGACTATTTTCACCACCCCACGCATAATAAACCAATCATTAACAGGTGTATGACTATGGCGTGGATTTATTTAACAATAGGAATAGTGTTTGAAGTGTTGGGTACTATTTGTATGAAATATGCAGAAGGGTTCTCAAAACTTGTGCCGTCTCTTCTGGTATTTGTTTTCTATGGCTTAAGTTTAGCTTCTTTAGTTTTTGTTCTCGAAAAAATGAAGGTAAGTGTCGCTTATGCAATTTGGGCAAGCCTCGGTACAGCTTTAATAGCAATTATTGGAATGATTTGGTTTGACGAACCGGTTTCTTTTATTAAAATTGTCTCGCTATTTCTGATTGTCTTAGGCATTGCTGGACTTGAATTATATGGATAACTTATTTTAAAATGAATATATTTATTACAGGTGCTTCTGGTTTCGTTGGGGGTGAAGTTTTAGTTGAGCTATCGAAAAAGGAACAAATCGAGAAGATTTTTTGTCTTGTTCGAGCTAAAAACCAGGAGGAGGGAATACTCAGGATCAAACGCGTATTTAATTTTCATAAGGATTTTTTTGACGAAAAAATTATTATTCCCATTGTTGGAAATTTACTTGATGAATCCTTACTTGAAGATTTAAAAAACAATGCCCAGCTTAATTGTGTAGACACCATCATTCACTCGGCAGCCAATACGTCTTTTTCCAGAATGCATGACGATTTAGTGGAACGCGTAAATAGTGGTGGGTTATTAAAAATAATTGAATGGAGCAAAACACTTCCAAATCTCAAAACATTTGTATATATCGGCACTGCTACGATCTGCGGGTGCGGAGACAATGTAAAAAATAAATTACTGTTTGAAACCGATTCCCCTAATCTTTCCGCCCAGCATTTTGTTAAATATACGGACACTAAACTAAGAGGCGAACTTTTAATTCATGCTCATTTGCCCGAAAATAAAGTTTTAATTTTACGCCCTTCTATTATTATGGGGGATAGCAGAATGTGGCTTCCTCGATCCTATGTTATTCTGTGGGCCTTGGCAACCTGCAATTTAATTCGATTGCTTCCTCTTCAGCCCAATAGAGAAGTTGATGTTGTTTCGATTGATTTTGTAGCCCAAGCTATCGTTGCCTTGTTATTTGCAAAGCGTAAATACAATGTTTATCATATCTCGTCTGGGCATGTTTCGAAATCGAGTATCCTTAAGTGTGCAAAAGTACTCGGTCCGTGTTTTCCAGATAAACCCGATTTTAAATTTATCGACCCTGCGTTAATCAGCCAGATGAAAAACTGGGCGAAGAATCGTCTTCAGTTAGGATCTGAACTTTATTTATATCCCGAATATCTCAAATATTGGGAGAGCATTTTTGAAGATAAAGGAAAACTGCGTATTTTATTTGCAGGGCTTGAACCCTATATTGAGTTTATGCAACTGGGGCAAGTTTTTGACAATACTCGTTTATTAGAAGATACAGGCATGGCGCCTTGTAAACCTGTCCATGAATATATTTTAAGTTCTATTCCGTTTCTTGAAAAAATAGATGTGTATGGTGGGGCATTAGATCCTTAATTGCGCTTGAAACTCTTAGACGCACGAATTATACTTTTCAAATAACGAGAACCTTGTGTAGGTTATCCAGATAGGAGAAATATGAAGCAACAAGAAACCATGACTCCCCGTGAACGTTTATTGAAGACACTTAATCACGAAATTCCGGATCGGGTGCCGATTGACCTCGGTGGCAATCAGACCGGCATTCACAAAATTGCCTATCAACAACTGGTCAAGCATCTCGGCATCAAGGATGAACTCACGATCATGGATGCAGTCCAGCAACTGGCCCGGCCGTGCGAGGAGTTGCTGCAGCGGTTCCACGTCGATACTCGCTATATCGCGGCTGGCGCTGCTGGCGATTGGAAAGGCGGCATAGTCCAGAACCGCCGTGACAACAAACTGTGGCACGACTTGACCGACGAGTTCGGCATCACGTGGTCCATGCCGGAAGAGACGCCGCTGTACATGGACATCTCTCATCACCCGTTGGCGAATGCGACGATTGAAGATATCAAGGGCTATCCCTTCCCGAAAGGGGATGATCCCGGACGTTTCGCCGGCCTGCGTGAGCGGGCGCTGGCGATCCGTCGTGACACGCCGTATCCTGTTGTGAGCGGAATTTCAGGCGTGGTCTATGAGATCTGTTGGTACATGCGCGGTTTGGAGCAGTGGTTGTGCGACTTGTTGATCGAGCCGGAATTTTGTGAGGCATTGATTGACCAGACGTGCAAGTTCTGGATGGACTGGTTCCGAGCCTATCTCGACGAGGTCGGCGATGTGGTGGACGTGATCATGATTGGGGATGATCTGGCTGGCCAGGACGGTCCGCTCTTTAATCCAGATATCTACCGGCGCATCGTCAAGCCGCGGCACAAGAGGTTGGTTCAGTACATTCGCTCGCGGACAAAAGCGAAAATCTGGTATCACACCTGCGGTTCATGTATGCAACTTATTCCCGAACTGCTCGACAATGGAATCGATATCTTGAATCCTGTTCAGACCAGTGCCCGCGATATGGAACCGCAGGAGCTGAAGCGGCGCTTTGGCACTAAACTGACGTTCTGGGGCGGTGGCTGTGATTCGCAGCATATATTGCCGACGGCTACGCCCGAAGTGGTTGCCGCGCATGTGAGACAGCAGGTCAACATGCTGAAGCAGGGCGGCGGTTATGTGTTCAACAACATCCACAACATTCAGGGCGGTGTGCCGCCTCAGAATATTGTGGCGATGTATGATGCCGCATACGAGGCAGGCTTCTATAATTGATGGAACTCTTTTTAAATCTTTGGTCTGCCATACGGTCAGGCTTGAGTATTCTGGCTTTTATCTGCATTCCGATATGTTGTCTAGCCATAGCTCAGTCTGACACTTCTTTTTTTTCAAGGGCTTGGCAAGTTGAGGACGGACTGCCTGAAAACAAGGTGGTCGCCGTCGAGCAAGACCCGGATGGGTACTTGTGGGTCGGGACGCAGGTGGGCCTGTACCGTTTTGATGGCATGCGTTTTCAAGAGGCGACGGCCGTGAATATGGCCGGTGTCACGTCAGGAATCATCCGAATGATATTCCGTGATCAGGGCGGTCGTCTCTGGGTAGCGAAAGATCGGTCTGCTTTGATTTGTCTGGAGCATGGAGAGGTTGTCCAGACGCTGACACAGAAAGAAGGGCTCTCGGCATTTCAGATCCGTTCGATGGTGATGGATAAACAGGGCATCGTGTGGCTCAGCGATAGCCGGGGCAAAGTCTTCCGTGTCTCTAAGGGTAAAGTGGATCTTTGGGATTCCTTGTCTGAGTTGCCGAACAGTGAACCCTGTCTGTTGTCCAGAGATAGTACAGGAACAATCTGGTTTTCTCACGCGGGTCGAGTCGGAATCATGCGTGACGGACATCGTGAAATCCGCTTCACGCAGGGAACAATGTCTGCACTGATTCAGACGGCGCGTGCTGGGGGTCTCTGGGTTTTGGCGGAACAACAGCTTTACCATATCACCGAGATAAAGGAGCCGCAAGGAGTAGGAGAACGGTTTCCGCTGAGACCCGGAGTAATGATGACAACGCTCTTCGAAGACCGGGAGCATCGAGTGTGGGTGGGAACGGATTCAGACGGGTTGTTTTATTTGGATCAACAAGTCTGGCGTAAAGTTGCCACCTCTCATCCTGCGATTTTCAGCATTTCAGAGGACGACGAAGGCAATATTTGGGTCGGAACGCAAGGCGGGGGATTGAACCGCGTACGTCCACGAAGACTCGACGTGCTTGGATTGAGTGCGGGGTTGCCGTTTGATGCAGTTCAGTCGATTTGTGAGGCTACAGACGGGACGTTCTGGGTTGTGGGGCAAAACGGACAATTGGCGCACAGGGTTGATGGAGCATGGAATCTGTTGTCCACGAAATCCGGTTGGAGTGTGGGTCTTGCCACCTGCGTGTCGGCAGCAGCCGATGGGTCGGTATATATAGGAACCATGAAGAATCGCTTGATCCGTCATGCCGACGGAGTGTTTATGCCGATGAGTGCTACGAACCGTCCGTTCCCTATCGTTATTTCCACGCTGATGACGGATTCTCGTGGGGATCTGTGGTTTGCGTCCGGAACTGAAAAAAAACTCTTCCGGTTCAGGAATAACGCGGTCACGACATTCGAAGTGCCGACTCCGGTTCCTCTTTCCGTGAAAGCGTTGGCTGAAGGCAATGATGGTGGCGTGTGGGCCGCGACAACGGAAGGATTTTTGTTCCACGTCCAAAAAGATACGCTGACGGATCAGACCGCCAAGAACCCCTTTGCGCCGTTTCCGATCCGATGCCTTCACGTGTCAGACGATGGTGTCCTCTGGATCGGGTATGCCGGACGTGGCTTGGCCCGGATCAAAGACGGACGATTCCTCCATGTCGGCGTGCGTGAAGGACTTTTGGATAACTATGTTTCACAGATCCTTTCGGATGACAAGGGTCGGCTTTGGCTGGCGGGAAACCGTGGACTCTCTTATGTGGCGCTCAAGGATTTCGATGCGCTTGCCCAGGGGCAGACAAAACGTGTGCGCGCGGTAGCGTTTGGACAAGGCGAGGGTCAGCCTAATTTGCAGGCAATGATCGGCTTCGGATCGAGTGCAATCCGATGTCGGGATGGAAAGCTCCTGATGTCGATGTTGACAGGGCTGGCGATTATTCACGCAGACCGAGTCACGGAGCCTTCATCCTGCTTGCCCGTCGTGATTGAGGGTGTGACGATCAACGGACAGAAAAGTGCGGCATACGATGCTCCAACCTTCTTTCCTTCGGAGACATTGCCCAAGTTGATCAATCTTAGACACTGCATCAGTCTACCCAACGTAGGTCCCGGAGTCCTCCAGATGGAAATCGATTACACGGCGTTGAGCTTTGCGGCTTCGGACTCTTTAGACTTTCGATATACGTTGAAGGGCTTGGATTCTGATTGGGTAGAAGCGGGGCACCGACGAACAGCCTACTTCGGTGCCCTGCGCCCCGGGGATTATCGTCTGAATGTCCAGTCTCGCACGTATGATGGTGAATGGAGCCCTTCTGGAGCGGCATTGTCGTTCACGGTATTGCCCTTCTTCTGGCAGACCTGGTGGTTTCAGATTTCATGCCTCGTCGGCCTTTTGGTAGCGACCGGAGGCACGATCCGCGCATTTGAACGTCGTCGGAATCAACAACGGATTGAGCGTCTGGAACACGAGCATGCTGTCGAACGCGAACGGATGCGAATTGCGAAGGATCTCCATGATGAGATGGGACCTGAATTGACAGGAATCACGCTCCTCAGCGACCTCGCACAAGGCGTGGATGCGCCCCCCGATGAAATCAAAGCAGACGTGCGGAAGATTGGAGATATGGCGCGCGGACTGAGTCGGTCTCTTTCCGAGATCGTCTGGGCCGTGAATCCGCGAAATGACAGTGTCGAGAGCTTCGTCACCTACATCTGCCATTTTGCCGAGGAGTATTTGAGACCTGCTGGAATTCGCTGTTTGATGGATATTCCAGACACGTCGTTAATGCACGAACTGTCTATGGATGTCCGGCACAATCTATTTATGGTCATCAAGGAAGCCCTTAACAATGTGGTCAAACACGCCTCTGCTACACAGGTGCAGATTCGGTTTGAAATGAACGCGGCGTCTTTTCAGTTATCGCTGGAAGATAATGGTTGCGGATTTAAGAGTCCCGATGGCACAACGTCCGAGGCAGGAGCGCACGCAACACCGAGACGCCCCGTCGGTAATGGCTTGGACAATATGCGGAACCGCATCGAAAGTTTGGGCGGACGTTTCACGCTTCAGAGCACTCCCAATGCAGGCACCCGAATCGAGTTAGAACTGGATTTCATCCCTTCTTGTAGGGAGTCCCGTGTCACTCCTTTTGCCTACTTGCAACAAAAGATAGATAGGAGGTAATATAGTGCGCAAAGACTATATGGAACCGAAAACTAAAATTGCTATTGTGGAGGACGGCACTGTCATCCGGCAGGGTCTGGAACGCATGTTGAATCGCAGCAAAGAGTTTTGTTGCGCGGGATGTTATGACTGTGCCGAAGCGGCAATCGAGGGCATCGCACGCGAGATACCGGACGTGGTACTGATGGATATCAACTTGCCTGGCATGGACGGTGTGGAGTGCGTGCGCCAGCTTAAGCCCCGTTATACACAGATGCAGATTGTTATGCTCACCATTTATGACAATCTGGAGCAGGTCTTCGAAGCACTGACTGCAGGCGCGACGGGGTACCTGCTCAAGCAGACTCCACCAGACGAGCTGCTGGAGGCCTTGCGCGATGTGGCACAGGGGGGGTCGCCGATGAGCAGCCAGATCGCGCGCAAGGTCGTCCAATCCTTCCATGCTGGCACACAATTGGGTGAAGTTGAGAAGCTTTCGGAACGCGAGAAGAAGGTCTTAGACCTTTTAGCTAAAGGCTTCCTTCTCAAAGAAATCGCCGAGCAGATGGGGCTGAGTTACGACACTGTACGCACTTACGTCCGGCGCATTTATGAAAAACTTCACGTGCATTCACGCGCACAGGCCGTGGCCCTGTGCCGTCCGTCTATTGCGGTCAGGTAGGACGGTTTGTACGGATGACCCGAGTTTCACTAACGCACTAACGAACTCTCGAACTTTAGAACTTCCCCGTGTCACTCCTTTTGCCTACATGACAAACGAAGAAAAATAGAGTTTAATATGCATTCTGAAAGGGCTCGCGTACTCACTATGAAAAGCAACACTCGGATTTTTTTGTCTTTAACTTTTTTGATCGGCATGTTTTCAAATGTCCTCGCCGCGAAAACCAACGACGCATTGATCAATGAGGCTGCAGCTTCCATTGGGAACAGTCTCGATGGGATCAAGCCCACTGATCCTCGGGCTGCCTGGTTTCGGGAGGCGCGCTACGGGCTCTTCGTCAATTGGGGGCTCTACACGATACCCGGAGGCGAGTGGAATGGGAAGATCACCGGGTTCGCCGAATATGTCTCATGGAAGCTGCAAATCCCTGCCGCCGAGTACGCCAAGATTGCGGAACAATTCAATCCGAAGCATTTCGATGCGGATCACTGGGCACAATTAGCGCAGGACGCTGGCATGAAATATCTGGTTTTCGATGTTAAGCACCACGACGGGTTCGCCATGTACCGGTCGAAGGTCAGCCCGTTCAACGTATGTGACATGACACCCTGGAAACGCGATCCAGTGCCCGACTTACAGGCTGCCTGCGTCAAGCGTGGAATCAAGTTCTGTATCTATTATTCCCATTCCGCCGACTGGCATGAGCCCGATGCCGGCGGATATAACACCTGGGACTACACGACTGATCCCAATACGCGCGACTTCGATGCCTATCTCAATCGCAAGGCGATTCCGCAGATCAAAGAACTGCTAAGCAATTATGGCGAGATCGGCTATATCTGGTTCGATTGGCCTGGCCCTTACATGACACCGGAGCGTTGCCGCCGGCTGGCGGATGCTATTCATGCCCTGCAACCCAAAACGTTGATCAATAGCCGACTCGGGCCGAAGGATGCGAGCAAGTTCAAGGAGATGAAAAAGGTCGCTTGGGATTTTAAATCGATGGGCGATAACCAAGTGCCGCCAGAAGTAGTGCCCGGGGTTTGGGAAACAGCCGCAACGCTCAATGCAGCATGGGGCTATACCAAAAAAGAAAAGGATAAAGCCAGGACTGCGGAGGACATCTGTTTTGCGCTCGTCGATGTCGCGAGCAAAGGAGGCAACTATCTCCTGAACGTCGGACCGGATGCTGACGGGGTAGTCCCCTTGCCTCAACAAGAGACGCTCCTCAAGGTGGGTGAATGGCTTAAGGTCAACGGCGAGGCGATTTACGGCGCTGGGCCGACGCCATTTGGCGCGGAGCTAGGTACTTATGTCCCGGGCGCTAAACCGGACAAGTCTGGCAAGCGGGCCTTTACCGTCAACAAGGAATGGCGCTGTACTACCAAGCCCGGCAAGCTCTACATCCATTTGTTCAAGTGGCCGACGGACGGAACGTTCGAGCTGAACAACGTGAAGGGGAAGATCAAGACGGCACGTTACCTGGCTGTCGCAGGCAGTACGGTAACGGTAACGCAGACAGGCACTGTTGCCAGGATCGCGTTGCCTGCTCAACCACCGAAACCTGCTCCGGACACGGTGCTTGTTCTAGACTATGTGGACGGTGCGGCTTTCTCGCAGGTGAAGGAGACCGACCCGCGTCTGCATGCCGATGGGCCGGGCTGGCGTCTCGAAAGGGCTAACGTTACCGATCCGGGACTTCCGCGGGTTCTGATGATTGGCGACTCGATTCTCCAGGGGTACTTGGGCGGGGTCAATTACGCGCTGAAAGGCAAAGCCAATGTTGATTTCTGGGTGACCCCGCTCTGGCAGTCGGAGCGCTTTAATACTGTACTGGCGGACGTGCTCGATCAAGGTCCTTACGATGTGCTCCATATCAACATCGGTCTGCATGGCTGGCCTGAGGGACGGATTCTCCCGGGAACTTATGAGCCGTTGACCCGCGCTTTCCTGGATGTGATTCGAAAGAAGTCGCCAAAGACGAAAGTTATCTGGGCCAGCAGCACGCCCACTTTTAATAAGCAGAATCTGAAGGAGTTCAACAGCACGATTAATCCGATTATTGTCGAACATAACAAGATGGCTAACAAGATCATGATGGAGTACAATATCCCGATCAATGATTTCTATTCACTGCTGGTCGATAAGAGCAACCTCGTTGGTCCAGATGGAGTTCACTGGGGTAATCCAGGGCGTAAGATACTGGCCGATGTCGCGGTGAAATCCGTCGTGCGGGAACTGGAGAAGGAATATAAAAAATAAAAGAGGAAAACCATGACCTCACGTGAACGTGTCCTTGCCGCTTTTTCACACACGGAATCCGACCTCGTGCCACGGTGGTGCGGGGCTTCGCCCGAATTTCTTGTCAACGCGCGCCGGCAGCTCGGCCTACCAGATGACGAAAGCTTTTTTGTCCGCATCGGCGATGATTTCCGGCGCGTGTTCACGCGCTATGCCGGGCCGACGTTTCCACTTTCTGCCGGCGCGGTCTGTCGCACGACCTTCGGCATCGAACGCGCCGGGCATGGTTACGGACAACCTTTGAGTCATCCACTTGCCAACGCGACACTCCAGCAAGTTCATGATTATCCGTGGCCCGATCCAAAATGGGAGGATGTCTCGCACATCCGGGCAGATGCACAGGTGTGGAACCAGCAGTACGCCATCCTTGGCGGTGCTTGGTCGCCCTTCTGGCACGACGCGATTGATCTGCTCGGCATGGAAAACCTCTATCTCAAGATGTACGATGAGCCGGAAATCGTGGATGCCGTTTTCCAGCACATCGTGGACTATTATTTCGCAGTCAGCCAACGCATTTTTGATGTCGCCGCCGATGCGCTCGACGTCTTCTTCATCGGCAACGATTTCGGCGGCCAGACGGGTCCGCTGCTGAGTCCGGAACATTTCGACCGTTTCATGCTGCCGCATCTCAAACGGTTGATTGAGCTTGGGCATGCATACCAGCTTAAGGTCCAGCTTCATTGTTGCGGCGGCTTCGAACCGCTGATTCCCTCGATGATCGCCGCTGGGTTGGACGGACTGCATGCGATCCAACCCTGTTGCGGCGGGATGGATCTGAGGAAGCTTAAAGCCGATTACGGAAGCAAGATTCTCTTGAACGGCGCGATTGATTCCCACCACGTCCTTATCGAGTGTACGCCCGACACCGTTCGGCAACAGACCCGTAAAGTTTTGGACATCATGTCGCCCGGAGGCGGCTATGTGGCAGGCGCGAGCCATGATTATATTCTCGAAGAAACGCCGGTAGAAAACGTCCTCGCCATGTTCGACACGGTTGCGGAATACAAACAGCACTAAAGAGAGTTAAATAAGGATGGATCAACATGGGTAACTTTTTTTCACTTTTGCGAAGTCATCATTTCGCGAAGGTTGGATTAATCTTGGCAACTCTGCTTGCGGATGTGATACCGGTTCAGGCTAAAATCATCAGTACCACGGGCGCAAACATGGATCTGAAGCGTCCCGCGACGTGGGCAGGGGGAGTTCTTCCCAAGGCCAGCGATACCGCAGTGCTGAATCCACTGGACGCCTACAACGTGATCTGGGATTCGCCCAGCACGAATGCACTCGGCTCGATGCCATTAGGTAACGGCGATATCGGGATCAACGCCTGGGTTGAGCCTTCCGGCGATTTGGTTTTCTACGTCAGCAAGACGGACGCCTGGGACGAGAACCACCGGCTCTGCAAGGTGGGACGGGTGCGGGTGAAATTCGAGCCAGCCTTAGCGATGGTGCCGGTATTTCGTCAGGAACTCAACCTGCGCGACGGAGTGATTCAGATAGAAGCCAGAAGTCAGAAGTCAGAAGTCAGAATCAGGTTGTGGGTCGATGCGAATGAGCCCGTGGTGCGGGTGGAAGCCGACGCGGAACTGCCGGTCAAATGCCGCGCCCAAGTGGAGCTTTGGCGGTTGAAGGAAAGGCCGTTCACGAAAGAAACGGATTCCGCTTCCGGGAATACGCTGGAAAAACACCGTTCCAAACCGGTGGTTCTGCCGGATACCGTGACGCTCAATCCCGGAGACCGGGTCGTGTGGTACCATCGCAACACACGTTCCACGTTCCCGCTCAGTCTCGAGCAGCAGCATTTCGAACACCTCAAGGGGAAGTTTTTCGATCCGTTGCTCAACCACACCTTTGGTGCGTCGTTGCGCGGAGAGGGAATGAAGAGCGCCGGGGAGCGTGCGATTGAGTCGGAGCGAGTAGACAGGCACCACTCGCTGTTCGTGACGGTCCTGGCCGAGCAGACTCCCACTGCTGAAGCATGGATCGCTAAATTGGATGCGCTGGAAAAGAAAGCGGCCCAGGGAAGACCGGAGAATTCGCGCACAGCGACGGCTAAGTGGTGGCAGGCATTCTGGGACCGGAGCTGGGTCTTCGTCGGCGATCCGTCCAACCCCGCAACATGCGAAGTGACACGGGGATATGTATTGCAGCGCTTCATGCTGGCTTGTTCCGGAAGGGGCGCGTCGCCGATCAAGTTCAACGGCTCTATTTTTGCCGTCGAACCTAAACCCGGGGCGCCGGAAGATGTGGATGGGGGGGACGGCACTCCGAGTGGCTGCCCTGACTCGCGCCGGTGGGGGGGACATTACTGGTTTCAGAATACGAGGCTCTGTTACTGGCCGATGCTTGCTGCTGGCGACTTCGAAATGATGACACCGTGGTTCCGTTATTTTCAACGTGCGCTGCCGCTGAGCAAGGAACGCGCTAAGGCCAAGTATGGCTTTGAGGAGACAGTTCAATTTCCAGAAGTCATGATGCTCTGGGGTCTCTCGCAATTCATGGTGTATGGCTGGGGGAATACAAAACCGGAGGATGTGTGCGGATACACGCAGCGTTACTGGAACGGGAATCTGGAGTTGATCGCTGTGATGCTGGACCGGTACGAGTATACCCAGGACGTGGCATTCGCGCGGGAAACATTGCTTCCGCTGGCGGCTCCGCTGTTGGCGTTTTATGATCAGTATTGGAAGGAGCGCGACGCCAACGGTAAAATCCGCTTCGCTCCCTCGCAGGCGTTGGAGTCGTTCTGGGACACAGTGAATCCGATGCCGGAAATTGCCGGGCTGCGCTTTGTCCTGCCGCGCATGCTGGCTTTGCCGCAGCATCTGATTACCGTCGGGCAGCGCGCACGCTGGACGAAGCTCTTGAACGATTTGCCGCCGGTGCCGAAGAGGCCGGTTTATGGGGTGGAAGAGCTCAAGAAGCATTGGAGCATGAAGGATGAAAGGGGGATTGCTAGAGAGCCACGTGCAAAGCTCAATGGTGAGGAACTCCTCGTGGCAGCTCTGGAGATGGATCGCGTGCACAATACTGAGAACCCGGAACTTTACTGCATCTTTCCTTTCCGGCTCTTCGGCATCGGCAAGGATGGCTTGGAACTGGCCAAGAGAACCTACGATTTCCGTGTTCGACGGTTGAACTATGGCTGGTGCCAGGACAGCATTCAGGCCGCGCTTCTGGGCTTGGGGGAAGACGCCGCGCGGCAAGTTAGCAGGCGCGCTTCAGCCCGGAGCAAAATACACCGTTTTCCGGCGATGTGGGGTCCGAACTCCGATTGGGTGCCGGATCAGGATCACGGCAACAATCTGATGACAACCTTGCAGTATATGCTCCTCCAGACCGATGGCGGGAAAATCCGGGTCCTGCCGGCCTGGCCGAAAAACTGGGACGTGAGCTTCAAGCTGCATGGTGCGAATAAGACGGTGGTGGACTGTGTCTATCGCGGTGGCAAGATCGAGAAACTGAAGGTTATACCCGAAGAGAGGCGGCAGGATATTGTCCTGCCTGAATTCAAATGAGTTTATTAAAAACAAAATTTCACAACACAGTATGCCTGTCCCTCGTTTGCCTCGCTGCCACTTGCGAGGCTTCACCGCGCTTAGCCACCGTGTTTGGCGACCATCAGGTATTGCAGCGCGACATGCCCGTACCGATATGGGGAACCGCGACTCCGGGCGAGGCCGTGATCGTGACGTTTGCCGGACAGAGCAAACACGCTGCGGCTGATGCGGAAGGCCGCTGGTCGGTTACGCTTGACCCGATGCCGGCTTGCGACGAGCCGCGTGAACTCGCGCTTCAATCACGAATCACGAATCACGACTCACGACTGATTGATCTCCTCGTCGGCGATGTCTGGCTCTGCGCAGGGCCGAGTGGCGGCTTGCAACGCGAGACAGAACGGCTCTTTAAGATCGCCGCCTCGGAAATCGCCAAGGCGAATCATCCACGTGTGCGGTTGTTGAAACCGATCCTCGGTTCGTCGCTTCTGCCGGTGGACGCGATCGATCCGTCGGGCCAGTGGACCACTGTGACGCCGAAGACCATCGCCACCTTCCCCATCAGTTGGTATTTTGCCCGGGAGCTGAATGCCGCAACCGGTGTTCCAGTCGGCCTGATCCAAGTCCACAGCGGGCTAGAACGGCCCTCTGAGTGGCAGGCGTGGCGACTCGATCCGAAGAACACCCGCCAGGCGCAAACGGTTTCTGCAATCGCTGAACGCTTGCCGCAGGACATTGCCGCCGTCGAGCAGTGGCTCAGGGAGGCCAAGACGTGGAAGCCGGGCAAGCCGTTTGACAAGGGCTTCCCGTTTCCCGCGTACATCCGTCCCGAGGTGGAGGCGCCTAATGCGCTGGCGACGACCGCGCACAGCGCCTACAACTTCAACGTCGCGCCCTTTGCTGGCATGGGCGTTCGGGGTGTCGTGTTTCTATGCGAATTCGAAAAATGTTCAGTCGGCAAGGACAACTTGGCCGGACTGATCGCCTCGTGGCGCGAAGCGTGGGGATGTTCCGAGTTGCCGTTCCTCCTCCTCTCACAAAGCCAACGGCAGTCGAACTCGCCTCAAGTAGAAGCAGCAATGCGAGTGGCATCGAGCCTCCCGCTGGTTAAGGTGATCCCGCGTTCCACGGATAGCGACCCTCTGAATATCGCTTTCTGGCGGACGGTTGCCGTGTTGGCCAAAGAGATTCCAATCAAGGCGGGTGCAAATGCGGCAGTCACCCGCAAATGGGCATCGCCGGCTGCTGTACGTACCGCTCCGCCGAGGCAAAGTCTGGAGGCCGCCTGCGTCTTTGGCTCGAACATGGTGGTGCAGGCTGGCATGAAGGTTCCTGTCTGGGGCTGGGGCGAACCCGGCGCAGAGGTGGACGTCTCCTTTGCTGGCCAGCACGTGAAGGGTGTCGTCAAGGCAGATGGCGACTGGAGGGTCGAGTTGGCACCGCTGAAGACAAGCCGTACGCCCGCAGAAATGAAAATTACGAGCCGTCGCGCCGGTCAAGAGGAGAACTTGATCTTCGGCAATGCGCTGGTCGGCGAGGTCTGGGGCAATTCCGGGCAGTCAAACGCCGGCCGCGTTATGGCGGCGACATTAGGGTTCGCCGAGGAGAAGCCCAAAGCCGACTGGCCCGAGATCCGTTATTTGCGTGTGACTGATATGGGCAGCGCTTTTCCGCTCCGACGCGCCCGCGGCAAGTGGGTAGTGGTGTCACCCGAGACAGCTGGCCCTATGCCCGGTCAAGGGTATTATTTTGCTAAGCAGCTGCATCAGCAACTGAAGACTCCCGTCGGTATCGTGAATGTCAGCGCGGGCGGTTCTACCATCTTTACGTGGACGACCGAGGCCGCGCTCTCCGCGTCGCCGAAACTTAAGCCCCTTCTGACGGATATGACGCGCTACCGCGATGCCCGTATTGCCGTGCTCCCCGTCTTGCAGGAGCTGCTGGATCGCTGGCTGGCGGAGGTTCGCCGGAATGGCGCGGCGACGAGGCCCATGCCTTACTACCCGGTCAATGGCATGATTTCAGGAGCGATGGAGGCGCGCGGCGGTGTGCTCTACAACGCCATGCTCCACCCAATCATCGGAACAGCGTTACGCGGTTTTCTCTGGAACCAGGGCGAGGCCGACACCGGTGCAGGCGTCCGCAGTGAGACCTATACCGAGCTGATGGAAACGATGGTGGCGGATTGGCGCACGTCGTGGGGCTATGAATTTTCGTTCTACTTCGTGCAGATGCCGGCGCGCAAAACCGGGGGGCTGACCGACATGTGGGAGAAGCAGACGCTCGCGATGCAACGCATTCCAAATTGCGGTATGATTGTCTGCAACGATATCGCTGACGGCGACGTCCATCCCGCTGACAAGAAGAATGTCGGCGAACGCCTCGCCCGTCTGGCGTTGGTGCGGACCTACGGCGTCAAGGGCATGATTGATTCCAGCCCGTTCATGAAGCGCGTGGCGCGTGACGGCAGCCGGGTTGCGGTCACCTTTGCCCCAGTCGGCGATGGCCTGAAGACGCGCGACGGCAAGCCCTCTGACTCATGGGAGCTGGCCGGCGATGACGGAAAGTTTGTCCCAGCTCAAGCGGAAGTCGCCGGCGACCGCGTGCTGATCCATGCAGATGGCGTGCCGCAACCGGTTGCCGTCCGGCTTGGCTGGAGCGAGCGTTCCAATTGTAATTTGGCTAACAGCGCGGGCCTTCCCGCGATGCCGTTTTCGGCAAAGGTTGAATAGAATGAACCCGACGGAGTCACCATAAAAATGAAGTACGCTCTCCTCGTTCTCATGACGCTCTTGTCCGCCACCGGAACGTCAGGAATCGCCGCCACAGCAGCGGCTGTGTCAACCATCCCAAGTCCCCGGCTGGAAACGCTGGAAAATGAGGGCGTGCGAGCCCAGATTCGCCCGGATGGCACGCTGGAAGGTCTTGAATTCAAAGAGGGCGGGAGCGTCGAAGAGGTAAAGTTTCGAAATGATCTGCTTGCCGGTCCAGCTTGGGCCGAGGTGAAAATGATCCGGCAGGAAGGCAAGGCTGCTTCCTTTGTCGGTATGCGTAACCAACTCCGTTATACAATCAAATATGAAGTTGTTGGCACGCGCTTTTTAATTCGGGCTGGAGTTAAGAATGAAGGGCGGGATCAATACCAGCCTAAAGCGGCCCGCGTTGTTTTGGGAATTGATTGCGCGATGGTGAAGTTCCCAGATTGGAACTATTATTATTTTCCCACCTTGTTGCGCTGCGAGAAGAGTCATTTCTGGGGTTATTTCATGACGCCAAAAGGAAAGATTTTGAGCGTCAGTTGTGCCCAGCCGATTGCCTCCTATCACATCAACTACGATGAGAGCGTTCAGGGGCAAGGCAATGGCGGGCATCTGATCCGCTCGGTGAGCCTTGATATTCTCCATGCCCTGCCGTTGCCGGAGCGTCATCCGCAAAACCTTACTTCACTTAACCCCGGCGAGGAGCGAAGCTGGACGATTGTACTCGAGCCGGCCCAGAGTCTAGAGACACTCAAAGCGCAATTGGCTGCTCGCCTGGAAGCGCCGATGATTGACGCCGACCTTTACACTCTGGCGCCGGACGAGAGCGCCAATCTGCGGGTTTGGAGTCCGACGCCAATAACCGCAACCGCGACCTCGCCTGAAGGCAAAAAGACCGAGATCGATTTCAAACCAACGAAACCAGGGGAATGGGTGTCAGCGTATTCGCCCAAGGCTGGGCCCGGACTTTACGCGCTGACTATTAGCAACGGCAAGAATTATCAAAGTGAAGCATCGCTCTCAGTCCGACGTCCTTGGTCCTGGTACATGAACCAGGCTCGGAAGGAATCGTTGCGACACAAACAGTATGCTTCTAGCCATCTGGAACAGTGGCTGGGACTGACCACGGGGGTGTTGGCCCGTTGGCGGTTGCCCGATGCGCAACTCGATCCTCAAAGCGACCAGCGCTTGCGCGAGATTCTGGCCTGCCAGTGGAATCTGGAAAAAAAGACCGTAAAGAACATTGCTCATGCTTACCGCCATTTTTCCAACACCGCGCAGATGGCCGGCCTTCTGTCCTACCGATACAGGGTCGATCACGATCCGTACTGGCTGGATCTGGCCAGCGGTTTTGCCAGCTTTTGCGGGGGCCGCCAGTCGGGCGACGGCAATTACGTGAATTACACCTCGGTTTTCTATCCGGCCAAATCGATCCTGTTGGTTGCACAGGCGGAGAAGAACGCCCCTGATGAACGGTATCGGATGACCTATGAACGCCATTACAAATCGGCGCGCAAAGCCATGGATTTCCTGGTCGCACATAAGGACAACCTCAAGACCGAGGGCCAGAACACATTCGAAGACGCGATGATCTCCTGTTCGGGGATGCAACTGGGATTTTTTGCCTTGCTTCAAACCGATCCGGAGCAACGACAGAAATATGCCGACGCCGCGCGCGAGATGCTCATAGCCCATCGCTGCCTTGAGCAACTCTTGATCCCTGATTCGCGCATGAACGGGGCGACCTTGCGTTTCTGGGAGGCTCAATACGACACCTTGCTCGGTGGGGCCAAGAACATGATGAATTCACCCCATGGCTGGAGCGCCTGGGTGATCCCGGGGCTCTGGTATCAATACCTTTTAACCGGCGAGGAGCAATGGCTGCGCAAGACGATGAACGCCATGGGCAGTTGCGCCCAGTTGATTGACAGCCAAACGGGCGAACTGCGTTGGGCCTTTGTCCCCGATCCTTACCGGGAAGTTACGATGCTTGAACCCGATCCGGCCAATCCCAAGCGTGGCAAGCGCGTCGAGAGGATTATTGGGGAAACCTATGTTCCGATGATTGCCGCATTCCACTATCCCGCTCAGGAGCCGGTCAGTGGCAACAGCCCGCTCAATGGATGGAGTTGCGCGAACGATGTCCATGAAATCTTTATCGCCCTGGAGGAGGTGGCCCTCACCAGCGCTTATGTGATTGAGCGCCCCGACGGAACTTGGGGTGCCTACAATTGCAAGGTTTCAACCGCTTGCGACGGTGTGCTGGTGATCGAGCCTGCCGAACCGGTGGTCAGCCGGGCGCATTTGAATCTGCGCAACCCTCGCCAAGTCAGGATCAACATGGTCGGAGACGCGGGAAAACCGGTGGAGGTTTCCGGCATGAAGTGGATCGGGCCCGGTGGCGTTCCGGAAATCTTCCGGTAATCCTTATACTTTTCGAAAACTATTTGATTCAAGAAAGTGCGATTAAGAATGAAAAAAACAAGCCAGCTCAAGAAAAATACACTCGCCGGGGTTGTGGCCATCGTGTGCATGACCTGTGTTCAACCCTATATCAAAGCTGATGATTTCAAGGAGCCGGGCCGGTTAACCCCGAAACGGAATTACGCCGACGTGGCGTCGTATCAGCGGAAGTTGACGATTCCTGCGGACTCGGCTTTGGAACAGGGGTTTCAAAACCCACCGCAAGCCGCCCGGTTGCAGGCCTTCTGGGTCTGGAGCGGGACGGACATCTCGAAGGAGGGGATCACGAAGGATCTGGAGGCGATGCGTGATGAGGGCTTGGGCGGCGCACTTATCATGCACGTTGGCTCAAAGGTAGAGAATGCGCCGTGGCGGGATCGGAAGTATCGCGGTGCCTATTATTGGGAGGCATTGCAGCACGCCGCAGCAGAGGCCGAGCGCCTGGGTATTAAAATCAGCCTCTTTAACGGCCCGGGTTACACTGGCACAGGAGGTCCTTGGATCGACGAGAGCCGCAACATGCGCAAGCTGGTCTGGTCGTCGGTCACGTGCCGCGTGGAGAGCGTCGGAATCATGCTGCCCAAGCCCACGAAGAGTTCCGATAAATTCTATGAGGATGTCGCGGTGCTGGCCGTGCCGGAGCATAAGACGGTCCGGCAGGAACAGGTGTTGGAGCTGACCTCGAAGATGAAACCGGACGGGACCCTGGACTGGACCGTCCCACAGGGCACGTGGGTGGTTTACCGCATGGGGACAACGCCGACGTTGAAATATCCGCATCCCGTTGACGCAAGTTTCGGCAAAGGTCTCGAGGTGGATAAGCTGAGTGTGGTGGACAACGTTTTTCATTGGCAGAAGGGTGTCATCGAGCCGCTGAAACAGCATCTCGGCAAATACTACGGCACCTCATTTAACGGTCTGCATGTGGACAGTTACGAGTGCGGCCCGCAGAACTGGACGCAGTCATTCCGTGAGGTTTTCATGAAGCGTAAAGGGTATGATCCCGTGCCGTGGCTGGCGACGTTTGGTCCTCCCGTGCTCGGTTGGCCCGCGGAAGCCCAGAACGGCAAGCCCACCACTGGCGTACCGCGAAACGCGCAGAGTCGGTTCATCGACAGCGAAGAGAAGACGTTGCGCTTCGAGTGGGATTTTCGTGAGAACGTGAGCCGGATGTACAACGATTGCTTCATCGCCGCCAAACAGATGATGCGTGCGGACAACATTCTTTTTTCGTATGAGCCGTATGCCGGGCCGTTCAATGCTTACGAGGGCGCAGCAACAGCCGATATCCCCATGCCGGTCTTCTGGTTCGATCCTGAAAAGGGCACGGGTGAATGTGGGGGTGCAAGCATCACCGGCGCGCGCGCCGCGGGAGTCAAGGTCATCGGCGCTGAGGCCTTTACCGGTGGCCCCCTCCAAAGTAAATGGAACGAGTGTCCCTCCTTGTTCAAGTTCCAGGCCGACGGCGCCTTCGTCACCGGAGTCAATCGTTTCACACTTCATCATTGGGCCCATCAGCCCTTCGACGACAAATATCAGCCTGGCATGAGCTTCTCTCACTACGGCGTCCATTTCGGTCGTTTCCAGACCTGGTTCGAGCCGGGCAAGGCGTTCTTCAAGTATGTCAACCGCTGTCAGTTCCTGCTGCAGCATGGGGAGGAAGTGGTGGACTGCCTGAGCCTCGACAAGGAGAGCGGCGGGTGCGATGTCATCACGTCTCACGATTTTGTGAAGGACACTACGCGTGTTGAAAATGGACAGATCGTTCTCGGTTCGGGTCGGCGTTATTATTACTTCTCCGTTCCCGGCGTTGATGCTTTCCAGTTCAAATCGAAGGGCGATGCGATGCTCCCCGAGGTGGCGGAAAAACTGCTGAGCCTTGTTCAAGTCGGAGCCGTGATAGTGGTCCCGACGAAGCCAACGAAATCCCCGAGCCTGAAGGACTACCCGGTGTGCGACAGCCGAGTGCAGACGGTCGCAAAGATACTGTGGGAGTCCGGTCGCTACGATAAGAATCTCTTTGCGTCGGAAGCTGTGGCGATCAAGACCCTAGGGCTCGAACCAGATTGCATCGCGCCGGCCGATGTCAAGGCGCTCCACCGCCGCTCCGGAGAGGCGGACATCTATTTTGTGGTGAATCGGACTGCCGCACGCACGCATGCGCGTGTGTCGTTCAGGATTTTCGGACGACAACCCGAGCTCTGGCAGGCCGAGGATGCCAGCGTCATGGACGCACCGGTATGGGAACAGGCTCACGGTCGAACCAGTGTCCAGTTGGACTTGGGGCCAAAGCAATCGGTCTTCGTTGTTTTCCGCAAGGCTGCAAACAATGGCGCGCAGCCCGTCGTGGTGACCGCCAAAGAAACCGGTACGGACTGGTACGTCACCACCGAAAACGGCAAGCCCGTTCTTCATGCCCTTATCGACCTGAATGCGCAGGTGAAGTACGCCGACGGCAAAACCAAACAGGTGCAAGTTACGGGCACAAGGCGGACTCCTCTGACGGGCAGTTGGCAGGTGGCCTTCACGCCCAAGCTGGGCGAGCCGTTCAGGTTGGAATTTCCTGAGTTGATAGACTTCAGCAAGCATCCAGAAAATCGAGTCCGTTATTTTTCCGGTGCCGCCGTGTACCGCAAGGAATTCACGCTGGACCCGCTGCGGGAAGACGAAGGTGTTGTGCTGGATCTGGGCGAGCTGAACGACATCGCCAGCGTGCGGGTTAATGGCGGCGAACGCACGGTGCTGTGGTACGCGCCTTACCGGCTGGATATCGGCAAGCAGGTGAAAGCGGGCAACAACGTCCTCGAGGTCGAGGTGATTAATACCTGGGCCAACGCGATTATCGGTGACGAGCAGATCCCCGCTGATTTCAGTGTGAAGCCAAACTGGTCTGGACAATTCATGACCGCTTATCCATCGTGGTTCCTGAAGAACGAGCCGCGACCCTCGGCACGGAAGACGTTCACGGTACCGGCGAACTACTACAATGCCGAAAGCAAACCTTTACCCGCCGGTCTGGTCGGCCCGGTGAGACTGGTCATCCAAAAGAGAGCAGGGTTATGAAGAGATTTCTGATGATGTTGTTGGTGCTGACGAGCACCGTGAACGCTGATGAGTTGGAGAAGTATTTCACCACACCGCCGGATTCGGCCCGGCCGTGGGTGTACTGGTTTATCATGGATGGCAACTTGACCCGCGAGGGGATCAACGCCGACCTGGAAGCCATGCAGCGCGCCGGCATTGGCGGCGCGCTTGTCATGGAAGTCAATGTCGGCATGCCGATGGGAAATGTGAAGTTCATGAGCGCGCCGTGGCGTGAATTAATCAAACATGCCATTAACGAGGCCGACCGGCTCGGGTTGGAAATCGCTCTTCCTGCTGGCCCTGGCTGGTGTGGCAGCGGTGGACCATGGGTCAAGCCGGAGCAGTCAATGCAGCATCTGGTGGCCAGCGAAACCAATGTGACCGGCCCGAGCCACTTCGATGCCGCACTGCCGCAGCCGTCCCCGCGGTCGCCGTTCTTCGGCGAACAAACGCTGACACCCGCACTCCACAAAATCTGGAAGGAATTCTACCGCGATGTCGTCGTGCTCGCGTTCCCCACACCGGGCGGTGAGTACCGGATTCCGGACGTGAATGAGAAGGCGCTCTACTTGCGCCACCCGTACAGCTCAAGGAGCGGGGTCAAGCCGTTCCTGAGTGCCGCCCCGACGATCTTGCCGGCGGAACAATGTATTCCCCGCGACAAAGTCATTGAATTGAAGCTCCAAGACGACCGGCTTGTGTGGGACGTGCCGCCGGGCAACTGGACCATCATGCGCTTTGGCCGGACTCTCACCGGCCAGACCACGCGCCCGGCTCCGGCCTCGGGACTGGGATTTGAGACCGACAAGTTCGACAGGGCCGGCCTTGACGAGCATTTCGCCTCGTTCGTCGGCGTCTTTGCCAGCCAACCGAAGCGGCCGGGCCGTGGACTGACGACGATGCATTTCGACAGTTGGGAAATGAGCGCGCAGAACTGGTCGGAAAAATTCCGGGACGAGTTCCGCGCCCGGCGCGGTTATGATTTGCTCCGCTTCCTGCCGGTGATGCTGGGCCGGGTGGTGGACAGCGTTGCGGTCTCCGAACGGTTCCTCTGGGACTTGCGGCGGACAGCGCAGGAGTTGGTCGTTGAAAACCACGCCGGCGGCCTGAAAGAACTGGGCCGCAAGAACGGGCTGGCTTTTTCGGTTGAACCGTACGACCTCAACCCGGCCGGCGACCTCGCGCTCGGCGCCGCAGCGGATGTGCCGATGGGCGAGTTCTGGTCAAAAGGCTACGGATTCAGCACCGAGTTCAGCGTATTCGAAGCGGTCTCGATCGGGCACACCATGGGGCGGCCGATCATCGGTGCGGAAGCGTTCACATCGGTCAGTGACGGGTGGCGCCAGTATCCTGGGGTGATGAAGCAGCAGGGCGATTGGGCTTTGTGCGCGGGCGTCAATCGCTTTGTTTTTCATCGCTATTGCCATCAGCCATGGCTGGACCGATTCCCCGGAATGACATTCCGCACCTATGGGGTCCACTGGGACCGAACCCAAACCTGGTGGGAGATGGCTCCCGGGTATCACACCTATCTCTCGCGTTGCCAAACCTTGCTGCGTACTGGCTTGCCGGTAGCCGATATCCTTTACCTGGATGCCGAGGGCGCCCCGAATGTTTTCCGTCCGCCCACCTCCGCCACGCTTTCCGAATTCCCCGACAAGCGCGGCTACAATTTCGACGGTTGCGCCCCGGACGCGCTCATCGAACGGGCCTCGGTGAAAAACGGCCGGATTGTGTTCCCCGACGGCATGAGTTACCGGCTCTTGATCCTGCCCCGACACGACACGATGACCCTGGCCTTGTTGCGAAAAATTCAGCAATTGGTGGATACCGGCGCCACCATCGTCGGCACACCGCCGAAACAATCACCGAGTCTTGAAAACTATCCGCAATGCGACGCCGAGGTGCAGAAAATGGCTGCCGAAATCTGGAGCAGCGGCCGGGTTATCCCAGACACGCCAGAACCCAAATCGGTGGGCGCGCCGGCAAAGGCCAAACCGGCCCGTCCGGCGGCGAAGTTCCCCGACAGTTATCCGAGCTACGAAACGACCGCGCAAATTCTGGCAAAGCTCAATGTCTTGCCGGATTTTGAATCCAACGCGGATCTGCGTTATATCCACCGGCAGGAGAAGGACGCCGAGATTTATTTCGTCGGCAACCGCACCGCGGCGCCAGTGACCGCCGAGTGCTGGTTCCGGGTGAGTGGCTGTACGCCGGAGTTGTGGGACCCGGTGACAGGCGAACAACGCGCGCTGCCGGAGTTTCGCGAGGAGGCAGGACGAACGCTGGTGCCATTGCGCTTTGAACCTTCGCAGAGTTTCTTTGTCGTGTTCCGGCAAGGCAAACGCGCTTCTGGAAAGAACTTCCCGGAACTGAAGCCGGTGGCCGAATTGACCGGTCCGTGGGAGGTGAGCTTTGATCCCAAGCGGGGCGGCCCTGAAAAACCGGTGACGTTCGCCGAACTTGCCGACTGGAGCCAGAATTCCGAAGAGGGGATCAAGTTCTACTCCGGCACGGCAACGTACCGGAAAGAGATCACTCTTCAGAAAGCGGGCTCCGGCCAGCGCATCTACCTTGATCTGGGCAAGATCGCGGTAATGGCACGGGTGAAGCTCAACGGGCGCGACTGCGGCATCGTCTGGACACCGCCGAACCGCGTCGAAATCACCTCCGCCGTTCAGCAGGGAGTGAACACGCTCGAGATCAGCGTGGCCAATCTTTGGCCAAACCGGCTGGCCGGCGACGCTTCCTTGCCGAAGGAAAAACGGATCACCTTCACGACGTGGAGTCCTTACACAAAAGACTCGCCGTTGCTTGAATCGGGGCTGCTCGGTCCCATCCAACTGCTATCAAACAAGAAGGAATCTCAACCATGAAACAAATCTTAAGGAACCATGTTATGCCTACTCGACAATCGTTAACTAGCTTAGCCCTGTTACTCCTGGCCTTGATGAATGTCCCATGCGCCACCAGCGTGGCTGGGGATGCATTGCGTGAGGGCTTCCAATCGCCACCGCCGTCTGCGCGTCCGGAACTGTTCTGGAATTGGATGCACGACCTGGTGTCCAAGGAAGGGATCACGCATAATCTGGAGGCCATGAAGCGGAACGGCTTTTCCGGCGCGTTGATCATGCTGTGCGGCGACGTGGATTGCGGGTTCAATCCCACCCATAAGATGCCCAATCCGGTGAAGTGCATGAGCCCGGAGTTTTTTGAGCATTGGAAATTCGCCGCCGAGGAAGCCAATCGGCTGGGGTTGACCTTGATTTCCCAGTGTGGCCCCGGTTGGTGTCACAGTGGCGGACCGTGGATCACGCCGGAACAGGCGGTGCAACACCTTGACTTCAGCGAAATCAGCGTTACCGGACCGGCACCGCGCTCCGCCTACCTTCTGCAGAAAAAATCCGAGACCGGCCTGCTGGGCTATCAATCGACATCGGTGGCCAGCAATGAAACGAAATGGGTACAGATTGATCTTGGACAGGAATACCCTATCGAGCAGGTTGTGATGCACACCCTCGATCAGGCGGGCTTGAAGGGGTTTGGATTTCCTGTTCGATTCAAAGTAGAACTTGCGGCCGATCCGTCCTTTGCGGCTCCTACCCCGCTGCTGGACCGCACGGCCCAGGACATGCCGAACCCTGGTACGGACGCGGTGATCACCGACGGCAAAGGCGCCAAGGCTCGCTACGTCCGCGTCACCGCCACGCAGTTGTGGAAGCAACCCAACAACCCACGGCCGTATTGTTTTGGACTGAACCAACTGCAGGTCTTCGCCGGTGGACGGAATGTGGCGCTCAATGGCAAAGTTACATCTAAGGATTCGGTGGAAAACGGGGATTGGTCGTTGCGTGGACTGGTGGACGGCCGGATCGGGATAGAACGCCGGGGACCCTATGGTGAGCTGATCTTGCCGCCTCCAGGTGGAAGGGATTTTACACATGACGTGGCCATCGTCGCTTTGCAGAAAGGGAAGAAAGAACTTCAGGTCGGGGAGATCGTCGATCTGACCAGTCGCCTCCAGGGTGATGTGCTCACGTGGGACGTGCCCCAGGGTGAATGGACCATCCGCCGTTTGGGGATAAAAAATGCCAAGGCCTACAATCGCGTGGCGCCGGTGGGTGGCAGAGGCCTCGAATGCGACAAGCTCAGTCGCGATGCCAACCAGGCAATATTCGACGGCATGGTCGGACGGTTTATCAAGGACTCGCCACATCTGGCGGGAAAAACCATCCTGGGCATGGAGGCCGACAGTTGGGAGGTCGGCCATCCCGAATGGTCGGCTAATTTCCGCAAGGAGTTTCAAGCCCGGCGCGGATATGACCCGGTGCCGTGGCTGGTCGGGTACAAGGGTGGCCCCAAGTTCGGTGCGAAAAGCCTCAGTGCGCGTTTTGAATATGATCTGAAACTGACCCAGACGGACCTTTTTGCCGATAACTTCTTCAGCTATCTGACCGATCTCTGCGCTGAGAAAGGCATGACGTTTATGACTGAGGGGTATTTCGGCCCCTTCGATCCGGTTCGTTCTGATGGTCGGACGGCCCGCCCGATGGGCGAGGTCTGGGCCAGTGGCGACTGTATCGAGACCCTCCGCTGGGCCGCCAGCGCTGCCACGACCTACGGCCGGAAAATGGTCGGTGCGGAAACGTTCACCGGTCGCTGGAGCGACGGGGCGTGGTCCATCGATCCCTACGCGATCAAACGCATCGGCGATTTGGCGTTCTGTCACGGGGTCAACAAGATAACCATGCATGGCTCGACCCTGGAGCCGTGGGGCGACAAGGTGAAGCCGGGCATGGGCCTGGGATACTGGGGTACCATGTTAAATCCCGGCCAGACTTGGTGGGAATCGGGACGGGCGTGGGTTGATTACCTCTCCCGTTGCCAGTTCATGTTGCAACAAGGACGGTCGGTCGCGGATATCGTCTTTGTTTTCCCCTCACAGAATTGGAACAACACCGTGCCCAGCGGACTTCACAAACTGTACAATTATGATTTCTGTGCGGAGGAGACATTCATGCAGGCCGAGTTCAAGGACGGTCGTTTCGTCCTGCCTCATTCGGATGTCGGCTACCGGGTCCTGGTATTGCCGCCGACTGCCTCCGGGGTAAGTCCCGAGTTCTTGCGCAAACTCCTTGCCTTGGTCAAGGAGGGAGGGACGGTGGTCTGTTCCGACCGTCCAACCCGCGCTGCCGGGTTGCAGGATTACCCGGCCTGTGATCGGCAGGTGGAAGCCCTGGCGGCGGAGCTCTGGGGCGCGTGTGACGGCAAGACGGTCAAGGAAAACCGTTGCGGTAAAGGCCGGTTGTGCTGGATCCCCACAGGCACAGAGCAACGTGATCCGGAGAACGACTGGGTGATGAAAAACCGCCCCCCAAAGCAGTTCTATGGTAATTCCCCCAAAACCATGGAATGGTCGCAGGAACTGCGCGGGGTGCTGCGGGAATTACAGGTGGTGCCCGATGTCGAGACCCGCACCGATGGCGGCCCAGCCCAGCTCTGGGGCGGCCTCGATAATACCCTCTGCGGGGCGCGCTCAAACGACGCGGCCGTGGCCTGGATCCATCGCCGTGAGGGTGATCGTGAGATCTATTTCGTCGCCAGCCAGGTGGCCGCGTCGATGGCTGCGGAGCTGACCTTCCGGGTCGGTGATAAGATTCCCGAGATGTGGAATCCGGAAACCGGAAAAGTCGCGCTGGCGGCGGTCTGGCGGGTGGAAGCGGGCCGCACGATCATGCCGCTCAACTTCACGCCGTTCGGTTCGATGTTCGTCGTCTTCCGATCCGGTCAGGCCGACGCCGTCCAATCCATTACTCGCGATGGCCAAAACTGCTCAGAGGAGATTGTCTGGCGGCGTGGTGATACGGTTGGAATTGAAACGGACAAGGCCGGTATTTACGAGCTGAAGCTCGGCTCAGGGCGCACGGCCAAAGCTGAGTTGCGTGATATCCCGGCGCCGATCGCGTTCAACGGCCCGTGGCAGGTGAAGTTCCCCGCAGGTTGGGGCGCGCCCGCCGAGGCCCAGATGGAGGTTGGCTCATGGACGGCAAACACGGATGCCGGCATCCGCTACTTCTCCGGGACGGCCACCTATGGGCGCGATTTCGACATGCCCAAGGATCGGTTAGGCTCCAACCTGATCAACTATCTCGATCTCGGCAAGGTCAAGAATCTTGCAGTGGTGATGCTTAATGGCCAAGCCGCCGGGATTTTATGGAAACCGCCGTTCCGCCTGGATGTGACCCGCCTGCTCAAGCCGGGCCTCAACCGACTGGAGATCAAAGTGACCAACCTCTGGGTGAACCGCATGGTGGGCGATGAGCAGCAACCGGACGACTGCGAATGGATGCCGCCGCGCCGCCAGAGCAATGATCCAGGCGGGCAGGGGATCAAACATATCCCGGATTGGGTGTGGACGGGCGGGCCGCGTCCGCAGAAGGGCCGCTACACCTTCACGACTTGGAAGTTCTACAACCGCGACACGCCGCTTCTCGAATCGGGCCTGATCGGGCCGGTGTCCTTGCAAACAGCCGCAACCATTGAGGCTAAGCCGTAACGATTCAAAACAGTGTGGTACCGGCGCGAAAGCAGACGGAAACGGAGAAAACAAAGTTCATCCTAAAAATCATGAAAGTCCCCTGGTTACTCAAAAAACTATGAAACGAAGTCCTGCAATCTTATTGGCGTTGTTTGTGTGTTGTGCTGTCACCGCATTTTGCGTCCCGGCGGCTCACGGGAGCGGAGCAGAGAATGCGCTCGACGAGGTGTTTCAGAATCCGCCGCAACAGGCGCGGTTGCGCGCCTACTGGTGGTGGCTCAACGGCAATGTCACCAAGGAAACGATCACCAAGGATCTGGAATGGATGAAGCAGATCGGCATGGGCAGCGGACTGGTCTTTGATGCGCCTGGCGTACGCAAGGGGCTTGTCCAACTCGTCAATATCACCGGCTCGTCGCAACCGTGAGGAATATCGCAACCACAAAAGGAACAACCATGAAACCCACAGGAACAACCATGAAACCCACTCGGACTCGGGCACTCACCCTCCTTGCAGCCATCCTGCTGCCTCTGGCCTCGCTGCGTGCCGCATCCGACGACCTGAGCTGGATGCGTGGGGCGAACTACGTCCCCTCCTATGCCAGGAACGACATCCAACAATGGATGGAGTATGACTCGGCTGTGATCGATCGGGAACTGGGCTATGCCGAATGGCTCAAGCTCAACACCGTGCGGGTGTTTTTGAATGTGGCGGTGTTTGAAAAGCAGCCGGAGAAATTCCTGGCCGATTTCGAGAACTTCCTCACCCTCGCCGACAAGCACGGGATTAAGGTGATGCCTGTCATCTTCGACTCCTGCTTGGATCCACAGGAGGTGGATGTGAACAACTACAAGGGCAAGAACTGGATTCCATCGCCGGGTTTTCCACGACTGGGCGACAAGGACTGGCCAACGATGGAGAAGTTCATCGTAGCCGTGGTCGGCAAGCACCGCGACGACAAGCGGGTCGTCATGTGGGACGTGATGAACGAGCCGGAATCGAGCGGCTTCAATTGGCGAAATCCCGAGGGTAAAGACAAGATCGTAGAGTTTGTCCGTCGCGCCCTCAAGCGGGTGAAGGATGAAAAACCAGTCCAGCCGCTCGGCATCGGGTGGGCTTATCCGAATAACATTGAAATTGCCGCTGATCTTTCCGATGTGCTGATAATGCATTGCTACGCCGATCCGAAGGGGTTGGAGCACAACCTCGGGAAGCTCAAGGAGATGGGGAAATTGCTGAACAAACCGGTTATCATCAACGAGTTCCTTGCCAGACCCAGGCAACGGGCCGAAAAGGCGTTGCCGGTGATTTCCCGTGAGAAGGTCGGCTGGTGTTTTTGGGAATTGATGATCGGGAGTACCCAATTTGCAGAGGAAAAAACCCGTTACCCCGGAATTCCTTTCCAAGGTAATCTCTACCCTGATGGCACCTGTTTTCTCCCCTCGGAGCTCGCAGCCATACTCAATCCGGAAGGATTCACGGGCGACGCGGCTGAGATCGCCAGAAAGGCTGGATTCGTGCCTTCTGCAAAGGTACCCAAGGAATTCCTTGAAAAACCTAACGCCATCGAGGTGCTCAAGCCGTTCACCGATGAGTCCGTCACGTTCTGTCCCCGATGGACTAAACGCCAGGGCGGAGGTCAATTCGGAAAGTCCCTCTGGTTCACAGCCGATAGGGGGGATACGGCAAGCAAGGAAGTCGCTGGCACGACTATCGAACTGGTATTCAAACACGGGCCCGACTGCGGCATAGCAGCGGTGACCATCGACGGCAAACCGGCGGCGATTCCGGAAATCGATACCTACTCAAAGACGGTCGAATGGAACGTAAAGACCATGGTTGCCAAAAATCTGTCCTCGGAAAAACATACTGTGGTGGTGACCGTCACGGGCCGAAAAGCCCCTGCCGCAAGCCAGTGTCTGGTCCAACTCGTCAATATCGCCGGTTCGGCGTCCAACTGAGGAATGAAAAAGAAAGCAGGTTTATGAAGAGATTCCTGGCGAAGTTGTCGGTGCGTTGTGCAGTCATTGCATTCTTTGTCTCGGCGGTCCAGGCAAACGGATCAGGAAATGCCCTCGACGAGGCGTTTCAGAATCCGCCGTTCCAGGCGCGGCTGCGCGCCTACTGGTGGTGGCTCAACGGCAATGTGACCAAGGAGGCGATCACCAAGGATCTGGAATGGATGAAGCAGATCGGTATGGGGGGCGGGCTTGTTTTTGACGCGGGTGGTGCTACGCAAGGAGGGCACGCATCCGTGCCAACGGGTCCTTTGTTTGGCAGTCCCGAATGGCGGGCGTTGTTTACTCACGCGTTGAAGGAGGCGGACCGGCTGGGGCTTGAATTGGGTCTGAACATTCAGAGCGGCTGGAACCTGGGTGGACCGATGGTTACGCCGGACAAAGCGGCGAAAGTGATGACCTGGTCGGAAACAGTGGTGACCGGTCCAGCGAAGATCGACACGGTTCTGGTCAAGCCCAAATCCTCGGGGCGCGTCAATTTCTATCGAGATACGTTCGTGTTGGCCTTCCTGCAGAAGGACGGCCCTCCGCACGCGCCGATCCGGCAATTGAAGGAGAAAAGCGCCTTCAAGGAGTTGGGTGGGAGCGCAACGGATTGCACCCCCTTGCTGGAGGACATTCCGGCCACGCCGGGCGAAGAGGCGACGCGGACCGGCGAGGTGCTGGATCTGACCGGCATGTTTGATGCAAAGTCCGATCGCCTGCTGTGGGAGGCCCCGGAGGGGAAGTGGGTGGTTCTGCGGTTTGGCTACACCAATAACGGGCACGCGGTCTCGACGGCCAGCGGTGCGTGGAAAGGGTTGGTACTGGATTACCTCGATGCCGATGCCTTGCGCTGGTATTGGCACGAGGTCGTTGATCCGATCATCACGGATGCCGGACCGCTGTGCGGCAAGAGCTGGAAGATGGTCCAGACCGACAGTTGGGAGCTGGGTGGCGTGAACTGGACCGCGCGTCTGCCGGAAGAGTTCCAGAAACGCCGGGGCTATGAGCTGCGGCCGTGGTTGCCCGTAATCGCAGGCAGGATCGTCAACAGCCGCGAGGCGAGCAATAAGTTTTTGGCGGATTTCCGGCGCACGATGGCCGACTGTGTGGCTGACAATCATTACGGCACGATGGCCGCGCTGGCCCGTAAGCATGGCATGGGCATCCAGCCCGAATCAGCCGGACCGCATACCGCTTCGCTGGACGGTCTGATGTGCTACGGCCGCAGCGCGTGGCCGATGAGCGAGTTCTGGGTGCCGTCGCCGCATCGGCCCACGGACGGTGCGAGGTTCTTCGTCAAACAGGCGGCCAGCGCCGCCCATATCTACGGCCAGCCGGTGGTGTGCGCCGAAGGCTTCACCTCCATCGGCCCACAATGGAACGATACGCTCTGGAACATGCAGAAACCCAGTTTCGACCACGAGGCGTGCGCCGGGTTGAACCTGGTTTTCTGGCATGCGTTCACCTGCTCGCCCAAGGAGATGGGGATGCCGGGGCAGGAGTATTTCGCCGGCACGCACTTCAACCCTCAGATCACGTGGGCCAAACAGGCTCCCGCCTTCGTCAGCTATCTCAACCGTAGCCAGGCGCTCTTGCAGCGTGGGCGGTTCGTTGGAGACGTGCTGTATTACTACGGCAACCATGTGCCGAACATCGCCCGACTCAAGCAGGACGATCCAGCAAAGATTCTGCCGGAGTATGACTACGACGTGATCAACGAGGAGGTTCTCTTGACGGCGAGTTGCAAGGAGGGGCGTATCCAACTCCCCAGCGGCATGAGCTACCGTATTCTGGTGCTGCCAAAGCCCAAGCTCTCCGAGGCCGTTCAGCGCAAGGTGGATGCATTGGCCGCCGCCGGGGCGCGAATCACCACTCCGGAAAAAGCCAAGGCGGAACTCTGTGCGATGGGGATCGCGCCGGATGTCGAGGGAATCCCGGACTGGATTCACCGCACGGATGGCGATGCAGACATTTATTTCCTGAGCAATCAACAGGCCAAGCCGTTCCGTGGGAACGTCACCTTCCGCGTGGCGGGAAAACAACCTGAGATCTGGGATGCCGTCACTGGCACGCGGCGTGACGTTCCTGCGTTCACGCAATCCGCAGGCCGCACGACTGTGCCGCTGGAATTCCCGGAATACGGTTCGTTGTTTGTGCTCTTCCGTAAGACGGTAACCGGCGACGGTAAGGGAGAGAACTTCCCACCGCTGGAAACGCTGCAGGAACTCGCCGGTTCGTGGGAAGTGGCGTATCGGGACGCGCATGTGACGATGGAGAAATTGGCGGACTGGACAACGCTTCCTGGTATGCGTTTCTTGAGTGGTACGGCCACCTACCGGCTGAAGTTTCCTGCGCTGCGCAAGGCGTTTGACGGTCCTGTGTATCTCGACCTGGGCGGGCTTTCGATGTTGGCCGAAGTAAGCCTGAATGGCAAGAACCTCGGCGTTGTCTGGTGTCCGCCGTGGCGTGTTGAAATCCCCCAGGCGCTTCAAGCGACAAACCTCTTGGAAATCGCGGTGGTGAACGGCTGGTGGAACCAACTAGCGGGCGACCCCGAACACCGGCAGACTCAGACCAACATCCGACTCAAACCCGGTACCAAGCCGGTGCCGTCGGGACTTTTCGGACCGGTCGTACTGCGTTGTTTACAAACGCCATCCCGTCCCAATATCCTCTTCCTTTTCGGAGACGACTGGGCGTGGCCGCACGCGTCGTGTCTCGGCGCACCGGGTATCCGGACACCGACCTTCGACCGTCTCGCGAAGGAGGGCGTACTATTCCGCAACGCGCACGTCGTCGCGCCGTCCTGTTCGCCGTCCCGCGCCGGGGTTTTGACTGGGCAGTGGCCGTGGCGGCTTGAAGAGGGCGCGAACCTGCACGGATTCATCCCCGCCAAGTTCGACGTTTATCCCGATCTGTTACAACGCGCCGGGTACTTCATCGGGGTGACCGGCAAGGGATACGGCCCCGGCAGCAATCCGGGGCGAAAGCATAACGCCGCCGGACCCGCGTTCAAAACATTTACCGCGTTCCTGGCGGCGCGTCCCAAGGACCGGCCGTTCTGCTTCTGGTTTGGAAGTCATGAACCACACCGGCCCTACAAAGCAGGCAGCGGCCAACGCGCTGGCATAGATCCCAGCAAGGTGTTCGTGCCGCCCTACCTTCCGGACAGTGCTGTCACGCGCGGTGACATCTGCGATTACTATGCTGAAGCGCAGCAGTTCGATCAGCAGTGCGCCGTGCTTCTCGCTGAGTTGGAGAAGACCGGTGAACTCGACAACACGCTCATCGTCATGAGTGGCGACAACGGTTGGCCCTTCCCGCGTTCGAAGGCCACCTGCTACGACAGCGGCACGCATCAGCCACTCGTAATCCGCTGGGGCGCGCGCGTCAAAGGCGGCCGGAGCGTGGAGGATGTCGTGAGCCTCAGTGATCTGGCACCGACCTTTCTGGAGGCGGCTGGCCTGAAAGCGCCGACTGCGATGACTGCGCGGAGCCTGATGCCGGTCTTGCTCTCCGATAAATCCGGGCAGGTTGACCCGGCGCGTGACCACACCCTGACCGGCATGGAACGCCATGCTCGCAATAGTCGGTCCGATGGTGCGCAGATGAATGTCGGCTATCCGATGCGCACACTCATCACCAAGGACTTTCACTACATCCGCAACTTCAAGCCTGAACGCTGGCCCGCCGGCGATCCGGGAGGCCTGCCGAGCTTCGAGAAGATCGCCTCCGACACCTATGCCGCCTTTCCGGATTGCGACGCGGGTCCGACCAAGGCCTTTCTGCTCACGCATCGGGATGAGGCCGCGTTCATGCCGTTGGCCGAGCGCTCCTTCGGCAAGCGTCCGGCGCGGGAGCTCTACGACCTTCGCAACGATCCCTACGAACTCAAGAACGTCGCCGAAGACCCTGCGTATTCCGACACGGTCAAGGCGCTCGACGCCCGGCTCATGACCGAACTCAAGGCCAGCGGTGATCCGCGCGCCACCAACGACGGCTGCGAATTCGACCATTCCCCCGGACAAGCAGGAGCGAAGTAAAAGCCATTGAAGAGAAGTTGAAAGAAATCGAAAATGAAATTTAAAACAGTTACCGGAGGTTTACACATGACACAACTTACATCTGCCATTCTCGTCGCGCCGCTACTAGTGATGTTTGTGGCGGCAGATTCAAACACTGCGGCGCAACCGCTGGTGCGTCAGATCGATACCGGCTATCTTTTAAATTGTTGCTTCTTGTCGCCCCGCCCTTACTGCTGGCCGAGCAAAGCCACCGTCAAGCTCTCGGGTTGGGAGGTGGACAAGGCTGGCGGAGATTTTGATTTCAAGCCCGGCGGCGTGCTGAGGAAGGATTTCTTCTTCCACAGCGAGTGGTTCAAACTGGTGGACACCAGCACCAACGCCGCCGTCACGCTCAAGCACCAGATCGTCCGGCAAACCGACGGACAAATCACGCTAGAATTCCGCTTCAAATTGCCCCAGCCGCTGAATGGCGCATCCTGGCAGTTGCGGGATTTGGAAAAGCCGGCGGTGAGTCTGGATGTCGAAAACGGGAATCTCTGCTGGGGCAAGAATCGTGTTCTGACACCGATCGAACTCAACCATGATTACGGTGTCAAAGTCGTCGCCGACCTCACGGCGAAAAAGGCTGATGTCTACATCGACGGCGAACTCAAGGGCCAGGGCTGCGTATTCATCCATCCGGTGACCAGCATTGATTATTTTCTGGTTAAGACCGGCGATGCCACCACGGGTGAGATGTTCCTTAATCCGGTCAACATGTACAAAGGCTACCAGCTCAACGAAACGTTCGTGACCAGTCAACCCGGCAAACTGCCCGATGGTTGGAAGGGTCGGAACGCCACAGTCGAGCAGTTTGAGTGCGGGACCAAGCCGGACATCTTCAGCCTCAAAGTCGATGGCGAGGCCAGCCGAACAATCGGTGTCTGGCCTGTAAAGACGGTCTTCGAATGCAGGTTTCTGTTGCCGAGCGGTTCCGACGGTGCGACGATCGATCTAGCCGGCGTGCGATTGGAGACGCTGGCCACCTACCGGTCGAATTTGTGGTACATGGCCAAGGTCATCGCCGAGCCTCAAACCCGCACGGCGGAGGTGTATCTCAACGGCAAATTGCTGGCGCAGAAACTGTGTTTCGAGAAGGCCGAGGAAGCACTGCGTTTTGCCGGAAAACTCTGGGTGGATGATCTGCTGATTTATCCCTGGCGGGATTATCCGTCCGATTATGTGCCGGAGCCCAAACCGGTAAAGTCTTCAGTGATTCTGGGCGTACAAAGCTGCAACCTCTGGAGGGAAGGGACCGCCTATGCCGGGTGGGATTATGTCTATCCCTACCGAGATAAGCGCAAGCCGCTTCTGGGGTGGTACGACGAGGGCAATCCCGAAGAGACCGACTGGGAGATCAAATGGCAGGTCGAGCACGGTATCGGTTTTGAGATGCACTGCTGGTATCGGCCGAACAACGCCATCAACCATCCGATCAAGGACGGGGTGCTGGATCAGGGAATCATCAAAGGGCTATTCAACGCCAAGTACAGCCACCTAAAAAAATTCGCCATCATGTGTACCGACGAAGGCGCTTGCGAATCCAACCCCACGGATTGGAAGGAAAACATCATTCCGTACTGGATTGAATATTTCTTCAAAGATCCACGCTACATGAAGATCGACGGCAAGCCGCTGCTCTCGATCTATCAAGTTGGCAGTTTCATTCGTATGATGGGCGGGGAAAACGGTGCCCGCCAAGCAATCCAGACTTTGCGTGAAGAGGTGGCCAAGGCCGGATTGCCAGGGATCATCGTGCTGATGGAATTGCGTAGCGCTAACCGTGGTACGATGCGCACCATGAAGTCGATAGGGGTCGACTACTGCTACGCATACACATGGGGGACACCGAACGCCACCACACAACGTAAGCAGAACAGTGATCAGCGGGATGCTGGCGTCGCTGAAGGCTTTGGCGTATTGCCAAGCATTTCGATGGGATGGGGACGCCAACCATGGGGAGTGAAAGATGGCGGTTGGCTGAGCGCCAACGATTACAAGACATTGTCAAAGTGGGCAAAGGACGACTTGATTCCCACCTTGCCAGCCGATTCGTTGGGACGGCGGATCGTCATGTTGCCCAACTGGAACGAGTTTGGCGAGGGCCACTTTCTTATGCCTTCAACCCTGGCCGGTTTCGGCTATCTCGATGCTTTACGCGCGGTCTTCGCCGACGGCGGCCCGCACGAGGACACCGCACCCACGGACCAGCAGAAACGGCGATTCACAGTTCTGTTCCCCAAAGAGTAAAGTAAGCCATGGAATGGAGAATCGTATGATGACAAGCACCTACAAAACATTAACTGTCGTCCTCGCCTTGCTCGCCCCCTTGGGCCTGCGAGCCGCCGCAACAAATCCGAACCTCAAAGTAGGCGATCCGGCTCCGGCGCTGCTTGCGGCGTCGGCAGCCACGTCCGAATCCACGCCCAACCAGCCTCGCAAGTACGATATTGCCGCCTATTACTGGCCAGCCTATCAGTTTGGGGACGAGCGTTGGAACCGCTTTTTCAAGGATGGGATCGGCGAATGGGAAATCATTCGTGACTGCAAGCCGGGCGCCCCAGGTCATCTCCAACCCAACGTCCCGCTCTGGGGGTATGAAGACGAAAGCAATCCCAAGGTCATGGAAAAGAAAATCGATGCCGCCGTCAGCCACGGCGTCAACGTGTTCATCTTTGACTGGTACTGGTACGAGAACCAGCCGTTCCTGGAAAACGCCCTCAACAACGGCTTTTTGGGCGCAAAAAACAACCGGCAAATCCAGTTCTATCTCATGTGGGCCAACCACGACGCCACCACGCTCTGGGACAAGGAGAAGTCCAATCAAGGCGCCCGGATCATTTGGCCCGGAGCGGTCGATCGTCCGACTTTCGACACGGTGGTTGACCGCGTGATTGAGCGCTACTTCAAACAGCCCAACTACTACAAAATCGACGGCAAGCCGGTCTTCTCCGTTTATGAACTCAGCACCCTGATCAATGGCTTGGGGGGCATCGGCAAAACCGCTGAGGCTCTGGATTCTTTCCGCGCCAAGGTCAAGGCAGCCGGCTTCCCCGGCCTGCATTTGCAAGCAGTGCTTTGGGGGCGAATTCCAAAAGAACTTTCCAACGTTCCTGGCGACACCCAACCTACCCAGGATAACACCATCAAAAAATTGGGCATCGACAGCTTGACCAACTATCAATGGTGCCATTTCACAAACCCTTCGGGGCAGTACAACGCCTGGGGGGCAAACGCCACGAGACGCTGGGAAAACTGGGCCAAGGAATTTTCCGTGCCCTATTATCCCCACGTGGCGGTCGGTTGGGATACTAATCCGCGCTTCAAGAACTACCGCCAGACCACCATTTACAACCGATCTCCCGAGGCCTTTGCCAACTTCCTCAAGAACGCCCGGGCGCATGTTGATAAACACAACCTGCATCCCGGCTTGATTACCATCAATTCGTGGAATGAATGGAGCGAGGGTAGTTATCTGGAGCCGGACGAGCGTTTTGGAATGAAGTACCTCGAGGCTGTCCGGGATGTTTTTGGAGCTGATGGAAGCGGATCATTCGATCCGGGGCGGGCGGATGCAAGCCGCTCGCATCCAAGAGAGTGATGAACCGTATCCTTTGAGCAAAGCGCAACACGAAAGAAACGAAATGACACGGTATATGACGCGACGCGAAATGCTGGCGGGATTGGCGGGAACCGCTGCACTAGTACTGGGTGGCACTGAATGGATGCTGGCCGCATCCTCTCGCCTATAACTTCAATGGCGTTGCCTTATTGCCTTATTCAATGGTACGTTTTTCAAATACTTTGTCGCGAGCTTTGTCGCGAACTTTGTCGATCACGGTTGTTCAAAACTCTGTGCGCTCTGTGCCTCTGTGAGAAATAAGTTACTCGTTAGTTTATTCCCGGTGTAAGGGTTGTCGGACAACAAGGTGCTAATTGATTTCGACAAAGCTCCCGACAAAGCTCGCGACAAAGTTTATAGCACCCTGGGCGGGGCGTTTATCCATAATTTAGCACTTTAGAATTCTCGAAACTTTAGAACTTCTTCGTGTCACTCTTTTTGCCTACATGACAACTTGTTCAATTTTTGGTTAAATAGTACACAACAACGACAGATTGTCTTGGGATAACGCTGTCGGAAGAGAGAAAATAGCTCACAAACAGGAGTGTGACATGAAGACAAGAATGATCATGAAACTTATGACAGTGGTGCTCGCGGCCTCGGGCCTCACGGCGGGTACGCTGACATGGGACAATGACTCCACGACATCCGGCATCCAGGACGGCGACGGAACCTGGGACACGACCAACACGAACTGGTGGGACGGCGTCAGTAACACGAATTGGGTCAGCAGCAGTTCTGTCGTGATCGGCAGCAGCGGAACGGGCGGGACGATCACCCTCAGCGGCACCCACACGGTCAGCAATATGACCTTCGGCTCTGCCTATACGTTGACCAATGGCACGATCACCCTTGCAGCAGCTAATACCATCGTGACCAATAACGTCGACATCCATATCGCCAGTGTCTTGGCCGGTGCCAGCAAAGGCATTGTCAAGAAGGGCAGCGGGACTCTCTATCTGGAAGGCGCCAACACGTATACCGGCAACACCGTTATTGATCAAGGGACGTTGACGCTCTCGCAAAACTACTCCACGACCCTCGGGTCGCTGAGCTTTGGCGCTGCCGTCGGGAGCGTGAATTATGGAAACCTCGATCTCTCGAGCGCTAACGCCACATTTATCGCGCTGGCAACGTATAACAACAATGCCACCGGAAACACCATCACCATCGGCAACGGTAAGACGCTGACGGTGAACGGCAATGTCACCGTGGGCTACAATAGTGGCAGTGCCTGTACAAATGCCCTTGCTATGACGGGATCCGGGACGCTCTACGTGAATAAATCAGGCGGCTCCTTGTGGGTCGGCAGCAATCCAAGCGCCAACACCGTTGCCCCTGCAATGCTCGACATGAGCACGTTAGCGACGAATAACATCAATCTCGGTTCCACCGGCAACGTGTACGTTCAGCTGAGTGGCGGATCAATGACGAGCGGAGATATAGTTCTCAAGCTGGCGACGAATAGCACCATCACGGCGGGAACGGTTTCAGTCGGGAACTCTGGCCCGGGCGGGAACAGTTACTTGAAGTTGGGCAGTGGAACAAACATCCTCAATGCCAACACGCTTGTCGTGGCCGTATCTGGACGTGGCTATGGATACCTGCAATTCAATTCCGGTAGTGGCACCGTTAAGATCCGGGGCGCAGACGGGACCAGTGGCGCTGCACTCAACATGGTCGTGGGCGCTCCCAGTACAGGATCTACTTTTACTGGCGACTTCGATGTCAGCGGTCATTCGGCCGACCTACTGTTTTCAACAGTGAAGGTGATGGAACTCTCAAATGCGGGGGCGGCCTATACCAGTAACTTTCGTTTTGATACGGGCACATTGACCTCCAGCTTATTCAATATCGGCACCAAGACCGGGGGGGGGGCTTATAACCCGAGCGCTACCGTCAACATTGGCAGCGGCACGGGAAACTATCTTAATACCGCCAATTTGGGTGTGGTCAACGTGTCGTCTAATTCGTCAGGGGCCGGCACCATGAAGGGATTCATCAACATCGCCGGTAATCAGACCACAGTAAGCATGAACGCGTTAACAATCGCTTCCTCCAGCGTCGCGGGTGGCACGGCCACGGGCGCGGTGACGGTGGCTTCAGGCGTAACATTGACGATGAACGGCGACATCCTTCGCGGCAGCACAATTGGCACGTCACAACCCTATTTCGGACTTAGCAACGCGACCTTGCGTGCGGGCGCGAACTTCACGGTGGGCAGCGGCCTCACGACGATGGCGTTGCCGGGCAATCTAACCCTGGACTCCTCCACCAACACCATGACGATTGTCGGCAACATCAGCGGCTCAGGCAATCTGACCAAGACCGGCACCGGCGGCCTGTTAATTTACGGCGCGAAGACCGGCACTGGTGCCCTGACCGTCTCGGCCGGCTACCTGGGTGGCACCAATGTCTGGGCAGGCACGGTGACGAACCTGGCTGTGATCACGGCCGGGGACACCAACACCGTCGGCAGCCTGACGGTGTCCAATCTGGTGCTGGCCGCAGATTCGACCTTTCTTTGGAACTACGATAACACGAACTCTGACGTGATCAACGTGACCGGCACGTTGACGCTGCCCGCTGTCGCCACGGTTCAGGTCAGTCGCGTGTCAGGAAAACTGCCGTCGCTTGCCACCCTGGCAACCTATAACTCCTTAGCTGGGAACAGCAATCTCCAGGGCTGGAAAGTGGTCGGTGACAGTGTACAACCGCGCACGTATGTTCGGATCAACAATAAGCAGGTGCAACTGGTGAGTCCTACAGGTACGCTGATTAGCATCTTATGATCTGAATGAAACAGATCATCCTCATGCTTATGGCCGTCGCATTTGGACGGCCTTTTCTTCAAGCAGAGACGTGTTCCTCGGGGCTGCCTACGCATGGCTTTTTCTTTTGCGCCAATTTTGGTAATACAGATATAGATACGCTTTGTTATGCCCACGGAACACACGGAACAACACAGAAGTTATAATTTGAATTGTAATCCGTGAAGATCCGTGTGTTCCGTGTGAAAATTGCAATCACTTGCCTTTCTCGATTTGATCAGAAAATTCAATCCGATTCTAAAAGAAAAGGCCGTGTTTGCCTTCGTGACAAAAATGAAAAATTATGGTTTAATATAAGTAAATGAAGACAGGTTGTCGTGTGGACAGGCTGTTTTAAAGATAAATGACTCACAAAAAAGGAGTGCGACATGAATACGAAAACGCGCGTTAACCTTGTGGTAGCGTTGCAGGTGCTATTGTTGGGCGCGGCTTGCTCCGCTCAGGGAGGTACCGCAACATGGCTTGGCGGGGATGTCACCTTGCCCACGGATTGGAATACGACAGCCAACTGGAGTTTGAGTACCAAGCCGACTTCAGCAGATAACGTCTTGGTGGGCACAGCCACAAAGGTCAACACCAACATGCTTGATCTTGCTGGACTGTCGTGGTCGCTGAATTCCGCAACTCCGACTGGCGGTAGCGGTAAGGGTGCCATCTGCGCGCTCGAATTTGGGAGTACCGGCGGCATAAACACGTATACTGTTCAGAACGGTACGATCAGCCCGAGTGGTGAAGGCTATGTAAAGGTCGGAACAGGAGTTACCCTCAATCTCAATGCCTCTGGTGGTAGTTACACGAACAAATTTTATTGGTTGCTCAATGGGGCCACGTTGAATATTGGCGCAGGCACTTCTAACGGATGGGGGCGTTTTGTGGTTTACGGAGGTAACGGGGTTGCTGCCATCTTGAATCTGAATGCCGCCAATTATGCGGGTGGTATATGGGTTGTCGGCTCCGGCAACGGCAGTACCTCGTCCGCCACCACTGACAACCAGAACCTGACCGTCAATGTCAACGCCAACCAAGCGCTAACCAATACTATGCAAATCGGGTACACGTCCGGGACGAATGAGACTAAACTTGTCATCCGGAATGGCGCCTTGTTCACGACCACGGGGGTGATCGGTCTGGGCGGTAATAGTGCCAACACGGGCAATGGGCGGCTGGTTATTGGCGACGCGACAACAACCGGTTCATTTTCCTCCTCTTCCCAGTTGACTTACTTCCGGATCGGAACATGCACAGCGACTGGCACGGGAACAGGAATCGTGGATGTGGTAAACGGAACGTTGACTTTAAATGAAGCCGGTGCGATTGGTTTAGCGTATAGCGCAACGAATGGTGCGGTGGGGATCATCAATCTCTACACCAATGGGATCATTGACACCAAGAGTAGTTTTACCCTGAAATCCGGTTCTACAGTTGGTAACGCCATCATTAACTTCAACGGAGGCCTGTTGAAAGTGAATGGCGCTGCCGCCCAACGGACAAACCTGATTGATTCCGCCGTGACGGTCAAGGTACTGGACGGCGGTTTTACCTTTGATATGAACGGCAAGGCAGACACCGTGATTAACGCGGCGTTGCTCAACGGTGGAACCGGCGTGGGCATCGTGACGCTGACCAATAGCACGGGCACGGGGAAGGTGGCGTTTAATGGTGCGAACACTTACAGCGGCGGGACGATTCTGAACAACGGTACCTTGGTGTCAAGCAACGTAACGGCCTTGGGTACCGGATCAGTAACGCTCAGAGCCGGTCTGCTGCAGTTGCAGGACTCGTTGTCCATCGGCGGCAACCTCTCCGGTAACGACGGCGCTTACATTAACTTGAACGCCAAGACACTGACTGTCAATCAGGGAGGCAACACGGCTTTCGCGGGTGCGATCACTAATACAGGAATATTGGTCAAGTCTGGTGTGGGAACGCTGACGTTGATGGGCGCGAATACCTACACCGGTGACACGGTCATCAGTAACGGCACGATTGAAGTGGTTACAGCCGGTAATGCGACACTCAGCGACAATACGGTCGTACGCATCGGAGCCAGCGGAAAGATGAAATTGGGGAGTGGCGTGATTGAGAAAGTGTACGAACTTTATCTGAACGACAAACGCGCGTATGTCGGAACCTGGGGTTCTACGTCGAGCGCCGCTTTCCACCGGAATGACACCTATTTTACCCCCGGCAGTACAGGTATTCTCGAGGTGCGCACGGGGAATCCCAATGGGACATTCATTCAGTTGTTCTAGTACAGTGTCTATCTTAA
>SESF01009540.1_pt1 | contig 43427 bp, 34 predicted proteins | sample 3171521 | NCBI WGS metagenome assembly SESF01 (sample SAMN10866945, study PRJNA518727) | freshwater metagenome | biome: subpolar coniferous forest; feature: holomictic lake; material: water; isolation source: holomictic Lake 227, 6 m and 8 m depth | place: Canada: near Kenora, Ontario | collected...
CCCCAACAGGTGGGCGGAGGCGCGCTCCAGTTCGGAAAGGAGGTTCTGCACTTTGTTGCGGAAGAAGCCGTAGAAGGCCATGGCGGTGATGCCGATGACGAGGCCGGTGCCGGTGGCGACGAGCGCTTCGGAGACGCCTTGGGCGAGGAGGATGGGGCGGCTTGCCTGGGTGGTGGTGGCGTTGGCGAGGACGCCGAAGGACTGGATGATGCCGAAGACGGTGCCGAGCAGGCCGACCATGGGGGAGAGGACGGCGATGTCGGCCAGGTAGGCGATCCGGTTTTGCAGGGAGGCGGCCTGGGTGGCCCCTTCGGTCTGGGCGATCTCGCGCACGACTTCAAAGGGGGCGCCGGGGTTTTTGGAGGCGAAGTCGAGCATCCGGTGGACGATCCGGGCGACGGCCTCGGTGTGCCGGTGGGCGATGGCGAGGAGCCCGGCGTAGTCCTGTTTTTTGAGCAGGACTTCCGCGGTGTTCATGAACTGGTGGGAGAGGATGGCTCCGCGCCGCAGGGTGATGACATAGACAAAGAGGAGCATGACCGTGAGGACGGACATCACCCCCAGCGGGATCATGGCCCAGCCGCCCGAGGCAAAGAGGTTCCAGAGGGTCACGGAGGAACTGCTTTGGGAGACGGCGGCGGTGGCGGCGGCCGTGGCGGCGCTTCCCTCCTGGGCGAAAAGGGACGTTGCCAGGACCGGGGGGAGCGTAATAGCGATCAAAAGAGAGCGTTTCATTGGAATAGGTTGTGTATATTAGGCCGCGTCGGGACGCTTTCAACTGCCTTCGCGAATCCAACATCTATGACGCCGCCTCTTCCCAAAGACAAGCCTGACCTGCGCAAGAAATTGCATGATTTGCCGCATCAGCCCGGGGTTTACCTGATGAGGGACCGCCTGAAACGGGTCATTTACGTGGGCAAGGCGCGGGATTTGCGCAAGCGGGTGAGCCAATATTTCATGGAGTCGAAGAAGCGGACGGCGGATTTGAAGACGCGGGCGCTGCTGGAAAGCGTCTGGGAGCTGGAGTGGCACACGGTCCACAGTGAGCCGGAGGCGCTCTTGATGGAGGGGAAGCTCATTAAAGAGTTCCGGCCCAAATACAATATCTCTTTCCGCGACGACAAACGCTTTCTGATGGTGAAGGTGGACATGGCCGAGGAGTGGCCGCGCTTCCGGCTGGCCCGGTTCAAGCGCGACGACAACGCCCGCTATTTCGGCCCGTTTGCCGACGCGGGAGCGCTGCGGCAGACGCTCCATTTCCTGCGGAAACGCTTTGGCATCCTGACGTTCGGGCGGGGAGCGCCCACCGAGAGGGAATTGAAGTCGTCGGCGTTTCAGGTGCTCGTCAAGCTGAGCGGGCTGAACGCGGAGAGCTACCGCCAGCGGGTGGAGGAGGCGTGCGAGTTTATCAACGGCCAGTCCAAGGAGTTGCTGGGGCAACTGGAGGAGGAGATGCGCAAGGCGGCCGCGAAGCTCGATTTTGAAAAGGCGGCGGAGCTGCGCAATATGATCGAGGACTTGCGCCGGACGACGGCTCCCACGCGCCGTTTCACGCGCCTGACCCGCCACTCGCTGCCCAGCACCGTGGTTCCCGAGGCGGACCTGGCGGCGCTGCGGGACGCGCTGCAGCTTGCGGCCCCGCCGCGCGTGATGGAGTGCTTCGATATAGCGAATATTTCTTCCACGCACATTGTCGCCTCGATGGTCTGCTTCCGCGACGGCGCCGCCGATCCTTCGAGTTACCGCCGCTACCGGATCAAGACGGTGGAGGGGCAGAACGACTTTGCCAGCATGGCGGAGGTGATCCGGCGGCGTTATTCCCGGGTGTTGCTGGAGGCGAGGGAAGAGGATGCCGCGGGCGCGGCGGAGTTCTCCCAGGAACCGCCCGCCGAAGCGCTGGCCCGGCTTCGCCGGCAGGGAGCGCTTCGGGTGCGGCTCCCCGACCTGGTGGTGGTGGATGGCGGCAAAGGCCAGCTCTCCAGCGCGTGCAAGGAGTTGCAGCGGCTGGGGTTGTATGATCTGCCGATCATCGGCCTGGCCAAGGAGTTTGAGGAAATCTACCGCCCGGGCCGCCCGGAGCCGCTCCGACTGCCGGAGGATTCCGGGGCGCTGCGGCTCTTGCAGCGGATCCGGGACGAGGCGCACCGGTTTGCGAACGGCTACCACCAGTTGCTCATGAAGCGGCGTATTGCCGAGAGTCTCCTTGATGACTGCCCGGGGGTGAGCCGGGCGCGCAAGGAGGCGCTCTTGAAGCGATTTGGCTCCGTGGCGCGCTTGCGGCGGACCCCGGTTGAGGAGATCGCGGCATTTCCCGGCATCGGCCCCAAGCTGGCGGAGCAGATTGTGGAATTCCTGCGCCAGCACTGAGCGAGGGCAGCTACTGGACGTCGAAGCCGGTTTCCAGCGGAAGCTCGACTTGTTTGACGCGGTTGCGGACGAGGATCTGCACGGTGTAATCGGACGGGCGCTTCCTTGCCCGTGGCCGGGAAGAAGCCCCAAAGCATATCGAGGGTTCCCGGGGTGGCGATTTACTGGAACCGCGCGGCCGTGGCGCGCATCCGGGCGACGGTTCGCTCTTTGCCCAAGACCTCCATCATGTGGTAGAGGCTGGGGCCGACCGAGCGGCCGCTCACGGCGATGCGCGCGGGGTGAATGAGATCCTTGTTCTTCCAGCCCTGCTCGGCAGCGGTGGCTTTGAGGGTGGCTTCGAGGGTTTCCGGGGTCCATGCCGCGCTCGCTTCGTAGCGTTCGGCCAGGAGGAGGAGTTTCTCCACCGCGCCGGGGACGCGGAGCGTTTTTTCCACGGCCTCTTCCTCATACGGGTAGTCTTCCGTGAAGAAGAAGCTGATGCGGCCGGGGACTTCGTCGAGTTGCTTGGTCTTTTCCTTGACGATGGCGAGCACGGGCCTCAGCGCGTCTTCGCTGCCGTAGGGAATGCCGGCTTTTTGGATGAAGGGGAGGCTCAACTGCATGAAGCGCTCCAGGCTCATTTGCAGGAGATACTGGACGTTCATCCAGTGGCATTTTTCCAGGTCGAAGGAGGCGTTGTGGCGGTTGAGATGGGGAATGTCGAACTTGGCGGCGATTTCCTCGATGGGGATGATCTCCCGGTTTTCCTTGGGGGACCAGCCGAGCAGGCAGAGGTAGTTACGGACGGCTTCGGGGGCGTAGCCTTGCTCGATGTATCCGGCGATGGAGGCTCCCTGGTCGCGCTTGCTCATTTTGGAGCCGTCGCGGTTGAGAATCAGCGGGATGTGGGCGAAGCGGGGGGGCTCCGCGCCGAGGGCGGCGTAGAGCTCGAGGTGTTTGGGGGTGTTGGAGAGGTGGTCTTCGCCCCGGAAGACGTGGGTCATTTTCATCTCGATGTCGTCCACGACGTTGACGAAGTGGAAGATCCAGCCGCCGTCGGGCCGCCGGATGGTGATGTCGGGATGCGTTTCCGGGTTGGTGAGGTCAAACTCAATGTGCCCGCAAACGAGGTCGTCCAGGACGACCACCCGGCGCTGGGAGCGGAACCGCCACGCGCCGTTGGCTTCCTGGTAGAGATGCCCGCCGTCTTTGAGCTGGTTGAAGTAGCGCAGGTAGATCTCCTCGCGCTCGCTTTGGAAATAGGGGCCGTAATTGCCGCCTTTGAAAGGGCCTTCGTCCCAGTCCAGCCCCAGCCAGTTGAGGCCGTCGTAGATGGCCTGGGTGGCTTCGGCGGTGTTGCGGGCTTTGTCCGTATCTTCAATGCGCAGGATGAAGGTGCCCCCGGTGTTGCGGGCATAGAGCCAGTTGAAAAGCGCGGTGCGGGCGCCGCCGACATGCAGGTAGCCGGTGGGCGAGGGGGCAAAACGGACACGGACGTTGGAACTCATAGGAACCGGCGATCTTGCACCGCTTAGCGGGGAAATTCAATGAGATGATGGAGGGGTAAGCGAATAGGTGCTAGGGCGGGGCTTCTTCCACGTCTCCGTTCTTCCCCTCCCATCACCGTTTTTAAGGATAATCTCTTTCCTACCGCTCATACAGCCAGCCGGGCTGGTTGGCTTCGGGAGTGCATCCCTTGGCGGCGGCCCGTTCCCAGAGGAGGGCGAGGCGGGGGCAGGCTCCCTCGGGGCGGAAGGTGTGCGGGCCGGGGGAGAGGAACCGCGCGCCGTCGCAGGGCTGGCCGTCCAGAAGCCCTCGTGCCGGTTCTCCTCCGGCCCAAAGGACGTAGGGGGCGGGGATGGCGACGGGGAAGGAGATCGTTTCCCCCGGGGAGGCGGCGGGGAGGAGGCGGCCCGCCACGCGCACCTGACCGGCGGCCAGGTAGTTTTCGCTGAGGAATTGGAAGGTTTTCCTGTCGTACCAGCGTTGCCGGTTGACGACGACGCAGACGCCCTTTTCAGCGAGATCCCGCGGTATGGTGTCTTCGATCAGGCCGCGTTTGATCCGGCAACTGGTGAGCGGTTCGATGACGTAATAGAAGGCGCGCCGCCGGAAGACCGACTGGCCTTTGAAGTCCATGACCCACTCCCCCGGCCGCGTGAGTTGCAGGACTTGACCCAGCAGTTCCCGTTGGTCGCGGGTGCCGTCGATCTCCGGGGGACGCCCGCCCAGGATGAGGAGGATTTCGGCGCACCCGAGCACGGCCAGCAGGGCCGCGCCGCGAGACGTGCCCGCGCGGGCGTTGTTGGCCAGCCACAGGACGGCGGGGGCGGCGAGCACGGCCGCCAGGGGGTAGAAAGGGAGGTAATCCTGGCGCGTGAGCAGGGCCCAAAAACTGTCCAGCGAGACGTAATAAAAACCCGCGAAGAGAAAGAGGAAGCTCCACCGCAAGGCCTGCGCCGGGCTGGCGGCGCGCCGGGCGATTTGCACGGCCAGGAAGGTCAGGAAGGGGAACGCGACGGGGAAGGCAAGCCGCTGATACCAAGGGTGGAGCTTGGCATCCACGTCAAGGAGGGTGTTGTGCTGGATGACGCAGTAATAGAAGTCGGCCCAGCACCCTTTGGCGGCGAAGAAGGCGCAGAGGGCGGCGGGGGCGAGGAGCGTTCCGGCGGCGAGGGCGAGCGTGGCTTTTGCCCCGTGGCCCAGCGTGGCGCGGTCGAAGCGCCGGGCGCAGAGGAGGGCCATCACGGCGGCCAGGGCGGAGACGCCGAGCAGCAGGCTCGTTTTCATCGAGACGCAGGCGGCAAATCCGAGGATCACCCCCCCCGCAAAGGCGCGCCGCCCCGTCAGGCGGCCCGTGAGCACCACCACCAGGGCGCAGAGCCAGAGGGGCGTCCAGAGGTTGTCGGTCCGGTATTCCAGCGCCGGGAAGAACCACCACGGCAGGAGTGCGATGAAGACGGCCCCCCAGAGCCCGGCGCGCCGGGAGAAAAGGCGGCACCCCAGTTTCCACACCGCCCACAGCGACACGGCCCAGAGCGGCACCATCGCAAAGCGCATGAACGTCAGAATATCGGGCGTTTCCCCGATGGCCGCCACGAGTGGGGAAAAGAGGAGGTGAAAGAGCGGGGTGTGGTTGTCGAAGAAGTCCCGGTATTGCAGCAGCCCTTGCGTCCAGCCCCAGGTGGTGTGGAGGTGCTGCGGCTCGTCGCTGTCGTAGCGGAAGCGAAAGATGTAGAAGCAGCGCAGGACGAAGGCGGCCAGAAAAAGGAGGGCGGCGGTCCAGCGTTCGGAGCGGGGAATCGGTGGCGAAAGAAGGGGGACGGCGGCGGCCTGTTCGGCGGAGCAATCGGGCTGGTTTGGCATGGGAAAGAGGCGGAACATAGGGAAGTTTGAGGTGGAAATCCAGTACGCAGGAGGATCATCCTGGGAAAATCTGCATTGGCTGGCCCGCCGAATCCGCGTGTTTCCTGCATCGGATTTTCTTTTCCTGAAACACTTTGCGGTATATTCCTGGCGTCATGAAACTTGGTTTTCTCGGTTGTGGCAAAATGGCGACGGCGCTTTCCGGTGGCGTGGTGAACGCGGGCGTGTTTTCCGCCGAATCAATCTGGGCCTGCGATTGCGTGCCCGCGGCGGTGGAGGCGCTGACACGCAAGACGGGGGCGCACGCGGCTGCGGACGGTGCGGAACTGGCCCGGGCCGTGGATGCCGTGGTGCTTTGCGTGAAACCGTCGGACGCGCTGGCGGCGGTGCGCGGCATGGGCGACGCGCTGGCCGGGAAGCTCCTCATTTCGATTGTGGCCGGGCTTTCGCTTGCGAAACTGGAAGCCGCTGCGGGGGCTGGCGTGCGCGTGGTGCGGGTGATGCCCAACACTCCGGCGCTGATCGGGCAGGGGGCCGCTGCGTTCGCCATGGGAGCCGCAGCCACGCCGGAGGATGCGGCGTTGGTGGCGAAGTTGCTTTCCGCCGTGGGCCGCGCGGTGCAGGTGAAGGAAGCGCTCCTTGATGCGGTGACGGGCTTGAGCGGCAGCGGACCGGCGTATGTTTATCTTGTGATCGAAGCGCTTGCCGACGGCGGCGTGCTGATGGGCCTCCCGCGCGATCTCGCGCTGCAACTGGCGGCGCAAACGGTCGCGGGTGCGGCGGCCATGGTGCTCCAGACCGGGCAGCATCCGGCGGCCCTCAAGGACCAGGTGACGAGCCCCGGCGGAACGACCATCGCGGGGGTGGAGGAACTCGAAAACGCGGCGGTGCGCGCGGCGTTCATCAGCGCGGTGCGCGCGGCCACGCAACGCTCCCGGGAGCTGGGGGCGTAAAAAAACGCATGCAAGCTAAAATCCGTTTTCTCGTGCCGGTCATGCTGTTTCTGGCCTGTGGCGCCGGGGCTCTCGCGGCGGACGATGCCGATGCGGTGGCGCGCGCCCGGTTGACGCGGATTTTGGATGCCGAGCCCCGGAACACGGCGGCGTTGATCGAATTGGGGATGCTGGAAGCCCGGTCCAAGCGCCCGGAGGAGGCGATCACGCTGCTCCAACGGGCTTGCCGCGCCGACCCGGACTCCGTGGCGGCGTGGCTGGCGCTGGGGGTGAGCGCGTGTGAAAGCGGCAAGCTCGATGTGGCGCTCGCCGCGCTTTCCCAAGCCGTCCTGCTGGAACCCCGCAACGCGAGGGCGCACAGTTATCTGGGGGTGACGGTGGGGCGCAAGGGGTGGCTGGACGGGGCCGAGGCGGAGTTGCAGCGGGCGCTGGAACTGGACGACAGCCTTGCGGAGGCGCATTTTAACCTTGCCGTGGTCTATCTTCAGGAAAATCCGCCGATGGTGGAGCTCTCCCGCCGCCATTACTACCGGGCGCGCGACCTCGGGGCCGCTCCCGATTCGTTGGTTGAAAAACAGCTCAAGCGGAGTAAAGAATAGGAGCCATACGCCGGGAAGGCGATTTTTGCCGCCCGCCCGAAGGCTTCTTTTTTGCTCATGATCCGTAAATGCATTCCATTGGTTGCCGCCGCCCTGCTGGCGGTGCTGGCGCTGCCCGCGGGCGCGGCTGTCACGAAAAAAAAATCCGGGAGTTCCGCCGCCCCGGCGGCCCCGGATTCCACCCCATCCGTCGAGCCGGTGCTGGATCCCTCGGGGGGCACGCCCCGGACGCGCGCCGAGTCCGTCGTGGTCGCCGACGCCATGACCGGCCAGGTGCTGTATGAGAAAAACGCGAACCAGATGCGGCCGCCTGCCAGCACGCAGAAGCTCTTAACCGCGCTTCTCATCGTGGAAAGCGGCGATTTGGATCGCAATGTGCGCGTGCAACTCAGCGACACCCAGGTGGAGGAGGTCAAGCTGGGGATTCGCCCCGGCGAGGTCTATACGCGCCGCGATTTGTTGCAAGTCCTGCTCGTGCACAGTGTCAACGACGTTGCCAGGACGCTCGCGCGCGACAACGCCGGGAGCCTCGAGGCGTTCGCGGCGAAGATGAACGCCAAGGCGCAGGAACTCGGGATGCGCCATTCCCATTTCGTCAACCCGAACGGGCTTCCCGCGCCCGACCAGTATTCCACCGCGCGCGACATGGCGCGGCTGGCGCTGGCCGCCTATCGCAGCCCGACAATCCGGGCCATCGTCTCCACCAAGAGCCTTGCCTTTCATTTCGCCAGCGGGCGGGTGCGGGAGTTTAATAACACCAACCTCGTCCTGCGCGGCTACCCGTATTGCACGGGCATGAAAACCGGGTATACCCAGGCCGCCGGGCATTGCCTGATCTCCAGCGGCTCACGGAACGGACGGGAAGTGATCGTCGTGGCGCTCGGGGACAAGAACCGTTCCTGGCTCTGGCAGGACTCCTGCTCGCTCCTCGCCTGGGGGCTCTCTCTTTAGAGGATAGATGAAAGATGATAGGCTATAGAGATAGAGAGAAGCTGCGCCGAAGCCTTGTCTCCATCATTGTCTCTCCTCTCACCCCTCTATAATCTTTCCCCAAATGTCCCGCCCTTTTGAAGAAGAACTCGACGCGCTCAAGCAACAGTCGCTGCTGCGGCGGTTGCGCGAGATCGAATCGCAGCCCGGCACCGCGATGACGTACGCGGGCCGCCGACTCATCAATTTTTCTTCCAACGATTACCTGGGCCTCGCGGGCGAGCCGTTCCTGCGCGACGCCGCCAAGGAGGCGATTGATGTCTACGGCATCGGCGCGACCGCTTCGCGGCTGGTCTGCGGGACGCTCTCGCCCCACGTGGCGCTGGAGGAGAAACTGGCCGCCTTCAAGCGGGCGGAAGCGGCGCTCTGTTTTTCCAGCGGCTATGCGACGGCGCTGGGGACGCTCGGCGCGCTGGCGGGGAAGGGGGACGTCATCATCCTGGACAAGCTGGCCCACGCCTCGCTCATCGACGGAGCGCGGCTCTCCGGCGCGGTGTTGCGGGTCTTCCCCCACAACCAGGTGGACAAGCTGGAAGACCACTTGCAATGGGCGCGCAAGGAGCACGCCGACGCGCGTGTGATCGTCGTCACCGAATCGGTTTTTAGCATGGACGGCGACCGCGCTCCGCTGGCGGAGTTGGTGGAAGTGAAGGACCGTTACGGTGCGTTGCTGCTGCTGGACGAGGCGCACGCCGTGGGGGTCGTCGGCCCGAACGGGCGGGGTCTGGCGGAGCGCCTGGGGCTCTCGGATCGCGTGGATGTCCAAATGGGGACGCTCAGCAAGGCGCTGGGCGTCAGCGGCGGCTACGTTTGCGGCCGCCGGGCGCTGATCGACTGGCTCATCAACCGGGCCCGCTCCTTTGTCTATTCCACCGCGCCCCCTCCGGCCCTGGCGGCGGCGGCCTGCGCGGCGGTGGAGTTTCTGGAAAGCCCGGCGGGCGAAGCGCGGCGGCGGCGGCTGTGGAATAATTTGAAAGTCCTGGCCGCCGGGTTGCCGCCGGGCCTGACGCCGGACAAGCTCCAAAGCGCCATCGTGCCGGTGATGCTGGGGGACGAAGCGGCGGCGCTCAAGGCCTCCAAGATGTTCTACGATAGCGGGTTTTTCATCCCCGCCATCCGCTACCCCACTGTGGCACGCGGCACCGCGCGGCTGCGCCTGACGCTTTCGGCCGCCCACTACCCGGAGGAGATCCAGGCCGTGACGGAGGCGCTCTGGGAGTTAGAGTAGGGAACTGGCAGGGTTTTTTTGCGCGGTGCGGGCCTTTCCTTTCGCGGTTGCAACGAACCGCTGGATTTGCGAAAGCCACATCAACTTTTGGACTGGCGTCCATTGTTGAAAATGGGTGCGTCCGCTGAAGTCTTCGGAGGTCACTTGATCCCACCAGTCCGACTTGTTCATGCGATTAGGAGTGGATGTCCCGGTTTCCATCGGCTGCTATTTTTTCCAAGGCGTCGATATCCTCGTGATCTTTTGCCCTCATCGGTTGGACGCGGCGTTTCATTGCGATGAGCTGTTGTGCGGAAACGACCCGGATGGTGATGTCCCCCAGGGAAATATCTTGGGTGAAATCTTTAAGAGCACTGAAGGACGCATCCCGAGACAAAAAGACATCTACCTGCAACCACGGCATGAGCGGGTGATAAAAGGCCAGAACCAATGCCCCCTTTTCCTCCACAAGGCAGTCCAACGCCGGACGATCCAGCAAAATCTGCGGAGGCACAGGGGCGCGGGGGGTCAGCCCGATAGCGGTCATCGCAGCCAGAAAACGCCGCACATTTTCCGGGGTTTCCTCGATGGCAAGATCCACATCCATCGTCATCCGTTCCACGCCGTGCAAAACGGCGGCAACCCCTCCCGCTACGATAAAGCGCACGCCGGAGTGGACGAGTTGCGTGAGGAGTTCGAGAAGGTGGTTGGATGGACTTTGCGGGTTTTCGTTCATTTTCCCTGGCTCGTTGGCGCGCCTGAAACCCCTAACTATTTGAGGAGCATTCCGGTGAAGGTTCTTGCTCGCAAATGGAATCAAGGCGCCTGGCTGTTATGAAACATAACCATACTTCCCGGCGGAATGGCAATCAAGCGGGCTTTCCGCTCAGGGAAAAACGCATTTTCATCAAAGACGGGGAGGAAATCCGGGCCATAACAGATATCTTCTGGGGATTTCTTGTGCGTGCGGATACCAATCGCGTTCTCGCTTCGTACGATGCGATGGCGCGCGCCATTGAAGTTTACTGGAGCCCCGATAGTCGATTGGTGGCGGTCAATGAGGATATCAGCCATGCCACTGGGCACCTCAGTGTCTGGCGATTGGTTACAAATCATTGGAAACGGGTGCAATTGCCGGAATTGTTACAGGACCGCTTCGTCATCGACGATCCCAAGGCGAAAGAGGGACATACCGAGGAGGTCATTGGCCGTTTTGTTCGGAAGGAGGATGCGCCGATGGTGAAGTTCTGGTGGGGGGCGCATCAACCTTGGGCTCACCGCTGGCTGAATGACACGGATTTGGAGATCGGTCTCGGGGGCGAGGCTTCCCTGAGAAACGGGCGGATTCTTGGGCTTGATTTATTGTTTGTCGTCCGGTTTGAGGACGATAAATCGAAGATTTTAAGCCAGAAACAGGTTCATTACGAGGTCAAGGAGGAGTAGCAGTAATCCAAAATCGTGCGCCTATTTCCACTCCAAAATGCCCTTGGCCCACGCCCAGACGAGCCCTTCAAGCAGGAGGAACAGGAAGACGAGGATGGCCAGGAAGCTGGCGGGCGAGATTTGGACAAACCCCATGGCCGCGAAGGGGAGCAGGAAGACGGTTTCCACGTCAAAGACCAGGAAGACGAGGGCGTAGAGGTAATACTGGGCGCGGAACTGGATGCGCGCGGGGCCCTTGCTTTCAAGGCCGCACTCGTAGATGGCCTGCTTGTCGTGGCCGGGTTTTGCTGGCGAGAAGAAGCGGGCCCAGAGCCACGCCATCACGAGCGGGACGACCGGGAAGACGAGGGCGATGGCCAGGAAGAGGGTCAGAATGAGGTAATCGTGGGACATGGCAAAGCTCCTAGGGTTGAACGCTGGCGGCTTTTGCTGCGGCCCTCGCCGCGCCGTGAATGGCGGAATAGATCGGGTTGAGCAGGAGCGGCGGGTAGAGGCCGAGGCCGAGGATTGCCACGGCGAGGAGGCCGACGCAGAACCCGGCGGCGCTGCGCGGCTGCGGCACGGCGGTTGCGGCGTCCGGGGCCGGAACGACGAAGACGTGCTTGAGGACGATGAGGTAGTAGTAGAGGGAGACGGCGTTGAAGGCGACGGCGATGAGGAGGACCCAGAGCAGGCCAAGGCTGCCATCCAGCGAACTGACAGAGCCAAGGGCTCCGGCGAAGAGGTAGAATTTGCCGAAGAACCCGGCCAGCGGCGGGATGCCCGCCAGCGAGATCATGAAGACGCCCATGCAAAGGGCCAGGCCGGGCGCGCTCCGGTGCAGCCCATCGAAGTGGTGGAGTTGCGCGCCGCCCCGCCGCGCTTCGACGATCCCCACGACGCCGAATGCGCCGAGCGTGGTGAGCGCGTAAACGATGACGTAGAAGAGGACGGCGGAGAGGCCTTTGTTGCCCGTGGCCAGGAGCCCGAGGAGCATGTAGCCGGATTGGGCGATGGCGGAGTAGGCGAGGATGCGCTTGACGTTGCTCTGGCTCAAGGCGGCGAGGTTGCCGACGATGACGGAGGCCGCGGCGATGACCGCCAGCAACGGCAGCCATCCGGGTTGCAGCAAGCTCCAGATGGCGCTGCCGCCTGCTTTGGCGAAGCCGAGGGTGAGGAACTTCGCCAGGATGAGGAACCCGGCGACTTTGGAGCCGGAGGCGATGAGCGCGGCGGACGGCGTGGGCGCGCCTTCGTACACGTCCGGAGCCCACAGGTGGAACGGGGCGGCGGCGACTTTGAAGCCGAACCCGGCCAGCGCGAGGGCGACGCCGGTGAGGAAGAGGGGATCGCTTGCCGTGCTGCGCGGCATCTGGGCGAGGGCTTGGAGGGAGGTGGACCCGGTGACGCCGTAGATCAAGCTCAGGCCAAAGAGAAGGAAGGCTGCGGCGACGCTGCCAAAGAGGAAATACTTCAAGGCGGCTTCCGCGGAGGCGGCACTGCGTTTGAGGTAGCCGGTGAGGAGGTAGAGGGGGATGCTGGTCATCTCCAGGCCGATGAAGATCATGAGCAGGTCTTCGGCGCTTACGAGCAGCATCATGCCGATGGTGGAGAAGAGGATCAGCGCGAGGTATTCGGCAAGGTGCTCGCGGACGTTGGATGAGGCGGCATAGACGCAGGCGACGAGGCTCAAGGCCACGATGACGATTTTGACGAACCGGGTGAGCGGGTCGATGACGGCCATGCCGTGGCAGATGTTGATGCTCTCCGGGTGGATCCAGATCCACGCGATGGAAGCGAGACCGCCCAGGAGGGTCAGGCTCAGCAGCATTGTGCGCCGGGACGCCGTGGCCCGGACGAGCCCCGCGATGAGGACAAAGAAGGCGGTTTCGGCCAGGAAGGATTCCGGCGTCAGGTATTTGAAAAGTTGGAAGGCGGGGTTCATTGCGCCACCCCCTGGATCAAATGGTGCATAAGCGATTGCGGGCTTTCGAAGCTGCGCAGGATGGGGTCAATCAAGATCTTCGGAAAGAGACCGATGCCGACCGTGGCGGCCATGAGGATCACGGCTCCCAGGCGTTCGGGCAGGGTGATGGGCGGCAGCGGCGTGTCATGGTGCGCTTCGGGCGCAGCGGCGGCAGCGGCGGCGAGCGACGGGAAGAAGCTCCGTTGCAGGGCCCGCAAGGTGAAGGCGACGGTGATGCCGACGCCCAGCATGGCGAAGACGAGCAGGACGGGGAAGGCTTTCCAAGCGCCGAGCAGGATGGAGATTTCCGCGATGAATCCGCTGAACCCTGGCAGCCCCATGGAGGCCGCCGAGGCGAGGGTGAAGGTGAAGGCGGCGAACGGCAGCGCCTTGGCAAGCCCCATGCCGCCGAGGGTGCTGATGTCACGGGTGTGGGTCCGGTCGTAGAGCATCCGCCCGACGACGGCGAACAGGAGGCCGCCGATGAGTCCGTGCGAGAACATCTGTAGCACCGCGCCGGTCAGCCCCAGGCTGTTGAGGGTCAGGAGGCCCAGCAGGACGAAGCCCATGTGGTTGATGCTGGAGTAGCCGACGACGAATTTAAGATCCTTCTGCGCGAGGGCGACGAGCGCGCCGTAGACGAGGCCGATGGTGGCGAGGATGGCGAGGGGCATTCGCCATGCGGCGAGGCCCTCGGGGAAGAGCGTCATGGCCACGCGCAGCGCGCCGTAGGAGCCGAGCTTCATGACGACGCCCGCCAGCAGCATGGAGACGGCGGTGGGGGCGGCGACGTGGCCGGTGGGTGCCCACGTGTGGAAGGGCCAGAGGCCCGCCAGGACGCCGAAGCCGATGAACAGGACCGGGAAGGCCCATAATTGGAAGGCGTGCGGGAAATGGAATTTCGCCAGCGACTGGAGGTTTAAGGTCACGTCAGGGGCGAGGACGTAGATGCCCAGGATGCCCAGCAGGATGAGCGCGCTTCCGGCCACGGAGTAGATGGTCAGTTTCATCGCCCCGTATTCCCGGTTGGTGGAGCCCCAGTTGGAAATCAGAAAATATTTCGGGATGATGACGATCTCGTAGAAGACGAAGAGGAGGAAGAGGTCCAGGCTCTGGAAGACGCCGTAGACGCCGCCGATGATCGTCAGGAAAAGAGCGAAGAAGGCGCGCGGCTGCTGGGTGACGTTCCAGGAGAAGAGGACGCCGGTGATGGCGATGATGCCGGTGAGCAGTAAAAGGACCAGGCTCACGCCGTCCACGCCGGTGGCGAAGCTGATGCCGAGGCTTTCCACCCATGCGACGTTGATCCGGAACTGCATTGGATACGCGCCGGGCGCCATGTTGTAGGCGCGGAAGGCGGCCACGGCGAAGCCGAAGCCGGTGAGGCCGGACAGGAGCGCGATCCATTTGGCCGCGCCGCCGAAGCGGGGCGGCAGCAGCAGAATCAGGACGATGCCCAGCAGGGCGGAGAGGAGCGTGGCGGTGGGGAAAAAATCGGTCGGCATTATGGCAGAAGGTGGAGGACCGTTTGGTTGAAGAGAGCGATGAGGATCTGCGGGCAGATGCCCAGCACGAACATTAGCGCGATGGCGGGGGCTACGGTGAAGCGTTCGCCCACCGTGAGGTCGGGGAAGGTGAGCCAACCGGCGTCCAGCGGGCCGGTGAAGACCCGCTCAATGAGCGTGAGCAGGAAGACGGCGGTAACGAAAAGCCCGATGGCGGCGAGCGCAGAGGGCAGCGGCGCGAGGGCGAAGGCTCCCTTGAAGATCAGGAATTCGCCCGCGAAACCGTTCAGGCCGGGCAGGCCGAGCGAGGAGAAAAGGGCGATGCCCATCAGTCCGGCGAGCACGGGGGCCGCGTCGCGCAGCCCGCCGAAGTCGTTCAAGCCGCGCAGGCCGCCGCTGCGCCGCTCGATGAAGCCGATGAAGCAGAAGAGGGCGGCGGCGGTGAGGCCGTGGTTGAAGATTTGGAGGAGCACGCCGTTCATCGCGGCGGCCCGGTCGTTGACGGGGCCGTGCAGCGTGGCGGTGACGGCGAAGAGGCCGAGCAGGCAGTAGCCGAGGTGGTTGATGGAGGAGTAGGCGACGATTCGCTTAAGATCCTTCTGCCCGAGCGCGGCGAGCGCGGAGTAGATGATGGTGACGAGCGCGAAGCCGAAGAGGGGGAGTTGCAGGTGCTGCATCAGCCCCGGGAAAAGGGGTATGAGCAGCCGCAGGAACCCGTAGACGCCCATTTTGGAAAGGAGGCCGGTGAGCAGCATCGAAACGGGCGCGGGAGCTTCGGCATACGCGTCGGGCAGCCAGGTGTGGAAGGGGACGACGGGGACTTTGACGGCGAGCCCGGCGAAGATCCCGCCAAATACAAGGAGGTTGATCCATGGCAGGCCGGGGAAGGCGGCGCTGAGGGCATGCCCGAGTTTGGCTTTGTGGGCGAGCCCGGCAAGCTCGCTCAAATTGAAGGTCCCCGTGGCCTGGTGGATGGCCAGGAAGCCGAGCAGCATGGCGAACCCGGCGAAGAGGGTGTAGATGAAGAACTGCGTGGCGGCGGCGGTGGCCTTCGCGCTTCCGCCCATGCGGATCAAGAGGAAGGCCGGGACGAGGCTCAGTTCGTAGTAGAGGAACCAGTGGATGAAGTTGAGCGCCGTGAATGTGCCGAAGAGGGTGGTTTCCAGCGCCAGGATGAGGCCGACGCCGAGCTTGGTGGAGCGGTCGCCCAGCGCGAAGAGGGCGAAGGGGGTCACTAACGCGGCGAGGACGAGCAGGAGGAGGCTCAGGCCGTCGGCGGCCAGGTAATACTCGATGTGCAGCGAGGGAATCCAGGCGCGCTGCTCCAGGTATTGCAGCCCGCCCGCTGCCCGGTCGTATTGGAAGGCGAGGCCGAGGGCGAAGGCCAGGGCGGCGAGGGTGATCACTATCCCCACGGCGCGGAGGAGGACGGTCTTTCGCGCGGGGATAAGCACCACGAGAAGCGCCCCGAGGAGCGGCAGAAAGGTCAGGATGGTGAGAGAATTGCTCATGCAGGTTACGCTAAAAGCCAGCCAACGAGGGCGAGGAGGGCGACGATCCCGATGCATAGCACGCGCAGATAGCCTTGCACGCGCCCGCCCTCGCACGAGGCGATGCCGCCGCCGTATTCGCGCAGGGCATCGCAGGAAGAATCGAAGCCGAAGTTGATGAGGAAGCGGTCCATGCCGTTGCTGATGGCCGAGACCAGGAAGGAAACCCACGCGACGGCGCGAACGATGCCCGCGAGGATTTGACGGTCCACCCAGGCCATCACGTAGCCGACGCCGCGCAGAGGGCGCACCAGCGTGGCGTGGTAAAGTTCGTCCACGTAGAGACGGTTGGCCAGGGCGCGGTAGAGCGGCGCGGCGGCGGCTTGCAGCGGATCGACGTCTCCCAGCGCGCGGCGTCCGTAGACGAGCCAGCCCAGGCCGATGCCGAAGAAGACAATCGCCAGGGAGGTTGTGGCGATGTGGAGGAAGCCGGGCTCCCACAGGGCGGCGAGTTCGAGCGCGGGCGTTTTCCCGGCCAGGAATTCCTCATACCACGGCCAGGCGGGCGTGGCGGGGAGCGACATCAGGAGGGCCGCGGCGGCCAGGAGCACGAGCGGGATCGTCATGACGTCCGGGCTTTCGTGCGGATGGGCGGCGTTGCCCCGGTAGTCGCCAAAGAAAACGTAGGCCATTTGGCGCGTCATGTAGAAGGCTGTCAGGAACGCGGCGGCGACGGCCATGTAGAAGGGGGCCTGCGAGACGGGCCACAGGTGCGCGGCGTGCAGGATGGCGTCTTTGCTCCAGAACCCCGAGAAGAGGACCGGGAACCCGGCCAGCGCCAGCATGCCGACGGTGTAGGTCATGAACGTCACCGGCATCTTGCGCCAGAGGCCGCCCATGTTGCGGATGTCCTGTTCTTCGTGGATGCCGTGGATGACGGAGCCCGCGCCGAGGAAGAGGAGGGCTTTGAAAAAGGCGTGGGCAAGGAGGTGGAGCATTGCGGCCCCGACGCTGCCGACGCCGAGCGCCAGCATCATGAAGCCAAGCTGCGAGACAGTGGAGTAGGCGAGGATGCGCTTGATGTCCACCTGGGCGACGGCGATCAGCGCGGCGAAGAGGGCGGTGAACGCGCCGATGCCCGCGACGGCAAGCAGGGACGCCGAGTGCGGCCCGGTGGCGGTGAAGATCGGGAAGACGCGCGCGACGAGGTAGACGCCCGCGGCGACCATCGTGGCGGCATGGATCAAGGCGCTGACAGGTGTGGGGCCTTCCATGGCGTCCGGCAGCCAGACATGCAGCGGGAACTGGCCCGATTTGCCCGCCGCGCCGCAGAAGATCAGGAGCGCGATGACGTTGGAAAGCGCCATGCCGCAGAAGCCGATTTTCGCCATCGAGGCGAGCGCCGTTTGTTCCAGGCAGCCCGCGCCGTGATCGTAAAAGAGGAGTGTGCCGCTGGCTTTGTAGAGCCAGAACATGCCGATGAGCAGACCCATGTCGCCCACGCGCGTGGTGATGAAGGCTTTCTTGGCGGCAGCCGCCGCTTCCGGCTTGTGGAACCAGAAGCCGATGAGCAAGTAGGACGCAAGGCCCACCAGTTCCCACGCGACGAACGTCAGGAGCAGGCTGTTGGAGAGAACGACCCCGAGCATCGCGCCGGAGAAGAGGCCAAGGAAGGTGAAAAAGCGGGTGAAATTCCGGTCTTCATGCATGTAGCCGAGGCTGTAGATGAAGATGAGCAGCGAAACAAAGCTGACCATTGCGGCCATCCCGGCGCTCAGAGGATCAAGCAGCAGACCGAGTTGGAGTGTTTCGTGGCCGAAGGTGAGCCAACTAAAATTAAAGAACGAGCGCACAATGCCCGGCTCGCCCTTATCTTCAACCATCGCAAAGAGAAGCAAATAAAAGCTGATTGCACACGCAATGGCTTGGGCTCCGATCACTAGTGAAGCGGAAAGTCCACGTTGCTCCCGTTTCAGAAACGCGGTTAGCCCCGCAGCAAGCAAGGGTAGTAACGGAACAAGCACGGCCGCAATAATGACGATATTTTCCATCTTGGTCGTTTACCCTTTCAACTGGTTGGCTTGGTCCACATCCACGCTGTGCAGGCGGCGGTGGACCTGGATGATGATGGCGAGCCCCACGGCGGCTTCGGCGGCGGCAATCGCAATGGAGAAGATGGCGAACATGATGCCGGTGAGGTTTTCCGGGTGGGCGCTGAATTTCCAGAAGGAGATGAAGTTCAGGTTGCCCGCGCCGAGCATCAGTTCGATGCCGATCAGGATCATGATGGCGTTGCGGCGGGTGAGCGCGGCCAGCAGGCCGAGCGCGAAGAGCGCGGCGGAAAGGGCGAGCAGGATTTGGAGCATCATGATTGCGAGTCCTCCTTGGCGATGAGGGCGGCTCCGACGAGGGCGGCGGTGAGCAGAACGGCGATGCCGAGCAGCGGGAGCAGCGTGTGGGTTAAGAGGTTCTCGCCGATCAGCGCGACCGGCGCGGCGGCGGCCTGGGCGGGAAGCACGGCGCTCGCAGCGCGCGGGCTGAACGCAATGGCGGCGAGCAGCCCCACCAGGACGAGGAAGGCGACGGCGGCTCCGGCGGCGGCGTGGAGCGCGCTGGAAAGGCGGAAGTTGCGCAGCGGGTTGTTGCTGGCCAGGACTTCGCCCGCCGGGGTGAGCAGGATGGCGAAGAGGATCAGCATGGCGACCGCGCCGACGTAGACAAGGAGCTGGACGAAGCCGACGAACTCCGCGCCCAGCGCCATGAAGAGGACGCCCAACGCGATGAAGCTGGCGACGAGGCAGAGCGCGCTGTGGACCAGGTTGCGCAGGCAGACGGCGGCGGCAGCAGCCAGCAGCATGAGCAGGCCGGGGATCAGAAAGAGCCACTGAGGGAGTTGCTCCCACGGCAGCGAGGCGATTTTTTGGAAAAGCGCGTGCATGTTACTCGGAGTAATAATACCGGCGGTTGGTGGCGGAATGCTGCCGGGTGAAGCAAAAATGGCCCAAGAGGAGATAGGGGATGAGGATGACCAGCGCGGAAATCCCCCAGGCCGCGGGCCCCCGCCCGGCGTAGTGCCAGGCCGCCGCCGCGAGCAGCGCGACGAAGCTCATCGGGAGCATGAATTTCCAGGCGAATTGCATCATCTGGTCGATGCGGAAGCGGGGGAGCGTGGTGCGCACCCAGACCATGGAGAGCGCGACGGCCCAGAGCTTCGCAAAGAACCAGCACCAGGAGGGGATCCATTCCAGGAAGGGGAACGGCGCTTGATAGCCGCCCAGGAAGAGCGTTACCAGCAGGCCGTTGATGGCGAACATGCCGACGTATTCCGCCATGAAGAAGATGGCGTATTTGAACCCGGAATACTCGGTAAGATGGCCCGCGATGATTTCGGATTCGCCTTCAGGCAGGTCGAACGGGCAGCGGTTGGACTCGGCCAGCGCGCCGAGGTAAAAGAGGAGGCAGGCGGCGAAGCCCCACGGGGTGCAGACGAACCAGTGGGGCACGAAGCCGTAGCTGTAGCCCCTTTGGGCTTCGACGATCACGGCGGGCGAAAGCGTGCCCGCCACGAGCGCCACGACCACGGCGGAAGTGACCAGCGGCAGTTCGTAGCTGATCATCTGGGCGATGGCGCGCATGGCTCCCAGGATGGAGTATTTGTTGTTGCTGGCCCACCCGGCCATGAAGACGGCCAACTCGCTTCCCGCGCCGAGGGCGAAGAAGAAGAGGATGCCGACGGGCAGATCCACGGCGACCATATCGCGCCCGTAAGGGAGGATCACCGGCAGCATCAGGGCCGGGGCGACCATGGCGATGGGGGCCAGGTAGTGGACGACCTTGTCGGCGCTGCGCGGTACGAGATCCTCCTTGGTCAGCATTTTGATGCCGTCGGCGACGGGCTGGAAGAGGCCGCAAGGGCCGACGCGGTTGGGGCCGTAGCGGTTCTGCGCCCGGGCGAGCAGTTTGCGCTCAAAGACGGACATCAGCGCGAAGAGGATGAGGAAGGTGGCCAGGATGGTGACGATGATGACCAGGGCCGAAACGAGGCCGAGCAGCCATTCGGGCAGCGTCAGCCCCACCTTGGCGGAGCACCATTGGAGGGCGTCCAGGAGGGCCTGTTTGGAGGCGATGGGTAGATTTTCCAGGTTCATCACGCGTTTTGCTCCGGCTGGCAGGGGACGGCTTTTTCCGCCTTGGCGGCGGCCGCTGCTTTGGCTGCGGCTACTTTGGCGGCCGCGGCCTTTGCGGCGGCTTCTTTGCGGATGCGGGCGGCCTCGATGCGGGCATCGGTGGCGTCGGCTTCGGAGGGGTGAACGCCGTGGTAGTAGGCGTTGGACTTGAGGAGTTGCGGCTTGTGGAGGACCAGCGGGGCGAAGCGGTCGTAGCTGCTCATCTCGTAGATGCTGTCCATGCGGATCGATTCGAACGGGCACACCTCAACGCAGATCTGGCAGCCCATGCAGACGGAGATGTCGATGTTGAAGACTTTGGGCCGCCGCAGCGGCTTGCCGTTGGCGTCGCGGTCCTGCTCGATGTAGATGCACTGGGGCGGGCATTCCTTTTCGCAAATTTTGCACGCCACGCAGCGCATCCCGGCTTCCGGGTCCGCTCCGTCAAAGACGAGGAAGGGGAAACTGCGAGACGCTTCCGCGAGGGTGGGGCGCTCTTCGGGATATTGCTCGGTAATAAGGCGTTTGGCGTGGGCGCGGTCGAAGTAGCTCCCAATCGTGTTGAGGGCGGTGACCGCCATGCCTTTGAGAATGCCTGAGCCGGGAAAATTCATCGTATTCTTAATCTGCGAAAATCTGCGGATAACTCTTAACGGTCCACTTCGCCCAGAACGATGTCGATGGAGCCGAGGATCACCATGACGTCGGCGATCTTGGTTCCCAGGCACATTTCTTCGAGCAGGGTGAGGTTGATGAGGCTGGGCGGGCGGACGTGATAGCGGTAGGGCTTGTCGCTCCCGTCGCTAACGAGGTGGAACCCGAGTTCGCCCTTGGGTCCTTCGATGCGCCCGTAGGCTTCGCCCGCCGGGGGCTTGAAGCCGCGCTGTTTGACGGCGGGGTTGACGATGGGGCCTTCGGGGATCTGGTCGAAGGCTTGTTGCAGGATTTTGAGGGATTCGCGCGCTTCCAGCAGGCGGAGCATGAAGCGGTCGAAACAGTCGCCCACTTCGCCGCGCGGGATGCGGAATTTCAGGCGCGGATAGATGCCGTAGCCGTCCACTTTACGGATGTCGTAATCGACGCCGGAGGCCCGCAGGACGGGGCCGGAGAGGCCTCCGTTGATAGCGCGTTCAGCGCTCAGGACGCCGACGCCCTGGAGCCGGGCGAGGAGGATCTCGTTGCCGGTGAGGAAGCGCTCCATTTCGTCCAGGAAGGCGGGATAGGTGGCGAGGTAGGCGCGGGCTTTTGCAAGCCAGCCTGTGGGGAGGTCGCAGCGGACGCCGCCAAAGCGCGCGTAGTTGAGCATCATGCGCGCGCCGGTGAGTTCCTCAAAGAGGTCGAGGATTTTTTCCCGCTCGCGGAAGGCATACATGAGGGCCGAGCCCCACGCGCCCATGTCTCCGAGGATGAATCCGAGGAAGGCGGTGTGGTTCTGGAGCCGGGTCATTTCGCCGACGATCACGCGCAGGTATTCGGCGCGCTCCGGGACTTCGATGCCCGCGAGCTTCTCGACCGCCACGGCGTAGGCCCAGTTGTTGGTGCCGGAGCAGATGTAGTCGAGCCGGTCGGTGTACGGCATGGCGGCCAGCCAGCTATTCTTTTCGGCGATCTTCTCGTGGTTGCGGTGCAGATAGCCAAAGACCGGTTGCAGTTTGACCACCGTTTCGCCTTCCATGCGGACGTTCATGCGGAAGACGCCGTGGGTGGAAGGGTGTTGCGGCCCGAGCGAGACTTCCAGGGCGCCCGCGTCGGCCGTCCCGGAGAAGAAGGTGGAAGAGGGGCTCATGCTTGGGTGGTGGCGGCGGCTTTTTGGACGATGTCGCCGTGCGGCGTCGGCTCGTATTCGTAGTCTGCGGGAGCGGCGTAATCTTTGCGCAGGGGAAAATCGGCAAATTCTTCCCACATCAGCAGGCGGCGCAGGTCGGGGTGGCCCTCAAAGCGGATGCCGAAAAGGTCGTAGGCTTCGCGCTCCTGGAAGTCGGCGCTTTTCCACACCGGCGTGAGCGAGGGGACGGTGGCGTCGGCGCCGCGGTCGCCCGTGCGCGTTTTGAGCACGATGGGCCCGTGCTTTTGGGCGATGGAGAAGAGGTGGTAGACGGCTTCCAGGTATTCCGGATAATCGGCGCCGCTGACATTGGAGGCGTAATCCAGGAGGAGTTCGGGGTCGTTTTTGAGAAATTCGGCGACTTGGCGCGCGTCTTCGCGGTGCACCAGCAGGGCGTGCTGGCCCGACGGGCCCGGGTTGTTCACCAGTTCCACCCGGGCTTGCGGCAGCCCCGCGTGGATGCGGTCCAAAACGGATTGGGGCGGGAGGACGTTCATTCGGCGAGGGAAGGGGCTTTCGGATGGAAAATGGCCGGGTTGGACGGCGGAACCAGGTCGTGGGGGCCGTAGGCGGGCACGGGATACTCGGCGGGAGCTTCCGGGTTGGCATGCCGGGGAAGGTCTTTCCCAAAGAGGCGCTGGCCGGCGATTTTTTTCTGGAGGGCGATCAAGCCTTCCAGGAGCGCTTCGGGCCGGGGCGGGCAGCCGGGAACGTAGACGTCCACCGGGATGTAGCGGTCGATCCCCTTGAGCACGTTGTAGCCCTCTTTGAAGGGGCCGCCGGAGATGGCGCACGCGCCCATGGCCAGGACGTATTTGGGCTCCGGCATCTGGTTGTAGAGGCGGACGACGAGCGGGGCCATTTTTTTGGTGACCGTGCCCGCAATGATCATAAAGTCGGCTTGCCGGGGGGAGGGGCGGAAGACTTCCGCGCCGAACCGGGCGATGTCGAAGCGGGCGGCGGCGGCGGCGATCATCTCGATGGCGCAGCAGGCGAGGCCGAACTGGAGCGGCCAGAGGGAGTTTTTCCGGCCCCAGTTATACAAATCCTCAAACGAAGCCACGAAAACACCTCGTTTTTGAAGTTCAACTCTGAGCGCATCGTCAGTCATGAGCCAAGTAGTTTGGCTGGAATCAGAGGGGGCAGCAAGACCCAGTTTTGCCGGGTTCCCCTCACAAATTGTCCATTCCCATGGTTTTTTCCGGTAAGTTCTTCTGGATTTTCCCTGGGTTTGCCCCTTTTCTAAAGGGACGCCGATGTCGGACATCCTTTTCATTCTTGCCGCAGCGCTCCTGAGCATGGGATTGCGGACGTTTTCCAACCCGATCCTCTTCAAGCTCGGCTCTTTCTGTATTTTGGGGACCTCCTTCCTGGTGGGCTACTTTGCCACGGGCCGTTGGGAGACGGGGGGTCTTTTTGCCGCAAGCTGGCTGATGCTGCCGTGGCTGGAGATTCTGACCCGCGTGCGCAAGGCCCGGTTGCCGATGGTCAAGCCCCTGCGCCCCCAATTCCCCCCCGCGCGCTCGATCTTCCCCGACCTTGGCGCGTTGACGGAGGAGATGGAGGAGGAGGGGTTCGAGCAGGTGGATGACGCCGGATGGGATTGGGGGGACCACCGCCAGTTCTTCCGCCTCTTTTACAAAGGGGACGAGCATTTGCAGGGGACGATCTGTTTGGTGGACCAGGAGGACATGGCGTTTTATTACCTCTGCTTCTCCTCCCGGAGCGCGGATGGGACCTCCTGGACGACCTGGAATTACCCTTTCGCCTACGCGATGAAGTTCGCCCCCCAGTTCCGCACCAACCGGCTGCGGGGCGACCGCTCGGTGCGCGAGATGATCGAGAGCCACCGGATATTTTTAGAGAAGTCGGGGGTGACGGCCGCGATGTTGCTCCCCGCCACTCCGGAGGAAATGCAGCTTGCCATGCAGCGCGACCTGGAGCGCCAGATCGCCCACAATGTTTCCGCCGGGCTGCTCCAGCCGATGGGCGAGGGGATGGTCCGGTATTCCTGGCGCGGCATGTTTTTCGTCTGGGTGCAGTTTTTGCGCGATTTTGTGCGGCTGTCGTAGACTGCGCGGTTAACGCAAAGGGGGGACTGAGCTTCTCCTGGCGTCATCCCGGGCGGAGCGAGGGATCTCTCCGAAATCCCAGTGCGTGGTAAAAAGGCAAAGCGTGGAGCCGTTTGGGGGTTCCCTCACATGCGTTCGGGATGACAGGCTCGATGGCCGCTTTCTGTCATTCATTTCGTATCAGGCGGTTTTTGGGGGCGTGCGCCGATTCTGAGGTATGCGTTCCTTTGCGCCTTTGCGGCTTTGCGTGAGGCTCCTCCCGGTTCTGCTTCTCGCGGCGGCGCCCGCCTGCCGCAAGCCGCAGGGGCCGGAGCGGCGCGCGCCGCCGGAGGTGCTGGTGGTAGAGGTGGCGCGGCGTGACGTGCCGGTGTACCGGGAATGGCTTGGGAACCTGGACGGCTGGGTGAATGCCCAGGTGCGGGCGCGCGTCGCCGGATATCTGGTCGCGCAGCATTACAAGGAGGGGGCGCGGGTGAAAGCGGGGGATCTCCTCTTTCAGATCGACCCCCGCCCGCTCCGGGCGGCCCTGGACCAGGCGCGCGGGGATCTCGCCCGCGCGGAGGCTTCGGAGAAGCTCGCGGCGCTCAACCTCCAGCGGGCGGCGGCGCTGTTCGAGGGCAAGGTCATCAGCGCCCAGGAGCGCGATACGGCCGTTGCCAACCAAGGCACGGCCCGGGCGGATGTGAAGGCCCAGCAGGCGGCGGTGGAAACGGCGGCGCTGAACCTGGAGTTTGCCCAAATCAGCGCGCCGGTGGAGGGGATCGCCGGGATTGCCAACGGCCAGGTTGGGGATTTGGTGGGGCCCGGTTCTCCCCAGTCCGATCCGTTGACCACCATTTCCACGGTGGACCCGATCAAGGCCGGGTTTACCATCACGGAGCAGGATTACATCGCCTTTGCCTCGCGGCTGGCGCAGTCGGCGGAGGGCCGCGAGGGGTGGGAGTTGCAGATCGTGCTGGCCGACGGTTCCGTTTACCCCCGCAAGGGGAAGCTCGATTTCGCCAACCGGCAGGTGGACCCGGCCACGGGGTCGATGCGCGTGACCGCCTTGTTCCCCAACCCCGGCTATCTCTTGCGGCCGGGTCTTTTTTGCCGGGTGCGCGTGCGGACGGGCGTGCTGGCGGGGGCGCTGCTGGTGCCAGACCGGGCGATTGCGGAAGTGCAGGGGAGTTTCCAGGTGGTGGTGGTCGATTCCGGCCACAAGGCGTCGATCCGCCCCGTGGAACCGGGGGAACGTGTGAAGGGGTGGCGCGTGCTCAACAGAGGCGTCCGGGCCGGGGAGACCGTGGTGGTGGAGGGCTTGCAAAAAGTGCGCGACGGGGAGCCGGTGGAGCCGAAGCCGTGGCAGGAGCCGCCCGTCTCCCCATCGTCTTAGGGCCTGTTCACACAAACCATTTCCAGCAATAAAAAGGGCCTTTTTGGCCCAAAATGCCCCTCTTCGGGTCGCTGAATCTCGATTCAGCTCACCTCATCAGGTCATTTTCGACTCAAAAATCCCTCTTTTTCTCGCAAAAAGCGTTTGTGTGAGCAGGCCCTAATATGTACCGCTTTTTCATCGATCGGCCCATTGTCGCCATGGTGATCGCCATTTTGATGGTGCTTATCGGGGGCATTGCCGCGTTCTTTTTGCCGATTGCGCAGTTCCCGAAGCTTGCGCCGCCGGAGATCCAGGTCAAGGCGACCTACGTTGGAGCGGACGCCGAGACCGTCGAGCAGGCGGTGGCCGCCCCCATCGAGCAGCAGGTGAGCGGCGTGGACAACATGGATTACATGATCTCCACCAACGCGAGCAACGGCCAGATGACGCTGCGCGTGACGTTTGACGTGGCGACCGACCCGAACACCGACCAGGTGCTCTCGCAACTGCGCGTTTCGCAAGCCGTCTCTCAGTTGCCCGCGGAGGTGAATGCCTACGGCGTGACGATCCAGAAATCCCCCTCCGCGCCGCTGATGCTGGTGGCGCTCTACTCGCCCAAGGGCACGTATGACAACATCTTTCTGGCCAACTACGCCAACATCAACCTGATCGATCCGCTGGTGCGCAGCCCCGGCATCTCGAACATCAACATTTTCGGCGCCGGGCAGTACGCGATGCGCCTCTGGGTGAAGCCCGACCAGCTTTCCAGGCTCGGGCTCACGATTCCCGAGATCATCGCGGCGATCCGGGCTCAGAACGCGCCGAATCCCGGCGGGCAGATCGGCTCGGAGCCGGTGCCGCCGGGCCAGGAGTTTACGTTCACCGTGCGCACGCAGGGACGGCTGCTCACGGCGGAGGAGTTCGGTAATATCGTGCTGCGCGCCAGCCCGGACGGCGGCGTGGTCCGCGTGAAGGACGTGGGCCGCATTGAACTCGGCGCGCAGACCTACAACCTCGTGGGCCGCTTCAACGGGGAGCCCTCGGCGATTCTCGCCTTTTACCAGCTCCCCGGCACGAATGCGCTGGAGGCCGCCGCCGGGGTGAAGGCGAAAATGGCCGAGCTGGCGCGGCGGTTCCCGCCCGATATGCAATACAAAGTCTCACTCGACACCACGCTCGCGGTGCAGGAGGGGATGCGCGAGATTGTTCAGACGCTCTTCGAGGCGCTGGCGCTGGTGGTCGTCGTGGTGTTCGTTTTTCTGCAAGGGTGGCGGGCGACGCTGATCCCGCTTTGCGCGGTGCCGGTTTCGCTCGTCGGCACGTTCGTTTTTTTTCCCCTCTGCGGGTTCTCGATCAACACGCTGGCCATGTTTGGGATGGTGCTGGCCATCGGGGTGGTGGTGGACGACGCCATCGTGGTGGTGGAGGCGGTGGAGCGGCAGATGGAGCATGGGCTGCCTCCCCGCGAGGCGACGCTCAAGGCGATGGAACTGGTTTCCGGCCCGATCATCGGCACCACGCTGGTGCTCGCGGCGGTTTTTGTGCCGACGGCTTTTGTGCCCGGCATTACCGGGCGCCTCTACCAACAATTCGCGCTGACGATTGCGATCTCTGTGACGATCTCCGCTTTCAACGCGCTGTCGCTGAGCCCCGCGCTTTCCGCGCTCTTGTTGCGTCCGCGCAAAGCGGGGCGCGGGCCGCTGGGTTGGTTTTACGAGCGGTTCAACCGGGCGTTCGAGGCAGGGACGAACACGTATATCCGTCTGAGCCGCGTGGCGATTCACAAGAGCGCCTTGAGTCTCCTGTTCCTGGCGCTGTTTGCCGTGGGGGCGTGGATTTTGGCGGGGAAAATCCCGGCGAGCTTCCTGCCGGAGGAGGACCAGGGCTATCTGTACGCGGCGATCCAACTCCCCAACGCCGCCTCATTGCAGCGCACGGAGGAGGCCTGCCGCAAGGTGGAGGCGGCGTTGCGCGCCACGCCGGGCGTCCGCTACTTCAGCACGGTGGTCGGGTTCAATCTCTTAAGCGGCGTGCAGGCCACCTACAACGGCTTTTTCTTTGTGAGCCTGGAGCCTTGGAGCCAACGCACGAAGCCGGAGGAGCAGATCGGGGCTATCCGTGCGCATCTGGGGCGCGAACTGGGCAGGATTCCCGAAGGGGTTGCCTACACCTTCCCGCCGCCCGCCATCCCCGGTGTCGGCACCGTCGGCGGGTTCACGTTTGCGCTGGAGGACCGGGCGGGAAAAGAGGCCCGTTTTCTGGCCGACAACGTGGAGAAATTCATGGCTGCCGCCCGGAAACGGCCGGAAATCACGGGGCTCAGCACGACGATCCTTCCCGCCGTGCCCCAGGTTTTCGCCCGGGTGGACCAGGACAAGGCGCTCAAGCAGGGGGCTGATCTCGCGCAGGTTTACCAGGCGCTGCAGACATACATGGGCGGTTTTTTTGTGAACTACTTCAACCGGTTTGGCCGCCAATGGCAGGTCTATGTCCAGGCCGAGGGGGAATACCGCAAGGACGCCCAGTCGCTCGACCTCTTTTACGTCCGCAACGCCACCAACCAGATGGTGCCGCTCGGGGCGGTGACGCGGGTCGAGCCCTCCGAGGGGCCGGAATTTACGACGCGCTACAACCTCTATCGGTTCGCCCAGATCAATGGAGCCGCCGCACCGGGCTACAGCTCCTCGCAGGCGATGCGGGCGCTGGAGGAGACGTTCGCGCAGACGATGCCCCGGGAGATGGGGTTCGACTACATCGGCATGTCGTTCCAGGAAAAGAAGGCTGCCGCCGGCATCCCCGCGGCGGCCATTTTCGGGGTCTCGCTGGTCTTTGTTTTTCTGATTCTGGCGGCGCTGTACGAGAGCTGGTCGCTGCCCTTCAGCGTGCTGCTGGGGGTGCCCGTCGCGGTGGCGGGCGCGCTGGCGGCGCTCGCGGCGCGGCATCTCGAAAACGACGTCTACGCGCAGATCGGCCTGGTGATGCTGATCGGGCTTTCGGCGAAGAACGCCATTCTCATCGTCGAATACGCCAAGCACGGCCACGAGCAGGGCCAGCCGCTCCTCGATGCCGCGCTGGAGGCGGCGCGGCTGCGGTTGCGGCCGATTTTGATGACCTCCTTTGCGTTCATCCTCGGCTGCGTGCCGCTCTGGACGGCCAGCGGCTCGGGTGCGGTTTCCCGCCAGATCATTGGGACGTGCGTGATCGGCGGGATGCTCGCGGCCAGCGCGCTCGCCATTTTCCTGATCCCCGTGACGTTCTGCGTGGTGGAACGGATTGCCGGAGGGAAAGAAGACTATAGAGAATAGACTATAGTCTCTTCTTCAGCCCTCCAGCTCCGTGTGAATCCGGAGGTAGTGCAGCAAATCGTGGCGGGTGAGGATACCCACCAGCTGCCCGGCTTCATCTACCACGCCCAGGCGGCCTTGGCCTGCCACCAGCAGGATGCGCAAGGCGTTCTCGGCGGTGGAGGTGGCCGGGATGGCGAGGCGGCTGTCCTGGGCTTCGGCCACCGCGCCGACGAGGGTGTAGGGCCATTTCTCGCGCGGGACGGTTTTGAGATGTTCCAGCCGCAGGAGCCCCCGGAAGCGTCCGCCGTCTTCCACGACCGGGAAGGCGACGTGGTGGTTGGTCAGGAAATAATCGTCCACGGCGAGGTTGAGCGGGAGGCTGGCGGGGATGCAGATGGCGGGGTGCGTCATGAGGTCGCTGGCGCGCAGGCCGCCCAGGATTTCCTTGGAAAGGGCTTGTGTGTACCCGCTTTCGGCCGCGCTTTTTAAGAAGATGCCGATGATCAGGAAGAGGAGGCCCTGGCCCCATTCTCCGCCCATGATGACGAAGATGCCGAGGGCGATGAGCATCCAACTAAAGAAGACGCCGATGCGCGAGGTGATGAACGTGGCTTGCCGGAACCCGCCACTGCGCATCCAGAGAAGCGCGCGCAGGATGCGGCCGCCGTCGAGCGGATAACCGGGGATGGCGTTGAAGATCACCAGGAAGAGGTTGACGCTGGCCAGCCATTGGAAGACGAGCCCTCCCTCCACGAAACCGGCCAGGGCGCAGCCCCAGGCGATGAAGGCGTACAGCGCCGCGAGCAGGATCGAGACGATGGGGCCCGCGACGGCGATTTTGAGTTCTGTGCGGGGGTCGTCCGGCTCGCGGGAGATTTCCGCGATGCCGCCGATGAAAAGGAGGGTGATGCTCGGGACGGGGATGCCGCACCGCTGGCTCACGATGCTGTGGCCCAGCTCGTGCAGGAGGATGGAGAGAAAGAAGAGGAGCGTCGCAATCGTCCCCATGGCGATGTAAACCGCCGGGTCGCGGCCCGACAGTTGGTGGGGGAAGAAGTAGGTGGCCAGGGAATAGATGACCAGCGCGGCGATGAAAAACCAGGAGTAGTCGAGGTAAAACCGGATGCTGCAAAACGTCCCGAGAAAGACGCCGGGGCGGGAGCGTTCCTCCTCCCGGCCCGAGGGCGGGTCGCCGGGAATGGGAGGTCTGTCGTCCGGGTTCATGGCATGGCGTTGGACGGCGAGGGAGAGGGTGCCGGTTGGGGTGCCGGTTGGGGTGCCGGTTGGGGTGCCGGTTGGGGTGCCGGTTGGGGTGCCGGTTGGGATGCCGGTTGGGATGCCGGTTGGGCCTCGTTTGCGGCGGGAGGTTGCGGCGGGGTGTAGAAATCCAGGAGGGTTGTGTCCACCGGCAGCTTGGCGGTGTCAGGCGGGAGCGGCTGCGCGCCGGGAGTAAGCGCCGTTTGGATCAAGGCGTCGTCGGCCGGATCGTTGCCCCAGAAAGCGGAGGAGATCTGCTGGGGCGTCCCGAAGTAAATCCCCTCGTATATGGGGGTCGAGGATTGGCCCAGGAGCCGCCCGTTGACCCGGGCCACGACATAGCCGGGATCGTCCGCGCCCTGGGGGAGGTACCACGTCCCGGTTTCCAATTTGCCAAGGGCGAAGGTGGTGGTGGCGGAGAGCCCGGTGAAGGTGACGCTCCCGGTGGCCGTGAGCGGGGTTCCCGAGCCGGTGAAGCGCAGGTTGGCGCTAAGGGCGCCCTCTTTGAGCTTGATCGGCTCGGCGGTGGCGGCGGTGACGCGGTAGGTCCAGCGGTCGAAAGGCGGGCTGAGGGTGATGGCAGGCGCGGGCACACGGATTGTTTCGGGATTGCCGGTGACGATGAGCGCACCGAAGGCGGGCTTCGGCGTGGTTTCCAGCGCGGTGATCTGGGCCGCCCCGGTGACGGATGCGAGAGCCCGCGTGCCGGTTACGGCCACGTCCATGGCGGCGCTGCCAGCCCACTGCGGCCCGGCCTGGAAGCGGAGCTTCTCCCCGTGAAGGAGGAGGTCGAAGACGGGGGCGTCGAATTGGGAAAAGTCGAGCGAGCCGGTGGCCGAGAGATCGCCCCACACGGGATGGGCGGCCAGTTTGCTGAAGCGCAGGACGTTGCCGTCGATTTCCGCCTCGGCTTCCAGCCTTTCCAGCGCGGGGAACCATTCGGTGGCCGGGATCTGCCCGTTGGCGAGCTTGAGGGAGCCGGTCATGAAGAGGGACCTTAAGGTGCTTTCGGTTTTGAGCGTGCCGGTGAGGAGCCCTCGGACGGGGAGGGGACGGCCGGTGAGGTGGGCGACTTCCTCCAGTTGCACGCCTTTGGCGGTGAGTTGCGCTTTGAGGGGGGCGTCCGGGTTGAGCGCCGAGGCCCCCGGCTGCACCCACCACTGGAAGAGGTTGAAGGGGAGGATCGCTTCGCCTTCCAGCCACGGAACCTTGGCTTGCGTGAGCCTGACGCCTTCGAGTTTGACCGATGCGTTATCCGCCACCAGCCGCCCTTCCAGCCGGGTGTCGTCGTTGGCCAGGATGCACTTGTTGAGCGCGAGGCCGCCGGGGGCGTAGGTTCCCTCCAGGTCCGCGTCGATGGGGAGCGTGGCGGGGATCTCCTGGGTCCCCGGCGTGCGCAGTTTGCGGCAATGGGCCCTGAACGCGCCGGAGTGGGCTCCGGGGGAGCCGTCGCCGGACCAGTTGACGACCACCCCGCCCACCAGGGGCGCGGGCACGATCGGCTTTTGCAGCATCGGCGCGTAAACGGCCAGTTCTTCAATGGAGGCGTTTACTTCTCCCTGGTAGCGCTGCTGGCCAAGAATGTTCAAGGAACCGCTTCCGCGCACGAAGTCCGTGCCCCGGGTCGCTTCCAGGTTGACGATTTGGAGTTCGTTGCCGTCCAGTTTGATCCCGGCGTTGAGCATGTCAAAGGGGACGCCGCGCCAGGAGAGTTTGTTCCCGGCGACGAGCAGTTGGCCCGTGTAGGATTTGCCTTCGCCACGGATGGAGCCGTCGATGGTGGCTTTCCCGGCGGCGTCGGCGAATTGCGGGCCGAAGAGGGCGGAGAGTTCGCTTAAGTTCTGGATGCGGGCGGCGATGTCAAAGCTGAAATCGGAGAGCCACCAGGGCGTTCCCTCCGCTGGAAGCGCCAGGTCCCCCTTCAGTTGCAGGGTGTTGTGGGCTTGCTGGAGCTGGAGTTCGGGGATCTGCACCCGGCGGTTGACGACGGTGGCGCCGAGGATGAGCGAGTTCCACTGGCGTTTGCCCCAGCGGAAGTCGGTGGCTTCAAAGCGGGTGGAGAGGGTGGCGTTTTCCAGGTCGTGGAGCGAGCCCCGGAAGGAAAACCGGCCTTCTTTGATGATGCCGCCGGTTTGCTCCGGCGCGCGGAGGAACTTGCCGAGCGCCTCCACGGAAAGGGTGGAGAACTGCCCCGCGGCTTCATACAGGGGACGGCCCGCGTCGGAAGTGTTCAGGATTTCGCCCCGCAGGGAGCCGCCGAAGGCCGCGAAGTCGAACTCGACCTGCAAGACCCCGCGGGCCAGGTCGTCGAGATCGCAGGAGAGGCTGTTGAGGACCACGCCGTCGCTCAAATTCAGGTCGGCCACGCGCCAGCGCGCTCCCTGGAGGGCGGTGGTGCCGCGCAGGACGGTGAAGGTCCGGCTGAAGCGGACCCCGTCCAGGGTCAGCTTCTCGACGGCGATGACGCCGGGTTGGAGGGAGCTGACGGTGAAGCGGACATCCTCAAACGTGACGGTCCGCTTGCCCAGGTGAAAGACGAAGCCGGAGTTGAACACCTCTGCATGGGAGGGCGTCGGCAGCCAGGGCTGGAATTCCAGTTCCCGCTGGGAGGGCGTCGTCGCGGGCTCCGCTTCGTGGGCGTAGGGCTGGAAGGTGACGTCCGCGCGGACGCCGTCGAGCGTGAGGCGGTCAAAAAATCCGTGCCCCCGCTGGAGCATCAGCGCCCGCCAGGAAAAACCGGCCGTGGCCGAGTGGATGCTGACTTTGGAGACGACCGCCGCCCGCGAGGTGGTGAAGCGGACGTCCCGGAAGACCAGCGGCTGGAATAAGCGCCCCCCCACCGCGTCGATGTGTAGCGAGACGCCGTGGCGCGCCGCCTCCAAGAGGACCGTTTCTTTGACCGCCAGGCAGAACAGGTGCGGTTCCAGCAAAACCAGAAGAAGAAAGCCTGTGACAAGGAGGAGCGCGAGACGCACGCGCCGGAAAAAGGAAGATTTGGATGGAACGCCCACGGGATAAAAAGCCTTTGGAAACCAGCAAGTTTCCTCAAGAAGCGCTGCCGGTGCAAGCTCAACATCGGTCCGCACCCGGTTTCCGTTTTGGGAAGGAGTCTCCCTTCCGGGCTTTACATTGCCGCGAAATTTGCTCCATTGGATGGGCCTGCTTTCCTCCTCCCTTCTGTTATGAAAAAGCATTCCCTCCCTTGCATGCTGTGTGCGGTGTCTCTTTTGGCTTTTGCCGGCGCCGCCTGGGCGGAGGACGCCGCGCCAGTCGATCTGAAAGCGTTGGCGCAAACCCTCAAGGAGATCAAAGCCAAGCGGGCCGTCGCGGAAAAGAACTTCGAAGCCAGAGTCCAGCAGGATTTCCGCACCGCCGCATCCAGCAATGCCGCCGCCATCGCCTTTTACGACCGCGCTGTCCAAGCCATCCAGCCTGACAAACCCCGTGCCGACCTCCAGGAGTGGGAGAAAAGCGAAGCCGCGCAGAACGCCACCCGGCTCCATCTCAGCTACCTTTTGCTCACCCTCCAGCGGTCGGCCGGAGCCACCACCCAGCAACTGGAGCCGGCATTGCTGGCCCACATCGCCGCGCTGACCGACGCCGGTGCAAAGGATGACACCATTCAATACCGGCGCGATCGGGAGCAGGAGTTAAAGGACGCTGGCTATCGCCTCCCTAAAGGGAAGGTCCCGCCCGCCCGCATCCCCCTCTTTTGGGAGCAGGAGCTCATCAAGCAGAGCGTGAAAAGCAGCATCTTTGTGCAGTGGTATGGGGCCGCCTCCCTGCTCGAAGGCGCCAAAGAATGGGAGTTTTCCCCGGGCAATGCCGATGGCATGTACCAGAGCACCCTCCTCCCTTACTACCGGCAAACCAAAAACCCGCGGCTCCTTGCCTATTGGGATCATAAAATCCAGCAGGAAACCCAGGATGCCAACAAATCCGGAGTCGCCTTCAAAATCGATCAATTCAACACCGTGCGCCGTCCGCAGCTCGTTTGGCAACGGGCTCTGGACATGATAGCCATCGGCCTGCGCAACCGCGCCATGACCGACATGCTCACCCTCGTCAAGACCTACCCGGACCACCCCGACCTGGCCAATTGGATTACCCAGCTCGAAGGGATGCTTCCCGGAGCCGCCGCGCCTCAAGCTCCCGTTCCTAGCGCCTCTCCCACGCCGGGCAGCGCCGCCCCCGGGGCCAACTGACAGCAGTGCGCCGGAAGCAGCGGAAAAAACCGTCCTTCCGTCCGGCCCGCTCCGCCGCCGCGAAATGGGGGAGCATGAAAATCTACCGGGATAGAACCGAGGCGGGCCGCCTCCTGGGCGAAGCCGTCAAAGCCATTATAACGCCGGGCCACGACGGCCTCCTCGTCCTGGCCATCCCGCGCGGCGGCGTGGTCACGGGGGCCGAGGTGGCCCGCGCCCTCCGAGCCCCCCTGGATGTCTGGCTGGCGCGGAAAATCGGCGCGCCCGGCAACCCCGAACTGGCCGTCGGCTCCGTCTCCTCCCATGGCGAATGTTTCCTGGATACCCGCGTCATCGAGGCCCTGGGCGTCAGCCAGGCCTACCTGGAAGCCGCCGCGCGGCGCGAACGGGAGGAACTGGAGCGCCGCATGATCCTCTTCCGGGGCAGCGGCGCTCCCATCCGGGTGCAGGGCCGCCACGTCGTGCTGGTGGACGACGGCGTCGCCACCGGCTCCACCGCTCTCTCCGCCCTCGCGGCGCTGCGGCGGGGCGGGGCGGCCCAGCGGATCCTGGCCGTGCCAGTGGCCCCCGCCGAAATTCTCCCCACGCTGGAGCAGGCGGCCGACCAGGTCGTCGTCTTGAACCGCGCCCCCGAATTTTACGCCGTCGGGCAGTTTTACGAGCAGTTCGACCCGGTGAGCGACGCCGAGGTCATCCGCATCCTCGCGGAGTTTAGGTAGAACAAACTTGCCACTTCCGCGTTCGGTTGCACTATCCTCCAGCGCAACCATGAATCCCGCCGACCCCGCCGCCGCCCCGTTGATCCACCCCACCGCCCTCATCCATCCCGGCGCCCGGCTGGGCGCGGGCGTCCGCGTGGGCCCCTATGCCGTCATTGAAGGCCCGGCGGAGATTGGCGAGGGGTGCGTCATCCAGGCCCACGCCGTCGTCACCGGCTGGGTCCGCATGGGCGCGCACAACACCATCGGCTACGGCGCCATCGTCGGGGCCGATCCCCAGGATTACGCCTTCAACCCCGCGACGGAAAGTTGGGTCGTCCTGGGCGCCCACAACCGCATCCGCGAATATTCCACCCTCCACCGGGGCACCGGCGAGGGGACCCAGACGCGCGTTGGTGACCATTGCTTTCTCATGACCGGCGCCCACGTCGGGCACAACGCCCAAGTCGCCGACCGCGTGGTGATCGCCAACAATGTGCTCCTTGCCGGGCACGTCCATATCGGCACCGGCGTTTTCCTCGGCGGCGGCTCCGTTTTCCACCAGTTCGTTCATGTCGGGCGGCAGGCCATCATCCAGGGCAACGCCGCCATCAGCAAAAACGTCCCTCCCTTTGTTATCGCGGCAAAACTCAACGGCATCGTGGGGATCAACGTCGTCGGCCTTCGCCGCAGCGGCATGGACGCCGCGCAGCGCCAGGAAGTCAAGGACGCCTTCAAGCTCCTTTACAAAAGCGGCCTCAACACCGCCCAGGCCCTCGCAGCGTCCCGGGAGCGCGCCTGGAGCGAGGCGGGCCGGGATTTCTTCGACTTCGTGGCCGGGTCCAAGAAACGGGGCATCTGCGATTTCCTCAACCTGCGCGCCGGGATGGGCCGCGCCGAAGAGGCCGAATAACAGCGCCATGCAAGACACCATCGCCGCTCTCTCCACCGCCTTTGGCGAAGGGGCCATCGCGCTCCTGCGGATGAGCGGTCCCCGGGCCGTCGCGATTGCCGAGGGTCTCTTCCGGTCCAAGCGGCGCGTGGCCGAGCTGCCCCCGCGCCTCCAGCAATTCGGGGCGATTGTCCAGGAGGGGCGGGTTCTCGACGAAGTCCTCTTAACGGTCTTCCGCGCCCCGGCCAGCTACACCGGCGAGGAAATGGTCGAGATCGCCTGCCATGGCGGCATCCTCGTCACGCGCCGTTTATTGGCGCTCCTTCTGGAGCATGGGGCGCGGGCCGCCGGCCCCGGCGAATTTACCCAGCGTGCCTTCCTCAACGGCAAAATGGACCTCACGCAGGCCGAAGCCGTCATGGACCTCATCCGGGCGCAGACCGACCTGGGCCTGCGGGCCGCCACCGAACAGCTTGAGGGGCGCCTGGGCGGGCGCATCCGGGATTTGCGCGAGACGTTGACGGAGATTCTCGCCCACGTGGAGGCGTATATCGACTTCCCCGAAGAAGAGATCACCCCGGATACCGGCGCGGTCCTTCAGGCGCGGCTGGAAGGCGTCGCCGACGCCCTTGCCGGGCTCTTGCGGACGGCGGACCAGGGGAGGCTCCTGCGCGAGGGCGTGCGGACCGTCCTGTATGGCGCGCCCAACGTCGGCAAATCGAGCCTGCTCAACAGGCTGCTGGGCTTCGAGCGCGCCATCGTCAGCGAACTCCCCGGGACCACGCGAGATACCATCGAGGAAGTCATCAACCTGCGCGGCATCCCCCTGCGGCTCATCGACACCGCCGGAGTGCGCACCGCCCACGACGCCGTGGAGCGCGAGGGAATCGCCCGGACCCTGCGGCACCTGGAGCGGGCCGACCTCGTCCTGCACATCGTGGACGCCAGCCAGCCGTGCGCGGAGCCGCCCGATCCCTCCCGGCTCCTCGTCCTGAACAAGATCGACCTGGGAGAGCACCCCTCGTGGGCGGGCGTCCCGGGCGTCCGCGTTTCGTGCCTGGAGAGCGCCGGGCCGCGCGGCATCGACCCCCTGGCCGCGGCCATCGGGGAGCGCGCCCTCGGCGGCGGCATCACGGGCGGCGACGTTTCCATCGCCATCAACGCCCGGCACCAGGCCTGCCTCCAGAGCGCCGCGCGGTTCGTGCAGGCGGCGCGTCAAGCGTTGAAAGACGGGCTCTCCGCCGAATTCATCGCCCTGGAACTCCACAGCGCCCTCGATGCCGTTGGCGACGTCGTGGGGCGGGTCGATACCGAGGATCTCCTCGGCAAAATATTTACCACCTTCTGCGTCGGGAAATAGAGCGGTTTAAATTTGGTTGTTTACACGCTGCTCGGCGGGGCGGGCCGATGCGCGGTCTTTCAAGCTCCGGCAGTATTGAAAAATACAGCCGCTTCGCTTGAAGAGCCCGCGCAACAACCCACGGCGCTCTCGCATCATTGTAAACACTTCATAGTTTTTAACACCAAGGCACGAAGAGAGACAAAGAGGAAGAGGAGAACGCGTTGAAGGCAAACAGGGCCTGCGTCTATCAATAGGCCGCTTTGAGCGGCTCCTCGTCCACGCCACCAGTTTCACTGGTGGTGCCTGACGCTGGGAATGTTCGCGGAGCCGTCCTTTCCTACCTCGGCAGCGGGTATTGCCGGGTCAGTTCCCGGACGTGGGCGCGCACTTTGGCCAGCGCGTCGTCGTCGTCCTTGTGGGTGAGGGCTTCGTGGATGAAATCAGCGATCTGCATCATCTGCTCTTCCTTCATGCCGCGCGTGGTGACGGCCGGGGTGCCGATGCGGATGCCGCCGGTGAGGGTGATTTTCTCGGTGTCGAAGGGGATGCCGTTTTTGTTGACGGTGATCCCGGCTTTGTCGAGCGTCTCGCTGGCGAGCTTGCCGTTGAGGCCCTTGGGCCGCAGGTCGACGAGCATGAGATGGTTGTCGGTGCCGCCGGAAACGAGCCGGTATCCGTGCCGTTGGAGTTGGGCGGCCAGGGCCTTGGCGTTGCTGACGATCTGCTGGGCATAGACTTTGAAGCCCGGCTGCAAGGCTTCGTAGAGGCAGACGGCTTTGCCCGCGACGACGTGCATGAGCGGCCCGCCCTGGATGCCGGGGAAGACTTGGGAATCGACGGCCTTGGCGTATTGCGCCTTGCACAGGATGATGCCGCCCCGGGGGCCGCGCAGGCTCTTGTGGGTGGTGGTGGTGACGAAGTCGGCCAGCGGGACGGGGCTCGGGTGCATGCCGCCCGCGACGAGGCCCGCGACGTGGGCCATGTCGACGAAAAGATACGCGCCCACGGAGTCGGCGATTTCGCGCAGCCGCTGGAAGTCGATGATGCGCGGGTAGGCGGAAGCGCCCGCGACGAGCATCCTGGGCTTGAACTCGGTGGCCTGGGTGGCCAGGGCGTCGTAGTCGATGGCTTCGGTTTCCGGGCTGACGCCGTAGGCGCCGACTTCAAAGAAGCGGCCGGAGAAATTCGCCTTGTGCCCGTGGGTGAGGTGGCCGCCGTGGGCCAGGTTCATGGCCAGGATGCGGTCGCCGGGGGTGAGGACGGAGAAGTAGACGGCCATGTTGGCCTGGCTGCCGGAGTGGGGCTGGACGTTGGCGTGCTCCGCGCCGAAGAGGGCTTTGGCCCGGTCGATGGCCAGTTGCTCCACGACATCGACGTGTTCGCAGCCGCCATACCACCGTTTGCCCGGGTAGCCTTCGGCGTATTTGTTGGTGAGGCAGGAGCCTTGCGCCTCCATGACGGCGCGGCTGGTGAAGTTCTCCGAGGCGATCAGCTCGATGTTCTCAAACTGGCGTTCGCCTTCGGCGGTGATGGCCTGGGCCAGTTCGGGGTCCACCTTGGCGATGCAGCCGCCGGGCTGGAATTCCTCGCCCACGTGGCCGAGCTTGCAGACGCGCCGTTCGTGCCGGTTGCCCCCGTCGAACGGGGTGGCGAGGAAGGCGTCGAGGGTCTTCTTGACGTTCTCGAGCGCGGCTCCCCTGGCCCCCATGCAGAGAATGTTGGCGTTATTGTGCTGGCGGGTGAGGACGGCGTCCTCGGGGGTGGTGACGAGCGCGGCGCGGATCTGCGGGTAGCGGTTGGCGGCGATGCTCATGCCGATGCCGCTGGTGCAGATGAGGATGCCGAAATCGGCCTTACCCGCGATCACTTCGTTGCAGACCAGCGCGGCAAAGTCTGGGTAATCGACCGATTCGGGGGTGAAAACGCCGAAATCCGCCACCAGCAGCCCTTTGCCGGAAAGGTAGGCGTGGACGGTTTTTTTCAATTCAAAGCCGCCATGGTCGGCGGCGATGGCAATGTGGAGAGACTTACTGCTTGCGGTGGGAGTGGTCATGGGCTGGTGCTTGGGCTTGTTATGGTTGAGGAACTTTAAAATGCTGGAAAGAGCCGTTCGAATCCGGTCGCGGCATTTGACGTAAACATCCAGCCCCTGGCCGATGGGGTCGGGAATGTCCGAGCGTTTGTCCGGGCCGGGCAGGAATTCCGTCAAAAGAAAGGTTTTCTCCGAGGCTTCGGGAAAGAACGTCAGGATGACATCCAGGTGCCCGTGCGTCATGGCGAAGATGTAATCGGCCTCCGCGACGAGCGCTTCCGTCAGCGGCTGGCTGCGGAAATGGGAGAGATCCGCCCCCAAGGGGCGCAGGGCCGCAACCGCATGCGCGCTGGCCGGGAAGCCGTTGGCGGCGCTGATCCCGGCGGAGGCCGCTTCGATGGCGTCGCCGCTGCGGATCATTTTGCGAAGGAGCCCCTCTGCCATGGGGCTGCGGCAGATATTCCCAGTACAAACAAAGAGGATATGCAGAACGGGTTTCACGGTTGGGCGTAGGCTCGCCTAAGTTTGTGAGCGAGACGCATAGGATTCCATGGATTTTTGAGCGTGTCGAGGGTCAACCATCTCTTGTTTGCGCACCGGGGAAAGAAAATGGACCGGGGAAACGCCGAGAGCAAATGCCTTGCGGTTTCAACCGCCCTTCCCTAGCTTGAAGTCTTGTGGAGAGTTCCCTTCCCAACCAGCCAGCCCAGCCCCCTGAGCCCCATCAGCACTCCCCGCAGCAGCCTTCCACGCCCGCGCCGGAACCCGATGGCGGGTGGTACCGCCTCGCGTTGTTGCTGACGGGGGAGGCCGCGGCAGCCGCCACGATTTTGGAGAAAATTTTGGCCATTGCGCCGGACGAATTGGCCCAGCTCCGCAGCCGGGAACGCCGGAAAATGTGGCTCCTGCGCCAAATCCGCACCCAGGCTCTCCAGTGGCGGCAGAGCAACGATCCGGCGAACATTTCTTCCTTTCCCAGGCGCGTTTCCGCCTTGCCGGAACCGGCCCGGAGCGCCTTCGCCCTTTTCCATTGCGCCGATAGCAGCCTGGACGATCTGGCGGAACTGCTGGTGCTTTCACGGGCCGGCTTCGCCAAGGCGCTGGCGGCGGCACGGCAGGCCCTCGCCCCCGAGGGCTCCGTTTTCCCCGAAAACGCCCTCTTGCGCGTCCATCGGCCGTGGGGAGGGGACCGCGCCAAAGTTGCCAAAGCCGTCCGCGCCGCCGAGGCTTCCCCCGAACCGGCGGCGACGGCGCCGCTCGAGGCCCAGGCGGCCGCCGACCGCCAATGGCACGCGGCCATCGAAGCCGTCGCCATTCCCCCGGAATTGGCGCTTCTCTACCAGGCGGTGCCGCCGCGCCCCGGCCTGCGCATGGTGCTCTTCCAACCGGCGGTGTTGGCCATCGCCCTGGCGCTGGTCGTCGTCGTGGGCGTCCTGGTCTATATGGCCAAAACCCGGATGGGGAATTTCTCCGGCAGAGAGGCCATTGAAACCCTTGTGGCTGCGGAAACCGAACTGACCGAGCCGGAGTTCGAAGCCGTCAGTCCCACGGAAGCGGGCAAGCTCGACGATTGGTTTGTCCTGAAGGGCTTTGAAGGATACGCCCTCCCGCCGCCCGTGGACAAAGCGCAAGCCATCGGGTGCCGCGTCTGGAAGCAGGGGAACCTCCCCGTGGCGGAAGTCGCCCTGCGCAAGACGGCCGGCATCGACAGGGCGCGCCTGCTGGTTTTTCGGACCGCCGACCTCCAAGTGGGGATCGAACCGGGAGGCTGGCGCACCTTCCAGCAGGAGGAATGGGCCTTGGCGGTCTGGAGCAACCGCGAAACCGTCTGCGTCGTCATTATCGAGGGGGATTCCGACGACATGGCCCGCTTTTTCCACGCCGTGGGCCGCTGAGGCCGTGTTTGCGAATTTCAGAGAAGCGTCTCCCCATGCACGCCTCTCTTTGGAAAGTTTTTCTGTAGCCGCGCTTTGCGGCGGCGCAGACCGTTGCGCGTCCCTTCAAGCTCGGGCAGCATCGAAAATACAGCCGCTTCGCTTGAAAAGCCGCGCACCGGCCTGCGGCGCTCGCAAATCATCGGCTACATCTCAACTTAAAACGCTTTAGATTGAAGGTTCCGCACTTTTCGACCGCCCTTTTCACTGTCCCCCCAATCCGGCTTTGCCCGGCATTTTTTGGATTGAAAACGGCTCCCTTTGGCGTTATTCCGCTTGGCCATATGAAACAGCGGATATTCCTTTCTTTTCTAACATCCCTTTTGGCGCTTTTTGTTTTTGCCGGATGCGCTTCCATTGACCGCACCGAGCGTAACACTTTGGCAGCCCACAATGTATCTCCGGTTATTTACGATAAAATGATGCATGGGGAAGTATTGGTTTTGAATGATATTATTGAACTATCCCAGCGGCAAGTTCCGCCGCCTCTTATCATCCGCTATCTCTATTCCACACAGGCCATTTATTCTTTGGATAAACCGGCGCTCGCTCGTTTGAATCAAGGCAAGGTAGGCCAGGAAGTGATCAATTATCTGCTTGAAACGCCCTCTCTTTTTGGCCCGAGGCCCTATCCCGGTCCCTATTATGGCCCGCGCCCCTGGTATCCTTACGGCGCTTATGATCCCTATTATCCGTATTATTACGGGCCATCCGTTGTGGTAGTGGGAGGGCGCTGGCATCGTTAGGAAATCGCTGATTCAATCGCCACGGGCCATCTGCAAGCGATTTTTCGCCGTCTGCCATCGCCGCTCCCGACTTCGGCATCCAGCAAAACTTGCTTGCACCTGTCTCCGCGTCGGTTGAGTGGTTTCCTATTTATCTTCTATTGACATTTCCACGGTGGGCGGCCTTTATAGTTAGATATGATTAACTCTACAACGAATGCCTCTGGGGCAACAGAACAGATTGAAACCCTCCAGCGGCAAATTGAACAATTGCGCCATCGGGCCATTTTGGAATTAAAGGTAAAACTTGCCGAGGCGCGCGCTTTGGTGGTGGACCTGCAAAGCCAGATTGAAAAAATGACCAGCGAGCCGGCTCCCGCAAAAGCCATCGGCCGCAAAGCCCGAACCAGCGTGACCATCGCCCAAGTCGTCGAGGCGATCAAAGGCGGCGCCACCAACTACCGGAGCGTGGCCGCCAAGCTCGGCTCCTCCTCGGCCACCGTGGCCAAGAAAATCAAGGCCGAAGGCAAAGCCGCCGGCATCAGCAGCACCGGCCAGAAGGCCTCCTTCAAGCTGATCGTCAAATAGGGCTCCCGGTTGCAATCCTCTACTTTGAGCCCGGCCGAGGCGATCCGCTATGCGCGGCATCTTGCGTTGCCGGAGATCGGGCTCGAAGGGCAGGCGCGGTTCCAGGCGGCGAGTGTTCTCTGCATTGGCGCGGGGGGATTGGGTTCGTCCGCCGCCCTCTACCTGGCCGCCGCGGGCATCGGGCGGCTCGGGTTGGTCGATGCCGACAGCGTCGACGCCACCAATCTCCAGCGGCAGATCCTCCACGGCACCAAGGACATCGGCCGCAAGAAACTCGCCTCCGCGCGCGACCGGCTGCACGACGTGAACCCGCACGTCCAGGTCGACCTGCACGACACCCTTTTCCAGGCCGGGAACGCGATGGAAATCGCCCGGGACTATGACATCGTGCTCGACGGGACCGATAATTTCCCCACCCGCTACCTTTCCAACGACGTCAGCGTTTTCCTGAAAAAACCGAACATCTACGGCTCCATTCTCCGGTTCGAGGGCCAGTGTTCCGTCTTCGCGCCCCATCTCGGCGGCCCGTGTTACCGCTGCATGCTCCCCGAGCCGCCCCCGCCCGGCAGCGTTCCGGGCTGTGCGGAAGGGGGGGTGATGGGCGTGCTTCCGGGAGTGATCGGCACCCTGCAGGCGCTCGAAGCCCTCAAGCTGATTGCGGACATCGGCGAGCCGCTGATCGGCCGGTTGGCCCACTTCGACGCCCTCCGGTTCCGGTTCCGCGAGTTCAAACTGCGCAGGGACCCCAAATGCCCCGTCTGCGGCGAGCATCCCTCCATCACCGCGCCGGTGGATTACGCCCACTTTTGCCACGCCGGCAGCGCGGGTGCGGGCGGGGCGCACGAGCCGCCGGTCTCCGCTGCGCAAGCCGCCATTCCCACGCTTTCCGTCGGGGACTTGAAGCGGAAGCTTGATGCGCGGGAACCGTTCCTGCTGATCGACGTGCGCGAGCCATTTGAGTCGGCCATTTGCCAGATCCCCGGCGCACGGCTGATCCCGCTGGGGGATCTCCCCTCGCATCTTCCTGCCCTGGACCGCGCACAGGAGATCGTGCTGCTTTGCAAATCCGGCGTGCGCAGCGCCCAAGCCCTCCAACGGCTCCAGAAGGCCGGTTTTACCAAGCTCTGGAACGTGGAAGGCGGCATCGCAGCCTGGGCCCGCGAGATTGATCCGGCCATGCCGCTCTAGAGCGGTTTCGGT
>SESF01019817.1_pt1 | contig 43282 bp, 33 predicted proteins | sample 3171521 | NCBI WGS metagenome assembly SESF01 (sample SAMN10866945, study PRJNA518727) | freshwater metagenome | biome: subpolar coniferous forest; feature: holomictic lake; material: water; isolation source: holomictic Lake 227, 6 m and 8 m depth | place: Canada: near Kenora, Ontario | collected...
ACCGGATAGGCATGCATCCAACCTGCGTATTTCTTCGGGCAATCTTGACTTCGACAAGATGTGCGGCGGCGGTATGTTCCGGGACTCGATTATTCTGGTCAGCGGAGCCACCGGTACCGGCAAGACCCTGATGGTCACCCATTTCATGAAGGGCGGCATCGAGGCCGGGCAGCGAGTCATCCTGTTCGCTTTCGAAGAAAACCGCGAACAGCTGGTGCGCAACGCCACCTCCTGGGGTGTTGATTTCGAGAGCGCCGAGGAGCAGGGCCTGCTGCGCATCATCTGCCGCTACCCCGAGACCATGGGCCTTGAAGACCATTTGATCCAGATCCAGCGCGAGATCGACCGCTTCAAGCCGACCGCGATCGCGATCGACAGCCTGTCGGCGCTGGAACGGGTATCGACCATCAAGTCGTTCCGTGAATTCGTGATCGCGCTGACCAGCTTTATCAAGCATCGCGAAATCGCCGGCATGTTCACCAACACCACGACTATGCTGCTGGGCGGAGATTCGATTACCGAAACCCATATCTCGACCATCACCGACTCCATCGCCCTCCTGCGCTATGTCGAACTTCAGGGCAACATGCACCGGGCGATTACGGTTCTGAAGATGCGCGGCTCGTGGCACGACAAGCAGATCCGCGAATACACCGTGACCAGCCGGGGCATGGAAATCGGTGGCACCTTCCATGGCATCGGCGGCATCCTGACCGGCAGCATCACCTACACCCTGGGAGAGGAGAAGGAATATCTGGAACGCATGTTTTCGGGCGGGGTCTGACCCGCAGCGGCCCGGGTTCGGCTTATGCTGTGATGCAACGGGCTAACCAATGCCGGCCCGAGCGCAGTTTCAGGAGATCAGAGGCCAGAGGCGATTGAACAGACGGCGAGCCTGATCAGGGGTCGTGGTCATCAATCCACCAACTGGTCTTTTCGTTGATGAAGTTGACCTCATCATTTGTGAGATAGCCGGTTTTCATATGATGCATGCAGCCGTTGAAATCCTTGTCCAAAAACTTGAGCTTACAGTATTGCTCTAATATGGCATTATATTCTTCTGGGGCCGTGGCGGCGCCGGCACAGCCGATAACGAGTAACGTCAATCCAATGATGATCATGCGCATCGGTAGTCTCCTGTCTGTCGGCTTCTGAGCGGGCGTGGGCAAAGCTCGCCCTGTCCCTTCGGGGACCAAGGGTGCCAGAGTGCCGCAGGCGGCTCAACCCTGGCGCACCGTCTTTGTCGTCTTTGGCCGTCCCATCACGGTGGCCCGCGATGTGCTGTCCTAAGATATTGGATGAGGATATCTGTATAGGCTGCTTATATAAATTAATAAAGCTGCTGACAGCAGCCCGCGGCTCTCGATCACGCCTAATGCAGCAGGCTCAGCATCGCCGATTGCTGCTGGCCGGCGATATTCAGGGCCTGGATGCCGATCTGCTGCCGTGCCTGCAACGAAACCAAGGTGGCGCCTTCTTCATTGAGGTCGGCCAGCGTCATCTTGCCGGCGCCATCGGTGAGGGTGTTGGTGTAATCGTCAGTGAAACTGACCCGGGATTGCAGCAGGCTGACATTGCCGCCGAGCAGGGTCGCCTGCGACCGGATGCGGCTGACTCCGCGATCGATCACCGATGAAAGCTTGTCGAGAATGGTCGCCGGACTGAGCGCCGCTTGGGAGGTCAGGACCGAAAACCCGCCGGCCGCGCCGGCGCCGGCATTGTTCAGCATGTTGCCCAGCAGTTGAATTCCGCCCGAACTTGCGGCGATGGCCATGGTGGTCAGCAGTTTCGACGCCCGAAGGTTGGTTGCCCGGGCGGTCAGGGACGCGCTTGTGCCCTGATTGAAGTAGACCGTGATTGTCGCCGAGCTGTTATCGATCAGGTTGAGACCCTGGTAATTGGCGTCATTGACCGCAGTGTTGATCTGCCGGGCGAGGTCGCTGAATTGGCTGCTCAGCGCCGTGCGTGTGCTCGATTCGGCGGTGCGGACACTGTTCACAATGCCCTTCATCTGCCTCAGGATGCTGTCGGCCAGGGTTCCGCCGCTGATTCCGGCCTTCATGCTCGAGATGCCCTGCTCGATGTCGGCCTTGCGGAGCGAGAAGTCGGCGGCGCGGTCGGAAAGGGCCTTGGATTTATAATAGTTGACCGCATTGTCGACCGCGCTCGAGACCTTGAGGCCGGTGGTGAGCCGGTTTTCGGTACGGGTCATCAGATAGGCGCTGGCCTGCAAAGAGATCAACGCATTACGCGACCCGGTCATCAGGGTGATGTCAGACATCCTAGACTCCTTCGGCGCCAGCCCGGAGGCGGGCTATTCCAGAACGGAGGGCACACCGGGAGCAGGCCACGGCAGGACCGTATCACGGCCACGACCGGAGCATTCGCCAGAGGCGAGGAGGACTGACGGCTTGGGCGCTGGGCTAAGGGCGCGCGAAGACCCGGGTAGGGATGCTGCGGACATTGGAATTCTCCAGACAACGGGCATCTTCTGACACCAATGCCAACCATAGCAAAGGTATCGTCCATTGTCCATCCCGGATTTCATGGCGCCGCGTCCTCAGGGGTGGGCGATCACCAGCAGGGCCGGGGCCCGTCGCAAGACACAGGCGAGGGCGGTTTCCAGGGTTTCCGGGTCGAGCGAGGCGAAGCTTTCATCGAGGATGATGACATCGGCCTGCTGCAGCAGGGCGCGGGCGATGAACAGCCGGCTGCGTTCGCCGTGGGACAGTGTCCAGCCGCCTTCGCCGACCATCTGGTCGATGCCCGCCGGCATGTGCTCGATCAAACGGCCGAGGCCGAGTTCCTCGCAGATGGTCACGGCGTCGTCGAGGTCGCCGGCGCTGGGCGGCCAGCCGCGCCCCATCAGGAGGTTGAATGAGAACGGTCCGGAAAAGACATGGTTCTGGTGGAACTGCGGGATGTTGAGCACCCGGCGGCGCCAGTCACCGTCGCCGACATCGGGGCGGGGCAGACCGTGCAGCCTCAACAGGCCCCCGGTGGGCGTCCGCAATCCCGAGACCAGCGCCGCCAGAGTCGATTTGCCGCCACCCGAGGGGCTGTCCAGCAGCAGGCGGTCGCCAGGGAAGATGCTGAAGGTGCAGTCGTGCAGAACCGTCCGTCCGCCCGGACGGTAGGAAAAACCGATGCCGTCGGCCTGCAGCACCGCCGGCGCCGGCGCAAAGCGGGACGGCGACGGGATGCTTCTGGATATCTGCGGGTGAGGGCGACGGCCGGCCTCGAACAGCGGCGATAATTCCTGCCAGGCGACGGCGAAATCGATCAAGTGATACGCGGCCTGACTGAGCGTCTGGAACGCCTGATAGGCCAGCATGATGCCGAACAGGCACAGGCTGAGCGACATGAGGTCGCCGGGGTCGATCATGATATCGGCGGCGATGCCGAACAGCGCCACCACCAGCCAGCCGCGCGCCACGCCCGAAACCAGCAGCAGCAACCGGTCGAGTCCGATCCTCGACTGCCAGTAGGCGGCGAGCAGGCGGTCCTCGGCCTTGTGCCAGCGCTGGGGATGCTCCTGGACCAGCCGGGTCCGATGGCCGACCATGTGCTCGACCAGATCCGTGGTCAGCGCCCGGGCCGAAACTGTCGACCGCCGGGCCTCGCGCCACAGTCGTCGCACCAGCCACAGGCCGCCGAGCACCCAGACCAACAGCAGTGCGGCCGCGATCCGGCTGCCGACGCCGAAAACCAGGAATGCCGCCGCGGTGCCCAGCTGAATTACCCCCAGCAGCGCCAGCTGGCCACTGGACAGGCTGACCAGCTCCAGAATGTCGGCATTCATGGCAAGGCCGGTGAAATGGCCGGCACCGTGGCTGCCGATCTCGTCGGGTTCCAGCCTCAGGATACTGAACAGCAGACGCCGTTTGAACAGGGCGCCCAGCTTGACCGAGAGCAGCCCTTCCGCCCGTACCGCCACCGCATGGAGGGGAATGGCGGTGATCAGCAGCAGCGACCAGGCATCGACCCGGCTCCATTCGACATAGCCCTCGAGGGCGGGCTGGCCGATCGCCAGCCAGCTCAGGATCAGCAGCGCCTGATTGAGGATGCCGGCGGTCAGGGCTGCCGCCGCCACCGACCGGATGCCGGCATCGCGCAGCAGTGCCATCAGGTCGCCCCCGGGTGCGCGCCGCACCAGCCAGCCGGCGGGCAGTTGCCGGCCCGCCAATTGCCCCTTCAGCAGCGCCCGTCGGGCGGAGGCGCGCTTGCGGCCGGGGATCGCGAGAACGCCGAGCAGGGCGTCGATGGCGGTGGTCTCAGCGCTCTCCAACTCCGCCACCAGCGCCGTGCGCACGGTGTCGGGCGGAACATGGATCAGCGTGCCGGCGGGCGTGAGGCAGGTCAGGCCGCGCCACGACCGGCGGATCGCGACCAGGACCCCGCCGGCGGCGCCGGGCAGACGCAGCAGCGCCGGGGTGGCGGCGGCCAGGAAACTGTCGATCTCGGCGTAGGAAACTCCGACCGGCTCGATGTCGAAGTCGCGGACGGCCGCCGCCGAGGCCAGCCAGCGGTCGAGGCCATCGTCCCCGGCTTCGGGCGGCGGCGCCGACGGTCGTTTCGGGGCCGGACCGGCCGGTTTCGGCGCCAGTTGCTGGAACAGGGCCTCGACGGCCTCGCCGATTCGTGCCGCCGGCCAGATCGCTCGCTCGAGATCGCGGGGTTCGCTCGCCATGGGCGCCTCTAGTTCTCGAGCCGGCCATCGCGCAGGGTCAGCCGGCGCCACTCGGACCGGTCGCGCAACAGCGATCGGGCATGGCGGTCGGCCTCCAGCAGCTGGCGGTAGCGTGACGGGCGGGCGGCCAGATCGTCGGGGGCGCCGTCCTCGATGATGCGGCCGTTTTCAAGTACCAGCACGCGGTCAAAGAGCGCCGTGTCGGTGATATCATGGGAAATGAACAGCAGCGTTGCCTGGCTCCAGCGGGCGCGGGCGCGCAAGGTCAGCTCACGGCGGGCGGTCCGGTCAAGACCCCGGAACGGTTCGTCGAGGATGGCCAGCCGGGGCCGGGGCCGGGCCAGCCCGCGGCCCAGCCTTACCCGCTGGCCCTCGCCCCCCGAGACCAGCCGGCCGCTCTCGCCGAGCGGCGAGTCCGGGCTCTCGAAGCGCTTCAGCACCTCGGGCAGGCCGGCCTCGACGGTGGCGCGATCCACCCGCTCCCCATGGTCGAATTCGTCAAGGCCGTATGTCAGGTTATCGAACACCGAGGCGTTCCAGAGATGGACCTGGGCATCGACCCAGGCCGTGTCCCGGCGCAGCGCGGCCAGGGTGCCGCGATGGAGCAGGCGGCGATCGGCGCGAACCGTCCCGGCACCCGGCGACCGCCAGCCCAGCAGCAGGCCGGCCAGAGTCGATTTGCCTGCGCCCGACGGTCCCACGATGGCCAGATGCTCGCCCGCGGCGATGCTGACAGTGATTCCGTCGAGCAGGGTGACGCCGCCGGTCCGGACCGAAACCCCGGCGAACTCGAGGGCGACCCCGGCGGGGACCGTCTGATCCGAGCCGGCATCGGGCCCGGCCGCGGGCCCCGGCGGCGCGGTCGCTTCGGGTTCGGGATACCAAGAGGTGCTTTCGGGTGGTGCCGCCAGGGGTTCCAGCAGGCGCAGGATGGTGATGCGGATCAGCGGATATTGCTGGGCCGCCACCACCAGGGCCTCTCCGTAGCGCGGCATCTGCATCGAGAGATACAACAGCACGATCACGGCGCTGGTTTCGCCGAAGACGGTAATATAGTCGCGGATCAGAAAAACCGTGATCAGGGTGATCGCGGCGAAGGCGACGCCGCTGATCCAGGTTCGGCCGCGCACCAACCGCACGCCCGAGCGGCCCCATTCCACCACCATCTGCTCCTGCTCGATGCGCATCGCCTGTTCCGCACCGTGGCTGCGCAGCGGCACCAGACCCTGAAGGGCATCGAGGTAAAAGCGGGTGAGGGCGCCGGCATAGGTGCGCTGACGCATCTCGTGTTCCTGAACCAGCGGCTGATGCAGCACCACAGCTCCCAGCGCAACGCCGAGCACCGCCAGTGCCGCGGACAGTCCGGCGGGAAAAATCACCGCGATGCCGATCGCCACGAACAGCATCGAGACCACCAGCCGGAAGGCGGTGCCGGCCAATTCCGGCAGCCCCTGGAGATGGCGGAGTTCGAAGGCGCGCTGGCTGAGGTCGGAGACCAGCCGGCTGCGGAAATAGCCGTCGCCGAGAATCGGAATTTTTTCATAGAAGGCCTGACGCAAGCGAAACTCCAGCCGGCGGCCGAGGAAGCTCGCGGTGGCGGCGACCGCCATTTCCAGCAGGAACAAAAGCAACACGAGCAAGGCGAGATTGCTGAGCGCGGTTACCGGGTCGCCGATCATGCCGACGTCAAGGACATGGCGCAGCACGAAGATCTCGGCGGTGGCGCCGAGGCCGACCAGCGCAAGCGCGCCGAGGGCCAGTGGCACGGCGATGCGGTCTTTGCGCAGCAGTTGCCAGAGCCGGCGCTCGGGGCGGTCGGCTTCGGCCTGAAGCAGATCCCCGGGCACCGGCGGGTGAGCGGGGGCTCCGCTTGCGGCTTCGGACGCCGCCGGGTGGCGCCCGGTGACACTGACCACCAGCGCCGCCTCGAACACCAGCCCGTCCGCGACTGCGGCATCGGGCCGGATGGTCCAGAAACCGGCGGGAATGCCGATGCTGCCCTTGGGCAGCGCCAGTTCCCGTTCGACCAGGACGCCGATCATCTCCGCTGCTTCGCCGCCCCGCCGCACCGTGCCCGAATCGGTCAGGCCGGTGACGAAGCGGGTGGCGGCGTCGAGGGCGCCGAAGCCCAGCCAGCCCGGATGGCTCCGGGCCTGCGCGAGCAGCGCCTGACGGTTCGGCGCGGGAACTTTGAGGGCCTGCAGCCTAAGATCCAGGGGCAGGCAGAAGCTGTCGGTCTCGGCCCAGGCCCGCCAGTCAGCGGCGGCGATCGGCAGGCGGTGGCGGTAGAGGTCGGCCAGCAGGCTGCGGCGGGGAATCCACACCCGCCCCCGGCCCGGGTCCATGACCTGAACCAGGGGGCCGTGGCAGCGCCAGACCAGCACGAAATGGGTAAAGCCATTGGCGAGCCGGACCACGGCAATGGCCGGCAGGGTGCGGAACTCGGGCAGCAACAGATGGTCGCCGGGCAGCATCACCTGTTCGGCCTCCAGGCCGAGCGTGTTGGCCATGGTCTCCAGGGTGGTGATGGAGGTGCCGTCGACGTCGGTCTGGCAGGCATCGCGCAGACGGTCGTAATTGACCGGAACCCCGAACCCGGCCAGCAGGGCCTTCAGCACCGCCGGGCCGCAATCCATCCCGGAGGTCTGGATGACCTCGGGCACCAGCCACGACCGTTCGGGCAAGGACCGGGCGGCGAACATCATGGCCGGTCCGGAACTTGCCGTTCACCGGGTGTGGCGAGGCCGGACCCGCTCAGGACATAATCGATCGGCGCCCGCATGGCGATCTTGACCCGGACCTCGCCGATCGCGGAGGGCGACACCGTGCGGTCGATGTCGGTGGTGACCAGAATACGGACCAGGCGATCCCGCCGTGCCGGCGTTTCCGCGATCTCGCCTCTCAGCACGCCATTGCCGGCAATGGCGGCGCCGGGGGGGCGAATCGCCACCGCCTGCCCTTTTTCGATGCGTCCTCGCTGATCGGGGGGGAAATCCGCATAAATGACCCAGCGCTTGACCTGACGGTTGCTGTAAGCCCCGTCCTTCAGCGCGACCACGGTGTCGTAGTTGTGCTCGCCATTGAAGTAGACCTGCCGGCTGATCAGATAGACGGGCAGGGTTGGATTGCAGAACCACCACAGCCAGAGCAGGGCAAGGCCGATGGCGGTGCCAAGCAGGGCGAGCGGCGCGATCAGCCGGTCTTTTTCCAGTGCGCGGGTCGTTGCGGAGAAATTCTTGAGCATTCGGGTTCGGACCAGCCGTTTCATCCGCCATCGACAGGCGTTGCCATCTTCAGGCTTTGCCACCAACCGGCTTTGCCGTCAACGACCGCCGGTGACCACAGCGCCAACCCGGTCCCGGGTTCGTCAATCAGGCGCAGCGGCTCACGCCGCCGTGCCCGTTGACCCGTCAATCAACCGCGCACCGAGCCGGCCCGAATACGAGTCGTCACCGGCAGACCGCGCTTGGTTTCTTTCGTCATGGCTTTGTCTCCCCTAATCAATGTCTTTCCCAGACTCTCAACAAAGACGTTGCCCGGAAAGGCAGGACCGTCATGACTAGAATCAGGGCAGTCTCAACGGAAGTCAAGCAGAATCCTATTCAACCACAAGCTAAGCCATGATTTGCCCAATCATTGCGCACCCTGAATCTCGGGCGATGCCGCGGTGGCGAAAAAACCCTCTTCTCAACAGCTGACATCCCGTGTAACTTAACCCATCAGGCGTTTGAGCGTCCATTTTTGAGTTTTTAACCTGTCCGAAGGTGGTCAACCATGAGTGAGCGTTCCGAAAAGGCGGCATCCATCGTAAACAACCACAGCTACCTTGCCGGCGGTTTGGGTTTCATCCCCGTCCCCGGGTTGGATGTCGCCGGGGTCGGCGGCGCCCAGGTCAGCATGCTGTATAAGCTTTGCAAGCTTTACGACGTCCCCTTCGCCAAGGAAAGCGTGCGGACGGCCATCGGTTCCCTGATTGGTGGCAGTCTGCCCCTGGTTGTTTCCAGCAGTGCGGTCGGTTCGGCCCTGAAGGCGATTCCCTTCCTCGGCACGGCGTTGGGCATCGTCACGGTGCCGGCGCTGTCGTTTGCGGTGACTGTGGCGCTCGGCCGGGTGTTCATCAACCATTTCGAGACCGGCGGTACGCTGCTGGATTTTGACGTCGAAAAGATGCGGACCCATTTCGTCGCCGAATTCGAGAAGGCGAAAGGGAAGGTTGAGGCGGCCGACGACGCCGGAGCCAAGGATTCGGCGGAGACAGCCGCGGCCGGCTTTAGCGCCAGCGTCAGCCAGGTTCCTGTCCACTAGCATCAGGCGGGTCCCAAGGTGGCGATGTACTCGATCATCTACTTTGCGCTGTGCCTGATCGTCGCACTGCTGGGTATCAGCCGCTGGGGCGGCTTTCTGCTGTACTTTTTCCTGGCGGTGGTGCTCACCCCGCCGGGTGCGCTGTTGCTGATGATCGTGTTGACCCGCCGCAGACGGCGGGCCGTGCGACAATAGCGGAACACTGATGTCGCCCTCCAGGTGGGACCACCGGGTGACGCGAGGCGCAGCGGAATGGGGTTCGTCATGGCGGTGGACAGGTCTTTGTGGATCGCGGCGGTTCGGAACCTGACGGTCCGGACCCTGTTTGCGGTGGCCGTGTTGGGCGCTGGTGTTGCCGGGGTTCCGGCCGGCGCCGGCGCCGAGGCGGCGAAATCCGGTGGCACCGAATATTGGACCATTGCCTCCGAGGACCATTTCCCGCCCTACAATTTTACCAACAAGGGCCAGCGGACCGGGATCGATACCCAGATTGTCAACGCCATCCTGAAAGAACTCGGGGTCGAGGCCCAGCACAAGGCGGTCAGCTGGCCTGAAGTGGTGAAGCTGCTCGATACCGGCAAGGTCGATGTCGCGTTTCAGTTCGTCGGCAACGAAGAGCGATTCAAGAAATATTTCATGATCGGGCCGTTCCGGGTCGGAACCACGGTGATCATGATGAAAAAGGGCAAGACGGTACCGTTCAATACCGTCAAGGATCTGGTTGGGCTTCGGATTGGCATCGTCAAGGGTTTCAGCTACTCTCCGGATTTCGACGCCGCTGACTTTCTGACCAAGATTCCGGCCGGTGGCAGTCTGACCAATTTCCGCCGGCTCTTTCTGGACATCGTCGATGCCATCGTCGGTGACCGCAAGACACTGGAGTACTTCGCCGAACAGGATGGGTTGCGCGATAAGGTCGATGTGCTGGAGAAGCCGCTGATTCTCGCGCCCCGCTATATTGCGATGCCCCGGGCGCAGGCGGACAAGGCGGCCCGTTTCCGCGATGCATTCGAACGCCTCAAGGCCGTCGGCGCGATCGATCGCATCATCACCGACTGGCAGGAATGAGGCGCGGGCCGGGGAATGAAACTCTTTGAACTCCTTCGCCTCAGCACCCCCGCTTTGCTGCGGCGGCTCCTGATGTATGGCAGCATCTCTGCGGTTACCAACGTCAGCACGGTCGTCAGCCTGATCTCGGGCTCGCGGGCGCTGATCGACGACCGGGATCCGACCGAGGATTTTGCGCTTTTTTGTATCAGCGTCGTTCTGGCCTATCATTGCAGCCGCAAATTCATCGCCAGCTTCATCAACGCGGCCTTCGACCGGATGGCCGAGTTGCGCTGCGACAGCCTGCAGCAAATGGCGGTCGGGTCGTTCAGTGCCGTCCAGGGGCTGATCGAACAGAATCTGACCACGGCCGGGGTCAGCGAACTCGACATCATCGGGGCGCTGCTGCCTAATATCGCCCGGGCGATGGAGATGTCCCTGATGGCGGTCATCGCTTACGGCTATTTCTGGTACATTTCGCCGCCGGGAGCGATGGTCTTCATGGGGTCCGGTCTTCTGATCGCGCTCTGGTATCTGCACCAGATGGCGACGACCCGGGCGCTGATTACCAAGGCCAACGACCAGGAGCGAGCCTATAACGACCTCCTTCATCAGATCATCTACGGAAACGACGATATCAAACTTGGCAAGGCAAACCGTGACAATGTGCTGAAGAGTGGCTTTGATCAGGTTCGGGACTGGGATGTGATTCGCCGCAACCACGGCATCCGGTTTGGCGAGCTGTTCTCGTCGATCAACACCTTTACTATTATGTTTTCGGCGATGGTCATTTTCGTCTTCCCGCGGCTTGACCTGATCGGCGCCGACGATTTGCCCTCGACCTTGCCGTTTCTGCTGCTGATGATCCGGCCGATGGCCATTTTTCTCAACACGATCCCCGATTTTGCCACCGCCGAGGTTGCCGCGGTCAGCATCCTCGAAGCGATCGCGCGCCTGCCGGAACCGGAGTTTGTTCCGGGGCAAACAGGATACGCGCCGCCTGGCTTCAGTTCGATCACCTTGAAGCAGATCGCTTATACCTATGTCGGGCGCGACATCAACGGGCCGCGGCAGTTCCACATCGGTCCCGTCGATCTGACCATTCGTCCGGGGACCGGGATTGGCATCTTCGGCCCCAACGGCTCGGGGAAGTCGACGCTGATGCGGCTGATTCCGCTGCTGTTGCGCCCTCAGTCCGGCGAGATTCTGCTCGATGGCCACGAGATCGGCGAGGAGCGTCTCGAAGCCTACCGGGATCTGTTCGCGGCGATCTACCAGGACACCTTTATTCCGCCCTATCTGCCCCGGGGGCCGGGCTTCGACATCGGGCTGTTCCGGGAAATGCTGGAGTTTTTCGAAATCACGGATCTGGTCCAGGTCGGACCGGACCTGGCGCTGCGCTATCGCCTGTCGAAGGGCCAGAAGAAGCGGTTGACCCTGGCCATCGCGCTGGCGGCCCAGCGCCAGATTCTGCTGCTCGACGAATGGACCGCCGACCAGGATGCCCGGTTCCGTGAACGCTTTCGCAACGAGATTTTCGCCAAGTTCCGCGAATTGAACAAGACGATTATTTTCGTGTCCCACGACACGAATGTCGAGACGCTGTGCGACACGTCGATCTACCTTGAGAACGGCCAAATCACGCACGTTCTCGATCGAACAGGAGCTTACGCATGAGCACCGTTACGTCGGGACTAGAGGACAAGCCCAAGGCCCGCTCTGGCTTTGCGGTGCTGTCGCGATGGCTGGAAAACCGCGCCGACGAAGGGACGCGCGGCATCCTGATCTTCGTCATGATGGCGATGCTCGGCTTTCTTTATTTCTTGCCGTCGATCGTCATCTTCGTTCCAGCCGGTCATGGCGGGGTGCTTTGGAAGCGGTTTGCCAACGGGACTCAACTCGGGCCGGCGCTGGGGGAAGGCGCCCACATCATTTTCCCCTGGGACAAGATCGAAATCTACGATCTGCGCATCCAGCAGGACACCCGGCCCTATACCGCGATCGCCAACGACGGTCTGCCGGTGACGGTCGAAATCACCTCGCGCTTCCGGCCGATCGCCGACAGTCTGGCCGAATTGCACAAACATGTCGGACCCAGCTACATCAACGTCCTGCTCGCCCCGGAAATCGATTCGGTGGCCCGTGAGATCATCTCCCGCTACAAGGCCGACGAACTCTATGCCCAGCGGCGCCAGAAGATTCAGTCGGAAACCTATGAGCAGGTGGCCGACCGCATGTCCCATGTCCGCTACGTCGGCACCGAGCGCGGCGCCGTCGTCACGCCGGCCGCGGTCACCGGCTACATCATGGTTCAGGATATTCTGGTCCGCAATGTCGCCCTGCCCGAGGAGGTTGTCGCCGCGATCGAGCGGAAGATCAACCAGGACCAACTGGCTCAGGAATACCAGTTTCGCCTGCAAAGAGAGCAATCGGAAAGCAGCCGCAAGCAGATTGAGGCCGAGGGCATTCGGACCTATCAGGAAACCGTGCGTTCCAGCCTGACCGAGAACTTCCTGCGCTGGCGCTCGATCGAGGCGACGCTGGCACTGGCCCAGTCGCCGAACTCCAAGGTGGTGGTGGTCGGCAATGCCGGTACCGGCGGCCTGCCGCTGATTCTCGATGTCGGCTCCGATCGCACTCTGCCGGCGCCGGGGCTCGAGACGCCGCGGGGCACGGGGGCGCCGGCTTCGGGACAAGCTCCGGCTTCGGCGCCGCCGCCGGCTTCCCCGCCGGCCAGAACCGGCGCGGTCGGAAGCGCCCCGCCCGCCGAACCACCCACCACCACCGCCTCGTCCGCGCTGCCCGGCGGTCTCGGCAGACCCGCGATTTCCGCCCCGGCTCTGGGACCGCCCGGGGCGGGTCCGGTGGATATCAATCAGCTCAACAAGATCCCGTTCGCCCTCGACTCGTTGCGCAAAACCAAGGAAAAGTAGGGCGCGCGGGATCACGGGCCGGCTCAGCCCAGTGCCGGCCGGATGACGGCACTGGGCGTCGGCAGAGCCTCGACCGGTCGCGCCGGCAGAAGGTCGCCGAGGGCGAAGCCGGTCGCGATCAGGTTCGGCACCGCCATCGCGGCGAGCAGGACCGACCAGAGCGCGAGCGACACTGTGCCGGTGGGGTTGTCGAGGGCCGCGGTGAGCGAGGCCGCGACCAGCGCCGTCGCCAGCACCGCCTCGGGCACCGCGCAGAAGCGGCCGGTGCTGCGGGTGCCGCCCTTGGCGGTGACCCGGAAGGTGTCCCGGCTGCGGACCAGACCGCGCAGCGCTGCCAGGGCCACGGTGGTTGACAGCGCCATGCCCACCGCCGAGGCGCCGAGCGACTGCCCCCAACTGTTGCCGGCGGCCCAGCGCGAGGCGAGGAGGCTGGCGCCAGCGCGCCAGACCAGCGCGGCCAGCACGGCGGCGGTGGCCTCCAGGGGCGGCAGATGCAGCGGCAGCAGCAGCGAGGCGAAGGTCCAGGTTACGGCGGCGAATGCCGCGATCAGCCCGACCGCGTCCGACCACCAGCGCACCCAGTTGCCGAGATAGCCGAGCTTCTGGGCGGTGCTGAGGCTGGGCGAGCCGGGCAGGAACTTGCGCCAGTGGGCGCGCAGAATCTGGGTGCTGCCGAAGACCCAGCGGTCGCGCTGCTTGCGGAACTGCATGAAATTGTCGGGGGCGAGACCGGAGCCCAGGCGCTCGTCGGTGTAGGCGGCGCGCCAGCCGGCGGCAAGGATGCGCAGGCCAAGCTCGGTATCCTCACAGATGCCGGCCTCCGACCAGCCGCCGACCCGCTCCATGGCGGCCCGGCGCAGCATGATCATGGTGCCGTGGCAGATGAAGGCCTGAGAGAGCAGCCCTTCCTGCATGCCAACGTCGAAGAACGGCCGGTATTCGGCGGTCATCGCTGATTTTAGCGCACTCTCGTGGCCGTCGCGGTGCTCCTGGGGCGCCTGGACGATGCCGATGCCGGGGTCGGCGAACACCGGCGCCAGCTTGGCCAGCCAGTCGGCGGCTACGGTATAGTCGGCGTCGAGCACGGCGATCACTTCGGCCCCGGGTGCGGTGTGGCGAAGGGCGGCGTTGAGGGCGCCGGCCTTGAAGCCGCTGATTTTTTTGTACCAGTGGAACTTGAAGCGCGCGCCGAGATCGGTGCAGAGCGTCTCGATCGGGCGCACCAGGGCCTCGTCCTCGGTATTGTTGATCAGCACCACGACCTCGAAGGCCGGATAGTCGAGCCGGGCCAGTGAACGCAGGGTTTCGCCCAGCACCTCGGGCCGCTCGCGGCAGGCGGCGACGTGAATCGAGACGAAGGGCCGGTGGCCGGTGTCGGGCCGGGTCCGGGGCAGCAGCGCCGGTGCCCGCCCGGTCAGGAGCCGACGCAGGACGTCGGTAAGGTCAGCGAAGGTTACGCCCAGCATCAGCGTTCCGAGGAGGAAGGCCGAGCCCCAGGTAGTCACCGAGGCCGGAGTCAGGTATTCACCGAGCGCGCCGGCAACCGCGAGACCGGCCGCGGCGCCGATCAGGTTGGCGGCCAGCGCGGTGACCAGCGCGAAGCCGGGGCCGGAGCGGCGGCCGGTACCGACCGCGAACGACAGCAGCAGTCCGATCACCACCGCAACCACGGCGCCGGTCTTGTCGGCGACCGGCGCCGGCACGGCGCCGGTCAGCGGCCATTTCGGCGTCCGGTCGGCGTCGAGGATGCCCCAGTTCGGTCCCGGCGCCCCTTCGATCGCGGTTTTCCAGAGGCCGTCAAAGGCTTCGACGATGTTATAGCGCAGGCCCTGGCGGGCGGCCTCGCTCGCGAAGCCGCGGACGATCGCGGCCTGAGCCTCACGCGAAGGGAAGGCGCCGTGGAAGTTGCCGCCGGCGCTGGGCCAGCCGATTTCGCCGACAAACAGCGGCTTGCCGGGTTGGGCGGCCTGCACGGTCTGGAGGCGCGCCCGGATCCAGTCGAGCGCCTTTTCTGCGGGCACGCCTTCCCAGTAGGGCAGAACGTGGACGCCGAGAAAGTCGGAAACCTTGGCCGTCTCCCTGGCCTTGACCATTTCCGACCAGACATCGGCGGTACCGACCTTGATCCGGCGGGGCAGGGCGTCCCGCACCCGCTTGATGGTGCGGGCGAGACTGGCGTCGGTGGTCTCGCCACGCAGCAGTGCTTCGTTGCCGACGATGACGCGGGTGACGGCGCGGACCTGCCGGGCCAGCGCGATGCCGCGCTCGATTTCCTTCTCATTGCGCGCGGCGTCGCTGCCGATCCAGATGCCGAGGGAGACCTTGAGCCCGCGCTCGGCGGCCAGCGCCGGCACCTGCCCGGGCGCGCCCAGCGCCGAGTAGGTGCGCACGCCGTCGGCAAACGCGGCGATCGCCGCCATGTCGCCGGCGATGCGCTCGGCCGGTACCGAGGCCGCGGCGGGATCGTAGTCGCGGCCAGACGGCGAATAGGAGACCGATTCGAGGCGACCGGCATCGGCGCCGAGCGGGGTCGGCGCGAGCGACCATGCCCACAACGCCGCCTGTCCGCCGGCCACCGCCAGCATCACCGTGGCAACCACCGCCGACCGCATCGACCGTCTGGGACTGTTCATGGCACTGTTCCGAAGGCTCAGGGAAAAGGCGGAGATCACCGCCCGATGCCAGACCAACAGCGCCCGGGGCCGTCCTATTCCCGGCCTTTCGCGCCCTGGCCCGGCCGTGCCAGCGGCGGGCAGAAAATCAGCAGGGTCTGCGCAGATTTTGAACAGAGGCCGGCTTCCGGTTAGCCATCGCCACGATTGCAAAGGCCGCCACTCTCTGGCGCGCTAATTGCATAGGTTTTGCTTTTTATAGAAATGCCACACCAGGGCGGCAGCAAGCAGGGCGTTTGCCTGTTGGTAATCGCGTGGTAAGCTGACCCTTGACAAACGACGATGAACTTTCGTTATCTGATGTTCACTTGAAATGGATATGTACTGGTTCACCATGGATAAGACTCATTGCAACTCGATTAATTCCGACATTTATCGAAATTTTTTTGAGTGTTCGGTGGTTGGGATGTACCGAACCACGGTCACCGGCCAATACAGTCTGGTTAACGATGCTCTGGCACGTATTTATGGATTCGACAGCGCCGCGGAGCTGATCGACACCTATCGGGATATTGGTGATCAGCTTTATGTCGACCCGACCCGGCGTGATGATTTCGCCTCTGCCATCGTTGCAGCGGACGAAATTGCCGATTTCGATGCCGAAATCTATCGGCGCGACGGCAGCCGGATCTGGATTCGCGAACATGCCCGCTGTGTGCGCGATAGCGGCGGCGCGATCCTCTATTACGAGGGCACGGTCACCGATATCACGGCGCAGAAGCAGGCCGAGGAGGCCATGCGTCTGCTGGTCGCGGCCTTTGTCAGTGTTGCCGAAGGGGTCGTGATCACCGACGCCGACCTCAGGGTGCGCTGGATCAATCCCGCCTTTTCGAAGATTACCGGCTACGAGGCCGGGGAACTGATCGGTCAGTCGCTGGTGCTGGCGATTCTCTCCGATGAGAGCGAGGGCGTGATCGGGAAAATCTGGGATCAGGCCCAAAAGAACGCCCAGTGGCAGGGCGAGCAGCGGTTGCGGCGCAAGAGCGGGGATTCGTTTCTGGCCTGGCTGTCGATGGCGGTGGCTCAGGACGATGATATCAAGGCCCGGCATTTTGTGCTGGTCTGCACCGATATCACCCAGCGCAAGCAGATTGAGGAAAAGCTCAAGTTTCACGCCAACTATGACACCCTGACCGGTCTGCCTAATCGCGCGCTCTTGCAATCGCGGCTGGAACAGGAACTGGCGCGGGCGCGGGACAACAGGGCCAGGGTTGCGGTCTATTACATCGATCTCGACCGCTTCAAGCCGGTCAACGATCAGTTCGGCCACCATGCCGGCGATGTGCTGCTGACTCTGGCGGCCAAGCGGATGCGCAATTCGGTGCGGCTCTCGGATACCGTTGGCCGTCTCGGCGGCGATGAATTTCTGGTCATCGCCTCCGACATCGGTGAATTGCCGGCGGCGGCCTATGTCGCGGAGAAACTGCGGTATGCCTTCAGCGATCCCTTCGACATTCTGGGTCACGAGGTCTTTTGCACCGCCAGCATCGGCATCGCACACTACCCCGACCACGGCACCACCGTCGACACGCTGATCACCAATGCCGACACCGCGATGTTTCATGCCAAGCGCGGGGAACCCAACCAATACTGTTTTTATGACGGTAGGATGCGCAACGAGCGCTTCCCGGGGCTCAATCTTGAAAGCGATCTGCGCCGGGCGCTGCTCAATGAGGAGTTCGTGCTGCACTACCAGCCCAAGGTCGACCTCGAGACCGGCGAGGTCACCAGCGCCGAGGCCCTGATCCGCTGGCGCCATCCGACGCTGGGCCTGATTTTTCCCGGTGAATTCATTCCGCTGGCCGAAAAGATCGGCCTTATCCGCACCATCGGCCTCTGGACCCTGCGACTGGCCTGCTACCAGATGCAGGAATGGCGGCAGAGCGGTTCGACGATCCGCTATGTCGCGGTCAATCTGTCGCCGCTCCAGTTCAACGATGACAAACTGCTGGACCTGGTTGCCCAGGTGCTGGAGGAGACCGGAATCGAAACCGGGGCGCTGGAACTGGAACTGACCGAGGGCGCGATCATCACCGATGTCGAACGCGCGGTAGCGATGATGCACGGCCTCAAGCGGTTGGGCATCCGGGTGGCAATCGACGATTTCGGCATCGGTTATTCGTCGCTGGCCTACCTCAAGCGCTTTCCGATCGACACCCTCAAGATCGATCGCAGCTTCGTCATCGATCTCGAGACCGACCACACCGATCAGGCCATCGTCGCCACCATCCTGGAACTCGGCCGCAATCTTGGCCTGACCGTGATTGCTGAAGGCGTGGAAACCCAGGGTCAGATGGACTATCTGCGTCAGCGCCACTGTCACGGCGCCCAGGGCTATCTGATCGCCCGGCCGATGGAGGGCCAGGCGGTCAGTGCAATCGCGGCCAACCGGGTCGCCGAAGGATAACCGGCCGCTGTTGCCGGGCATGGCATGGGGTTGCGGCGCCGAATCAGGAGCCGGGCGGTGATCTCAGACCAGGGGGCCGAGCGCGGCGAGGGCCGCCAGCAGCGTTTCGGAGGCTCGGGTATAGGCGCCGTCGGCTGCCATCATCGCGCTGGCTTCGGCTTGCCGGCCTTCGGTTAGCAGTTCAAGAACGTGAGCGACGCAGTGATGAAACTGCTGATGCAGGGTGCATATTTCCCGATACTGTTCCGGAGACGGAATGATAGAATGAATATCATCCTGTTTCAGCCATTTGCCAAAGGTGCACTGATCATCCCGGCCAATTTTCAAGATGTCGATTCCCCCGATCCGGCCGCTGGTGATTGCGGTTCTTAGCGATTCCTCCCAAATTCGGTGGGCGGCAGCTGCTTCGGTTATTTGGCGTTGTTTTGTTTGCATCTGTTCCACCTCTTGTCAATCGGGGCCATCGATCCAGAAGCGCTCGAGCCCCCAGTCGGCCATCACCTGATAATCACTGCTCGCAGCCGCGACCGGCCGTTTCATCGGTACCCGGGCCAGCAGCGTCCGGCCCTCCGGGGTCTCGGCCAGCGTCAGCAGGGCTCGGCGCAGCCTCTCCCGGACGGCTTCGGGAACCCGCGGGTGGGCCGCCACGGCATGGGCCGGCATCTCACGGGTGGTGTAAATCACCCTGAGCGCCCCGCGCACCAGCGGGTCCAACTCTCTCAAGGTGTTGTCGGCGCCACCACCGGCGTCGGCCTTATGCCCGGCCACGGCCAGAAAGGCGCCTCCATGGGTCTTGGCGTCGAGCAGGGTCATCTCCAGATGGAACAGGTGCTCGAGGTCGGAGCGCAGCAGCAGGCTGGCGGCGACGGCGTTGGGCGAAGGAACCGCCAGCACCTTGCCCTTCAGTTCGGCCGGGCCTGTCACCGGGCTGTCGGCGCGGACGACCAGAATGCCGCGCAGCGGGGCGGTGTCGCGCACCAGCGGGAAGTAGCCCTGGCGACCGCTTTCCCGCAGGATATGAAAGGGGTTGGCATAAACGAAATCATAGCGTCCGGCGGCGACGCCGCGCTCGAACTCGCGAACCGTCAGAGTCGGAATCAGGGACAGATGAAGATGAGCTTCGGCGGCCACCGCCTGGATGATCGGCGTCCAGACCGCGGCCAGCTTGCGGGACTCGAACTGCGGCACGATGGCGAATGAAAAATCCTCACGGTCTTCGGGGCCTGCGGGGGTGGTCCGGGCGGCTTGATCCGGTCCCGGACCCGGCTCCGGCGCCCTTAACGCCAGCGACAGCAGCATCGCCCCGAGGATCGTGATCAGGATCAGGAGACGTGCGTTTCGGGCAGGAAGCATCTCGCCGGGTCTCTCGCGCAGCCATACCGTTGCCGCACCATACCATAGCAACCGGCCGCGATCATCCCGCCCGGACATCCCGCCCGGGCCGGCCGGGGACTTTAGCGGTTGGTCCAGCCGCGGCTCCACCGGCTGTGGTGACCGGCATGAAAGGCGATCACCGCCGGCATCGGCGGCGCCTCCTCGAGCAGGAACGGCGCTAGGCGCAGCCGTTCGCGCCGCAGGTTGACGAACTGGACCAGCGCGTCGTCGTCACTGAGGCAGTGATGATCGACCCGCCAGCCGTCATCCTTATGCAGAACGATGTAATCCCTCGACCGCAACCAGCGCACCATGGCCTCGATCGTGGCCGGGACCGGCTGCGAGGGCGGCGCGGCCGGGTGAAGCCGGATCGTGAGCGCAGGCGCCGCGGCCGGTGGGCCGGATCGTTTCGCCGCTCTGCGGGCGGTATGCTTGGCCAGCATCGAAGGCGCGGGGCCGACCATCCGGCACAGCTTGCGGAAGACCGCAATCGGCGTCCGGCCGGGCAGGGCGGCGGCGATCACCGAGCAGATCGTTCCCCTGGCATGCAGACGGATGATGGTCTGGATCTCGGTCTCGCTCCAGGGCCGGGGCGCCGTGCGCAGGCGCCGGCTCTCGCGTCGCAGGATCATGGTTCTGACCGCTCGGCGGGTGCGGCCGAGGCGGCGGGCGATCTCCTCATCATCAAGACCCTCCTGGCATAAACGGCGCAGGCGGATCAGGTCCTGCTGGGACCAGGGATGGCGAGGGGTTCGGAGGCCCGAAGTCACGGCTTCAACCGGCTGCGGGAGGGGGTGAGAGGGGGCGGTCTGCTGGGACATTGGATTCTTCCACCGGAGTTCAGGGTCGAGCGCAACTCTGGTAACGGCATCGCGTCCTGGTCTCGTCGGCGCCGTCACCCGCAAGTGAGGCCAAGAGCGAAAACAGAGACATTCGCAATCGGCCCCGGAGCCGCTCGCCGCGCGCCCGAACCGGCGGGGGGGCAGAGGACGGCTGTGATGACGGTCAGCCTAGAGGAGCTGAGGGCGCCGGCGTAAGTCGTGGCCGGTACCTAAAAGTGCCCTGCCAATCGGCGGATTTCGGGCCGGCGGCCTAGGTAATTCCCGAGGACCTACGTAATCACCTAAGGCCGCGGGCTGGCCAGGCGGCCGGTCAGCGGCTGTCCGCAGTCAGGTGTCCACCGGGGTCGGGCGGGTCAGAAGGTGATGGTGGTCTTCCACACGATCATGCTGGCGTTGCCGCTGCCGAATCCGGTGACTGCCGCGGTTCCCTGGGCGTCGTTGCCGAAGGCGTCGTTCGCGAAGCCGGCCTCGTTATGGCTGAGACTGCGCAGATACTCGATCGCCGTGATGAAGCCGGGGGCGATGCTGTAGGTCAGGCCGACCGAAAACAGGTCGGCGGTGCGCTTGCCGGCGACGCCCGGGTCGCCCGCGTCCTGGCCGTGGGCGTAATTGAAGCCGATCACCACCGGGCCGGTTTCGTAGGAAACACCGGCGGTGATCGTCGACTGATCCTCGAGGATCAGGGCGGGACTGCGCGAATAGGCCGACTTGCCGGCATTGAGGTAACTGCCCCCGATCAACAGCCCGGCATAGCCCAGTTGGAGCCCCGCCTGATAAGCCGACAGCGGATGATAGCCGCCGGGGTTGGCGCCGTTGCTGGTGGGAGCCTCGCCGCGCTCATAAGCGGCGCCGGCGATGACGCTGATTCCGTCGAACACGCCATCATACCGGAAGCCGGCCTCGGCGATGTTCTTGTAGTAGCAGCCGACCGCCGGGCTGGCCCCCTGCTGGCTGCAGAAATCGTTTCTTGCCGCCGCACTGGCCGCTGCCGTGGTCAGGCGGTAGGTCCGGCTGACATCGGTGTTGACGCTGACATTTTGGGGCGCATACGAGAGATATCCCATCAAGCCGGTAAATTCATCGGCCTGGGTCAGAATCCTGGGCGTGATGTAGGTGATCCTGGTCGCCCAGCTGCTTTTCGTGATGTTGTTGTAGCCGCCACCGAAAACCGCCTCGAGGAAGGTGGTCTGGTTGTTGACGGAGGTATTGATTCCGGAGCCTTCCGCCCAGTCGCCGATGACGCCCCCGGTGCCGAAACCGCTCGGCGCGGTCACGCCATACTGACTGTTGGGATTCGGAACCAGACCGGCCTCGATCCGGCCCCAGCCGCCATCCGCGAAAAGGTAGGCCTGATCGGCCTCGATCGTGCCGTCGGACACCCAGGCGTTGATGCGCAGGTTCGCCCCGTACTCCGTGCCGTTATCCGCGGTTGCGCTCGGCGTGATCAGGAGGTGGGTCAGATTGGTGAAGTCGGTGTTGCTGGTGTTGCCGTTGGCCGAATCATAGCTCTGTTTGATCGCGAGTACCGAGAATGAGGCGTCGCCGCTGATCCTGACCGAAAATCCGTTTGCCGCCGTCTCCGCCGCGGCGCGGCCGGGACCGGCCAGAAGCGCGGCGGTCCCGCAGGCTGCGAGCAGAAACCTTTTCATGGCCATGGCCGGTGGTGTCCCTCAAGAATATGGCCTGGCGGTCCGGTCGGGCACGGCCTTGACTGCAGCCGCTCTGGCTGACCGCCCCCCCTGCCATAGATGCGCCGGAGCCTGTGATCATCTCGCTATAAAAGCGCGGTCCGACGGGAACGGCGCAAGTCGAAAAGAGACGATCAGCGGAAACCCGGCAGATTTGTGACAAGGTTACAACGTCGGCCACCGGGCCGTGACGCGCCCGGCGTTGGATTCGATTGAACGAAATCCGCCGGACTGGTAATGGGTAGGGAACGGGTGCGGTGTCCCGCCGTCGACCAGAAGCGGATTGACACGCTTTGCCGCACGCGGCCGAGTGTCGCCAGGGTGGCGCTCGAACAGTCTGGCGTGCCGGCGAAAAAGGGTAGAGGCGATGTCACGGCTGACACAACTCGCGGTAAACGAGGACGGGTTTGTTTTTGATCCGACCACGGGCGAATCATTCCGGTGTAACAAAACGGGATCGATCGTCCTGAGTGCTCTTAAGGATGGCAAGTCTCAGCAAGAGATATCGAAAGAACTCTCAAGGACTTTTGAGGTTGATAGTAATGATGCCGAATTCGATGTAATCGATTTCATGCTTCATCTTAGGATTTTAAAAATTTTGCAGTAGAGGAAGAGTCGATGACGGAAATCGTCGTCGGAATTACCGGAATCAACTCCTCGGACAACCCCGGCCCGGGGGTAGGGGTTGCGCGGTCTCTCAAGGCGGCTCCTGACCTCAGGGTTCGGGTTGTCGGCTTGGCCTATGACGCGCTGGAAACCGGAATCTATCTCGACGGCGTGATCGACCGGGCGTTCATCATTCCCTATTCGTCATCCGGTCCCGAGGCGTTGCTGGAGCGGCTTCGTCACATTAAGGCGGCCGCCGGGCTCGATTTCATCATTCCTTGCCTCGATATCGAACTGCCGCTCTACGCCCGGATCGAACAAGTCCTGGCCGACGAGGGGATCGGCACCGTCCTGCCCACCGCCGAGCAGTTCCGCCTGCGCGGCAAGGACCGGCTGGTCGAGGTGGCCCAGGCCATCGGCCTGCATCTGCCCAAGACTAGGGTGGTCTCGTCGTTCGAGGCGCTGACCCGGGCCCTCGAAGAGCTGACTCTGCCGGTGGTGGTCAAGGGCACCCATTACAACGCGGTACGCGCGTATTCGACCCAGGAGGCGATCGACGGCTTTCATGCCATGCTCGCCCAATGGGGCTACCCGATCATCGTTCAGGAGACGGTGTGCGGTGAGGAACTCAATCTGATCGCGGTCGGCGACGGTGCGGGCGGCAGCCTGGGTCAGGTCGGCCTGAAAAAGATCGGAACGACCTCCCTTGGCAAGATCTGGACCGGGGTGACCGTGCGCAACGAGGCGATGATCGAGGCGGCCCGGCGGTTCATGGCGGTCTATCGCTGGCGCGGCGCCTTTGAGCTGGAGTGCATCGCGGATGGTGAGAAAACCTACCTGATCGAGATCAACCCGCGCTTTCCGGCCTGGGTCTATTTCGCCACCCTGGTCGGGGTCAATCTGCCGGCGGCGATGCTGCGCGCCGCCCTCGGCTTGCCGCCAGTCGTGGCCGGGCCTTATCAGGCCGGGCGACTCTATCTGCGTTCGATCGGGGAGCAGGTTACCGATATGGTCACGTTTCAAAAAATGGTCACCAGGGGAGAAACCTGATGCGTGCCCCCTACCAGCCGCCGGTGATTCAAAAGCTGCACGCGGGTTTGATGAATAACCTGGGCAGCAGTCCCAATGTGGCGCGCAAGGCCCGCGACGAGATCGACGGCGTGCCGGTCGCGGACTTGGTGCGGCGCTTTGGCTCACCGTTGTTCGTGTTTTCGGAATCGACGTTGCGGCGGCGCTACCGCGAGGTCCGGGACGCCTTCACCACCCGTTATCCCAACGTCGTCTTCGGCTGGTCCTACAAGACCAACTACCTTGCGGCGATTTGTGCCGTCTGCCACCAGGAAGGGGCGCTGGCCGAGGTGGTCTCGGAGATGGAATACGAGATGGCGCGTGCCCTCGGCGTTCCGGGCTCCAATATCATTTACAACGGCCCGCACAAGAGCGCGGCGTCCCTGGAACGGGCGGTGCGCGAAGGCGCGCAGATTCACGTCGATCACCTTGACGAGGTTGCCGATCTGGAGGCGCTGGCGGAGACTCTCGGGCGCGAAATCCGGGTCGGCCTCAGGCTCAATCTCGACACCGGCATCCAGCCCCAATGGTCGCGCTTCGGTCTTAACCTCGATTCCGGTCATGCGTTCGAGGTCGCAGCGCGCATCCGCAAGCGCAAGAAGCTGATCATCAACGGTTTGCATTGCCATATCGGCACATACATCATGAAGCCCGATGCCTACGGTGTCGCGGTGGAAAAGCTGGTGACCCTCGGCTACCGGCTTAAGGACGAATTGGGCTTTGATATCGAATATCTTGATCTCGGCGGCGGCTTCCCCTCGAAAAGCCGGCTCAAGGGCAGTTACCTGCCGCCCGAGATGGCGCTGGACCCGATCGAAACCTATGCTGAGAAAATTACCGAAGCCTTGTTCATGCAGTTGCGTCCCGGCGATTTTCCGCGCCTGATCCTGGAATCGGGACGGGCGATCGTCGATGAGGCGGGGGCGCTGATCACCACCATCGGCGCCGCCAAGCGCCTGCCCGACGGCCGGCGGGCGTATGTCCTGGATGCCGGGATCAATCTGCTCTACACCACGGCCTGGTACAAGTTTACCATCGAGGTCGAGCGCGAGGTCGAGGGCATCAATGAACCGACGGTGCTCTATGGCCCGCTGTGCATGAACATTGATGTCGTCGACGAAGGGCTCCTGCTGCCGCCCTTGCCCCGGGGCACCCGGCTGGTTCTGTCGCCGGTCGGGGCCTACAGCGTCACCCAGTGGATGCAGTTCATCGAATACCGGCCGGCGGTGGTGATGATCGACGAAAACCAGGCGGTCGACATCATTCGGGAGGCCGAGGATCTGACGGATTTGCAACGCCGCGAGCGTCTGCCCGATCGGCTCAGGCTGAATCGCTGACGAATGGGCGGAATGACTCAATGCAGCCAATAACGAACGATGCCCGGGTGGGCGCTTGAAAGCACTTGGTATGATCACGGTATCCTGGGATGACGTGCGGGAGCGGGTGCGCAGTTATGGCGATGCCATTCTGTGCAGCTATTCCGAAGTCTTCTTTTTGCGGGGGCGCAGCGTCGGGGCGATGGTGATGGCGATCACCTTTCTCAATCCCAACGCTGCCATCGCCGGACTGGTGGCGGTGATGGCCGCCTATGCCTTCGCCCGCTTCATTGCCATCGACCGTGGTTTTCTCGCCTCGGGATTTTATACCTATAATGCCCTGCTGGTCGGGCTGGCCATCGGCTATCTGTTCAAGGTCACGGCGCTGACCCTGGCGTTCGTGGTCGTGGCCGGGATTCTGGCCTTCGTCGCGACGCTGACCCTCAACAGCCTGTTCACGATCTATCTCAAGCTGCCGGTTTTCGGCGTGCCGTTTACTTTGGTAACCTGGGCCACCTATCTGGCGGCGGCACGCTTTCCCAACCTTTACATTTCGGGGCTCTACAACCGCCCCCATTCCGACCTCGACCCCTACCTGCCGCTGGCGATCACCGGCTTTCTCAAGAGCATGGGCACGATCCTGTTTCTGCCCGACGTTCTGCCCGGCCTGCTGTTCACGCTGGTGCTGGCGGCGGCGTCGCGCATTCTGGTCCTGCTCTCGATCGCTGGGTACTACACCGGCACCGCGTTCGTTGCCCTGCTCGCCGGTTCGTTCGACGTTGCCTTCCGGGACGTCAGCCACTTCAATTTCATTCTGATCGCCATGGCCTTGGGCGGGGTGTTTCTGGTGCCGTCGCGCTGGTCCTATGCTGTGGCGCTGGTCGGGGTGCTGGTCTCGGCGATCGTGCTTGAGGCTTTCAAAGTGTTCTGGTCGGGTTTCGGGGTTTCGGGCTTTGTGCTGCCGCTCAACACTCCGACCTATATCCTGACCACGCTGCTGTTTCTTTATGTTCTCGGCTCGACCGGCTTTCCCCGTATGGCCCGCTTTATCCGCCCGACTCCTGAAGAGACCCTGGACTATTACCTCTCCGACGTCAGGCGCTACCGGGGCACCGCGATCGCAGTGACTCTGCCCTTTGCCGGCCGCTGGATGGTCTGGCAGGGCTGTGACGGCCGCTGGACCCATCAGGGTGCCCAGCGCCACGCCTATGACTTCGTCATTCTTGGTGCCGAAGGCCGGACCCACATCGGCGAGGGCAAGAGTCTGACCGACTATCATGCCTACAACAAGCCGGTGCTGTCGCCGGTGCGCGGCCGGGTGCTGAAGGTTGAGAAGTCGCTGCCCGACAATCCGGTCGGCCAGGTTGAGTCCGGCCATCGCTGGGGCAATCTGGTCATCATCCAGGACGTTTGGGGCAGTTTCATCTGCCTTGCCCATTTTGCTCAGGGCTCGATCCGAGTCGTCGAAGGCGATTGGGTCGAGTGCGGGACACTGCTTGGCCGCTGCGGCAATTCCGGCTATTCGCCACAACCCCACATCCACATTCAGGTTCAGGTCAGTGACCGGGTCGGGGCGGCGACGCTGCCCTTTGGCTTCGTCAGCTACCTCTCGGGCGGCAAGTACCGGGCCAATGAGCCGACCGTCGAAGGCGAGGAAGTCGAACCCTGCTTTCCCGACAAGGAGCAGGAGGCCTGCGTAACTTTTCTGCTCGACGACCGTCATCGTTACGAAGTGTTCCGGGCAGGCCGCCGGATCGGCGAGCTGAATTTCGTCGTGCGCAGCGCGGCTGACGGCACGGTCTTTCTTGACTCCGGGCGGGGAAAGTTATTCATCGGCACCCAGCAGGGTACATTTTATATTTATAGCCTCGCTGGTGACGATCCCTATCTTCGGGCACTGTTCATGGCACTGCCACGGTTGCCGCTCGCGGTTCGGGATGGCCTGCGCTGGAGCGACCATCTGCCGATCGGGATTCTGTTTTCCGGTATAGTCAAGGACTTGCTGCTGCTGGTAGCCTCTGTGATCCCCGACGTTGCCGATATCCGCGTTGACCTGCGGCGCATCGGGCGGCGCGAGATCAGCGGCATCGTCTCCTATCCCTTGTTAAGGCTTCGTCGCTCGGTATCCGTAAAATTTGAAGACGGCGTTGGATTCAAATCGATTAAGGTTGATGATCTGGAATTAAAGAAGGTAAAGGAACTGGTTCGTGGTGACAAAGTGGCGTTGTATTCTGGCGGTTCAAAATAAAGAGGGCGTGTCATGATGCGTGCCTTGATGGCGGCCGGTTCGGCTCTGCTGCTGTTTGCCGCGATGCCGGCCCTTGCCCTCACCACAGACGAGATCCAGGCCGCCTACTATCGTTCCTACGGCTATGAACGGACCCAGGCCTACGACGACGCCATCAAGGCGCTGGTTCCGGTTGCCGACGCCTATCCTCTCGGGTACACGGTCAATCTGAGGTTGGGCTGGCTTTATTATCTGCGGGCCGGCTATGCCAACGCCATCACCTGTTACCGCAAGGCCCTTGATGCCGCACCGGCCTCGCTCGAGGCCCGGCTGGGCCTGATCAACCCGCTGCTCGGGCTGGGCCGGGTCAACGAAGCTCTGATCATCGTTCAGCAAATTCTGGCGGTCGATCGTTTCAACTACTATGGTAATCTGCGGCTGGTCGGGTTGCTGCACCTCCAGGGCAAGCTCGATCAGGCCGAGCGGGTGGCGCGCGACATGCTGACTCTGTTTCCCACCGATGTCCTGTTTCTGGTTGAACTCGCCACTCTTCGAAGTGATCAGGGTGATGCGGCGGCGGCGGCGAGCCTTTTTGGCGATGCGTTGATTCTTGATCCGGAAAACGTCGTTGCCCGACGCTTTCTCAAGTCCAAGCCAAACTAGAATTGGATACGACTGCGGTGCACCCCGGGCTGAGGAGATGAACGATGAAAATCTTCTTGGTCGTGCTGTTTTGTTTTCTGATTTTTTTGGAGGGCTCGCCACTCCTGGCGAAGGAGGCCCTGCCGGTTGCCGGCGCTGCCACCGAAGCCATCACGGTCGACGCCGCCGGAGCCTTTGAGATCGCGCGGGAGGCGTTCGCCGGCGGCGATTACCAGCGGGCGCAGCGTTATGCCGGCCACGCCTTCCAGCGGGCTCCCGCCAGCAATCGGTACGCAAATCTCTATGGCTGGTCGCTGCTGAAGCTGGGGCGGTTCGACGATGCGCTCTCGGTCTACCAGCAGGCCGAGGCCCTGGATGCCGGTGCGGTCGAAACCGTCCAGTTTGGCGCCTGGCTCGCTTGGTTCCGTCGGGATCTGGCCACCGCTCAAGCCCGGTTCCAGTGGGAACGGGCCTGGGTGGAGGGCCATCGCCACAAAGACGCCTTCAGGCGCGGGCGCTACAAGAGGGCCGATTACACCTTCATCGGCTCCATTGCCGCCGATGCCAATTATGGTCTCGGCCTGCTGGCGCTGGATCGGGGTGACACCGCCGCCGGGTTGACCTTCTTGCGCCGGGCGACGGCGTCGGCGGCCTACCCGGGGCATCGGGACGTTCTGCTGGCGCTGGCGGATCTCCAGGCGCGCCAGGGCGATAGCGACGGCGCTGCGGCTACACTGCAAACGGTATGGGACGAGTATGGCGCCCTGTCGGCGGCCCCGGCGCTGATCCGGACTTATCTGTTGTCCCAGGAGCCGCTTCGCGCCGTGCCGGTGGCCGTGGCGCTGGCGGCGCAGGCGCCCGACCAGCCCTATTATCCTTTGGTTCAGGCTCTGGGACTGGCGGCGGCCGGCCGGGAGGCGGACGCCGATCAGGCGCTGGCCCGGGCGCTGGCGCTGTCACCCGAGGCCTTGCCGGTGCCGGAGCTGGTGACACTGGTCGTCGGCGCGTCGCCGGCGGCAAGCCGCTGGCTGGCCGGTGCCGGGGTTCGCTTCTATCGCCGGGCCGATTTTGTGTCGGCGCGCATTCTGCTTTTCCCTCAGGCGGCGGCCGGCGACTGCCCGTCCAAGCTGATGGCGGCCTGGAGCAACCTTTATGCCGGGTATCCGTTGCTGGCGCTGGGCTGGTTTCAGGACGCCGCGGCGCTGCGCTGCGCTCCCCGGGAGGAGGCCCTGCTTGGCCAGGGCGAGGCCGAACTCGCGCTTGGCCATAGCGACGCCGCCGACCGGCTGTTCGTCCGCGCGATCGCGATCAACCGGGCCTATGTCCGCGCCCGCCTCGCCCGTGCCGCGGTCCGCTTTGTCCGCAAGGACTATGCCGGCGCGGTCCGGGCCTACCTCGGCCATGCGTCGGCCCTTCCCCCCAGCCAGCCGGGCTGGAGTTGGGGCAGTGAGGCCCTCAGCAATCTCGGTTGGGCTCATTATTTCACCGGCAAGTACCAAGCCGCGGCGGCGACCTTTCAGCGCCTCGATCGCTATCACCAGGGCCGGGAATTTGCCGCGCCCAAGGCCGGGTTGGGCTGGGCGCTGCTGCGCCAGGGCCAGCCGGCGGCAGCGCGTGGCTGGTTCGAGCAGGCGCTGAGGCTGGCACCACATTATGTGCTGGCCGAACAGGGGCTTGCCGCGCTGCCCCCCGTGATCCCGGCGCCCGCCGGTGACTTCGTCGGCCCGCGATGATATAGGTAGTCTCCCAGGTAGACGTGTCAGACCGTTGAGGCATACTTCCCTCATGGTCCGGAAAGGGGGCTGCTTGCCCGAAACCATCTCCCGCGCCACCAGGACGCACCGATTTCTGATCCTGCTCTTTCCGGCATATGTGCTGCTGGACTGGATCAGCTTTCCCCATCCTCATCAGGCCGCCAGCGTCACCTCGTGGACGCCGCTTTCTGGGCTCGGCCTGTTCGTGCTGTTCCGGTGGGGCTGGAAGGGCCTGCCCTTGCTGTTTGGCGCCCGCCTGTTCTGCGACCTCGTGATCCGCCAGGGCGATGCCGCGCTGCCGACGGTGCTGTGGGCCGATGCGGTGGTGATGATCTCGGCACTGCTGGCCTGGATCGCCTTCCGGCGACCGCTGAAATTCGAATTTGCCGAACCGTCGCTGCGGCGGACCCTGACCTTTATCGCCGTTGCCGTCGGGGCGGCGCTGCTGATGTCGCTGACCTACGATGTTGCCATGGGCAAGGTTGGCGGCGGGGCCTGGACCGAATTTGTGCTGATCTGGTTCCGCCGTTTCGTCGGCGACTTCATCGGCATCCTGACGGTCTTTCCCTGCCTCGCCATCATTGAGGACTGGCATGGACCCAACGATCCGCCGTCCCGGCTGTCCACGGTCAATGCCGTCCAGGCCATTCTGGTGGCGGCGATTGCGGCGGTGCTGTTCGGCTGGCCGGAAATCGACGAATTCAAGACCTTTTATCTGTTGTTTATCCCGATGGTCTGGGTTTCGGTTACCGATGGTCTGGTCGGCGCCGCGCTGGTGGTTTTCATTACCCAGGTTGCCCTCTTCGGCACCATCAGTCTGGTCGCGGCCCATCCTCCCGGCGACTATGGCACCACCCATCTGATGGTCATCACACAGGTTCTGACCGGACTGCTGCTGGGGACGGTGGTGGCGGAGCGGCAGCGGCTGCAGGCGGTCCTGCGCGACAGCAAGGCTTCGCTGATGTCGGTGTTCGATGTTGTGCCCGACGCCATGGTCACGGTTCACGGCGACGGCCGGGTGCGGTCGCTCAACCCCGCCGCGGTCTGGCTGTTCGGTCTGGAACGGGATGGCGGGGCCGGCTTGAAGCTCGACGCCTTGCTGCCGGAACTGGATCTGGTTCAGGTGAGGCCGCGATGCGTGGTCGAGACTCATGCCCAGCGTCGGGATGGCCGTCTGGTTCCGGTGGAAGTGGCGTTGGACTGGACCCATCAGGAGAGCGGACCGATGATGGCTCTGATGGCCCGCGACATCAGCGACCGCAAGAGCCAGGAAGCGGAGTTGGCCGGCAAGCAGGCGGAACTGACGCTGGTCTCGCGCCGCTCGATCACCGGAGAACTGGCCGCGGTGATGGCACACGAGATCAACCAACCTCTCACCGCGATCGTCAACTACATCGGCGTCTGTCAGGCCCTTGCCGCAGACGGCGGTCAGCGCGAACTGCTGACCGAAACACTGGGCAAGGTCGCGCGTCAGGCCAAGCGGTCGAGCGAGATCATTCGTCACCTGCGCCGCTTCCTGAGCCAGGGCGACGGCATGCCGACCGCCAATGCGCTGGACAAGGTGGCCGACGAGGCCGTGACTCTGATCGCCAGCGACATTCGCAAGGCCGGGGTTGCCGTCCGGGTCTCGATTCCCGCCGGGTTGCCGACCGTTCTGGTCGACCGGGTTCAGATTCAGCAGGTGTTGCACAACCTGATCCGCAACGGCATCGATGCCATGGTCGAGGCCGGAACCGCCGCGCCGACGATCAGCGTTCAGGCTCACATCGCCGATGGTGACCCCGGCGAGGTTACGGTGACGGTGGCCGACAACGGGCCGGGACTGTCGGTCGAGGCAAGGGGCACCCTGTTCACGCCCTTTCACACCGTCAAGGCCAGCGGCATGGGGCTGGGATTGTCGATCAGTCGCTCGATCATCGAGGCGCATTCGGGCCGGCTGTGGTTTGAGCCGGGTCAGAGCGGTGGGGCTGTGTTCCGCTTCACCCTGCCGATCGCGTCGACAGAAAGGGATGTTTCATGACCGATGGCATTTGCATCGTTGACGACGACGACGCCGTCCGTGATTCGCTCAGCATGCTGGTTCTGATCAAGGGCTACCGGCCGGTGGCCTTTGCCTCCGCCGAGGCGTTTCTGGCCGGTTTCGATCCTAAGGGCAGTTGCTGCGTGATTGCCGATGTCTGCATGCGCGGCATGTCGGGCATCGAGATGCTGGAGCGGTTGCGGGAAACCTCACCGGATCTGCCGGTGATCATCATCACCGCCCATGGCGACGTGCCGACCGCGGTGGCCGCGATGAAGGCGGGCGCCGCCGACTTTATTGAAAAGCCCTATGACAACGTGGTTTTGCTGGAGCGCATCCGGCAGGTCGTGGCCCAGCGCGACCAGGGCGGCCTGTCCTCGGAGGTCGTTCGTGGCATCCGCGAGCGCATCGACCAGTTGAGCCGGCGCGAGCGCGAGGTCTTGGATCTGGTCGCGACCGGGGTTTCCAACAAGGTGATCGCCGGGCGGCTGGGGGTCAGCACCCGCACCGTGGAAATCCACCGGGCGCACATGATGGAAAAGATGGGGGCTGAAGCCCTCTCCGATCTCATCCGCATGGTCACCACCCTCGATATCCTGTCTCACCGCGGCGTTACCTGACATTTACGGTGTTTCGGCGGCCTGCCGCGCCTCGGATGCCGCCCTGGACGGGCCTGGCGACATTCTTGTGTTGCCAATGGGTTACGGTAATTTGCTAAATCAACGACTAAAGTATAGAGTCGTCCTTTCAGGCTAATTATTGTTTTTTTTCTGTGACCTATTGTCGCGGGGCTTCCCGATTAACAGGTTATTCGCAGATGTCGGCCGAAAGTACCAGTGTAAATGCCGATACCAGCGCAGGGGAGACCATCATGAGCATTCATGCGAACGCCGCGGTCCATTATGGCCACGGGTTTGGCTTCGAACCTCATCGAGTGACGACGCTGCCGGATCAGGTTGCCGCCGAAGCCCGGAGCATCGTGACCAACAACGGCCGGACCACCGTCCGCAAGCAGCTGATGCAGGCGGCCCTGCTGATTGGTTTCGTCTCCGAACTGTTCGTGCTCTTCATTGCGTTCGGCTGGTAGCCGGCGCCGGGGGGACATCTCGACCGTCCGATCAACAGATCCACCGAGCTGACAGGGGTTTCGTCGGGTTTCCGACAGGGTGCGTCACTGTGGTTCCGGTTTTCGCGGCAAAACAAAGGATTGCCGACTGGCACCGCTTTTGCTTCGACTGCGGGGTGGCGCGCGGACGATCGGAGGCGGCGGGTGTTGGGCGAAACCAGCGACGAGGGCGAGTTTCTGGCCTGGCACGACGGGCTGCCGGACGTGGCGCGCGCGGCCCTGGCTGGGGCGGCGGCCGATTGGGCCGACGACACTGCCGCCGAGAGCCAGATCCGGGCGGCGCTGGCGGTCGCTCCCGGACACCTTGCGGTCCGGGTCGGCGCCTACAAGTTTTACTTTTACAAGCATCGTCTGCCGGAGGCGGCGCCGCATGCCCTCTGGTGCGTCGGCTGGGCGTCAGCCCGGCTTGGCCTGCCGGCTGACTGGCGGCGCCTGAGTGCGGCGGCGGTCGCCGGGGCCGGTCCGGAGCCGCTGCTGCGGTTCCTGCTGTTTTCCCTCAAGGCCTATGGCTATGTCATGGTCCGGCAGGGCGCCCTCGCCGAGGGGCGGGCGGCGGTCGCCCGGGTTGTCGACCTCGATCCCGATGACCGGGTCGGGGCAGGGCGGTTGCTCACGGTGATCGATCGCGGCGGGGTGGTGGATTGACCGCGCCGCCTCAGGGAGGTTTTCTTTGCCGGACCGGAGTGGTAGCCTCGCACGATTGGATGGTGAACGGGAGAGAGCCGATGCGTAAAGTGATGGTTGCCTTGGCAATGGTGCTGGCCCTTGGGCTTGCGGTCCCGGCGGGGGCGCAGACACACGCCGAAGCGAGGCAGACGGACAACCGCTCCATGGCGGTCACGATCGATCTTGCCACGGTCGGTGGCGGCCTGCTGGCGCTGGTCACCGCCAGCGGCTTGGTCAGCCTCTATAACGCCGGGTCGATGATGCTTCAGGGCACCCCGATCGTCGAAGCGCTGGAAGTCGGCGCCGGGTTGCCGCTGCCGGCGGTCATCGTGGCGGTCATCGTCGGCGGGATGTATGGTCAGGACATCGTGAAGCAGTCGATCGCGCCGTTGTTCGGCGCGGGTGAGCCGGCCCGGGCCGGCCACTGATCCCGGCGGATCGGACGTTCGGTTGCCGCCGGCGGGCCGGGAGACGGGTCGGGTTCAGAGGCCGGTGCCCGTGTCCGGCCAGTCGGGGTCGCCGAACAGGCGTATGAACTCGAGCTTGGGACAGCGGTCCATGATCACGGTGAGGCCGGCGGCCTCGGCGCGGGCTGCTGCCGCAGCGTTGCGGACTCCCAGTTGCATCCAGACCACGCGGGCGCCCTGCGCGATCGCCTGATCGGTCAGCGGTCCCGCGGCCTCCGAGTTTCGGAAGATGTCAACCATATCGGGTCGGACCGGCAGCGCAGCCAGATCAGGATAGACCGCTTCACCGAGGATGATCTGCCCTGCGGCCGCCGGGTTGACCGGGATGATCCGGTAGCCCTTGCCCTGAAGATACTTCATGACGACGTGGCTGGGCCGGTTGGGGTCTGGGCTTGCCCCGGCCATCGCGATCACGCGGACGTCCTGAAGAATTGCGCGCAAAAGGTTGTCGCTGTCGTGGTCTGTCATCGCGGCGGCTCCGTCGGGTGCTGGGCAAGCGATGCCGCCTGACGGCACCGTCCTCGTCAGAATCATGATCTGCGATCATCGCCCGCGGATCAATGGCCGAGGAGGGCAGGGCCGGCGTCCGATTCGCAGCCCTGCCGCCGCGGCGGCCCGGCCCCCGAACCCTTGCCACCCCGGTTCGGCCCTGATATCCCGGTGTGGCCGGCAGTCATGTTGGTCTATCTGTGGATAAGTCTTGATAATGATTGGCCGCGGCCGGGCTGCCGTGATGCGGCCTGTTGGCATAAGCAGCGGCAGATAAAGGCAAACCGGCCATTTCCGCCATCAGAGCGGCCGCTGCTGCTAAATTTTTTCGTTGCCTCCGGCAGATGACTTTGCGTCGTGTCTCCCCGATATTTTCTGTCCAAACAATACTGCATTCGTCCATGAAGATTGTTGTTGCGGACAAGGCTCTGTCCGGTGTAGTGGTCACCGGTCAGATTCGCACCGACCGGGGTAGTCCATGACCGATCTCTGCAAGCATAAGGCCGCAGCCGCTTCAATTAATTGGTTTGTCGGGTTTCTAAAAGGTAAGAATGGTACGGATCGCAAGGAGACGATTGAAGTTCTTTCAAAAATGCTCCGTGAGATGAAGACCAGCAATTGCGGGCATTGTTCGGCGAATAAGGATTGCCGGGAACTCGATGGCGCTATCAAAGCCCTTTCTGAAAAAGACGCCCGGCCTCAATTTTCTGCTGGCCCGGCGATGGTCGGACCGCTGGTCATGAGGCGAGAGCACGTGCGGAAAAGCCGGTTGGTGAGGCCGACTGGGCGCTGAGCCGGGTCTGGAAATCGATAACCCGACCGCCGTGTCGGGTTATCGACGACACCACTCAGAATGTATGCAGCATAATACATGGACAGCAGACGCCGCGATTCGGTTGTCTGTCGGGGCTGTTATTGCTCGTGTCATGAGCAGCCGCCAAAAAATTGGCAGCGAATCGCGCTCTGATTGCGCTATCGACATTGGCTTTGCCATTTATTTGTGCCGATGGCTGCTCGCTTTGTAGTCAAGGCCCTGTTTGTCTTTTCCGCCCAGGCAATCATTGCTACCGTCCGGGGGCTAGTCCTGGAGGGTGCCGATGACTCGTCTAAAGATTGCAACAATGGTTACGGCCCTGGGAAGCCTGCTGATCATCGGGATTTTAACCCTGGTTGTGATGAGTGCTTACACCATCGGCAAATTGAAAGTCGGTGGACCCATTTTTACCAGGATTTCTCTTGGCAAGGATTTGGTCGCCGATATTTTGCCACCACCCGAGTACATCATCGAGTCCTACCTCGAAGTGACGCTGGCGCTCAATGAGCCCTTGTCGGTCGACAGTCATCGTAAACGGTTGGTCCAGCTGCGAAAGGACTACGAAGACCGCCGTTCATATTGGGCGGCGCAGAGCATCGACCGGGCAACCGCGACGAAGATCACCGTGACGTCCGACGGCTTTGTCCAACAGTTTTGGCTGGAGCTGGAGCGCAATTTTCTGCCCGCGCTGAGCCGGGGTGACGCCGGGGCCGCGACCCGGTCCTACCGGGAGTTGACGAAACTCTATACGGCCCACCGCGAGGTTATCGACGATATCGTCAAGGATACCGATCGTCTCACCGCCGAAACCGAGGCGGCGGCGGCGGGTGAGGAACATCTGCTGACCAGCGGCGAATACGGGCTGGCCGGTTTGGTGCTGCTGCTGGTGATCGGCTGTGTCGTGGCCCTGGTCCGCTTTGTCATCCGTCCGCTCACCGGCATGACCGGGGCGATGAGCGAACTGGCCGGGGGTCGGCTGGGGGTCGGGATTCCGTCGGTCGACCGACACGACGAGATCGGTGAGATGGCCCAGTCGGTTCAGATCTTCAAGACGGCGATGATCGAGGCCCAGACCCTCCAGGAGGCGCAGAAGGAGGAGCGGGCGCAGGCCGAACGGGATAAGGTCGCGGCCCTGAAGAAAATGGCGGAAACCATTGAGTCCGAAGCGCGCGCTGCGGTCAATCAGGTCGCAGCGCTGACGGCGCGCATGGCGGACACCGCTGGCGGCATGGTGACCTCGGCGAATGCCGTTGGTGACAACAGCGAAAGCGTGGCGGCGGCGGCCTCCCAGGCTCTCACCAATGCCCAAACCGTGGCCGCCGCGGCCGAGGAACTCTCGTCTTCGATCCGCGAGATCGGCGCTCAGGTGACCACCGCGACCGGCGTCACCGCCACTGCGGTGGCGGCCTCCGGGCGGGCACAGGCGGCCATCGCCAGCCTGTTGTCGGCGGTGAGCCGGATCGGCGAGGTGGCGGGCTTGATCAGCGACATCGCCGCGCAGACCAATCTCCTCGCGCTCAATGCCACCATCGAGGCGGCGCGGGCCGGGGAGGCGGGCAAGGGCTTTGCCGTGGTTGCGGGCGAGGTCAAGAGTCTGGCCAACCAGACGGCCAAGGCCACCGATGAGATTTCGCATCAGATCACCGATATTGAAAAGACCACCAAGGCCACCGTGCAGTGCGTAGGCGAAATCAGCCGCGCTATTACCGATGTCCAGGGCGTCTCCGCCTCCGTCGCCACCGCGATCGAAGAGCAGGGGGCGGCAACCCAGGAGATCGCCCGCAGCGTCAGCCAGACCACCGGAGCAGCGCAGGAGGTGGCCGAGCGCATCGCCAGAGTTTCCGACGAAGCCCGCTCGACCCGGGAAAGTGCCGGGCAGATTGGAACGATTTCGGCTGAGGTCGCGCTCGGCATCGACCGCTTGCGCGAGGTGTTGGTCCGGACGGTCCGGACCGCGACCAAGGAGGTCAACCGCCGCACCGAGCCGCGCTACCCGATCGAGCGGACGGGGACCCTGTCGGCCGGCGGGCAAAGCCATGCCGTCACCATCAACAACATTTCCGCGGGCGGTATCATGGCCTCGGGCCTGCCGGCCAGTCTCGCGGTTGGAACCCGGGTGACGGTGGCCATTCCCGGGCTGCCGAGCCCGCTCACGGCGGTCGTTCTCGCCAGCGAGCGCGGCGGATTGCATGGCAAGTTCGAGCTGGTTCCCGATGCCGGAAAGGGCTGGCATCAGGACTATGCGCGTCTGGTCGCGGGGCTGGCGCCGCTGCGGGATGCGTCCTGACGGTGACGCTCGGGCCCGGTTCACCCGGTCATTGGCGCAATTCTTGCTCCGTCGGGATTCCTGCTGCCCTTTTGGAGTGTTTGCGACATGGCCTCCTTTGTCATTGCCTTCGATACCCGGACCCACACCGTTGCCGCCGAAAAACGCATCCAGTCGCTGGAACCCGGACACGCCTGGAAAGTGCTGGACTCGGTCTGGTTCCTGCGGACCCGGAAGGACGGCGAGCAGATTTACGAGCACGTCAATTCGGCGCTCGGTGCGGGTGACCGCCTGATCGTGGTCGAGAGTGCCGGCGCGACCTATCGCGATCTGCTTACCCCGGCCACCGAGTTGTTGAAGGCCGGTCTCTGACGATGATCGATGGCGGGCCGGGACAAAATTTATCTTAAATCAGCGCCATCGGCAGTCTTGGCTATTCGTGAAATTTATGGACAGAAAGGCCTCACGACGTTAGCCTGAATTGCTGTGACTGTCGGGGGCTCCAATGAACGAAGGCGATCTCATTGTCTGGGACAAGTGTTATGAGGTCGGGGTCGCTTCGATAGATACTGAACATCGCGTCCTGGTCATGGCATTTAACACCTTTATCAAGACGCGATTCCAGTCCCCGGATGCCGTTGCGGTGGACTATGCGGTTTCTTTTCTGGATGGATACAAAAGCTATCACTTCAGGAATGAGGAAGCTCTGATGCGTCAGGTTCACTATGACCATCCTGAGCGTCATATCAATGATCATCAGCAGCTGGCAATAGCTCTTGATGACATACGAGCCGACATCTGTCAGGGACGGTCTGTTCGGGACAAACTGTTATTGTTGTTTAGAAATTGGGTTGTCAAACACGTCATGGAGGAGGATCGCGACATTGGGACCTATCTGAGGTCCAAGCAGCGCTATCGGCCTCTGGCCCGGTGGCCCGAGAATGGGGCTGTCGAGAGTTCCGACGTCGCCGAGGTCATGCCACGGTCCGACGACATCAAGACCGGGATCACGGATAAGGATGCCAGGCTCTTCCAGAGGCTTGCGATCAAACTACCGGCACTTCTGATTGATCACCAAGGTAATCAGATCAGTGTGATAATCATCAACATCTCTCAGAGTGGGGCGCTGATCACAAGTTCCAGTCATTCGTTTCGAGGTGCTGTGGGCACTCTGAGGTTGCTGGAAACAAATATCCCTGATCTAGATTTTCTGGTCGTTGACTTTAAGAATGGGCACACGAGTCTATATTTTACGCTTTGTTCTGATATTCAGATGGTGCTGGCCAGAGAATTGAGTGCCCCGGCCTTTCGAATGGCGTGTCTTGACTTGGCCAGTCCTGGAAACGATGATTTTGACAGTGACGTCCGGGATGGCGAGGGAACCGCGCCTGACGGCCATGGGTTGGGGTCTCTGTTTGATCTGTAGCGGTGGCCCGGCCCGCGGTGACATGGGACTTGGTCTGGTGCCGAAGCGAATCGCCAGCAAACCCGATACCGGCGCCGGCAGAACAAAAAACACTGGCGCGGACGTCACACGAGGACGCTGTGCCAAGATTTCCCGTCAGCGGGTAAGCCGAGGCACGATTCGTTCTGGAATAGGCGGAGGGGAGGGGTAAAGCACAATCCCCGTCGCGTCAATTTCGACGCGGGCATTTTCATAAACCGCTAATGCGAACTCCAGGGACTTCTTGAATTCCGGTTGAAAGTGCTTCAAAGCGGCAAACCCGGCGCCGAATTGTTGATGCAACAGGGGCCAGGACACGGGGGCAGCCTTCTTCAGAGAGTGAAGCCGGTAAGCCAACCACACATAAGCATCAAGGGCCATGGACTTGTTACTGAGCGCCATCAACGCGGGCTCCCAAATCGGCACAGGGTGCTTGACCAAGCTTCGATAAAACTGCTCACTAAGGGTAACGGTATCCTCCCAGAGGGTACCCTGATCATGGTCAGACCTCCGGCCCGAAAAGAAAAGCCCAGCTTCAATAATGCTTGTCTTGGCTATGCCCTCAGCTCCGCCGGCATCTTGCCAGTGAAAAGAAATGCTGCAACGAGAGAGGCGCTTTGTCTGTTCTCTGACGTCAAGATAACTTTTGCCGCCGTTGGAAACACCCATTCTATCCATCCATGATGACATGGATTTTCCAAGAACAACTTCCCGGGACTGTTGCTTGACCGCCTGAGTTTGCAGATAGAGCATGATAAGCCGGCTGCGTGAGCCATACGGAACGCCGACCGGCTTGGGCTCCTTCCCCGGCCTGACCTCGAACCCGGGCTCGACCAGGAGAGTAACGCGAGGTGTTTCCAGCTTCCAGGGCTTATCATCGGCCTGCTTACGATGGGGAAATGCGGCAAGACAGAAACCACTATAGGAGAACCCTAACTCCTCGGATTCTTCCGACAACAATCGGGCGACGATATCAACGAGATGCTCTTTACCTTTACTGACGAGCTGCCGGGCTCGTTCGGCGCCATGCAGAAGAACAATTTCATGAATATCTGCCATGGTATCATGAGCCTCATTGTAGAGGTAAACAACAAACGCTCGAACGATCAGGCCCACCCATCAGGACGAATGATCTCTCTGAAACCCCGGGAGAGGGTAAGCCCGCGGCGCCGATTTTGCAATTTTTCCCTTCACCCCAGCCGGTCCTGCCGGGGCAGGCGGGAGCGGGGTTGATCCTTGGTCCGGTCCGGTCAGACCTTGATATTGATGTGATTGCCCAAGTTCGGATTGACCGGCTTCGACACTGGCGCAGTGGCCACCGCCGAAGTGTGGGCCGCTGCGGTCGCGGCGAAGGAGGCATGCTGGAGGCTCGCCGCCGTCCGCGTCTGGACGGCCTGGCCGCGTGCCGCCTCTGCCGCCAAGCGGAGATCGATTGAATTCGGCGCCGGGTAGACGGTTTGGTAGAGCTGTGAGTGGTGCGAAAATGGAATTCCAGCCATCTGACGCGCCTCCCTGAAGATATTATCGGAATGTTCCGGTATAACCGACGGAGGCACCCGTCAGAGACTTGTCCTGAAAAGATGCCGGACGATGCATGATTCTGTAGGTCATCGGTTTTTCTCCGAAGAGATTTGTTAGAAATGAAATTCAGGGGGCTGCCGGTAATCGCAACTGCGCATCTCCGAGGGCCATAGCAATCGACGTGCCAATACCGCCGGTTGGTTCTGCCAAGGCTCTACAATGGGATAGGAGATGCTTTCCGTTGCACGCGGCGTCCGGGCAACAAATTGCACCGGTGGCTCCGATGGTGCGTCGCATTTTGCGGTGTTCGGGCGCTTTTTTGGCTCAAGCGGAACGTTCACCCTCCAAGCACTCTGGAAAAAAATGGCGGATTTCAGCGTCTTTTGGTCATTCTGGCGGCGCTTTGCTGAAAATGTAGTGCCACGCTTTTTCATAGTTTCTGATTGATTGTCACTGTACTGTGCGCGAATATGCGTCCACGTCGTGAGTGGGGGCATCATGTATTTTCGCCAGGAGACCGTAGAGGGCCGAACCTAATCTGCAGATTGTCGAGGCCCGCCACGAGGGTAAGGCCCGGTTTCCAAAATGTAGAGCGGGCGGAGACCAAGACGACAACATTTTGAAACAGCTTGGGAATCTTTCCGTCGGTGGCGTGTTCCCCGTGTAGGTGGCACGGGGAGGCGACCATGAGACCGGCGGCTATGGGGATGGTGGCTGGGATTATCGCTGATTTTGCGGAATCGGCCTCGTAGGTCGGGTTGCAACGTGGCCCAAAGGAAGCGTCGCTGTTGCCGGACAGTTATCAGTTGCGTGATGGGTCGGCCACCCGATTCATGTTCGGAAAATTCCGGAATAAGTAGTTATACAAAAACAGTGGAAACAATTGATACAGCCGACCCTAATGGGAGGGAATCCGCCATGTATACTATTATATAATAATCAAATATATTGCATATTTTATAACATAATTCAGTAATGAAATTATAAAAAAGAACTACCTCTGCCTAAGCAGAGGTAGTTCTATAATTATTTTCAAAATTCTATCTCACTCATCGTTGAGATCGCGACCTGCTATTTTCAGGCATCAACTGGCCCCTCCTTCTTTGTCTTCAGTAGGGTGACGACGATCACTGCCGCGAAGACAAGCATGCCGGCCGCGGTATAGAAGGAGCTGATAAAACTCCCCCCCGAAGCAGCCCTGAGCATTTCGGCTAGGCGAACCAGAACGAATCCGCCCACGCCCCAGGCGGTGAACAGCAAGCCATAGTTGGCGCCAAAATTCTTAGTGCCCCAAAGGTCCTTGGTGAAGGATGGGAAGAGGCAGAGGTTCGCACCATAGTTGAACCCAATGAGGGTGGCGAGCAGCACCAGCAGCACTGGTTGGGCTCCGGGGCCGGTAATTGCGGTGGCCGCGAGCATCAGCGCTGCCTGGAACAGCAGGATAACCAACAGCGCGGCGCGCCGGCCGATCTTGTCAGAAACGATACCAGTGATGATACGTCCACCGGCATTACCGATAGCCATCACCGCCACGGCGATGAAGGCGTTGGCGCCCATGCTCGCCTTAGCCATACCGGCGATACTGCCGATCACCATGAGGCCGGCACCTGCGCTGATGAAGAAGCACAGCCACAGGATGTAGAAGTTTAGGGTCTTGGAGATGTCTGACGGAGCCAGATTCTTGACAGGGGCGGCCGTCGTGGCCGAGGCCACCGTTTCGGCTCCGACATAGCCGGCGGGCGGATTGCGTAACATGTTGGCGAGGCCGCACACCACAATGGTGAAGCCGATGCCGAAGAACAGCATGGTAAGGGACAGCCCGTATCCGCCCAGGAGGTAAGTGCCCAACGGCGCGATGTAAATTGGCGCAAGACCAAAGCCAGCGACGACGGTCCCGGCGATCAACCCGGTTTTGGACGACGGGAACCATTTGAGGGCCGGAGGCGTGGCCGATCCATAGGCGAAGCCCATGCCCATGCCGAACAGAACGCCGAATCCGAGAATCCACATTGCGTAGCTGTTGCTCTGAGAGCAAAGGATGAATCCGGATCCAACCAGCACACCGCCAAACATGGCGGTAAACCTGGGCCCAATCTTGTCTTGCAATCGACCGCCGAGGATCATGGCGAATGCGAACATAAGGCAGGCCAAGGCATAGGGATCGTTCACCGAAACAAGGTCCCAATGAAACCCATCGGTGACGTTGGCTTTAATGGAGTCTGTGATAGCCTGTTTGAAAATACTCCACGCATAAAGAATGCCAAGCGCAAGATTGATGAACATGCCGGAAATCGCGACAATCCATCCCTTTGTGTATGATGTCTCTTCCACTTCGTTACCTCCAGTTACTGTATAAAAGGATGCGCTCGTTTACCGCCATTTCCTTAGAAGCCAAACAATGACCTGCAACGGGAAAAACATGTACATGCCTAAACTCGCGGCAGAGCGGTCTTTGATCCAACATTGCGCATACGAACGATCTATCTCCTCCCGGTCTGGGATAAAATAGACTAACCCACGGGCACAGAGAAGCCCATCACTATCGTATCGGGTAACCTAGACCCTGTTGACAAAGGAGGTTCCCAAACGCGCCGTGCTATGATTCAACGCTGGTCTTTGCGGAGACCAGAGCATGCGTGGCGATCTGACCGACGACGAATGGGACATCATCGGGCCATTGTTGCCCTCGGAGTGCGGACGGGGTTGTCGTCCGTCTCATAACAATCGGCGCTTTTTCAATGGGATGCTCTATGTGCTGCGGGTCGGCTGCCCCTGGCGCGACATGCACGAGCGCTATGGCAAATGGAACCCGGTCTGTGTCCGCTTTCGGCGCCGGGCCGAACAGGGTGTCTGGGACGCCTTGCTGGATACACTGGCGGGGCTCGGGTTGACCGACGA
>SESF01006356.1_pt1 | contig 43055 bp, 34 predicted proteins | sample 3171521 | NCBI WGS metagenome assembly SESF01 (sample SAMN10866945, study PRJNA518727) | freshwater metagenome | biome: subpolar coniferous forest; feature: holomictic lake; material: water; isolation source: holomictic Lake 227, 6 m and 8 m depth | place: Canada: near Kenora, Ontario | collected...
TAAAATTATTACTTTAATTTCAAGTTTATCCGATTACCCCCTACCCCTATAGAAAAATGGCAACGGCTTCAAGAGAGGATCGCAACAAAATGAACGGGACTGGCTTTAGAACTGACGTTCCCAGGAAAAACGTTGTACTTATAGCCGACGATGACAACACGTCCAGGAGGATCCTTAGCCATTATGTCCAAAAAATGGGTTATACAGCTGTTCTGGCTGAAGATGGGGATGAATGCATTAAATGTATTACAGACCAGCCTTTGGATGTTATTCTTTTAGATATCAACATGCCGAAGAAGGATGGATTTGAAGTAATGCTGCATTTAAAAGCGCATAATATTACTACTCCCGTCATCATGGTGACCGCTTCGAATGATGTCCCGCATGCTGTAAAATGCATTAAGCTGGGAGCATTCGAATACCTGACAAAACCCTTGAACATTGAACGCCTTGAGATTGTGATGCGAAACGCACTTGCTGAGTCTTCGCTTAAAACTCAGGTACAGCTTCTTCAGAAAGAACTGAAAAGCAAGGAGCTTTTTCATCGTATCATTGGGAAAAGCAAAGCCATCAAGGATGCCATGGAACAGGCAAAGCAGGTCATGGATACTGATCTGAATGTGCTTATTCTTGGTGAAAGCGGGACTGGTAAAGAGTTGTTTGCACAGGCTATTCACTATGGCAGCAAAAGGAAAAATGGACCTTTTGTTTCGGTCAATTGTGCAGCAATTTCAAATAATCTTGCTGACAGTCTTCTTTTCGGTCATGTTAAAGGCTCTTTTACCGGAGCGATAAAAGATCATATCGGCTTTTTTGAGCAGGCAAACCAAGGAACCATTTTTCTTGATGAAATCGGAGATATGGATTCGGAAGTTCAGGCTAAGGTACTGCGTGCAATTCAGGAAAGAAAAATCAGAAGGGTTGGTGAAAAAAAGGAAATTCAAATTGATTTCCGTATAATTTCGGCCACTAACAGGGATTTTTCACAGGCATTCAAAAGCAATCAGTTCAGAGAGGATCTTTATTACCGGCTTCAGGAGTTCCCGCTTTATATACCACCCCTTCGTGAGCGATTGGAAGATGTCCCTCTTCTTGCCAATGTTTTTTTAGACGAGTTTTCAAGAGCGAACAGTATAGAAGATCTTCAATTTGATCCCGGCTCGCTTAAGAACCTTGGAAACTATCAATGGCCTGGTAATATTCGTGAGCTGAAAAATGCGGTACAACGCTCAGCGGTAACCAGAAAGGGGAACGTTATTGAAATTTTACCCTCAGTTTTGTCACCAGGGTTGACTCAAGCTGTTCCACCTGAAATTATATTACCGGAAACTTTTGTTGAGTCCATCACCCCTTCAGAAAGTAACGGTAACCCGGTGTCCTATTCACTTGAGGCGCATGAAAAGGATACAATAATTACCGCTTATAAGGCTTCTCGCGGTAATCTCACTAAAACTGCCCATATGCTCGGGATCGGTCGCGCAACACTTTACAGAAAGCTGGACAAATTCGGCCTTAAATACCTGAAAGCAGGTTGACGCCAGTTGAACAGGTATACGGATTTTTCTTTTTTAGCGGGCAGCAGTTCCTGTATGACCAAAGCCTCCTTCGCCCCTTGCTGTTGCACTTATATCATCGACTTCTTCAAAGCTGACCTTCTCCACTTTTGCCACTACCATCTGAGCTATACGATCGCCGTGACACACGGTGAATGGATCTTTGCCATAATTGATGAGAATTACCTTAACTTCGCCCCGGTAGTCGGCGTCAATTGTTGCTGGTGTATTCGGGAGTGATATCAAAAAACGCAACGCGAGGCCGCTTCTTGGTCTGAGCTGTGCCTCATAGCCTTCAGGCAACTCGATAGCAAATCCAGAGGGTATCAATGCAGTTGTGAAGGGATCGATGGTTATCGGTTCCTGAAGGCATGCTGAAATATCCATGCCGGCGGCATAAGCAGTTGCGTAGACGGGAAGTACTGCTTGTTTGTTAAGTCGAACAATCTTTACTTTGAGCATGGGTAAGAGATGAAATAATTGCCTGGATTTTAAGGGATTAAATATAAAAGGATTAATGAAAAGACAACCGGAAAGTTTATCTGAAAAAGTCTATGCTTTAGCTTTTGGAGCTCATCCTGATGACGTTGAGCTGGCATGTGGAGCAACACTTCTGCAGATCATGAATGAAGGGTTGCAAGTGGCTGTATGCGACTTGACAAAGGGAGAAATGGGTACTCTGGGGACTCCTGAAACAAGAAAGAGTGAAGCTGAAACAGCATCTGTAATTATGGGGTACCATAGTCGCATGACACTGGATCTGGGTGATGCAAAGTTATTTTATACTGAAGATAATCTTGCTGAAATTATTCGATGCATAAGACATTACAGGCCTGAAGTGGTTTTTGCAAATCCTCCTGATGAACGGCACCCTGATCACTTAAAAGCATCAAAGCTGGTGACTGATGCTTATTATTATTCTGGCTTGCAGAGGATTTCAACAATGATGAACGGAACCGCTCAGGAACCCTTTCGCCCGCAGCACTTACTCTATTATATACAGTTTAAACATCTGGAGCCAGACTTGATCGTTGATGTTTCTGATACTTTCAGTGCCTCAAGAAAAGGAATTCTGGCTTTCAGTTCGCAATTTTATCAGGAAGGAGTAACACAAGAACCAAAAACTCTTATCAAACGTAAGGAGTTTCTTACCGGGCTTGAAGCTCGAGCAAGATATTTCGGCGAGCAAATCGGGGTAATGTATGGTGAAGGGTTCTTACATCCTGGACCTATGGCTATAAAATCGTTCAGAACTGCTTTCCCGGGATTTTAAGGTAGCTGTTGAAAAACTGCCGATTATTCAGGTATGTGTGACGCTTTTGATGTTCACAAGCTTGTAGCACTCTTGTAACAATTCCTCAACACTTGGAATTGTACATTGAGGAGCGCATGAAGATATGCGAAAAAAGTCTTGATTTTCATGAAGAGATCACACAAACCAATCCCTTATTTATTATGAAAAAAGTAGCCTTATTGGTCGGTCTGGCCGCCTCACTCGGGTTTAACAATGCTCAGGCTGTTGACCTAAACTGGGCAGGCGATGTTCGCTACCGCTACCAAACTGAAAAAACTGATGACGGTAATTCTGCGACTACAGATATCAGCCGTAATCGTCACCGTGGACGTCTTCGTCTTGGTGCCTCAGCATGGATCAATGAAGAGCTATCATCCGGTGTCCAAATCGCAACTGATGACATGTCATCAACCCAGTATTGGGCAACTAATGAAACAACCTCACGCAACCAGACCTTTGGTAATACTTTTCATGCCAGTCCCGTCTTCTTGAATGAGTACTACATCGACTACCATCCGGCTATGCTCTGTGGCGACGTGAACGTCATTCTTGGAAAGAGAGCCGTTGCAAGCACTCTTACTGTTGTCAACGATCTGGTGTGGGACAGCGATCTTACCTTTGAAGGAGCAACTCTTCAGTACGGCAAGGATGCCGCTGGTAAAGAAAAAGACGGGCTAGCTGCCATTGTAGGATACTACCCGCTTAACGAGGTTAATGGTTCAGCACCATCTCCTAGCGCTGCTGGTACGGCTGGAAGATATAATGATGCGTACCTCTTTGCAACTCAGGCAAGCTATAAAGGTGAATTTAGTGATATCGGCTATCAAGTTGGTGCCGCCTATTATGACTATGTGAATTTCGATTATGATGGCATGATCTTAAAAGGAACTAACAACTATAGCGGTAAAGACTTCAACATTGTTGAGCTTTTCGGTAAAGTTGGCGGCCAGATCACTGACACGCTTCCTTGGCAGATCAATGCGCAGTATGCATTTAACACGGCTAAAAATGATGGCGTTCGTTATACCAAGATTGACGAAAACAACAGAAAAAGCTACCTTGTAGAGGCAAAAATTGGTGATGCCAAGCAGGTCGGACAGTGGTCCACTTTTGCTGACTACGTCTATATCGAAAAAGATGCAGTTACCGGTTTCACAGATTCAGACCGTAATCGCGGTGCGCAGATAGATCTTAAAGGTATCAAGCTGGGCGGTACTTACCATCTTGTGCAGAACATGACTCTTGGCTTGACGTATTTCAGGTTCAAGAATATCATCGCGAGTACTATTCCTACCACTCACCTCTTGTGGGTAGATGCTGTAGTAAAGTTCTAAACTTTGTGTGTTGTTCTTTTTGTAAGATGTTGTGTGAATGGTGTACAAGGCTGTTTATATTGCTGATGTGCAGCCTTGTATAACCTGTTTATTTGCAACTATTTCAATCGCAATACAATCTTATTAACTCAATGATCAAAATCACTATGAAACTTTTTAAGAAAATACTTTTAAGTGCAACCGTGTTTGGCGTTATGTCGTCTGGCACAGCTCATGCCGCTGGCAAAATTGTTATTGACGGTTCGACCACTGTAGGCCCTATCGCTAAAGCTTTTGCTGATCACTTTACCAAAAGCACTGGCGTTCAGGTTACTGTCAGCGAATCCGGTTCTGGTAACGGTGCTAAAAGTCTGATTAACAAAACCTGTGACATCGCCACCATGTCACGAGCAATGAAAGACAATGAATTATCTGCAGCTAAAGGCAAGGGCATCAACCCTGTTGAACACATTGTAGCTCTTGATGGTCTTTCTATTGTACTTCATCCTAGCAACCGTGTCAGCGGGCTGACGAAAGCTCAGATCCGCGGAATTTACATGGGCAAGTTCACAAACTGGAACCAGCTTGGTGGGCCGAATGCAGGTATCGTTGTTATTCAGCGTGAATCAAACAGTGGTACAGCTGATTCTTTTAAAGAACTTGTTATGGGCAAGGATAACCCGATTTCAAAAAGAGCTGAAACACAGTCAAGTAACGGCGCGATTAAAAGCCGTGTTTCCTCGACACCCGGAGCGATCGGTTATATCGGTCTTGGCTTTGTTGATAACTCTGTCAAAGCAATCCTGGTTGATGGTATAGAGTCTGATGTTAAGACTGTCAAAAACGGTACTTACCCTATACACCGCCCACTCTTTATGTACACCAATGGCCAACCAACCGGTTCTGTGAAACAGTTCATCGAACTTGCTAAAACTCCAGATGGCAAAAAAATCATTTCTGAAACAGGGTTTGTCAATTATTATTGATACTCTCTCCTGATTTTTTTTGATCTATCAGAGAACATTCAAACAAGAAAAAGCCGTCATCAAAAAGGACGGCTTTTTCTTGTTACGATTATTTGCAATATCCAATGAACATCAGTCAACTTATTTGTAGTCAACTAACCGGATTGTGTTATGGATTCAAAGGTTGTTCATTTATTTCGATCACTTCTGGTCTGTGCTGCTTTTGGTAACTTTTTTGAACCAAAGGTTTGGGCTTATAATACTTCTGATGTTAACGTGCTGCGATCCGGGGTTGCATCATGGAACAGTATGAGAGCCCTTCATAAAGAGTCCATTCCAGACCTTTCAGGAGCTGATCTTAAGGGCCGAAATCTTAGGCACATTGACCTGCATAACGCAAACCTTTCGGGTGCACTTCTCAGCCAATCGGACCTGAGTAATGCGGATTTGAAGAATTCTTCACTTGAACATGCACATTTGAACGGTTCTCTTTTGATTAAGGCAAATCTTGAAAATGCTGTTCTGCGCGGTGCTGATCTTGAGGGAGCAGTGCTTTATGGTGCTAACTTTCATAAGGCAATTCTTGAGGGTGGAATACTGAAAAAAGCAGATTGCACGAATGCTGACATGAGAGAATCGAATCTTCGTGACTGCAACTTTCGTGAAGCTTCAATGGTGAATACTGATCTTAGAGGAGCTGATTTACGAGGCATTTATCTTTGGAGGGCGAATATGAGCCGGGCAAATATAAACGGTGTCACAGTATCGGAAAAAACCATTCTTGAGAGTGGCAAGCCGGCTTCCAATATGTGGGCTGAAAATCACGGTGCATTTTTTGTTGTTGATCGTCCGCCTTCCACTTCAACCACATCTCTTACAGCAATTCAGTCTGGCAAAAAAAGTTCAGCGCCAGCCAATACTCTTGTGGATACTGCTCAATCAGTTGCAAGGCTGAGCAATGATAAACCGTTATCTGACATAGTTGTTGAAAACTCTGCAGAAACATCTGGGCCGAAAAATATATGGAGTCAGGGAACCCCTTCTAAAACAGCCTATAACATCCTCCAGTATCAACAATTAAAAAGTAATGTCTTTGCCTGGAATGACAGGCGCAAACAAAACAAAAACATGAACATTGATCTTACAGAAGCCCCTCTTGATCATAAAAATCTCAGTTATGCTGACCTCAGCAATGCAAAGCTTTCTGATGCCAACTTTCGAGGTGCCGATTTGAGTAACTGTAATTTACGGTTTGCCGATTTGAGAGGATGTGATTTTCAGGAAGCTAACATGGAGCATGCTGATCTTTATGGTGCGGACCTGAGGGGAGCAAATCTCTGGCGTGCCAATCTTGACCGCGCACAGCTTAACGGCGGAAAGGTTTCGAACAAGACCATACTCACTTCTGGAAAGAAAGCGACTGTGGAGTTATCCGTTCGTTTAGGGCTGATATTTATTTCTGAATAGAAAGTGCTCATGTCTGGAATATTTCAGGAAGTATTATGATGTATAGGACTTATCTGCTATCTTATTGTCGGTAAATCCTATTTCTCAAACATCAGTATGAATTTATGAGTACAGTAACCCGATCTATAGCAATTTTTACGCTAGTCGGGTTGTTTTTACAAACAAACTGTGTACTCGTTTGTTACGGACTTTTCTTTGTAAATCAAAAAGCAATTGCTGAATCTGCCTGTGAGAAGAAAACATTGGATTGTTGCGGACGTTGTTTTTTACATAAACAAATTGCTTCATCTACAGACACCAAGTCTGCATCAGCTGAAAAACAGTTGCCAACTAAAACGCTGGAACAAGTGCTGAGTGCAATGCCGGGTCTTGTGACTAACATGCAACATCCACTTCTGACAACAAACACTGCTCATAGCTTTACCTCTGCTCCCCCTTCGTTTATACTCGATGGTGTCTTGCGCAAGATCGACCATCCTCCAAACGCTTAACGTCATTCTTCCTACAGGTATATGCCCTGTTTATACACATAATTGCAATACTGGAATATGTAGCTCTTATAGTGCTAATTGATGCTGTATATGGTGTGGGTACCTGAAACTTCTTCAGATATAAAAAATAACGGACTTCCTTATTATCGGAATCTCTGTGCTACAGGGTGATGCCCGTTTTATGTAACTTTTTGTTTAGTAATCAATATGAAAACGTCACAAAGATTTTTTATAACGCCATTTGTGTTTTTGTTCGCTACTGCAACTCTACCGTTACCGGTTTTATGTCAGGAAGCAATAAGCCCTGAAACTGTTATTACAGGAACATCAGAAAAAAGAGAAGACCCTATGGCGTCCAATGGAGTAAAAACCAGTGATACTGCCTCGTTACTGAAAGATGTGCCGGGCGTAACACTTGCTACGGGAGGCGGGGTTTCGAGCCTGCCGATCATTCATGGACTGGGAGATGACCGTTTAACTATTTATGTTGACGGTATGTGTCTGACATCGGCCTGCGCCAACCACATGAATCCACCGTTGTCATACATTGCAACCTCAAACGTGAGCATTATCGGAGTTAAAACAGGTGTTACGCCTGTGAGTTACGGCGGTGATAACATCGGGGGTACCATCAACGTTGAATCAGATCAACCGAGTTTTGCACTGTTTGGTGGGGGTGTCAAAGGGGCGGGCAGTGTTTCGACCTATTATAGAAGCGTCAATCGTAGTACCGGTGCGGCATTTTCAGGTGCAGTCGCAAACAGCAACCTCAGCTTTGGAGTCACCGGGTCGATTGATCACGCCAATGACTACAAGGATGGTCGTGGCAATACCGTAACCTCTACCTATTACGAATCGCGTAATCTTGGGGGGACTTTAGCCCTTAAAGGCGACAGCAGCCTTCTTACCCTTAAAGCCGGGCATCAATCGATTCCTGATCAGGGGTTTGTCAACCAGTGGATGGACATGGTCAACAACAATGCCTCGTTTATCAATCTTGGCTACAAGAGTAGCTTTCGTTGGGGAAAGCTTGATGCTAAGGCATTCTGGGATAATACATACCACAGGATGGATTCTGGCGATGATAAACTGGCAATCCCTGCTGTACAGACAGGAATGAAATATATGCCGATGGAAACTCGGGGTATTGATCTTGGATATTCATTGAAGACGGATATTCCATTTGCTGAAAGGAACATTCTGCGATTGGGCAATGAATACCACCGATTTACCTTGAACGACTCCTGGCCTGCAGTACCCGGTTCAGCGACTATGTCACCGAACACGTTCGTCAATATCAATGATGGCCATCGTGACCGGTACAGTGTGTTTGCCGAATGGGAATCAAAGGTGAGCAATGAGGTGACAACCATTCTCGGTGTACGGGACGAGTTGGTGCAGATGAATACCGGAAGTGTTCAGGGGTACAACTCCGGCATGATGTATGCTCCTGATGCCAAAATCTTTAATGCTCTGGACCACGGCCGCAACGATAACAATCTGGACGTAACGGCCCTTGCCAGATTTCAACCTACATCGAATGCTGACTATGAGCTCGGTTATGCCCGTAAAACCCGTTCACCAAACCTTTATGAACGCTATGCGTGGTCGAAAAGCTTTATGTGCAGCGGAATGATTAATTGGGTTGGTGACGGTAATGCTTATGTAGGCAATCTTGACCTTAAGCCCGAAGTTGCCAATACCTTCAGTCTCTCTGCAGACTGGCACGACAGTAACCGCAAAAACTGGGAATTAAAGGTTACACCTTACTACACCTATATCAATGATTACATTGATGTCAATGTGTTAAAGCCTCAAACAACCGGCAACATCCTACAGTTTGCCAATCATGATGCCAGAATCTATGGGCTGGATGTGTCTGGAAAAGTTGGTGTATGGGAGAACAGCCGCTTAGGGCACGGTCAACTTAATGGAAGTCTTGGCTACGTGCATGGCCGTAACTCTGACACAGGAAACAATCTCTACCACATAATGCCGCTTCATGGTTACCTTACGCTGGAACAGAGAGTTGCTGGATGGGCTAATGCTGTGGAACTGCAACTTGTCAGCGATAAAACAGAAGTTGATGCCCTGCGTAAAGAGCCGACAACCCCGGGTTTCGCCGTACTAAATCTTCGTACGTCATACCAATGGAAAAATCTTCGGCTGGACTTTGGCATCACGAACCTGCTTGACAGGTTTTATTACCTCCCGCTTGGTGGCATCAACTACGACCACAACCTTACAAATGGACGACTTACACCATTTGAATCGGTTGCGGGACAGGGTAGGTCTTTTAATGTTGGTTTGACACAGACCTTCTAACCCGGAATGAATCATAACGGATGGGGTAAATATTTGCCCCATCCATTTTGGATACCTTTTTAATCAACAATTAACATTGATCATGAAAGATTTTTTATGGATTCTTTTTGCAGTGATAATTGCTGTTATGCCTGCATGTCATATTGCAACTGCGAATACGACTGATGACGCAAAAAACTTTTTTTCGAGTGCTGAAATTAAATTCGGAAACAATGACGTCGAAGGGGCCTTAGTTGACTACTCTAAAGCAATTGAACTCAACCCGACATTTGCTGATGCCTATAACAATCGGGGGAGCATAAAATCGGATTTGGGAGATATTCAGGGAGCTACAGCAGATTTTGCGAAGGCAATTGAGATAAGTCCATCATTTATTCCAGCTTACCTCAACAGAGCTGCTTTAAAACTTGATCAGAGCGATAAACAAGGGGCTACAGCAGACTTATTACAAGCGGCTAAGCTTGGTAGTCCTGAGGCTCAGCAATGGCTGAAGAGTAATGGAATTTCGAAATGGTAATTATGGACAAACAATAAAAGGTATAACAGATTCATTACCGATAATTTCCTACCTTGAGTATCTGCTCATACATCTTTATACATAATGATAATTATCGTTTTGCGAAAAATACTCTTTACGGGTACAATACTTTTGCTCCTCTGCGGAATCTCCTCCTGCAAAAATAACTCTGACGAACTTCGACGCAACCGGATTATTACCGGGATCTCTGCTGATTTTGACTATCTCAATCCCCTGCTTATACAGCTTTCCATGTCGCGGGAGGTATGCTCGCTTCTTTATCCCTCTCTCGTTAAAGCGGCTTATGACGAAAAAAACGGAACCATTACCTTTGTACCAAATACTGCAAAAAGCTGGGATTTCTCTAAAGACGGTAAACACGTCACCTTTCACCTCAGAAACAAGATCGTATGGGAAGACGGGAAGAACGTTACCTCGCATGATTTTAAATACTCTTATGCATTATACAAACATCCGAAAATTGCCAGTTCAAGACAGCACTATCTTAATGATCTTTTGCTCCTTCCTGATGGAACGGCTGATATCCAGCATGCTGTAGAAACTCCTGATGATTCCACACTGGTTCTGCATTTTAACAAGCCAATGTATAAGGAGATTGTGCTTGATCATTTTAATGATCTGATGCCGGTTGCTGAACATATTTTTAAATCTTATTCACCTGAGGATATTCGGGCAAAGGCTTCTGAAATCCCAGTGGTAAGCGCTGGACCTTTTAAAGTGAAAAAATGGACACGGCAGGTAAAACTTGAGCTAGTGACAAACCCTTTGTCACAACTGCCCCATCCTGCTGTGATACAGAACATGATTTTTCTTATTGTGCCGGAATACACTACGAGGCTTTCGATGCTGAAATCGGGTCAGATTGATGCGATGATATCTGGGGGAGGAATTAATCCTAAAGATGTTAAAGAACTTGCCAGGACAACTCCTTCTCTTATTATCAAACCGGTTAAGAACCGATACTTCGATAGTGTTGTATGGCTGAATATTGATGGTGAAGCTTTCCGAAATAACGGTACAATTCTGCCGAATACCCTGTTTGGCAGTAAATTAGTTCGGCAGGCACTCACTCTAGCTATTGACCGTCAATCAATTATTGACGGATTCATGGGGCCGGAGCATGCGACTATTGTTAACACATCACTTTCGCCAGCTTATAAAGCGATTGCCAACACATCTCTTGACCCTTACAACTTCAACCCTAAGAAAGCTTTAGCGTTACTGCATGAGGATGGCTGGAATCTTGGTCAAGATGGCATTCTGCAGAAAAACGGAAAAAGATTCTCTTTTGAACTTGCTGCACCGGTCGGGAATCCTCGGCGAAACTATGCTGCAACTATTGTACAGCAGAACCTCCGCGACATTGGCATAGAGTGCCATCTGAAATTTGATGAGAGTTTGATATTTTTAAAAAACCAAAACGAGTTCCGTTATAATGCTGCCTTATCAGGAATGGCTGCTGAAACACTGCCTTTCCAACTTATTATCTGGGGTTCCGATTTCGCGAAGCATACGTTTAACTCGTCGGCATTTCAAAATAGTGAGCTTGATATAATTATTTCTGAACTCAACCATCCACTTCCTGAAGAACGTAAACTTCTTCTATGGAAAAACTATCAAAAAATTCTGCACGGGGAACAACCTAGAACGTTTCTTTATTACTATGATGAACTTGAGGGTTTTAACAGCCACATCCATAACGCTGATGTCAACCTTATATCTTCGCTCTACAACGCCTATGACTGGACTATACAATAATCGGCTGCATAGGGCTTCTTAAGCTTCACTTGTCGCCACTACCGATTTTTACTATATTCAACTACTTTTATGAAAAGTAGTTATAGATCTTCTGCTATCACCAGTGAACTCAATGTTTTATGCCTCGTTACACACCTGAACAGCTTGAACGAAGAAATGCATCGGTATGGACAAAAGTACAGGGAATCCTGGCACCCATACAGTTTTTTATGTTTCTTGTAGGCGTCACTGTTACGTATCTCTATCAATCTCATGTCTGGATTGACAACTTTTACTGGATTACCTTTTTTGTAGTACTGAAAACTCTCATGCTTGTGTTGATTTTTGTAACTGGGGGGTTTTTTGAAAAGGAAGTCTTTGGCGCTTTTGCCTTTGCACCGGAATTTTTCTGGGAGGACTTTGGCAGTGCAATAGCCATGGTTGTTCATGTCTCATACTTTATCCTGTTTTTTATGGGACTTGATGAAACTATTCTTATCCGAACAGCTCTGCTTGCTTATCTGAGTTACCTCATCAATGCTGCGCAATTCGTCATCCGTCTGCTTCTTGAAAAGCACAATGAAAAAAAGCTGAAACAACGTCAGGCGACCTGAGCAACCCCCGACAAAATATTTGTTATGAAAGCAAAAGCTATCGTCTTCCGGGGCGTAAGGCAGATTGAACTTTGTGAAGTTTCACTGAAATCTGTTTCGTCAACTGATGTGCTTGTTGAAACCTATTGGTCGTCAATTAGTACCGGTACCGAAAAAATGGCATATAATGGCTTGATACCTTCCTGGCCATTCATTTTTCCATTTATACCCGGCTATGAGACTGTTGGAAAAATTATTCAGGCTGGTGATCATGTCAACCAGAGCCTGATAGGCAAGTTTGCCTATGTTGCCGGATCTTTTGGTTATGAGGGTGTTAATGCTGCTTTTGGAGGCGCATCGGAATACATTGTATGCCCTGTCGAAAGCATTACTCTGCTTGATAATATCGACAATCCGGAGAACGGGATTGCTCTTCCCCTTGGAGCAACAGCACTTCATATTGTTGATCTCGCACAGGTTAAAAACAAAAAAGTACTGGTACTTGGGCAGGGAGCTGTTGGTATTCTTGCGACCGAACTGGCCAAGCTGATGGGAGCAAAACTCGTGGCAGCTACTGATCCACAAAAAAACAGACTTAAATACTCTACGGCTGACATGCGTGTTAACCCGGAAACTGAGGATGTCTCCGTGGCATTGGCAGGTCATGAGTTTGATGTTCTGATTGACAGTACAGGAATAATGAGCGCTATTGATACGGGTCTCAAGTTTTTAAAATTTAGAGGAGTTGTTCTTCTTGGAGGTTATTACCAACGAATAAACATTGATTACTCGCAGGCCTTTCAGAAAGAGCTCTCGTTTATTGCCGCCAAACAGTGGGCTAAAGGCGATCTTGAGCGCGTAAAAGATCTTATTGCTAACCATAAGCTAAATGCTGAAAGAATATTTACTCATCGGCACACAGTTGAGGATGATATTTCTTCTGCCTATATGCAGGCATTTAATGATCCTGACTGCCTTAAAATGATTCTTCTTTGGAAAACCGGTACACAGCATGATGGCATAACATGATATCTAACGCATTATTTATATACAGTATCTGATGGCAGCAAGAACAATAGCTATATATGGGAAAGGCGGAATAGGCAAAAGCTTTACGACAACCAATTTAAGCGCTACATTCGCTTTGATGAATAAACGGGTGCTTCAACTCGGGTGTGATCCTAAGCACGATTCAACAACTTCACTCTTTGGCGGTATTCCTCTGCCTACGGTTACTGATGTCTTTGCAGAAAGAAATGCATTGAATCAACAGGTTTTGATCAGCGATATTGTCTTTCGCAGGGAAATAGCTGATTTCCCCCAGCCAATTTATGGTATTGAGCTTGGTGGACCTCAGGTTGGGAGAGGATGCGGTGGCAGAGGAATAATATCGGGGTTCGATACCCTTGAAAAGCTGGGAATATTCAGCTGGGATATCGATTTGATTCTGATGGATTTTCTTGGAGATGTTGTCTGCGGTGGATTTGCTACACCTCTGGCCCGATCACTCAGCGAGGAAGTAATTCTTGTTACGAACAATGATCGACAGTCTATTTTTACTGCAAACAATATATGTCAGGCAAATAACTATTTCCGAACAATAGGAGGAGAATCGCGACTGCTTGGTTTGATTATTAACCGTGATGACGGCAGCGGCATTGCTGAAAAATATGCTGAAGCTGCAGGCATAAGCGTTCTTATGAAGGTGCCTTACAGTGCGGATGCCAGGGATAAGGATGACAGTTTCGACTTTGCGGTCAGACTGCCTGAAATCCGTGATAAATTTCAAAAACTGGCCCGCGAAATACTTGAAGATGCGATCACGCCCTGCGAAGCTGGCGGTCTTGACTTTATGAGTTTTGTAAGACTTTTCGGTGATGTCAGCAGTGATGCACCAGTCCCTGCGACCTCGGAGGAGCTTTTTGGACGTAAAGAGGGTTCTTTTTCCGGCGGGCAGGCTACAGAAATTTCCTCAATTGAAGGCGATAATCTGAAGATCAACAGATGTATTGAAAAATTGACGGCAGAGGAACGGGAGGTTTACCGAATGAAAGAACAGGAAAAGAAAAGCTTTACTGAGATTGCCGAACTCACTCATCGAGAAGAATCAGTGGTCCAGGAACTGTTTTCAAGCGCCCGGACACAACTGAAAAGACTTTTCTTCGAGAATTAGGCATTCGCTTTTTTGGTTGCCTTTGCCCTGAGGTTTACATCAAGAATTTTCTTTCTTAGCCGGATGCTCTGGGGAGTTACCTCGAGAAGCTCGTCATCATTGATGAACTCAAGCGCCTGCTCTAATGAAAGAATTTTTGGCGGAGTCAGGCGAAGCGATTCGTCTGTTCCGGAAGAGCGCATGTTGCTGAGTTTTTTGGTTTTGCAGACATTGATTGTTATGTCCAATCCTCTGGTCGACTCTCCGACAATCATTCCCGCATAGACCTTTGTGTTTGGTGACACAAAAAAGGTTCCGCGATCTTCAAGGGCGCTGAGTGAGTAGGCAACACAAGTTCCTGTTTCAGCGACAACAAGTGCACCACTTTCTCGTGATGGTAATTTACCCTTGAACGGCTGGTAGTTGTAGAAGACGTGTGAAAGTATTCCCTCACCTTTGGTATCGGTTGTAAACTCAAGATTGTAACCGATCAGGCCTCTTGTTGGAATTTCAAATTCAACCCTGACCATTCCGCCTCGAAGTGTCCCCATGTGGGTCATTTCAGCTTTTCTGCGACCCATTTTTTCGATAATAACACCGGTGTACTCTTCGGGAATATCAATAGTTACGTGCTCAATCGGCTCGAGAAGGGTTCCGTCTTCATCATTGTGCATGATGACTTCCGGCCTTGCGATGGCTAGTTCGTATCCTTCGCGTCTCATGGTTTCGATCAGCACTGAAAGGTGAAGTTCGCCTCGACCTGAAACTCGGAATGTATCGGCACTGTCTGTCTCTTCTACGTTAAGGGCTACATTAGTCATTTTTTCTTTCATCAGCCTTTCACGAATCTTTCGGCTGGTGACTTCCTTGCCTTCAAGACCGGCAAAGGGTGAGTCGTTTACCGAGAAAAGCATGGAGAGTGTCGGTTTGCTGATATCAAACGATGCAAGTGACTCAGGATCTTCAACTGATGCGAGTGTCATGCCTACGGTAGCGTCCGGTATACCTGCAATGGCAATAATGTCGCCGGAGGTTGCTTCCTTGGCCTCGATCTTCTGCAATTTGTCGAAAAGGAATACTTTTGTAACGGAGCCTTTGCCTACAACTCCATCCGGGCCGACCACTGCAAGCTGGCTGCCGGGGCTGACTTTGCCTCGATGTATACGGCCGATGGCTATTTTGCCAATGTAATCGCTGTAGTCAAGGGTAGTTACCAGCATCTGGAAACCTCCGTCGTCGTGGGCAACCGGTGCAGGAATCTCCTTGATAATCATGTCGAGCAGAAGGCTCATATCTCCATCTTCGTCGTCCATGCTGTACTTGGCGACACCATTTTTTGCTGATGTAAAGATATAAGGGAATTCAATCTGATGTTCTTCGGCACCAAGGGCGATAAAAAGATCCAGTACCTGATCGTGTACTTTGACCGGGTCGGACTGTGGCCGATCTATCTTATTGATGACAACAATGGGTTTTAAATGCAGTTCGAGGGCTTTGCGCAATACAAACTTCGTCTGCGGCATGGGACCTTCGAATGCATCGACAAGCAGCAACACGCCATCGACCATCTGGAGAATACGCTCGACCTCGCCTCCAAAATCGGCATGACCGGGTGTATCAACAATATTTATTTTATGATCTTTGTAAACTGCGGCAGCGTTTTTTGAAAAAATGGTAATCCCCCGCTCTCTTTCCTGAGGGTTTGAATCCAGTACTCGAACGTTTACCTGCTGATTATCCCTGAAGGCACCTGTTTTTTGAAAAATTGAATCTACCAGTGTTGTTTTTCCATGATCAACGTGAGCGATAATGGCTATATTCCTAATATTCTTTGTGGAGCTCATCTTTTATCCTTGTAAATAAGTATATTTGTATCCCAGTATTGGCCCGAATATACATTATTTCTTTGTAATTATGGCACAATCTTTGATTTGAAAAACCAGAGTAATTTGACAACGATTACTGGGTTCCTATAAATCGATATATCAGCTAATCACTACATTTATTACTTGGACAATGAACAATATATTACTCAATAATTTACCGTTACTTGTCCTCAATCAGGTCGTTTCGTTACTTTATCTGTCAACTACAGTTCTTTATGGAGCCCATTTTTTCAAGGATATTCAACTGGCAAAAACATATAAACAGCCTCTTCTTGCCTTGACCGTCCTGACTCATGTGGTTTATCTGGGGCTTCTGACCTCTCTGGAAGGGTATAAAATCAGTTATTCTACGGTAAATCTGATGACCATGGTAGCGCTTACTTTGATCATCACGTATCTGTTTATAGAGTTTACCACTAAAAGCGACAAGACAGGGTTTTTTGTTATTACCTTTGCTGCCGGGTCACAGCTTATCTCCTCAATTTTGACAGCCCAACTCCCCAATACAGGAATTGGAACATTCAGCGGCATCGGAATGGGTGTACACCTGATCGCTACCATTTTCGGGTTCAGCGCTATTGCAATTGCAGGTCTCTATAGCATTCTTTATCTCTTGCTTTTCAGGCAGATTCAGCAAAACCGTTTTGAATTACTTTTTCAGCGGCTTCCTAATCTTGAAGTGCTTGAAAAACTTACCATGCATGCTGTGGCTTTCGGGTTTCTCTTTCTTTCTATTACACTTTTTGCCGGTGTCGTAGAGCAAAGGGCTTCCGGGGAAGCTATCTCGCTTCTGGAACCAAAACTTATCACGCTGATTATTATATGGTTACTGTATGGTACCAGTATTTTTATAAAGCCAATCATCGGATGGGACATAAAACATATGGCTTATCTATTTATCTTTCTTTTTATCTTTACTGCCCTTTTGATTGTGCTTATGACGTTTTTTTCACCAACATTTCATAAGCTGCGCTTATAATATACTTAAGCACTTATGTTTGAAAATATGGGCTTTTACGATATATTTAGGGCTCATGGCTTAATTCCGGATACTGTGTTGTTATTGCATTGTGCGTAATCAGCTCACTTAAACGACTCTCTCTATGAACATCATTTCAGTTGGTGTCAACCACAAGACAGCACCTATTGAAATCCGCGAAAGAATATCTCTTACAGAAGTTCAGAACAAGGAGTTCATTTCTGGTCTTATTTCGAGCGGACTGGCCCATGAGGCCATGGTGATTTCGACTTGCAATCGTACAGAACTTTATGTAGTGCCTGCAATGCACGAAGTAACTGGTGAGTTCCTCAAGGAGTATCTCATCTCCTTTAAGGATGCACGCAAGGAGGTACGCCCGGAACACTTCTTCAATCGTTTTTATTGTGGAACAGCGCGTCATATTTTTGAGGTTGCAAGCGCAATTGATTCTCTTGTTCTTGGTGAAGGCCAAATTTTAGGGCAGGTCAAAAATGCCTACCGGATCGCTGCGGAAACACAGTCAGCAGGTATTCTTATTACTCGCCTCTGCCACACAGCATTCAGTGTTGCCAAAAAGGTTAAAACAAAAACGAAAATAATGGAAGGGGCTGTCTCGGTGAGCTATGCTGCCGTTGAACTTGCCCAGAAGATTTTTTCGAACCTGTCACTGAAGAAGGTACTGCTTGTCGGAGCCGGCGAAACAGGTGAGCTTGCAGCAAAACACATGTTTCAGAAAAACGCCCGCAATATTGTTATTACCAATAGGACGTTGACAAAAGCTGAGACTCTTGCAGAAGAACTCGGAACGAAACAGGTCCTTCCCTTTGAATCGTTCAAGGATCATCTTCACGAATTTGATATAATTATCACTGCGGTAAGTACTAAGGAGTACATTCTTAATGAGGCTGAAATGCATCAGTCCATGCTTAAACGCAAGCTGAAGCCTGTCATTATTCTTGACCTTGGATTACCAAGAAACGTTGATCCAAGTATTGCCAAGCTGCAGAATATGTTCCTCAAGGATATTGATGCTCTTAAGCATATTATTGACAAAAACCTTGAACGCCGAAGTGCTGAACTGCCTAAAGTTCATGCGATTATCGAAGAAGAACTCGTGGCTTTCGGACAATGGATCAATACTTTGAAAGTTCGTCCTACCATTGTAGATCTTCAGTCAAAGTTTATTGAAATAAAGGATAAGGAGATTGAACGTTATCGTTACAAAGTCAGTGAAGAGGAACTCGCAAGAATGGAACATCTAACGGACAGGATCCTTAAAAAAATTCTGCATCACCCTATTAAAATGCTCAAAGCTCCTATTGATACTACGGACTCAATACCGAGCAGGGTCAATCTTGTCCGCAACGTATTTGATCTTGAAGAACCAAATCAGTCACACTAAATAAAAATCTGTAATTGCATTGAAAAAACAGCTTATCATCGGCACAAGATCCAGCCCCCTCGCTTTGTGGCAGGCAGAATTTACAAAAACGGAACTTTCCAGACATTTTCCTGAGCTTGAAATTACTCTTAAACTGGTTAAAACAACTGGTGACGTACTTCTTGACTCTCCCCTTTCAAAAATCGGGGATATGGGATTGTTCACAAAGGATATTGAAAAACATCTTATCACTAAGGAAATCGACCTTGCGGTCCATAGTTTGAAGGATGTTCCGACCAGTACACCGAAAGGACTTTTGATTACCTCTTTTACCGAACGCGAAGACACGAGGGATGTAATCATTTCAAAGAATGGAGCTAAGCTGAAAGATCTTCCGCAAAATGCGAAAGTGGCAACAAGCAGCCTTCGCAGAATGTCGCAGTTGTTAAGCCTTCGCCCTGATTTTGAGATATGCGACATCAGGGGCAACCTCAACACCCGCTTCCAGAAGTTTGATGAAGGTAAATTTGACGCTATGATGCTTGCTTATGCGGGCGTTTTCCGTTTGAATTTCAGTGACCGCATTTCAGAAATCTTGCCGCACGAGGTTATGCTTCCTGCTGTAGGACAAGGTGCGCTTGGTATTGAGACCCGTGTGGATGACGAACAGACAAGAGAGATTGTTAGAATTCTCAACCATTCCACTACAGAATACTGCTGCAGGGCGGAACGTGCACTGTTACGTCATTTGCAGGGTGGATGCCAGATTCCTATCGGAGCCTATGCTTCGTTTAAAAACGGGACTTTGAAACTTCTTGCTTATGTTGGCTCTGTTGATGGCAAAGTTGGTCTGCACAATGAAATGACAAAAACCGGCCTGACTTCTCCAGAACAGGCAGAAGAAGTCGGTATTGCTCTTGCAGAGGAACTTTTGAAACAGGGTGCAGAAAAAATTCTGTCGGAAATCCGCAAAACCCGCTGATGAAAACTGTCCTCGTTACCCGTCCGAAAAATCAGGCGGCTTCATTTGTTAAAGAACTGGAACAATACGGCCTGAACTCGTTTGTCTTTCCGACAATCGAGATCAGGCCCGTTTCGGGTTGGAAGGTTCCCTCGTTGCTTGAGTTTGACGGTGTCTTTTTTACAAGCCCGAACAGTGTCAGCTTTTTCATGGAACAGCTTCTTCTGGAGCGTCCGGAAGAACTGAAAAATCTTCAGCAACTTAAGATCTGGGCTGTAGGCAAAACAACTTCGCAAGATCTTGCTGCTCATGGAGTTACGACTGAACCGATACCGAAAATTGCTGATGCCGCCACTTTGATGGAGGAAATCAGTGATGATTGTATTAAAGGACACACTTTTCTTTTTCTCAAAGGTAGTCTTTCGCTGGGAATCATTCCTTCGATTATTCAAAAACGTGGGGGAACATGTGTTGAAATAATCGTTTATGAAAATCTTCCTCCTTCGCTTGAAGAGAGTACAAAAGTTAAGCTGTTGCTTGAAAATGGCGGGCTTTCATGTCTTTCTTTTACCAGTCCATCGACGGCAGTGAATTTTTTTGAAGCACTTGGAACCACAACACTTCCTCTCGGTGTACAGATAGCTGCCATTGGTACAACAACTGCCAGTGCATTGAAAAAAATGGGAGTTCAAGTGGATGTTATACCTGAAGACTTCAATGCATCAAGTTTTGCTAAAGCAATTGCTAAAGCACTTCAATAATTGTAACAATCAGCATTTATCTACCTCCTCCTCAATATCCGGAAGGTCATCGTCCTCGAATACACTACCCATAACATATTCCGAATCTACCGGTAATTTCTTTTCTATTTCTTCTATTTCCTGAAAAAGCAGCAACTGCCTGTTGCTCTCTGGAAAATCATTGTGGTGATTTTTAGATGGCTTTACAACGAGATCAGCAATGCTCTCAGTATCTGTGTTTTCTTCGTCACGCATTGTATGCCCCTTTTGACCGTTGAAGGATAATTTATTCTGTCCGGATGATGAGCGTCTGTTCATCAACTCCAAAGATCCACATTGATTTTCGAGAGTTTCCCTGATAGATTCTTCAAGTTCAATTCGCATTGCATGGAGAAGCTGGATTGAATCTGCCCTCTGCTGAGCCAGTTCACGCCTGAGTTCCCGTCCTATTTTTTCGATTTCCTTCAGTTCCCTGCCAGGCCAGCCAATTAACAACAATGCCAGAATACCAAGAAGCAGGACAATATTAATAAATAAGAGTACCGTTATCATCATAAACTTCAGACCTATTTTTCAATAGCTTTCAACAAACCGGTGCCGATTGCCTTATTAGCACTAACCAAACCTTCTCCTGATATTGTTGTGAGACCCCTGTAGTCGAAACAGCATCCTCCTGCTTCAAGCACAATAGGAATCAGTGCGGCACAATCCCACGGATTCATGATTTTGTCCACTGAAACTTCTGCACGTCCTGAGGCAACAAGCATGTGGCCGTAACAATCGCCCCAGCCACGCACAAGGCCAGCTTTACTGCGAAGGGCGTCCACCGGATGCTCGGTTGGCGGGTCAAGAAGATACTCTCGTTCAGTATAGAGAACGGTTGACTGGCTGATATCCGTAATGCTTGAAACCGAAATAGGTGATCCATTCAGAAAAGCTCCCTTTCCCCTTTCAGCATAATACAACTCTCCAAGAGCTGGAAAATATACAACCCCCAGTTGAAGAAAGGCATCAACTTCCAGGGCAATCATAACACCATAAAGCGGGACTTTATGTATGAACGCTTTTGTTCCATCAATTGGATCAATAATCCAGCGCCGATTGTTAACAGATTGACGCTCTTCAAATTCTTCCCCTAGGAGCCCGTCTTCTGGATAATGTGATATAATCCCTTTTCGTATAAGTTCTTCGGCTTTTCGGTCTGCTTCTGTAACAGGTGTTGCATCCCTTTTTGTGAAAACCTGAAGAGAAGTTGACGAATAATAGTCCAAGGTTAAACGGCCGGCCTGTTCGGCTAATTCAATGGCAAGTTGAAGATCCTTTGTCATGGTTTTTATACTCTCTTTTAACTTCGAAAAAAATCTAATTTCATATTATTCATCCCTGCTTGCAAGCTAAAGGCGGATAATCCCTTTTTTTTTTCAATATTCAGGGTCGAAAGAATGAAAAATAATGGAATATAAACCGTTGCATGTGCGTCAGTACTACTTTAATGGGAGATAAATAAACGTCTTGCCAAGTTCACATGTGATATTATTTAAAAAGGTTAGCGCCGCCCGACAAGTTAGTTAATCAATATCTTAAAACACAATGAAACGCTTAATTGCGGAACGCGAAAAAGCCCGCCTTGGAGGTGGAGAAAAACGCATAGATTCCCAACATAAAAAAGGAAAATTCACTGCACGTGAACGCGTCGATATGCTGCTTGACGAAGGCAGTTTTGAAGAATACGACATGTTTGTCACTCACCGAACCACCGATTTCAGTCTTGACAAGGAACAGTATCTTTCCGATGGTGTTATCACGGGTCATGGAACCATCGATGGACGCACCGTTTATATTTTTTCCCAGGATTTTACTGTTCTTGGCGGTTCCCTTTCAGAGACTAATGCGCTTAAAATCTGTAAGGTGATGGATCAGGCAATGAAAGTCGGAGCGCCTATTATCGGAATTAATGACAGTGGTGGAGCAAGAATTCAGGAAGGAGTAAGAAGCCTTTCTGGATATGCCAGTATTTTTCAGCGAAATGTAATGGCATCGGGTGTTATTCCTCAGATATCAGCTATTTTCGGACCATGTGCCGGCGGTGCCGTATACTCTCCTGCCCTTACTGACTTTGTTGTGATGGCGGAAAAAAACAGTTACATGTTTGTCACCGGGCCAAAAGTTGTTAAAACTGTTACCGGTGAAACCATCACTGATGAAGATCTTGGAGGCGCAACCGTTCATGCAACAAAATCAGGAGTTACCCATTTTGTTGGAGCTAATGAAACCGAAGGCATCCTACTGATAAAAAAACTGCTCAGTTACCTGCCCCAAAATAACCTTGAAGAACCGCCATTAGCCGTCTGCAGCGATCCTGCTGACAGACTGGATGATAAACTGAATACAATCATCCCTGAAAAACCATCCATACCTTATGATGTCAAGGATATTATTCATTCGATTGCGGACAATGGAGAGTTTCTTGAAGTACAGCGTCAATATGCAAGAAACATCGTTGTCGGTTTTGTCACTTTTAATGGAATATCAACCGGCATTGTAGCCAATCAACCCAACTTCCTTGCCGGATGCCTTGACATTAACGCTTCACGTAAAGCTGCCAGGTTTGTCAGATTCTGTGATGCCTTTAATATCCCTATCGTTACTCTTGTCGATGTTCCTGGATTTCTTCCGGGAAGTGCCCAGGAGTTTGAAGGTATTATCAGTAATGGGGCGAAGCTGATATTTGCTTATGGAGAGGCCACTGTCCCGAAAATCACTATTATCCTGCGAAAGGCCTATGGCGGAGCCTATATTGTCATGAGTTCCAAACAGTTGCGCGGGGATGTTAATTATGCCTGGCCTACTGCGGAAATTGCGGTCATGGGGCCAATCGGTGCTATAGAGGTACTTTATAACCGCGATCTTAACGCAATGGATAATCCGGAAGAACGTGCAAAGTTTGTTGCTGAACATGCTGCCGATTACCGTGAAAAATTTGCCAATCCTTATGAGGCTGCAAAATACGGCTATATCGATGATATCATTGAGCCTCGAAATACCCGGTTCAGAATAATCCGAGCTTTACAGACACTTTCGACAAAGAAAGATGTCAACCCTCCTAAAAAGCACTCTACTCTGCCACTTTAACCAGCTAAAAGTCAATGACAACAGACGTTCTCATGTTACCGATTGATCTTTCGGCTATCGGCAAAGAGCATTGGACCCTTGCCGTCATCGGCTATAGTGTGGTGTTTCTAGCCCTCATTTTGCTTTTTCTCTTTTTTAGTATACTTCCAAAATTTCTCACGCGTAACCTGAGAAAAAAATTTCAAAAAGAGGGCAGTCAGGAAATGGCTGCACTTGCCGGCACTTTGGTCCCAGGAGAAGTCAGTGCCGCAATTGCTACTGCTATATCACTTTACCTTGAAGAGTTGCACGATGAGGAAACTGCAATTCTGACTATTAAAAAAGTCGGTAAATCTTACTCTCCCTGGAATTCAAAAATATATAATGTCATTAATTTTAACCGTTTTCAACGATGAGGCGATATAAATTCACCATAAGCGGAAACAAGTACAACGTTGAAATCAAATCGTTTGAAGAAAACCTTGCCGAAGTTGAGATTAACGGAACCTCTTACCGGGTTGAGCTGGGCAAAGAAATCAAAACTCCTCAAACGCCGAAACTTGTCCGCTACAATCCTCCTGCTCCTTCCAAAGAGCCGGTACTCAATACTTCCGGGCTTTGCTTAATCAAGGCACCGCTTCCTGGAACAATTATAGCAATCTCTGTGCTGCCAGGTATGAAGATTAAACTGGACCAGCCCGTTATTGTACTTGAAGCCATGAAAATGGAAAACAATGTTTTTGCTGAAAAAACCGGGACTGTGAAGACGGTAAAAGTGGCTGTAGGCGATACCGTTATGCAGGGCGACATTCTGATCGAAATTGAATAATACCATTATGGAAGGAATTGTGCGCTTTTTTGAGAATTCCGGTTTTGCCAATGCAACCCCAGGTCACCTGTTGATGATTCTGGTAGGACTGATATTCATTTATCTTGCCATCCGACATGAGTATAAACCACTTTTTCTCGTACCAATAGGATTCGGGATTCTGATCGGAAACACTCCATTTATTGAACATGCCGGACTGCATCTTGGAATATATGAGGAAGGCAGCCTTATGAATTATCTCTATATGGGTGTGCTGAAGGGAATTTTCCCTCCCCTTATTTTTCTTGGTATCGGTGCTATGACCGATTTCTCCCCGCTGATTTCAAATCCAAAACTGATGCTGCTTGGCGCTGCGGCTCAATTGGGCATTTTTTTAACGTATATCGGCGCCATTTCTTTGGGATTTACAAATCCGGAGTCTGCATCTATTGGAATAATTGGCGGTGCTGATGGCCCGACAGCTATCTTTCTATCCTCAAAACTTGCTCCGCATCTCATTGGATCTATTGCCTTAGCTGCTTACTCATACATGGCTCTTCTTCCAATCATTCAAACACCGATCATGCGGCTTTTGACTTCAAAACAAGAGCGCAGAATAAAAATGAAGCCGCCACGTTCAGTAAGCAAACTGGAAAAAATACTGTTCCCGATTATCGCTGTTCTTTTTACAGGATTTATTGCTCCAGGCTCTCTGCCTCTTCTTGGTATGCTTTTTTTAGGCAATCTGCTTAAAGAATCCATGGTTACAAAACGTCTTGCCGATACTGCAAAAAATGCCATGATAGATATTGTCACCATCGTGCTTGGGGTCACCATCGGTGCTTCAACACAAGCGACAACTTTTCTAACACGGGAATCAGTATATATTTTTGTTCTTGGAGCCACTGCCTTTATGATTTCAACAGCTGGAGGAATACTTTTTGCCAAAATCATGAACCTTTTTCTTTCTCCAGAAAACAGGATCAATCCTCTGATAGGGGCTGCAGGGGTCTCGGCTGTGCCCGACAGTGCAATTGTCGTGCAGGTGGAAGGACTGAAAGCTGATCCCGATAATCACCTGATAATGCACGCCATGGCTCCAAATGTTGCAGGTGTAATCGGGTCTGCAGTTGCCGCAGGCATTATGATGAACTTTTTATTGTAGGGATGTAAGCATATAAGGCTTGTTACAAAACAGAACATCTCTTGGATCTTTAGATCAAAGAGGTGATTTTCTCTACAAGCACCTTATTATCTATAGGTTTGATAATATAATTGTTCATGCCGTTTTGCATTGCCATCAATACGGTTTCGTTACTTGAGTCGCCACTCAGACCTATGATCGGGATGTTTCTGCTGGAATTTTTTCCGGATCGTATTCGCTTTGTTGCTTCGATACCGTCGAGAACGGGCATCTGAATATCCATAAGCATCAAATCACAGTCCCGGTGTTCCAACATTTCAAGCGCGTCCTTACCGTTTGATGCCTCCAGAACGATTATACCTTGCTGCTGAAGAATACTCTTTATGACCATGAGGTTGACTGGCGAATCATCAACAACCAGAACAATTTTACCTTTAAGAGTCCCTTTCTGTTTTTCTGGTTTTGATTGCAGAGATGTTGTGAGAACCTGTAAAAAATCTCCAAGGACAAGCGGCATGGAAAGCAAGCCTTGTATCCCTGACTTTTCAACACGTGCACGCACAATAAACAAGGGTTCCCTTGTGTAGACTACTATCGGTAAATATTTTTCAGTACTTCTGATCCAGGATGCAAGCTCATAACTATCAAAATCAAGTAAATCGATGTTCGCCAGAAGAAGATCATACCGGCCTGACTCTATCTTGCTTATTGCCTCCGATCCACTTAAGACCTCATCTGCCTTAACACCAAGAGAATGAAGGTAGGTACGAATCTGCGTTACATTCTCAATATCACTATCGACAAGCAGGAGTTTCTTTCCTGAACAGACAGCTCTATTTTCGCTATAGAGTTTTGATTCATAGGCTGCAATATCTGATTCCCCGAGTACTGGAAAGCTTAGAATAAATTCGGTAAACTCTCCCTGAACTGAATTACAGATAATGTCTCCTCCAAAAGAGTGCATGACCCTTTTGCAGTAACTCAGACCTAATCCAGTTCCGCCTTTTCTTCCGGATGTAAAAAAGGGATCGAAAAGTTTACCAAGAATTTCTTTTGAAACGCCAGGTCCAGTATCTCTTACATAAACCATGTTCAGAGTTTTACCTCGCTGAAAATGGATATCGATATATCCATCAGGATAGGAGCGCAAAAAATAGAGAGCATTCATGATCAGGTTGAAGAGGACAAAAATATACATGGTTTCTGCCCCAAGAAACATGAAATCATCATCTTCCCGGAAATAGACGCGTTCCCTTTCTTTATCCGACTCATAACTGTATTCATCAAGAGCCTTACGAGTTAATGAGAATGCTGAAAAATAGGCGAACCCTTTCTTCTGAAAAGCGTCTTCCTTTACTTCGTCAAGAATCATGTCAATCACTTGTATACCCCGATTTACCGCCATCTGGCCTTGGGCCACCCTTTGATAGATTTTTTCAAGACTGTTGACTGAAATCAGAGGGACAAAACTCTCGGTATGATATCTCGGAAGTTCCTGTAGGATTGAATCAAAATTATAACGGATCTGCCCGAGAGGATTTCGCATTTCATGGGCAATGCCGCCTGCAAGAGCCTGAAGAGCGTTGTTTCTTTCCTGAGCCATAATGCCTTTTTTGTTGCTGTAGCTGAAGACATAACCTGCAAGAATGGTACATGAAAGAACAATAAGGTAAAGCGGAATATTGAATGTCGGGTGTAGCGGGACAAGTGGAGTTGACAAATAATAAAATATAACCGCCCCTATGACCCCGATAGCAAGATCTATAAGAACCATCAACCAGTTAGGAACAAATGCAATGAGTACAAAGAGCATGAAAATTTCCCAATAGAGCCAGAGCTCATGAAAATTGTTCATGATGAGGTTGACGGTAAAAATGAAAGGCAGTACAAATATTATGGTAAAATGCCAGTGATAGGAGAAAAAAGGCTGGAGAATAACCGGCACCTTTTTTTTAAACACTACAGAAATACACAAGATAGTTGCCAGTATACGAAGGGTGAGGTTTTCATAGGGAAGGTGAAAGAGGTACTTGAAGATAAAGTAAAACGAGAAGTGCATAGGCGCGCCAAGGATGGCTGCGGCCATGGTATTGAAGGATGATACCTGGGTTCCTTCCTTTATACACTGACGAATGTAGGATACGACCTTCAATTCAGATCCCCGAATAATTTGTCGACACACTCACCTGCAGCCCTGAAACAAGCTTCAATAGATGCTCCACGACGGTAATCACCTGTTGCGATAAATCCGGTCAACGGTTCAAGTTTTTTATCGATATTTCCAAGCAAACGGTAATGCTTAGGCGAATAAGCGCATAAGCCTTCCGAAATATATCTGTATGCGAATGCCTCTCTTGTGTTGTCCTTAATGTTAAAATACTGCGCGGCAATCTTCTCGCCCAGCGATATGACATCTTCAGGATCTGAATTTTCAGATATCTCGGTTCGTGAGGTTCTGCCGCTAAACGTATAACGTACCAGATCAAGGTCGTTGATACCATAAGCACCTGCATTGCTTAAGGAAAAAGATTGATCAAACACCATGGCTCGGTGTGTCTTCATGAAAACATTCCGTCTGTATTTGACTATGGCAACAGCTATCGGATAATACTTAATCTGCCGGAGCAATGCTGAAGCATCAGGAAGAATATTATCTACAATTACACTCAACTGGATGGCGGGCAGTGCGGAAATCACCCGGTCATATATCGCCGTTTCTTGAACATCTCCATGGGTATAACCTATACTTATGGAACCAGTTACTTGATCTCTTGAAAGTGAGGTAACTTTGTGCCCGGTGAGAATGTTCAATGAAGGAGCTTTTGTCATAGCTTGAAAGGCATCAAGCATTCCATGCATACCGTGCTTTAACTGTTCATAGCTGTCAATCACCAGGGCCAGGTTTGAACCAAAATTCCCAGGATAGCATTCATCAGGTTCCGCACCGTTCATCCTTACAGTGACTGGTCTTATAATTTGACTTAAACATGGTTCTTTTAAATATCCTGCAAGTGAAACATCGTCATGATGCTCTGCTATGTTATTAAAATAATCGCTGTTCAGTACCCCCTGTCGATGATCTTTGATAATTGCCCTGACATGAGGATAAAGCTTCAGGATACCATCGAAACCGCACAACCCGATAAATCTGAGGGTATTAAAAAGTTTCGCCCCCTCCTTGCTTATCCTTACTACTTTACCACCTATAAGTTGTGATGTATTAAAGCCAAAATACTCATAATCAAGATCCCTGCATTTTTTAACGAAGTCCCTGAATAACACGTAATTTTTACCAATATTCTTTCCTCCGAAATCAAGCCATCGCCCATGAAGCTGTTCACTGCCGATTCTTCCCCCTATGCGATCTTCTGACTCATAGAGGTCAACCGCAATATTCCGCTGCATCAGATAAAATGCGGATGCAATCCCTGAAATTCCCCCGCCAACTACTGCTACCCGCATCATATCGAAGGTGCTGCTTCGAGAATCCTGTTTATTTTTGTCTCGAACTGAATTTTACTTCGTGATGATATTTTTTCAACCCGCTCTTTCTGTTGCTGGTAATGCTGACTGTTGATAAACGCAAACGCTTTCAACGTTGCATCGGCACACACTTTGCCCCATTGTATGACTTGAATGTAGATAGGGGCTTCCTTGTCTTTACTTGTTTCATCAGCTGTAAAACTGCAATAGGCTCTGAGAATAATCGGGACATCACGCTCAAGGTAATGAAAAAAATTTGTGTCATAGTTCAACAGAGCTAGTCCTCCATCAAAAGGCAAGCCCTGTATGTGTGCAGTTGCAACTGCAGCCTGCCTCAATGCCTCAAGCATAAGCATCCCCTGCACATGATCCGAAGTATGGTCAAAGGTAAGTTCTTCTGTTTCGTTAAACATATTGAAATAAAGAAGTCGCCCTCTGGAGAATACCTCAGATATCAATACGTTAACATCGCTTTTTTTATGTACGAATTTTTTTTCTATTGTCCTGGGCAACCTGTCTGCTGCTGTTATTGCGATGTTACTTTTCATCAGGCTTTTAAGATCGAGCGGCAGTTTTTTCATGAGATCTGCAGCAGTTTCGATATCGAAAGGAGGGGCACTTCTTAAGGATGGATAAGAAAGCGTCCTGACTTCCGCATAAACCTCAGGATTCTCCTTGCGATAATCGTTTGAAATAAATATTTCACATGATTCACCTAACAGTAATAGATAGCGGGCTGCTTCATCTAACGATGAAACCGTAACGGCTTGAAGCAATCCTTCCTGTGATGGAATTTTGTCCCCATCAAAAACGAGAGTAAATGGCTTTTTTCCAGGATTGAATGTTAGAATTCCAGGATCTCTTCTGGGGATTCTAAACGTTCTCTGAATTGGCAGGTGAGTTATCGGGGACGGCTGAAAGGATGTGCGTAACTCGTTAATTATAGGCCTGTTAACTAATTGTTTGAACATAATTTCACTCAACTACGGAATTAATAATGAATTGCTTACTTCAAAAGTTGCTATTTGAACAAACTCTTTTCTCATCCTTGCAGAGATTGTTTTTTTCAAAATATATTTGTGTGTCTATAGGGGCTACTTGATTTCCTGTAATATACTTGAATCAGAAAAAATAATCGACTACCCGTTCTAATTTGTAACAATCCAATACCACATTTTATTATTCCTTTTTTTATCCTTTTCAGGCATTACAATGTATAAATGAACATATGATTTGAAGGATATTAAGCTCTCTTTTGACATCTCTCATTCGATCAGGAATAAATGCATAGTTATGCTTCCGGAAGTTTTGGGTTTTTCGTATTTTTAGGCTTTTAAACCCTAATTCGTCTGCAGCTATGAGCCAGCTCGATTTACTCAATATTGTCCAGCGCCCTAGAAGACTTCGTAAATCTGCCGCAATCAGAAATCTTGTTCAGGAAAACACATTAACAGTCAATGACCTTGTTTATCCGCTCTTTGTCTGCCCTGGAACGAACATAGTTGAAGAAGTGTCTTCAATGCCCGGCAGCTTCCGGTACTCCATAGACAATGCAGTCAAAGAGTGCAAAGAGCTATGGGATCTTGGAATCCAATCAATTGACCTCTTTGGTATTCCTGAAAAGAAAACTGAAGATGGGAGTGAATCCTACAATGATAACGGTATCATCCAAGAAGCAATTCGAGCTATTAAAGCAAAGGTTCCAGACCTGTGCATCATGACCGATGTTGCCCTTGATCCGTTTACCCCTTTCGGTCACGACGGTCTGGTTAAAGACGGGATTATCCTGAATGACGAAACTGTGGAAGTGCTTTGTAAAATGGCGGTTTCTCACGCAAATGCCGGAGCTGATTTTGTCTCACCAAGCGACATGATGGACGGACGTATAGGTGCAATCCGTGAATCACTGGACGATGCAGGTTATTCAGATGTAGGCATTCTCTCTTATGCGGCCAAATATGCTTCAAGCTTTTACGGCCCTTTCCGTGACGCATTGCACTCAGCACCACAGTTTGGGGATAAAACAACCTATCAGATGAATCCCGGCAATACCGATGAGGCCATGAAAGAGATTGAGCTTGACATTATGGAGGGAGCTGATATTGTTATGGTAAAACCAGGTCTTGCATATCTTGATATCGTCTATCGCACTAAAGAGCGTTTTGACATTCCAGTGGCAATCTATCATGTTTCTGGTGAATACTCTATGGTTAAGGCTGCTGCACAAAGGGGATGGATTGATGAACAGCGCGTTATGATGGAGTCTCTTCTTTGTATGAAGCGTGCCGGTGGTGACCTTATTTTTACCTATTATGCAAAAGAAGCTGCGAAAATAATTCGGTAAACCAGATTGAACAAAAGTAACGCATTTTAATAAAGCCCGGCTTTACCATTATGATAGAGCCGGGCATTTTACTGTTTAAAAAAAATAGGATATGATACGATTCTTTACAGCGGGTGAGTCGCATGGACCAGCACTTTCTGCAATTGTTGAAGGCATGCCTGCAGGAATTACCATAACCTCCGAGGATATCAATACACAGTTAGCCCGCCGTCAGCAGGGTCACGGTCGGGGGGGACGTATGAAAATTGAGACTGATAAAGCGGAGGTTCTTTCTGGCATTCGTTTCGGAAAAACCATCGGGTCTCCAATTTCACTGGTCATTAAAAACCGCGACTGGGATAACTGGACGACCATAATGGCACAGTTTGAAAAACCGGATGAGGAAATTCCAAAAATCTCTATACCGAGACCTGGGCATGCTGACCTGGCCGGCCGCATAAAGTATGGTTTTGACGATATTCGTCCGGTTATTGAGCGGTCATCGGCACGGGAAACTGCTGCGCGGGTAGCTGCAGGTACATTGTCAAAAGTTTTGCTTAGAGCCCTTGGTATTGAAATAGGCAGCTACATTTCAGCTATCGGACCGGCTGCTGAACCATCCCCAAACATTCAGCTTGAAGAACTTCTCAGTCAGGGCGCTGATACAGTTGCCAAACAGGCAGACCTCTCACCAGTCCGTATGCTCGATAAATCCACTGAAGATGCCGCTCTCGCAGCTATTGATGCAGCAAAGGAAAAGGGGGATACTCTTGGAGGCATCATTGAAATTTTTATCACCGGAGTACCTCTTGGTTTTGGGAGTTATGTACAGCACGACAGGCGTCTTGATGCTGCTCTTGCTGCTGCGATAATTTCAATTCAAGCCATCAAGGGTGTTGAAATTGGAAGGGCATTTGATAATGCAAGACAACCTGGATCAAAAGTTCATGACGAATTTCACCTTACACAGGAAGATGGCGTAACAAGACTGACAAACCGTGCCGGGGGACTTGAAGGGAGCATGTCAAGCGGACAGGTGATTCATCTTCGGGCAGCTATGAAACCGATTTCCTCATTGGTCACTCCCCTTGGTTCGTTTGACTTTGAAACCCTTAAGCCGTCTCTTTCTCGATTTGAAAGAAGCGATACCTGTGCAGTCCCGGCGGCCGGCGTCGTCGCTGAAGCAGTTGTTGCCCCGATAATTGCTAACGCCCTGCTTGAAAAGCTTGGTGGAGATCACCTGGATGAAATCCTGAAAAGACTTACCCTTTATCGTGAGACTATCCGCGAATCCTTTCGGGCCTAAGCCTTAGGATGGTCTTCTTTGACTGAAGTAACTACCCTTTGGTTCATTTCGAAAGAAGGTTCCTGCACCTCAGTTTTTCCTACAATTTGTGCAGGAACCCCGACAACTGTATAGTGAGGCGGTACATCGTCAAGTACCACACTCCCCGCCCCTACCTTTGCTCCTTCTCCGATCACTACATTACCTAAAATCTTGGCTCCTGCGCCTATCATTACCGATTTTCTGACCTTCGGATGACGGTCGCCGGTTTCCTTGCCGGTACCACCTAGTGTCACCTCATGCAGTATCGATACATTATCGTCGATTACTGCTGTTTCACCTATCACAAGACTTGTGGCATGATCAAATAAAATACCTTTTCCAATAATTGCTGCGGGATGAATATCAACGGCAAAAACCTCTGACATTCGATTTTGAATAAAATAAGCCATCGTTTTGCGCCCGTTTTTCCACAACCAGTGCGCAAGTCTATATGCCTGAAGGGCTTGATACCCTTTCAGGAATAGCATTATCTCGAAATAATGCACAGCGGCTGGATCCCGTTCTTTCGTTGCCACCAGATCATACGTTGCAAACTCGACAGCCTCAGGACAGTTCCGGTAAAAATCCTCAAATAACCCTTGAAGTACCAGTGGAGGAAAATGCTTTGAACCAAGCTTTACAGACAGAAGCATGGCAAGTGACGATCCAAAATCGCTATATCCAGTAATATGCTGTTCAAGAAAAATCCTGATTTGAGGATCACGTAAGCATTCATCAGCAGCCTCAGTGACCATTTTTGACCAAATACCTTTGATATCTATTCCCATAGGTTACAAAACGGCTCTGCACCGCAATAATAGCTTTTCCATAAATGACCGCTTCAACATACAGATAAAGCTGCAATTGAATTAAAGGTTCAAATTCCGAACTGAAGAATGTATAAAAAACTGTTGCATAGAGCACAACAGTTTGTGTTGCAATTCTGTGGAGATTATAAAAATCCATCACTTGACTTTACGCGACCCCATCTTGCCTAAGAGACATTTAACAGGAATATGTTTGCAATTATACAAATAATGTGTAATTATGGCGTATATGATAGCATATAATTCAAGTAATATAACCACTAATGACAGGTACCTTCACCTTAGATCCAATCTATACAAGAAAGAGATGGATTATCAACGTTGTCCTGACACTTTCAGTATTGCATCATAGTGACAGTGCGATTGCGTTACCCCTTAACAGCCAGGTTACTGCTGGACAAGTTACCATCAGCACTCCATCTCTCTTGAACATGCATATTGCTCAAGAAAGCAACAAGGCAATCGTCAACTGGAACTCTTTTAGTATTGCTAAAGGTGAATCCATTGTAATCACCCAACCATCAAGCCAATCGACTTTACTCAACAGGGTAATTGGAAACAATCCTTCTCAAATTTTCGGGTCACTGTCAGCCAATGGACAGGTTTTTCTGGTGAACCCTAATGGAATACTGTTTGCTCCCGGTTCAAGCATAAATGCTGCCGGAATTGTAGCTTCCACTCTTGCCATAAAAGACAGTGACTTCCTTTTGCAGAAATATGCTTTTTTCAAAAATGATGCTGCAGGCTCTGTATATAATAAGGGAACCATAAAAGCCGGATTCACATCTCTTATCAGCAGCACTAACGCTGATAATGCCGGCACTATAATTACTTCTAAAGGTTCGACCGGGATGGCAGCTGGTGATGGAGTCACCCTTAGCTTCGATAATGATGGGCTTATTGCTCTCAAAGTTGACAAAGCTGCATATAACGCCCAGGTGAAAAATAGTGGAGTTATAGAAGCTGATGGAGGTATTGTAATGTTGAGCACATCGGCTGCTGATGCATTGCTCGCAACTGTCGTCAACAACACCGGACAGCTTCGTGCTGCGAAAATAGTGATTGAGGGGGGTTCCATCGTTAACAGCGGAAATGTTGAGGCAGGAAACAAGATAGCAACGCTCGCTGCCGGGGCCTTGATCAATACCGGGATATTTAACGCTGCGGAAATCAATGCCAAAGTCAACAACCTTCTTGATGCAGGTACATGGAAGTCCGGCGGTGGTTTGAATGGTGGAAATATCATCATTTCAGCAACGGGAAGCATAGAGCAAACAGCTGAAAGCAGCATGATTACTGATGGCTCATGTGGAGGGAATATTTCCATTACTTCTGGCAAATCACTCTACCTTTCAGGAAAATTAAGCGCTTGCGCAACAACGTTTCAGGGAGGTGAAATACATATCACTGCGCCAAAAACAACACTTGCCGGAGTTCAAGCACGAGTTGATGGTCAGAATGGAGGCGGGAAAATATGTATTGGCGGAGGTTGGCAGGGTAAGGATACCGGTATTGCCAACTCAACAACTACAGTTGTAACATCAAACAGTTGCTTGAGCGCAAACGCTCTGGATAACGGCTATGGGGGCACGATAGCTCTGTGGTCAGACCAGGCAACCTCCTTTGCCGGTGTCATCGAGGCTAAAGGAGGTCCAAACGGAGGCAACGGTGGAAAGGTTGAGGTATCCAGCCATGAGAATCTTTCTCTGTCTGGAAGCGTCATTACAGCCGCTCCTAAGGGTGACAACGGCATGCTTCTTATGGATCCACGAAACATAACTGTTGAAAGCAATCCAGCCGCTCAAAACTTCTACATCATTCCTTTACTTGACGCCAACCCAAATCAGGGCAACCTCTATGGTTCGGGCAAAATACTTGAGCTTTCAAACGGCAATATTATTGTTACCAATCCGTCAGATGGTTTTGCAGCAACAAATGCAGGAGCAGTCCGCCTTTATAAACCCGATGGAACACTTCTTTCGATGCTTACCGGCACCTCTGCCAACGATATGGTGGGCAGTAACCTGAGCGCTCTTACGGGTAATTTCAACGCAGTTACTTCAACACCTAACTGGTCCAATGCAGATCAGTCTAACGCAGGTGCTGTAACATGGATTAATGGCACCTCCGGCACAACCGGATCTGTATCCTCCATTAACAGTCTAATCGGCTCTATAACTGATGATCGTGTGGGATATCAAGTAGGAGTGCTGACGAACGGGAACTACATCGCTGCTTCGCCACATTGGGACAACGGCAGAGGGGCTGTATCGTGGGGCGACGGAACAACAGCAGGTAATCGGTTAGCTGGTAAATTGTCCACTGTCAACAGCCTGGTTGGTTCATCTCCTAACGATGGTGTCGGTTCTAACTTTACCGTGCTGACAAACGGGAATTACGTTGTTTGCTCAGGATTGTGGGATAAAGTTAATACAGACAATAGTATCGTTATTGACACTGGTGCCGTGACCTGGGGAAATGGGTTCAATGGCACAACTGGAACGATAAGTGAGGCTAACAGTCTTGTGGGCTCATCCAAATATGACTTTATAGGCTCCAATGATGCGGGCTCGAATAACGTGACAGCCTTGACCAACGGCAACTATGTTGTTTGCTCAGGATTTTGGGACAATGGTAAAACTATCAATGCCGGGGCTGTGACATGGGGAAATGGGTTTAGCGGCACAATAGGATCTTTAAGCGCTGACAACAGTCTGACAGGAACAAAAACAGGTAATCAGGTGGGATGGGGTATCGGAGCAATTACAGTTCTTACAAACGGAAACTATGTCGTGTCATCTGCTTTATGGGACAATGGCGCAATGAGTAATGCCGGGGCTGTGACATGGGGAAATGGTCTGGGGGGAACAATTGGAGTTGTTAATGCTTCCAACAGTCTAGTCGGGATGACAAAAAATGACATGACTGGATCTGAAGAGTCTGGTTTAAATAATGTAAAAGCACTGACCAATGGAAATTATGTCGTCGTTTCTAAATATTGGGACAATGGCATCATCATCGATGCAGGCGCAGTAACCTGGGGGAATGGTCTTGGTGGAACGGTCGGAGTTATAAGCCCGTCAAACAGTCTGGTTGGATCACTTCTCAATGATGGCATCGATATTACCGTAACAGCTCTGACAAACGGCAATTATGTGGTTCGCTCACCTCATTGGAACAATGCTGCCGGGGCGGTCAGTTGGGGTAATGGTGAAACAGGAGGTACCCGACTGACAGGTACAGTAACTGTCGATAACAGCTTCACTGGCTCTTTACCCAACGACAGTATAGGTTCTTCGATAACCGCGCTGAAAAACGGAAATTATGTTGTTGGTTCTCCCAATTGGAACAACGCTGCCGGTGCCGTGACTTGGGGTAACGGCGAAACAGAAGGTGCGCATCTGGTAGGGACAATTTCCCCTGAAAACAGTTTGATCGGTTCGACCCCAAAAGACAATATCGGGCAACATGTAACGGCACTGACGAACGGTAATTATGTCACAAGTTCAGGATATTGGGATAAAATCAATACCGACAAAACTGTGATTACCGACACAGGGGCTGTAACCTGGGGAAACGGTATGGGAGGAACTGTCGGAACTATAACTGCAGGCAACAGTCTGACGGGATCCACTAAAAATGACTATGCGGGATCTGATGATTTAAAATCAAACAATGTAACAGCTTTGACAAACGGCAATTATGTGGTGAGTTCAAAATATTGGGATAGTGACAAGGCTGTAAATGCCGGAGCTGTAACCTGGGGAAGTGGTATGGGAGGAACTGTCGGCCCAATAGCATGGACAAACAGTCTGGTGGGCTCTAAAACAGGTAATCAGGTTGGCAACATAACGGGAATGCCTAATGGAAATTATGTCGTTATTTCACCGCTTTGGGATAACGGTTCAGTCACTAATTCCGGTGCGGTGACTTTGTGCAATGGTCTGGGGGGGACGGTTGGTGAAGTGACTTCGTTTAACAGTATGACAGGCTCAATAAAAGAGGATCAAGTTGGATCGGGAGGCATTATCCCTCTTACAGTAGGTAATATGAATGGGGGCTTTGTTGTCAGTTCTCCACTCTGGTTAAACAGCACGGGTCGAGTTGATGTTCTTACTCCTGTCCCAATAACCCAGAAATATGCCTCCCATCCCGGTACTGATAACACCTTTTCTCCTGATGAGATCACTACGCTCCTTAATACAGGTAATAATGTCGTACTAAAAGCTAATAATGACATTACGATTAATTCGCCAGTCATTAGCAGCTCGCAGGGGGTAAAAAGCGGTGATCTTTCGTTGAATGCTGGACGAAGCATTCTTATTAATGCACGTATTACCACAAACGGCAGTAACCTTAGCCTTGCAGCTAATGACACGAAAGATAACGGAGTAACAGATGCCTTCAGAAAAGAGGGCACTGCAGTAATCTGCATGGCGCAAGGTTCAAGTATCAATACTGCTAACGGTGACATTACCATTGAGCTGAGAAATGGAGCGGGCAATACATACAACGATAGCGGTACTATTACGCTACGGGAGATCACTGCAAACTCCATCAGCGCCATTAATTCAGGACTCACAACCGGCTCCGGTATTACTCTCGCGGCCGGGGAAATTATGGCTACTGCTAAAACCGGTAGCAGTATTATTTTTGCAGGAAAAGATTTCGACAACAGTGCCGGAGCACTGCTTACCACAGCTGGTGATGCACGATGGATTATCTATTCGGACACTCCAGGTACGACAATTAAAGGGGGATTAATTTCTGGTTTTCGACATTACAATGCCACCTTTAACAACTACGCACCCATTAATGTGAGTGAATCAGGAAACGGGTTTATCTACACTTCCCTGCCGGGCAATATAACAGTCACGACAACCCTTGACAGCGGTATCGCCAGCAGCATATATGGGACTAAACCTAATGCAACTTTCGGTTATACACTTACAAGCTCAGATAACGAAGATAACATCGGAAATATAGGTCTGACAGGATCTATGATTTTAACCGGAGTCCCTACAGCTAGCTCTAACGTCGGTGAATACACCATAAGCTATGGTAGTGGATTTTCAAGCAGCATTGGATTAACCTTTTCTGCCGGAACTGGAGTTAAGTATACCGTTAACAAACGGGCTATTAACATTTCAGCAAACGCAATAAGTAAAATCTACGGCGATGCAGATCAAAAACTGACATGGCAGGCGGAACCTCAGAGTGGCAGCAGGGGTCTCGTTCCTGGAGACATCTTCAGCGGCTCTCTTGGACGAATTGCTGGTGAAGGGATCGGGACCTTTGCTATCAATCAGGGCACTCTAGGAAACAGCAATTATACAATCAGCTACAGCCCGGGCAACCTTACCGTTAACCCGCGCCCTATAACTTTGAGTGCAACTGCGAGAAGCAAGATTTATGGGGAAACTGACCCGAAGCTTGCTGTAGATATTACCAGTGGCAGTCTTGGCTGTGTAACAGTAAGTGACGTCTTGAGCGACGTTACCGGAACGCTTTTCCGACATACAGGAAGTGATGTTGGCAATTACGATATCGGTCTCGGTACCGGTAAAAAGGCTGGAAACTATTCTGTCATCTTTGATTCCGATAATCATGCTTTCTCCATTACCAAGCGGCCAATTACCATTTCGGCCGATGACAAAAGCAAGACCTACAGTATCAACGATCCAAAACTAACGTGGGAGGCTGAATCTAAAAGCAGCGGACGCGGGCGGCTTACGGGTGACACATTCACTGGAATACTTGGAAGAACAGCAGGTGAAAATGTTGATAATTATGTGATTTCTCAGGGGTCACTGGATAATAACAATTACGCTATCGACTTCATCGGGGCAACCCTTTCCATCAACCCTCGCCCTATAACACTGCATGCCACTGCAAAAAGTATAATTTATGGTGAAACAGACCCAAATCTGACTGTCAGTATCACGAGTGGAAGCCTTGGCAGTGTGACAGTGAACGATGAATTAAGCGATATTACCGGGACGATGTTCCGTCAGACTGGAGGCAACGTCGGCAATTACGACATCGGACTTGGTGCTGGAAGTAAAATCGGCAACTATGCGGTGACCTTTGACACAGACAATAATGCATTTACAATCACTCAAAGGCCGGTCACTATTACGGCAGAAGCAAAAAGCAAGATTTACGGGGACGCTGACCCGACGCTTACATGGAAAGCTACAGCACCGAGCTTCGGCAAAGGACTCCTTATTACTGACAGTTTCAGCGGATCACTCGACCGAAACGAAGGAGAAAACGCTGGCAGCTATTCTATCAATGAGGGTTCATTAGCTAACAGCAATTACAGGATCAGCTACAGCAATGCTGATCTTACGATTGACAAGCGCCTGCTCACGCTTTCGGCCGTCAAAACCTATGACGGAGAAACAACCTTGACCGGTTTTGTAACCCTTGGCAATCTGGTTGATATGGAAACCCTGCACTATACAAATGCAACATCGAAAAGCAAGGAAGTCGCCGGCAATGGCACGAACTACATCAATTCCATCACCCTGCAGGATGGCTCGGGATTAAAAGGAAACTATAAATTACCCACCCTTACTGTTACCAACGCACCGGTGACCATCAGTCCCTTTAAGGTAGATATCGCAACCGATACAAAAAAGAACGATGGAGGGGTGACTACTGATGAATCACTTTCAGGTACCGTTAATCCTGTAGTTGAAAGCTATAAGAAAATCTATACCGTGCCATCGAAATTGATTCATGATTTCATTAATGCGGACTACAGCCGGGAATTTGTCATAAAACCTTTACAAATAAAGACTTTACCATCTATCACAGCATGCAATGTACCGGAAATAAGCAAGGGTATCTGGTCAACTGAAAAGTCTTCATTTTCTCAAAATTCTTCCAAGCTGTCAACAACACCCGGGTTCGGTTCAGTCACAGCAATTGAGGTGCACGAACCTGCGATGGCATTTTTTATTCTGCCTATTCCTCGAGATACCTTCAAACACAACAATCCTGAAGCTATTGTCTCGCTTGAAGTCCGCCTGATCAATGGCACCTCAATTCCGACCTGGATGTCATTCGATCCACGATATAAGGTATTAAGCGGAAATCCTCCTCAAGAGGCAAAAGGAGAGTATCAGATAGAACTTATCGCAAAAGACCAGTTTGGCGGCGAGGCTCGAACGGTATTGCTGGTAAATGTTGGATGAGAATCTTGGACAAAGGGGCTTATCTGTTGATAAAGTTAATAAGTTCTCTCTCCAAATGACAATAATAAATTGACTTAAAGACGATTTTTATGGCGGCTTCATGGAAAATGCTCTTGTTACTATCAGCCTTTTCAGGCGTTACTGTGTATGGTTCTGAACTTCCCGATGCCGGACGACTTCTCAAAGAGAATACATCGACTTCTTCTCTTTTACCCAGGGCGGCTTTACCTCCCCTCCAAAAAATAGAAAGCAAACAACAGATAAAAACTGGCCCAAAAGTAACAGTTTCGGGTTTTAACTTCGTCGGTAATACTCTTTTTTCGAACACTGAGCTTATGACACTTATGTCCGGTTCTATCGGAAAAGAGATGTCACTCGGCGAACTCAATTACGCTGCTGCTGCAATTACCAATAGATATCGTGAAAAAGGATTTTTTCTGGCTTCAGTATTTTTCCCTCAACAATCGATAAAACCAGGAATGCCGGTTATTGTTGAGGTGGTCGAAGGCATTCTAGAAAAAATAGAAATAATAACAATACCGGAAAAAAACAGAACGCCATTACGGATTCTACAAAGCTATACTCGCCATGTACCTTTAAATAAACCGGTTAAAGACCAGGACCTGACTTCAATGGTCTTGGAAACAAATGAACTGCCGAATATCTCATCGCGAATAATGCTGGAACCCGGTTCAAAACCCGGCACAACAAGAGCAACCCTTGAAGTCAACGAAGGAAAGCCCTTAAGCTTTTCTCTTGATATGGACAATTATGGTAACGATGCAACCGGAAATAATAGAATAGGCGGGACCCTGGATTTGTATTCTCCTTTTCATCGGGGAGATCAGTTCACTCTTCATTTGCAGACTTCAACGACTGGCGACATGCAAAATATCAAGATGAACTATAGAATTCCTGTAACGTCGTATAGTACAAAATTTGGGTTTGACTACAACCTGGTTAACTATAAGCTTGGTGGATCTTTTAAAGCATTGAACGCTGAAGGCAATGCCCAAGACCTTAGTCTTTCAGTTACCCAAGGTTTATTTCGGCAACGAAACCTTATTCTGAATGCTACCGTTGCTGGTGAAGGCAGATTGCTTGACGACCGGATTGGAAGCCCACTTTCCAGAAATCAACGACACACAGCTGCCTTGCAACTTTCTCTTTCCGGCATGCAGATGGATACAATACTTGAGGGCGGTATGACCTCTTTTTCCTTTGGGGTAGTTGCCGGGAATTTGGGGATCTCTGACAAGGAAGCACTCTCAATTGACCAATCAGTAACAGGGTTGCATACCGATGGAAGGTACTCCAAAGTTAACGTCAGCCTTTCACGAACCCAAAATATCTATCATGGTTTTTCATTATATGCCGGCACATATGGCCAGTGGACTGATAAAAATCTCAACAGCTCTGAACAGCTTTCTCTTGGTGGACCAGGAGCGGTAAGAGCGCTGCATACAGGTGAATTCTATAGCGACAAGGGGCTTGTAACAACTGCTGAATTGCGATACTTGTTTGGAACTATCGGCGAACTACCGGGCAGATTGCAGACTTTTGCATTTGTCGACAATGGTTATTCGGTTCTTCACAATAACCCCATCCCTGAAGCAGGAACAAATACCGCCATCGTAACAGGAGCTGGTCTTGGCATAAAATGGTCAGATACAAACAACTCTACCCTTCTGGCGTCTTGCGGCTGGAAAATATCTGGTGATAACACTGCAAACACAGGCACGATAATTTTTGTACAGGCAGAAAAACGATTTTAAGAACGGGAATGTCCCCAAATTCGTGAAAAAGCAATTTTTTGCGTACACTTTGCATTCTATGGAGAACCTGATAATGCCAACTGTGCAGCAATAATGCGTATTTCAAGAAAAATAGAGATCGATTACGGACATACACTTCCAAACAGTTTTTCGTTTTGCAATCAACTGCACGGTCACCGTGGCGTAGTAGTTGCGACGGTCGAAGGAAATTTGATAAACCGCGAGGGTGACGGAGAAGAAGGTATGGTGATGGATTTTAAATTTTTAAAAGAGATCATGCTTGAGCAAATCCACGATAAGCTGGACCATGGTTTTGCTGTTTGGAAAGATGACCATGAAGATCTTGACTTTATAATGAAGCGCAATTCACGGATACTTATAACCAGCGAACCGCCTACTGCAGAATGCCTGGCACGATGGGCCTTTAATCAGATTTGCGATCGCCTGCCTGAGGGTGTCTCTCTACACCAGCTTCGGTGGTATGAGACACCAAATAATTGGGCTGATGCTGACGTGTCAGATGCAGCTCTCTAGAAAAACAGTTCCTAACCCTGTCATACCCTCTTCAATGAGACCTGCTTGATGATCTAACAGTTAGCGTGGTGGATTAGGCTCGCCGCCCCTATCATCCTTTTTCGGCTGACCTGGAGCATTCTTGCTTTCTTCCTTTCTTGGCCCTT
>SESF01004369.1_pt1 | contig 42847 bp, 35 predicted proteins | sample 3171521 | NCBI WGS metagenome assembly SESF01 (sample SAMN10866945, study PRJNA518727) | freshwater metagenome | biome: subpolar coniferous forest; feature: holomictic lake; material: water; isolation source: holomictic Lake 227, 6 m and 8 m depth | place: Canada: near Kenora, Ontario | collected...
GGATTGAAACTCCATCACAATGAAAACCGCCCTGAGGCGGAAAGTCGCGCCCCCCGCGGGCGCGTGGATTGAAACCTTGAAGGTCAATTTTGAAGAATGCATCTGTCGCGTCGCGCCCCCCGCGGGCGCGTGGATTGAAACAGATACAACGTCTCTATGAACGTGACGCTAGGGGTGTCGCGCCCCCCGCGGGCGCGTGGATTGAAACTAATCTTTTAATCTTGCCGTAAACCATTGTTTTATGTCGCGCCCCCCGCGGGCGCGTGGATTGAAACAAGTTTTTATACTCTATAAAATCACAACAGAGAGGTCGCGCCCCCCGCGGGCGCGTGGATTGAAACACTTATGACGGCTTAAAGGCACTCTTTGAATACTGTCGCGCCCCCCGCGGGCGCGTGGATTGAAACAAATAACTGTTCTCTCATTATTCGCCTTCCTCTAAGTCGCGCCCCCCGCGGGCGCGTGGATTGAAACTAACATCAGGAACACCCAGACTCGGCGTATAACGTGTCGCGCCCCCCGCGGGCGCGTGGATTGAAACCAGCTGCTGAGCCTGCCGGAAAGCCTCATTGATGGTCGCGCCCCCCGCGGGCGCGTGGATTGAAACAGGAGCGTATGTCTTCCACGGCTCATCAACGGGAGGTCGCGCCCCCCGCGGGCGCGTGGATTGAAACACCTTTGGGGTTATCTGCTCCTGTTGTTTCAAATAGTCGCGCCCCCCGCGGGCGCGTGGATTGAAACGACAACGATCCCGCTAATCTCCTTGAGTTTTTACGTCGCGCCCCCCGCGGGCGCGTGGATTGAAACAGGAGCGTATGTCATCTACGGCTCATCAACGCGAGGTCGCGCCCCCCGCGGGCGCGTGGATTGAAACTACAAACGGTATAGGCTCCTGCTCTACATCGCTCGTCGCGCCCCCCGCGGGCGCGTGGATTGAAACTGTTCTCGGATTCTGAGCGTCAACTCGATACTCTGTCGCGCCCCCCGCGGGCGCGTGGATTGAAACCGGACAACACCGGTCAAGCTCATTGATGCCGATGGTCGCGCCCCCCGCGGGCGCGTGGATTGAAACACCTCACCCGTTTTCTCATCAACAACCTCGGCAGTCGCGCCCCCCGCGGGCGCGTGGATTGAAACGATGTGATCCCGATTGTCAATGGCAAGCCTGTATTGAACTTGCTATATTTTCTTGGACAGGGTGAGAAGTCATATCTTCCAAATAAGAGAAAAATAGGCCCTATAGGACATGGGGCATAGGACTTATAAAAAGATGATGTTGGCGGGGGGAATAGATCCCTCACTGCGTTTCGGGATGACCAGAGGAATTGTATTGGGTTGACGCTAAAAGATTACGAGGATTTTCTCGGGGCTTGTAGAATATTGATGGTTCAGAAGATCAAAATTTGGTGAATACCTCGGAGACGCTCACCTTTTCCGTGTATGTGCTTCTTCATGGGTTTCGGAAAGACTACCCTGTGATGATATTTCTGAAATAGCCCGGCTGTTACGTATAAATTATGTATTTTTATAGATCAATTTACGAGTATAATAAAAGCGCACAAGGATATTGGCCGGGGTGATTCTTCTTGGTGTTAGCGAGTTTATCAGTGAAAAGATTTATAGAATCAATATTATTTTTTTTATAATTGAGACAATAGTACTTATCACGCTTCCCGTAAGAACAGCGTACCAGGGTAAGTCTTTTGCTTAGGCCTTACGGGTTCATTGATCCGTGAGGCCTTTTTTTTTATGCTTATGCATTACCACAAGCCGACCATTCCGGTTAAGGATCAGATACAGTTACTGAAGTCCAGAGGCCTGCTCATGGGAGATGAGTCTCTCGCTGAACATTATCTCAACAACATTAGTTATTATCGGCTTGCTGGTTATTGGTGGCCAATGCAGGCCGATAAAGTCAATCATCTCTTTAAAACGAACAGCCGTTTCGAGAATGTTGTTGCTCTCTATAGTTTTGACAGTGAATTGAGACTTTTGCTATTCAATGCTATTAAACGGATTGAGATTGGTCTTCGAACACGTATGATTAATCATCTTGCTCACGAAGTTGATCCTTGGTGGTTTGAAAATCCTTCGATTTTCAAGAATAAACTTGCATTTGCTGTCAATTTGAAGGCAATTGACCGTGATCTTAAAAATTCGAAAGAGGTATTTATTCGTCAGCATTATCAGAAGTATCATGCTGATAGCCGTCGACCACCAGCATGGAAAACGCTTGAGGTTGTAAGTTTTGGCCTCTTATCTAAACTCTATGGAAATCTTGGTTCACATTTCGAATCAAAGGATACGATTGCGAAAGAGATTAATACCGTAAATCATACCTTCTTAAGGACCTGGCTTCAGTCGCTGTCGCAAATCCGAAATATTTGTGCCCATCATGGACGGTTATGGAACAAAAATCTTCCTGGTCGCCCAAAGTTGCTGCCGAGACCTCCCGCACCATGGCTTACTTTGGTGCCACCAGTTTCTCAGCATCACGCTTTGTACGTGCATGTTTGCTGTATGAAATATCTTTTGGATGCAATAAGCCCCGGACACAGGTTTACACTGAAACTGAAAACCCTGTTTTGTAAATATCCGAGTGTTGATCTTGATGCGTTAGGATTTTCGAAAATATGGGATAAAGAGCCGCTCTGGAAGTCATAGCTGATAATACATTGGCAAAAGCAACAGGAGAGAAATCGAAGGAAGAGTTGCAAATGGCAGCGGAAATCAAAAGAGGAATAGGACCTATGGGACGCATGGGGCAAATAGGGCAAATACGACTTTGCGATCTGCAATGTTCAGGGCGACCACAAGGGTCGCCCCTAAGTGTTTTGTTTCTGGTATGTTTTATTACGGAATCATTTTCTGTGAAGCGCTTAATAGATCCCTCACTGCGTTTCGGGATGACATGGGGAGTTTCCTTCAGGTGGAATAGCTGTTCCCTTGTAAAACTCAGGATAAAGACTGATCTTCCCTGTACTGATCTGCGGCCTCAGTTTCTGGAGGTCTGAGGTTGAGTTGCATATTTGGAAATAGAAAATCATTGAAGGTTAAGGTGGCGAAAAAACAACAGGTTCAGGAATACGTAAAGGCCATACAGAACAGAAAGGCCCGCTTTGAGTTTGAGATACTCGATACCATTGTTACGGGGATCCAGCTTTTCGGGAGCGAGGTAAAGTCAGTGCGGCTTGGAAAGGCCAGCCTCAGCGACAGCTTTGCCATTATCCATCATAATGAGGTATGGCTGGAGAATATGCAGATCACTCCCTACGAGCATAACCATATAGAAATGATTGAAGCGAAAAGGAGCAGAAAACTGCTGCTGCACAAGGCTGAAATCCGGAAAATCCTGACCAAGATCAATGAAAAGGGATTGACCCTGGTACCCCTGAAGGCTTTTTTCAATTCGAAAGGGCTGCTCAAAATTGACCTTGCCATTGCCAAAGGTAAAAAGCTCTACGACAAGCGGGAAACCATAAAGACAAGGGAAAACCAGCGGCAGATGGAGCAGATAAAAAAACAATACTAAAGGGCAACTTTTGTTTTGTTGGGGTTCAGGAATCACCCCAACCTACATAGGGCGGAGTTTTGTTGGGTCTCAGAAATCAGCCCAACCATACATGGGCGGAGGTATAGTTTTGATAATCAATTTTCTTAATGCATCTCATTTGAATAAATAGAGGTGCCCTAAACAAAAAAACGGGAATCCATGCCTTTTCCATCTGTACAGGAACAACTTGATATTATTGTTGGCAATGTAGTTGAAATTATCAGTGTCGACGAACTCGAACAAAAACTTCTCCAAAGCATAAAAACCCGCAAACCGCTCAAGGTAAAACTTGGAGCTGACCCTTCTCGGCCTGACCTGCACCTGGGACACTCGGTTGTTCTGCGTAAACTCAGGGAGTTTCAGGATCTCGGCCATGAAGCCATCCTGATTATCGGCGACTTTACCGCCATGATCGGCGATCCTTCGGGAAAAAGCAAAACAAGGCCTCAGCTTACAGCTGAAGAGGCCCGGGAAAACGGTATAAGCTACTTTGAGCAGGCTTCGAAAATTCTTGACCCTCAAAAAACAACCATCTGCTATAACGCCGACTGGCTCGGGAAAATGAGTTTCGCAGATGTCATAAAACTCTCAAGCCATTACACGGTGGCCCGTATGCTTGAGCGTGATGATTTTGAGAGGCGCTATCGCGCCCAGGAACCTATTTCCATTCACGAATTTCTCTATCCGCTTGCCCAGGGTATGGATTCAGTACACCTGAAAAACGATGTTGAGCTTGGTGGAACAGACCAGAAATTCAACCTCCTTGTCGGAAGGGATCTGCAAAGGGAGTATGGAATACCTCCGCAGGTGTGCATAACCATGTCGCTCCTTGTGGGGACTGACGGAAAGGAGAAAATGTCGAAATCACTCGGCAATGCAATCTGTTTTAACGACTCCCCTGCCGACATGTACGGCAAGTCGCTCTCAATTCCGGATACGCTTATTGAGACCTACTGCAAACTTCTTCTGCCAGCAGCCGACACTGTCGTCCCGGAAATTCTTGAGACGTGGGAAACAGACCCGAGAACGGCCAAACGGGCGATGGCTAAAAAAATTGTAGCGCTTTACTACTCAGAAGAGGATGCAGAAGGCGCTGAGGCGCATTTTGACCAGGTTTTTATTCATAAAAAAGCACCGGACACTCTTGAACTCGTGGAATTTGACGAAGAGTCGATGCCTATTATCGACCTTTTGATGACTCTTGGAGCTGCGGTCTCGAAAAGCGAGGCAAGAAGAATGATTGAGCAGAAATCGGTGCTTGTGGGCGACAACAAAGTTGAAGGAATCCACGAGTCCATTGCCCTCGAAATTGAGCCGAAAATTATCAAAGTCGGAAAAAGAAAGTTTTTTAAAGTGGCCACAAGAAAAACATTTTGATTGCCACCTCTTTTTTATATAATTCGTCAATTTCGAACCTGTAAACGATTTAAGCAACATATAAATCCGGAGGCACGGCATTGTCATTTGTCCCATCAAAAGTTTTTTTCACTAAAGGTGTGGGAAGGCACAAAGAATATCTCTCCTCATTCGAGCTTGCCCTGAGAGAGGCCAAAATTGAAAAATGCAACCTGGTTACTGTTTCAAGTATTTTTCCTCCTCAGTGTGAACGCATAACCGTTGAAGAAGGCCTGAAGCATCTCTCTGCAGGTCAGATCACTTTTGCGGTCATGGCCCGTAATTCAACCAATGAATATAATCGCCTTATTGCAGCTTCAGTCGGTGTTGCCATTCCCGCTGATGAAACGCAGTACGGTTATCTCTCTGAGCACCATCCGTTCGGAGAATCTGCCGAGCAGGCCGGAGAGTATGCTGAAGATCTGGCGGCAACAATGCTGGCAACCACCCTTGGCATTGAGTTTGATCCAAACAAGGATTGGGATGAGCGTGAGGGTATTTATAAAATGAGCGGCAAAATTATTAATTCCTACAATATCACACAGACTGCTGAAGGCGAAAACGGCCTTTGGACAACGGTCATTTCGTGTGCGGTTCTCCTGCCGTAATGAGTACGGGCCGGGTTAACAAAACCAATACACAATAAAGAGGCTTGCTGAACGGGGAAGAGGCACATTAGCAGCCCTTTTCCCCGTTTGTTATTGTGGAGAATAAGGATTCTACTGAGTAACCTTTAACAATAGAGGTGCATTGCGGTTATGACTGAATCAATCAAGACAGATGTTCTGGTAATCGGAAGCGGCATTGGAGGGCTTTATTTTGCCATTCATATGGCTGAATACGCCCACGTGACGATCATCACAAAAAAGGAAAGTTCCACCTCCAATACCAACTGGGCCCAGGGAGGAATTGCCGCTACCATCGATGACAACGACAGCTCCGAACTTCATATTGCCGATACCCTCGAAGCCGGTGCCGGACTGTGTAATGAGGAAATGGTATCGCTTATGGTGAAGGAAGGACCTCAACACATAAGGCGGCTTACAGAACTTGGCGTGAACTTTACAACATCTGACCATAACAATCTTCACTTGGGCAAAGAGGGCGGCCACTCAAGGAGCAGAATTGTTCACGCACAGGACCTGACAGGAAAAGAGGTTGAAACCGCACTGCTCAACCGCATCAACAGCCATCCCAATATCACCCTGCTTGAGCACCATTTTGCCATTGAGCTGCTGACTCAGCATCACCTCGGGATCAAAACAAATGATATCAGCTGTTACGGGGCCTACGTCCTTGACTCGATGCAGCGGAAACCAAAAAAGATTCTTGCTAAAATCACCATTCTTGCTTCAGGCGGCCTTGGCCATGTCTATCCTTACACGACAAACCCTGAAATTGCCACCGGAGACGGCGTGGCTATGGGATACAGGGCTGGTGCTGAAATTGCCAATATGGAGTTTATCCAGTTTCATCCAACCTCGCTGTTCCATCCGAAAGCAAAATCATTTCTGATTTCTGAAGCCGTTCGGGGATTCGGAGGGGTATTGAAGCTGAAAAATGGTCAGGAGTTCATGCATAAGTATGATAAACGCCAGAATCTCGCCCCTCGGGATATTGTTGCCCGGGCCATCGACTCGGAAATCAAAAAAAGTGGTGAGGATTGTGTTTTTCTTGATGTAACCCATATCGATCCCGAAAAAACAAAGGAACATTTTCCCAATATCTACGAGACCTGCCTTGGCTTTGGAATTGATATGACCAGGGAGATGATTCCCGTTGTGCCTGCAGCTCACTATTCATGCGGAGGCATTCGTACGGACGACAAGGGCCGAACCACCATCAACCGTCTTTATGCATGCGGTGAGACCAGTTGTACAGGGGTTCACGGGGCAAACCGTCTTGCAAGCAACTCTCTGCTTGAAGCTCTTGTGTTTGCATGGAGGGCATGCGGCGATATCCGTGAACGGCTCTCCGGCTTAAACAATACCATCGACTTTCCTGATTGGGACGATACCGGAACCGTCAATCCCGAGGAGTGGATTCTTGTTTCACACAACAAGCGGGAAGCCCAGCAGGTCATGAACGATTATGTCGGTATTGTGCGGAGTGATCTCAGACTGCAACGGGCAAAAAGAAGAATGGACTTTCTCAAGGAAGAGACTGAGTCATACTTCAAAAAAACAAAGATCACCACTCAGATCCTCGAACTGAGAAACATCATCAAGGTTGCCAGCCTGATCATTGAAAGCGCGATAAAGCGTCGGGAGTCAAGAGGATTGCACTACACGACCGATTATCCGGGAAAAGATGACAAGCATTTTCTTTTGGATACTGTTTTACGGTCTTTTTGAAGAAAGAATAGGTCCTATAGGTCCCATAAGTCCTATAGGACCTATATTTTTATTTTACTTCCTGCCAGTCTCTGGCGTAGCGGAAATCTATGCCGGGGGTACGGCCTGAAATTTTGGCAATGACAGGCATCATGCGTTTGTACTGGTTTCGAACTACCATTTTCCTTACCCGGTCGTAAAAGGGTTCAGGGATACCTTCACCAAGAACAGCCTCTTTATCCATTCTTTTTTCAAGCATCATAAAAAGAAGAAGATCTACTGCTTCATAACTGAAACCAAGATCATCCTCATCGCTCTGCCCTTCCCAGAGATCTGCCGACGGGGCTTTTACAATAAGTTCTTCAGGAATGCCAAGATGGCGTGCAAGGCCCCTTATCTGGGTTTTATAGAGATCGCCAATGGGATTGACGGCAGAAGCCATATCGCCGAACATGGTGCCATAACCGAGAAGTAACTCGGTTTTATTGCTTGTTCCTGCAACAAGACGCCCGTCACGAGCAGAAACATCATAGAGAAAAACCATTCTGGTGCGGGCCATAATATTGCCCCGTCTCAACAGCTGACCGGAGGGGACTGTAGAGAAAAAAGCGTCCACAACCGGCGTAATGGAAACCTCTTCAGCCCGTATACCAAGCTTGCGGATCATGAGTTCAGCATGCTCAAGGCTATCAGGACTGCTGGAGGCATAGGGCATCTTGAGCGCAAGAACATTGTCGGGGCCCAGCGCACGAACGGCAAGTTCACACACTACCGCTGAATCTATACCGCCCGAAAGGCCAAGCACAATGGAGTTGAAACCGAACTTGCGTATCTCATTGAGAAGAAATGCCTTAAGAATATCTTCAACAATAGCGTAATCGAGATGGAGTTCCTGAACCTTCATTCTATAAAGGGCATCTAAAAGTTAAACAATCGCATAACAGCCCTGATCAGCAAAAAGACGGAAGTATTGACCGTCACAACAAACAAGGCTGTATTTCGCAGGACATTAACCGGGACGGCGACTTCGAAATCGAGCATGACCGCCAGGCCGTTTTTAGCGATCACAAGAGCATAGCTTAGCGCAAGAAAAGCAAAAAGCCAACTCCAGCTTCCGGTAAAATAAAAAAGCTCGAAAATCCATACGGGAGTCATAGAGTAACAGAAAATCGTTACCATTCCGGCTTTTATCCTTTCGGAACGCTCCCTGGAAAGCAGATAAGCCGCTCCTCCCATCATAAGGTAGAGTGCCGCAATATCGATCAGAAAATTAGCTATGGCAAAAATCATAGCCGGACGAGGCTGCCCAATCAGAGGAAACTTGGCTATCTGCACAATGGCAATAACAGGAGCGGCATAGTCTTTCAGAACATTGAACTCCGCCTCCGGGGCAGCCTCTTTAAGGTCGCGCCAGAACTTTCTGTATCGGAACAAGAGTGTAAAAATCGCTGAAAAAAGTTCTTTAATGCCCATAATGGTTATCGTCTAAGCCATTTTTCCGGATTCTGCTTAACCCGGCCTTTCCATATTTCAAAGTGAACAACTGAGCCGCCCTCCGTCATTTTGCCCGAAAGCCCGACGAGCTGCTGTGACTTGATAAGGTCGTCCTTGACCACATGCAACTGGCCAAGATTAGCGTACACGGTCAGGTAGGATTTAGGGTGCCGGATAATAACGATATTGCCGAAGGTTGGAAGAAAAGCGATCTGAACGACTTTGCCGCCCGAGACTGCCCTTACCTGAGTATTGGCCGGTACAGTGATATCAATACCGTTATTGGTAGTGACGATTTTAAGATCCTTGTCCTCAATTGTTCCGAATTTGTGAGCGACAACACCATTGCGTACAGGCCATGGCAGAGAGCCTGCAGCATTGTCAAAATCAGCAGAGACTTTTTCAAGCTCACGCAATCCCGCGTCAGGCACAACAGTAACGCTCTCCTTCTCAGGGGCTCTCGGCTCAGCTTGTTCCGGCTGTTTTGTCTCTTTTTGAGTAATTACAGGTTCCTGCACGAAGTGTTTTTCGGGCTTCAAAGGCAGTCGTTCCTTCTCAGGATGTTTTGTTTCGCGACGTTTTTCAGCAAGCCGCAACGCCTCCCGTCGTTTTGCTTCCTGCCGTTTTGCCTCGAGTTGCTTTACCTCCCGCTGCCTTGCAGCAACTCGCTGTGCTTCGCGCCGCCTGGCCTCAGCTATTTTCTGCTGCCGGATGTTTTCAAGCTCCACAGCCCGCTGTTCAGCAAGAATCAGAGACTCTATGCGTGACTGCAGCTGCGCACGTTTTTTCTGGACATCGGCAAGTTGTGCTGCATATTCCTGCTTATTTTTTTTCAGGTTATCAAGCACCACCTCTTTTTCTTTTTTACTGGCTGACCAGCTTTTTAACTGCTGCTCCTGCTCCCTGACCATTGCTGCTTTTTGCTTATAGGTATGCTCGAGTGCTAGACGGTTACTTTCCAGCGTCCGGGCTGCCTCTTGCAGTTCATCAACATTGTGGCGCACTGCTCTGGTAAAAAATCCCATATACTGGGCACGCATAATGGCTTTATTCACAGAGCCTGAAGCAAAGACATGCTCAATATCCCTGGTTCCCCCGTATTTATAGACTGAAACAGCAGTTCTGCGAAAATCATCGGAAACCCTGCCGTAAACCTGGCGATTACCCTGTATATCATGCTGCAGCCGATCAATATCCCTGTCAAGCTTTTCGAGGTAGTGCTGATTTTCACTGATAATACGTTCAAGCATAAGAATCTGTGTGCGGATATTCTCAAGCGCTTTAAACGACTGAGATTCCTTACGCGTGGTGGTGTTCAGTTTTGTCTGGTACTCCTTTAGCTGCAGCTTAAGCACATTGAGATTCTGCTCCACGGCTGTGCGCTCTTTCATGATTTTCAATATCTCACTGTTTACCCTTGGCGCAGAGGCTGCATTGAGGGGCATAGAAGCCAGAAACAGCAGCCAGAGAGAGAGGAACTGCACTATATGCCTCCGCAGAACCATCGAGAACAGGCGGGGCGAAACGATAAGGGTCATAGAAGGTCCTTAAGCTTGAATTCAAACGCGTTACACAATAATGAGAAACGTTATAAGAACACCTGTTAAAGGTAAAGGATAAAAACCTTTTCTTCGCAAAGGGTTATTAAAAAAATTTTTTGTTTTTCGTGACCTGAAATAATTGTAAATATCGGTTTTTCATCATCGCATCAATACATGGACAAGCTTGTCATTAGAGGCGGACGCCGGATCTCCGGCAGCATTACCGCCTCAGGCTCAAAAAACACCTCCCTACCGATCATTGCAGCCACACTTCTAACAGGAAAGGGAACATTCACACTGCATCATATCCCGGACCTGAAGGACATTCTGACCTTTACCCAGCTTCTGCATCACCTGGGGGTTGAAACCTCATTCTCAGGGAACACGCTGAAGGTTTCATCACGACATGTGGAAAGTCTGCAGGCTCCGTATGAGCTGGTAAAAAAGATGAGAGCCTCAATCTATGTGCTCGGGCCGCTGCTTGCAAGGTTCGGCCATGCAAGGGTTTCGCTTCCCGGAGGATGCGCTTTCGGCCCACGTCCGATAGACCTTCATTTACTGGCTATGGAAAAACTCGGAGCTACGATCACTATTGAAACCGGGTTTATCGATGCAACTGCTCCTGATGGCAGACTCCATGGCGCACATATCGATTTTCCCATTTCATCGGTCGGGGCAACAGGGAATGCCGTAATGGCTGCTGTGCTTGCCGAGGGAAGGACGACTATCAGCAATGCCGCAGCGGAACCGGAAATTGAAACCCTTTGCAAATTTCTCATCGCCATGGGTGCCACCATCAAGGGTACCGGCACTACAGAGCTGGAAATAGAGGGGACCGATTCACTCAATGGAGTTGAATTTCATAATGTTTTTGATCGTATCGAAGCAGGAACACTGCTTGCCGCTGCAGCTATAACCGGGGGAGATATTACGGTAAACGGTGTTGAACCCGAACAACTGAAAGCTGTTCTTAAAAAGTTTGTCCAGGCTGGATGCAGTGTTGAAACGACCGTCAACAGTGTTACCCTGAAAAGTCCTGACAAGCTTTTGCCGACTGATGTCACGGCAAAACCTTACCCTGCCTTTCCCACTGACATGCAGGCCCAATGGATAGCGCTGATGACCCAGGCAGAGGGAACAAGCAATATCACTGACAAGGTATATCATGAACGATTCAATCATATCCCTGAACTGAACAGACTTGGCGCCCATATTGAAATCCGCAAAAACCAGGCAATTGTGCACGGCCCCCAAAAGCTTTCGGGTACGAAAGTGATGTCGACCGATCTGAGAGCATCAGCCAGCCTGGTGCTTGCCGGGCTTGTGGCCGAAGGAACGACTGAGGTATTGAGGGTGTACCATCTGGACCGGGGATATGAGAAGATTGAAGTGAAACTGAACAGCCTCGGAGCTGATATCAGCCGTGAAAAGTATAACGAGTTTTAACCAGGGCTGGAAAAATGATTATTCTTTTGCATATTATCAACGAAACGTTATATTAACTGCCTCTAAAGCCAAGCATTGAGGGCCCTTAGCTCAGTTGGTCAGAGCAAGCGACTCATAATCGCTGGGTCGTAGGTTCAAGTCCTACAGGGCCCACTGGTTGTGAAATTATAACTACCTGGCGTGTTCGTCTAGTGGCCCAGGACATCGCCCTCTCAAGGCGAAGATCACGGGTTCGAATCCCGTACACGCTACATAAAAAAAGCACCCGTAGCTCAACTGGATAGAGTATCTGACTACGAATCAGACGGTTAGAGGTTCGACTCCTCTCGGGTGCACCACTCTCTTAAAGAGTCGACTTAACGATTTTTCTTCTCTCGAGCCGATATCTTCTCCCAGCATTTCTTCTGACCCTGATACTTCCTTTTATACCCGCAATACTTTTTATCCCGATGCGCTATACAGAGTAATATTTTTATTGGGGTTCAGGAATCACCCCAACCTACAGGCGCACGGTTATTTATAAGATAAAAACAGCGTTCGGAGGTAAGGTTTTAATAATCAGTTTTTTTAATGCATCGCATTTGAATAAATAGAGGCGCCCTTAACTCTTCAACAGAGAATTTTTTTTCGACACTTGCCACACTTTTACATTGCCGGAATAACGATTGACATTGCGGTTCTTCTCACTTTTCTTTAAGAAAAAAGAGAAAATGGAATTGGAATAATTAATTTTTTAATATATTCTCAACGCTATTGAGGAGTGGCCAAATTGGTAAGGCACCTGATTCTGGATCAGACAATTGCAGGTTCGAGTCCTGCCTCCTCAGCAAAAAAAAGACACAGTTAAACCAACTGTGTCTTTTTTTTTACCTGAAATTTCAATTAAAAAAAAAGAGACAGAACTTTCGTTCTGTCTCTTTAGCGATAAGAGCCCGAATAAACGGAAACTTATTTTGCAGGTGCTGCAGGTGCTGCAGGTGCTGCCTCTGCTGCTGGTGCTGCAGGTGCTGCTGGTGCTGCTTCTGCTGCTGGTGCTGCAGGTGCTGCAGGTGCGGCTTCTGCTGCTGGTGCTGCAGGTGCTGCTGCAGGAGCTTCTGCAGGAGCTTCAGTTTTTTTTGCACAGCCTACGAAAGAAACTGAGCTTAAAAGAAAGAGGAATACGAGAAATTTTTTCATTGCAGGATATGATTTTTGTTGTTTGATAATTGACAGCTTCATCAGCTCTCGAATATTAAAAAAAAACAGCGACTTTTCAAAAGACTACTGTATGGCGGAATATGCAAAATATTTCGATATCCCGCCACAATAAATGTTTTTTTTACTCTACAAGCATCTCCAATTCAGCTTTTTCAAGCTCATCAAAATTCAAATAGCGATATATATTTTCTTCCTTGTCACCTGTGAGATGCCGGGAAAAAACCTCCATATACTCTTCTTTGTTGGGCAGATGACCAAGAAGCGCGCTTAATGCCGCCAGCTCCGCCGAGCCAAGATATACCTGTGCACCAGTACCCATCCGGTTATCGAAATTTCTCGTACTGGTTGAAAAAACTACTGCATTATCGGCAACTCTTGCCTGGTTACCCATACACAGCGAACATCCTGGAGGCTCAATACGGGCGCCTGAGGCGCCGAAAACTGAATAATAGCCTTCTTCGGTAAGTTTTTTCATGTCCATCTTCGTAGGAGGCACAATCCAGAGTTTGACCGGCACAGCTCCCCTGTTCCTTAAAATCTCCCCGAGAGCCCTGAAATGACCGATATTGGTCATACAGCTTCCGACAAAGACTTCATCGATCACTTTAGGCCTCTTTTCATCACGAAGAACCTCGGTGAGGGTCATGACATCATCAGGATCGTTAGGGCAGGCAAGAATAGGTTCCGTGATTGTATTCATATCAATCTCGATAACTTCAGCATACTCTGCATCGGCATCGGGTTCAAGAAGGGATGGTTTTTTAAGCCAGGCCTGCATTTTTCCGATACGGCGTTTCAGGGTATCTGCGTCACCGTAGCCCTCTTCAATCATCTGCTGGAGCAATGTGATGTTGGAGCTGAGATATTCAATTACAGGCTCTTTATCGAGGCGTACTGTACATGCTGCGGCACTGCGTTCAGCAGAGGCATCACTGAGCTCAAACGCCTGCTCCACCTTGAGCCTGGGCAATCCTTCAATTTCAAGAATACGTCCTGCAAAAATATTCTTCTTGCCTTTCTTTTCGACAGTCAGCAACCCGCGTTTGATCGCAACGTATGGAATGGCATTGACAAGATCACGCAAGGTGATTCCCGGCTGGAGTTTACCTGAAAAACGCACAAGCACCGATTCGGGAACATTAAGAGGCATGGTTCCTGTAACTCCGGCAAACGCGACAAGACCGGATCCGGCAGGAAACGATATACCGATCGGGAAGCGGGTGTGGGAATCGGCTCCGGTACCAAGAGTATCGGGCAGTACCATACGGTTGAGCCATGTGTGAATTACCCCGTCACCCGGCTTGAGAGAAACACCTCCCCTGCTCTGGATAAAGTAGGGCAGACTGCGATGCATTTTAATATCGGAAGGTTTCGGATAGGCCGATGTATGACAGAAGCTCTGCATCAGGAGATCGGCACTGAAACTGAGCGCCGCGAATTCCTTGACTTCATCGCGGGTCATAGCTCCCGTGGTATCCTGTGAACCTACCGTCAACGTTTCAGGTTCGACATACATGCCCGGACGAACACCCGGCAAACCGCATGCCTTGCCGATCATTTTCTGGGCAAGCGTGTAGCCTTTACCGCTATCAACAGGCTGTTCAGGTCGAATAAAAATTGAGTCCTCACCCAACCCGAGAGCTTTTCTGGCTTTTCTTGTCAGAGTTCTGCCGATAATGAGAGGAATACGTCCTCCAGCTCTAACTTCGTCAGAAATCGTGTTCGGGGAAAGTTCGAAACGGGATATAACCTCCCCGTTCTTCTCTACTCTTCCATCGGAAAGATAGAGGTCAATAACGTCGCCCATTTCCATTGCTGTAACATCAGTCTGGATCGGCAACGCACCGGAGTCTTCTGCCGTATTGAAAAATATTGGCGCTATAGTGCTGCCAAGAACCACACCTGCAGTCCGTTTATTCGGAACTGCCGGAATATCATTGCCCAGATGCCACTGCACAGAGTTGATACCGGACTTCCTGCTTGATCCAGTACCCACAACATCGCCAACGTAAGCAAGGGGATGGCCTTTTTCTTTCAATTTCGCAATAGTTCCAATCGGGTCGGTCATTTTGGAGCCAAGCATGCAGAGGGAGTGCAGAGGAATATCGCTGCGGGTAAAGGCTTCACTGGCTGGAGAGAGGTCATCAGTGTTGGTTTCGCCCGGCACCTTGAAAACCGTCAGAGTCATTTTTTCAGGAAGAAGAGGCTTGGTGGTAAACCATTCGGCATCTGCCCATGATTTAAGCACTTCTTCGGCATAACGGTTGGTTTTTGCAAGGCTGACGACGACATCAAACATGTCGTATACCAGCAGGGTCTTTTTTAACACAACAGCGGACTCGCTACATATAGCCGGGTCTTTATGACTTAATGCGTCGACAAGGGGCTTGACGTTATAACCACCAAGCATTGTTCCCAATATTCTGACAGCTTCGATAGCAGTGATGACACTACAGGAAATATCCCCTTTTACAATACCGTCAAGAAACGCAGCTTTTTCAAACGCAGCATCGTCAACACCAGGACTGATATGCTCGCGAAATAACTCAAGCAGATACTCTTTTTCCTGAACGTTATCCTGCCGCAGGAGATCGATAAGCAAGCGTGCCTGCTCGGCAGTTAACGGTAAAGGGGGAATACAAAGCCTGGCTCGCTCTTCGGTATGCGCACGATATTGTTCTACAAGACTCATAAGGAAAATCTCCCAGTGTTATGGATGTTTAAAACGAAGGTGTTATAGAAAAAAAAGAATGGCCGGGGGAAAACGCGCGGGCGATCCCACAATAAATCCAACGATAAAAATACCACCCCATACTTTTAAAACCAAAATAACCAAGCAGGCTCTTCAGGTAAACGCCGAAGTTCTTTAGGCAGAAAACAAGGTTATACTTGTTTCTTAACGTATAAGGGAAAAACAGGGCGATTGGGGGAAAAAAAATAACTAGAGTATCAACATACTGTCGCCATAACTCAGGAAGTTATAGCCCTCCAGAAGCGCCTCATTGTAGGCTTTCTGCAGATTACTTTGACCTGCCAGTGCAGCTGTGAGCATCAGTACTGTAGATCGGGGTGCATGAAAATTGGTAAGCAAGAGATCGATAACACGAAATTGATACCCCGGATAAATAAAAATATCAGCCTCACCGGTAAGCGGTGCGTCACCCGAAAAATTTGTAATGCTCTCACCGGCATGTTCGAGCGCCCTGGTAACGGTAGTTCCTACTGCAACAACTCTTCCTCCAGAAGTTCTGGCACGGCGAATTTTGTCAACTGTACGGGGCGGAATAGAGTAAAACTCACGATGCATGACATGCTCTTCAAACGAATCGACCCTGATGGGCAGAAAAGTGCCAAGACCGACATGGAGAGCGAGAGCAGCAACATCGACGCCCTTCAGTTGAAGCTTTTCAAACAGCTCCCCGGTCATATTCAGTGAGGCTGTAGGAGCTGCAACGGAGCCCGGCAGTTCAGCAAAGACAGTCTGGTAACGCTCCTGATCGATTGCTTCAGCATCACGCTTGAGATATGGCGGAATGGGTACTGCACCGAAATGCTCGAAAAGATCGCTTAACGATCCCTCGCCGGAAACAGAAATACGGGCAATCCCCTGATCAACAATCTCTGTAACAGCGAGTTCGCGGTTGTGCGTGGTGAGCGTATCGCCTTTTTTCAGCTTGCCACGGTAAAGAACCAGACTTTGCTCTTCACGGTGCTTTTCAAGAAGCATCAGCTCAATCCTGCCTCCTGATTGCTTATTGGCAAACAACCTTGCCCGGACAACCCTGGTGTTATTAAGCAGAAGCAGATCGCCTTCTTTTAAAAAAGCATCCAGACCGTCGTACCGGGCATGCTCTATAGCACCTGTTTGACTGTTGAGCACCAGAAGACGGGTTGAACCTCTCTCCAGAGGGGGATATTTGGCAATCTTTTCTTCAGGCAGTTCATAATCAAAGTCTGCGACTCTCATAGCACTCTCAATCTTGCCCGGACAGCTTCGGCATGGGCCTGAAGCCCTTCATAATCGGCAAAAGAAGCAATCTTTTCTCCACTCAAGTGCAATTGCTGCTTCGACCAGGAGATAATCGAGGTATGCTTGACAAAGTCACGAACCGAAAGCGGTGAGAAAAATCGTGCGGTTCCGTTGGTTGGAAGGGTATGGTTTGGCCCTGCAAAATAATCGCCGACAGTTTCGCAGGAATAACTTCCCATAAAAACAGCACCGGCGTGGTGTATTCCAGGAAGAATATCCCAGGGATGCTGAACATGCAGTTCAAGATGTTCAGGGGCTATCATGTCAGAGACCATGCACGCTTCTTCAAGAGAGTCTACAAGGACAATGGCTCCATTATGCTGCAGCGATGCTGCAATTATATCGCGTCGAAGCATTCCCGGGAGGCGTGTTTCCGCATACTCCCTTACGGAAGCTGCCAATATCGGAGAGGTCGTGATAAGCACCGCCGAGGCATCGGGGTCGTGCTCAGCCTGGGCAAACATGTCGAGCACGATAAATTCCGGATTGGCCGATTCATCAGCAATGATAACGACTTCAGAAGGACCGGCTATACTGTCGATGGAGACATGACCAAAAACCTGTTTTTTGGCCAGTGCCACGTATTTGTTACCGGGGCCGGTAATAATATCGACCTTCGGTATTGTGTCTGTGCCATAGGCAAAAGCCGCTATTGCCTGGGCACCGCCAATCTTGTAAACACTGCCAATGCCTGCAACCGATGCCGCTGCAAGAATATTTGGATTGACCTCTCCCTTCGCATCACAGGGAGTGGTGATAAAAATGTCTTTTACCCCTGCCACTTTTGCCGGCGCAGCATTCATAAGGAGCGAAGATGGATAGGATGCCTTGCCACCCGGTACATAGAGCAGAGCTTTTTCCATAGGGGTTACCCGCTGGCCGAGAATCACTCCTCCATCAGCTTCATAAAAAAAACTTTTTTCCACTTCATGCTGATGAAAACGAACAATGTTGCGGTACGCCTCCTCAAGAACATCAAGAAAAGAGGAATCCGCATGGTTATATGCATGCTGTATTTCATCGGGGGAAACCCGCATATCCTCGAGCCGGACACCCTGGAAGCGCTCTGTGTAGCGCAACACAGACGCGTCGCCATTCCGGCGCACATCCTGCAGAATTTCATCAACAGTAGACTGGACCGAAGCATCAAAAGTGACACTTCTATGCAATTGCTCTTTTAAGGCTGAACGGTCTTCAGCAAAACGATAGAGGGGCAGCACTTTGTAGTGATTATTGTTTATCTGGCTTCAAAAAATTCATAGTAACAATGTACTCAATAGCTATATTTATAGAAACCCCCGTGCAATCAACCGAAAAGAGGAGAAAATGCTAAAAAAAGCAGCATCAAAACTCTCTTTTCATTTGAAAAAAAAGTTGCATTAACTACCTTAAGGGTTCAGTTTAAACCTTGGAATATAGCCTGAATCAGCTCCGTTCCAAGCCACTATGAGTTACCCACAGAACCATGTTAACATGAGCTTTTTCAGTAATCTGTTCAGAGATATCGCCATTGATCTTGGAACAGCAAATACATTGATTTTTATCAGAGGCAAGGGCGTTGTTTTAAATGAACCGTCAATTGTCGCCCGTGAGCGCAATACTGGAAAGATTGTGGCGATAGGGCACGAAGCGCTGCTCATGCATGAAAAAACCCATCCCGGAATTGTCACCATACGGCCGCTTGCCAGTGGTGTCATTGCTGACTATGAAGCAACTGAAGAGTTGATTAAAGGACTGATCAATAAAACGAAAACTCAATTTTCATTCGGCATCAGGCGGATGGTTATCGGCATTCCTTCAGGTATCACTGAGGTTGAAAAACGCGCGGTCCGCGACTCTGCAGAACATGTCGGGGCCAAAGAGGTTTATCTGGTTACGGAACCAATGGCTGCTGCAATCGGTATAGGACTGGATGTCAAGGAACCGATGGGAAATATGATTGTCGATATCGGTGGCGGAACCACGGAAATTGCCGTTATTTCACTCGGAGGCATTGCATCAGGTGAATCGCTGCGTGTTGCCGGAACAGATATCACCAACGCCATTATCCGACACTTCCGCAAAGCATACAATCTGGCCATCGGTGAACGCACTGCTGAGGATGTTAAAATCAAAATTGCGTCAGCCTACAAGCTTGAAAAGGAAATGACCATGATGGTAAGGGGCAGAAACCTTGTGACCGCTTTGCCTGAAGAGAGGGAAATCAACTCTGCCACCATCAGGGAAGCCATTGCCACCCCTATCAGCCAGATCATCACGTCGATTAAAAAAAGCCTTGAGGTGACCAAGCCTGAACTATCGGCCGATATTCTCGATCGCGGCCTCTTTCTTGCCGGAGGCGGAGCTCTCATCAAGGGGCTTGACAAAAAAATCAATGAGGAAACAAAACTTGCCGTGCATATCAGCGAAGATCCACTGACTGCCGTGGCAAGAGGAACCGGAGAGGTACTGGAAAACCTTGAAAAGTACCGGACCGTGCTTCTTTCGACCAAACGCTACTGAAAAGAATCCGGCCCTTACCCCTCCTGAAGAAGCCTTGTATAATACCTTTCATACTGTTCAACAAGCGAAGCTGTCTCGTAGTGCTTCGCTTGCCGGACGCACGCTTTGGAACATGCAAGCCAGTGCGTATCGTCAGTGAGCAGAAGAAAGGCTTTTTCGGTCATGCCCTCAATATCGCCAGGGGGAAGAAGATAGCCATGAAGACCCGGAACGATAAATTCGGGAAACCCGCCAGCATTGGTGGCCACAACCGGCACTCCGCAGGCCATGGCCTCGAGAGCAGCAAGTCCGAAGGATTCCACATTGCTCGGCATCAGCATAAGATCGGCAATAGAGAGCAGCGGAACAATATCGTCAAGCTTGCCGAGAAACCTTACCCTCTCAGTAATTCCCAACTCGCGCACGAGAATCTCCGATTCACTTCGTTCCGGACCATCACCGACAAGAAGAAGCGTGGCATCAAGACGTTTGGTTAAGGCATTGAATATCCGGATAATATCAGAGATACATTTTACCGGCCTGAAATTGGAGATATGAATAAGAATTTTTTCATCCTTGATTCCGAGCTGTTCACGGATTTCCTGCTTTGGAGAACGGAAGAACAGCGAGGTATCGACAAAATTGGGAATAACCGTGATCTCCTTTTTTGGATTGAACATCCTGACAGTTTCATCCTTCAGATAGCTGGAAACTGATGTTACCCCATCAGACTTGTTGATAGCAAGCCTTACAACATCCTCCATGCTTCGATCGGCACCGACGACCGTTATATCTGTACCATGCAGGGTAGTGGCGATCTTGAAACACGTTGAACGGGTACACTTGTCCTCAAGAATCTGACGGGCGAGCATGGCGCTGAGGGCATGAGGAATAGCATAATGAGCATGCACAACATCCAGCTTTTCATAATAGGCGACCTCAGCTATCTTTGACGCAAGGGCAAGGGAATAAAAAGAGCATTCAAAAAGCGGGTAATGCTTTAATTCAACTTCATGAAAGAAGATATTCCTGGAAAAGGTACCAAGCCGAAAAGGCAGCGACTGGCTGAAAAAATGAACGGTGTGCCCTTTGGCAGCGAGAGCCTTGCCAAGCTCGGTTGCAATTGCACCGCTTCCTCCGTAGGTGGGATGACAGATAATGCCTATTTTCATGGTATGTGTATTTGGATGTGTACTTAAATATACCAATAACCGAAGGTAATAGTTGCTGTTGCCCGGAACGAAATTTGCAGCGTGCCATGCATGTCGGTACATTCAACATGCAGTCTGAAATTATGAACGCATAAAGAGAGGAATGGAAAACAGTCAAAAAAAACAAGCTGTAGCTTTAAGCTCTGTAATAGCAAGCCTCCTGCTTACGGCGATGAAACTTGTTGTCGGCATCATGACCGGCAGTATCGGCATTATTTCTGAAGCGGCACATTCTGCCCTTGATTTCGGTGCTGCAGGCCTTACCCTGTTTGCGGTCAGAATGAGTGACAAACCTGCCGACAGTAAACACCATTATGGGCATGCAAAGGTTGAAAGTGTTTCGGCGCTCATCGAAACGGGCCTTCTTATTGTTACAAGCGTCTGGATAATCTATGCGGCGATCGACCGGCTGAAAGGAGGCGCCATCGAATTAGAGGTTACCTGGTATGCCTTTGCCATTATGATTATTTCAATCGTGGTTGATTTTTCACGGTCAAGAGCGCTGAAAAAGGTTGCAAAAGAGACCAACAGCCAGGCGCTTGAAGCTGATGCACTCCACTTCAGCTCCGACATTCTCAGCTCGGCAGTTGTTCTTGTCGGCCTCATTTTTGTCAGAATGGGCATCGCCTGGGCAGATGCTGCAGCGGGTATTGCTGTTGCCCTTTTAGTAGGATGGGCAGCGTTCAAACTCGGTAAAAAGACAATCGATATTTTGATTGATGCTGCACCGGAAGGACTCTCTGAGCGGATTGAAGAGATTGCGATGACCATAGAGGGGGTAATTTCCATTGATAAACTCAGGGTTAAATCAACCGGCCCTCAAGTATTTGTTGAAATGGTGGTCTGTGTCAATAGAACCTTGTCGGTTGAAAAGGTTCAGCAAATAGGCACAAAGATAGAACAGAAAGTGCGCGAAGATTTTCCTGTGGCTGATTTTACCATCAATACGAAACCTATCGCACTCAATAACGAAACTATAGCGGAACGGGTGCATGTCATCGGGCTGAATCATAACCTTCACGCGCATAACATTTCAACAAACCTGACAGACAGAAACAAGCACATTACCTTTGATGTTGAGATTGACCATCGGCTTACAATAAAAGAGGCGCACGACACTGTTACAGCGCTTGAAGAGGAGCTTCACAGGGAGTTTGACGGAGAACTCGATATATGCATCCATATTGATCCTCTTCGCAATGATGAGCATAGCACCACATCCCTTGCATCTGAAGATGAAAAGTCTGTGCGCGATACAATTACCCGGGTTGCACAAAACATAGAAAATGTTCAGGACGTCCACGACATCCTGATAAGGAAAAACGAGAACCAGAAGCTCTTTATTACCCTGCACTGCTCATTTAACGATGAAGTGCTTTTAGAGGAGGTTCACTCTCTGACGAGCCGGCTTGAAGGAGCTATCTATCAGTCACTGCCGGATGCCTACCGTATTATCATTCACGCCGAACCCTTTCTGCATAACAATCATGTGTAGCCATGAAAGAAGCCATACAGGAAACGATTGCGTTTGATATTTATGGAACCCTGATTGACACCCATGGCCTTATTGCTATGCTGCGATGCCATGCCGGTGAGAATGCTTCCCGGTTTTCGCAACTCTGGCGTCAGAAACAGCTTGAATACTCATTTAGACGCGGTCTGATGCGACAATACCTCGACTTCGGGGTTTGCACCGCCCAGGCACTTCATTACGCATGCCTCGCTTTCGGAGTATCTCTCACAGAGAATGAAACATCGACACTGCTAAACGCATACAGGGCATTGCCGATCTTTGAGGATGTGGCGGAAGGGCTTGGAAATGCGAGGGACGCCGGGTTCCGGCTCTATGCATTTTCAAATGGAAAAGCAGCCGACATCCGGCAGCTGCTTGACCACGCTGACATCAGTCGATATTTTACCGATATCATCAGTGTCGACGAGGTGCAATCATTCAAGCCAGACCCTCTCGTTTACCGGCACTTTCTCGAAAAAGCAGCAGTAAAGGCTGAAAATGCCTGGATGGTTTCGGCAAATCCTTTTGATGTCATCGGCGCCGTGTCAGCAGGGATGAAATCTGCATGGGTGCGACGCTCCCCTGAGGTGATCATGGATCCATGGGAAATTGGACCAACCGTTGTAATTCATCGCCTCAGTGAGCTTGAGAGCGCTATATCCGACTGGAGAAATACTCATTTCGGTTAAATAGTCATTGAAAGAGATCTTTCCTTTTCCCGGTTTACTCGCTCCTGATATCTGTTTTTTCAGAACTTATTTTTTTAAATTACACTGTTAATGGCATTGCATCGTATGTATTACGATTCCCTCATCTTTGCCTTTATTTACAGAAGGTGATTCATTCGCTCTCTGCAAATACTTTCTATTGAGATTAATCTTTCTGGCGGCAGCGTCCGGCCTTTGTAAATTTTTTTTTTGCACTTGAATCTGTCATTCGGAGGAACGAGATAAACGGGGTTACCGAAAACCGAACAGAGTAGGTAAAAAATAAATTACCCAGCGATGGCAATGAAAAATTTTTCAAAGAGACTCTGTAAACAGCCTAAAACTATTCAGAGGACTTTTGACCCAAGCGTATCACTGCACAGACAGGGTTTTATCCTTTCAACCAGTTTGAAATGGGTAAATAGCACAGAAATCAAGTACCTGTTTATCGAAGGTGATGAACCACAAAAAAATGTTGTGAGAACGGGGTTCAAGGTATGGAAAGATCTGGGTATTGGTATCTCGTTCAAAGAGGTTACGCGTGTTGAGGATTCAATGGTTAGAATCGGGTTTGACTACACTGATGGCTCATGGTCTTATGTTGGCCGGGAAATTTTAAATATTCCTGCCGCTGAAAAAACAATGAATTTTGGTTGGGACTTGACTGCCGACAGCTATGGCATGACAACTGCTGTTCATGAAATAGGTCATACCATTGGCTTCCAGCATGAACACCAAAGTCCATTCTCAGGTATTGAATGGGATACCGATGCTGTCTACAAAGAGTTTTCAGGACCACCAAATAATTGGCCGAAAAGTGAAATTGATTCTAACATCATCAATAAATTACCGGCAAATCAGGTGAAGGGTTCTTCATGGGATCCTAAATCAATCATGGAGTATGAATTCGGACCAGGACTTGTATTACAACCAGCTGAGTATAAAAAGGGAATATTTCCTCCCGGAATTTTATCGGCAAATGATATACAAGGAGTAAAGTCGTTCTATCCCGTTGTCGCTGAAAAGTCTATTGTAAAGCTTCAACTGCATAAGTCGGTTCAAATCAAAGCACATACAGGCGGGCAGGATGATTTTATTTTTACAGCTCCCTCGACAAAGAAATATACTTTTCAAACAGTCGGGGACCTGGATACTGTTATGGTGATTTCTGAAAAAGCAAAGAGTGAAAACCATTACCTTGCCGGGGATGATGACAGCGGTTATGAAAAAAACTCCAAAATCACACTGCCCCTGGTAAAAGGGAGGAGCTATTTAATCAATGTCAGGGTGATGTATGAACCGGCAACGCAAAGTGGCTCTATTATCGTTACCTGAGCAGCACTGGAACTTCTGAAGGTTATAACGCCCGGTTGATAAAGTCGATCAACGGTTTCACCGATCGGAATTTGACGGCAAGAGAAGCCGCAAGTCCCGGATCGGTGAGTTCGTTATTGTCGATAAAGCGCTGGGTGTAGTAGCCTTTGAATTTGATATAGTCTATAGCTGGACTGTCGGGGTCGTAGCCTTTTGGCGGGCGGACTAATTTTCCGGATGGCTGGACGCTTTCAGGAAAAGAGTGCAGCAGCTCTTTGGCATTAACGATTGATTGCCACTCTTTGAAGGAGCCGTCAATTTCCCGTCTTACAGAATCAAGAATGGCAGGTTCCGGCATATAGATACCTCCTCCGACAAAAGAGGCACCTGGCTCCACATGAAGGTAATATCCTGCATAGGGACTCTTTCTGCCTCCCTTGCTGATAAAGGCAAAGAAGTTCGTCTTGTAGGGCGTTTTGTCTTTTGAAAAACGAATATCGCGGTTGATGCGCATCATACAAGCTTTCGGCTCGAGATATGACGACGCAATATCCTCATCGAAAGTGGACAGATGAGCAAGCAGTTTGACGACCGTATCGAGAACATCACCCTGTGCTTTCTGATACTCTTTTTTATGCTCTTCAAACCATGCCTTTGTATTATTGGCTTTCAGGTTTGAGAGAAATTGGAGAGTGCTTTCAGTGATCATAAGATAAAAAGTTAGAGTGAGTTATAGGTCCTATAGGAGGTATAAGACCTATAGGACCTATGAAAGATTTTGTTTTTTCTTGTCGGAAAGAGCGGAAGAGGAAGTTGCGACGTCTTGATCAAAACCTTTTTTTTCTGAACTGGTCACCAGTTTGTGCAGAACACCGATAACGAGAAGGGATGCAAGCAGGAGTCCGTAATGCCATGTATTGGTTGCCTGTTCTAAACTCTGACCGGCAGTGACAGTACGGACAGGTTCGACAATCAGCTGGCGAAGCAGAGTTATCATGGCAACTTCAATGAAAACGACAACATGGAAAACACCGGTCTGGACATAGTTGATTTCAGCAGAAATAAGACTTGACAGGGTCCAGACAATAAACAGGGTTCCCAATGCCTGCAAAAAACCGTGAGCAAGATTATTTATCTCAAATGAATGAACAACAGCCATGGTAAACTCCCACAATACCATTATGCTCGCCAGGACCAGCGCTATGGCCAGAAAAGCATGCAGGATATGATTAAAGGCACGGAGAGCACTTAAGAGGCGATCTTCGAAAGACGCTATCATGAACTGACTGGTTAATTGTTAAGTGGAGCTAAAAAATAAGAGTTACCGGAATGTTCACAATTATTAAACGCATGTTTATGTTATTGTAACAATTAGGCGCAGTGTTTGCAAAAAAAGGGCGGGTCTATTCTTAAGAAATCCAGTTGCCCTTTTTCATTTCAGCGACTTCACTCCCTCTGAATTATTGGAGAGTAGCCTATCTGGATGTACATTATTTCAATAGAGATTCGGAAAATTTTCCCCCTATAGCTCTTGCTGTTACAACTGACATGCATGAACGAAAAAGAAATAGAACAACTGAAAAAGGGTGATGTTCTTATCAGCCTTACCTATTTGCCGGATGACGTGGTCAGTGTCTGCAGCAGAATCCATATTAACGCCACGCCGGCAAAGGTATGGAAGACGCTAACCGATTACGACAATCTGAGCAGTTACCTGCCAAAGGTTATGGCAAGCAGTGTCGTTGAACGAAATGGCAATGAAATCACTCTTGACCAGACAGGAAAAACCGGTATTTTTATCTTTGAAAAAGTTGTGCATTTTCAGCTCAAACTCACGGAAAAATTTCCTGAATCCATCTCCTTCGAACAGATTTCCGGGGATTTTCTGGTGTACCAGGGAGAATGGCGTCTTGAAACCAGCAGTGCAATACAAGGCACACTGCTCTTGTATAATGCGAAATTGAAACCGCTTTTTTTTGCACCCCCAATTCTTGTCAGCTTTGTGCAGTGGCAGGATCTACCTGGAATACTGAAGGCTCACAAACAACGAGCTGAAGCAGTGTAGAGAACAGATGAACACATTGAAAGAAACCAGCGTTGAACCTTGTATTAATACAACGTTACCAGCAGCAACCATTCTCGATTGAAACACTATGATCACCAGCAAACCAGTGTGCGTTACCGGGGCATCAGGATTTATAGCCGCTCATATTGTCAGGGAACTGCTTCTAGAGGGATATAGCGTCAGGGGGACTGTTCGCAAAAGCCCGAAGAACTACCCTTTCCTTCTCTCGCTTCCCGGTGCTGCAGAACGGCTTGAACTTGTTGAAGCCGACCTGCTCGGTGAGGGCGCATACGACAAGGCCGTCGCCGGATGTGAGGTTGTTATGCATACAGCAAGCCCTTATGTGATAAACGTTAAAAACCCGCAAACGGATCTTGTCGATCCGGCAGTTAACGGAACAGAAACTGTACTGGATAGCTGCGTGAAATCCGGCAGCGTCAAACGGGTGATTTTCACCTCTTCTATTGCCGCCATAACGGACGAACCGGACAGCAGGAAAGTCTTTACGGAAAAAGACTGGAATACCATGTCATCTCTTGATCGCAACCCGTACCACTATTCTAAAACACTTGCTGAACGGGCTGCCTGGGATTTCATAATGAGAAAACGACCAATTTTTGATCTGGTTGCCATCAATCCCTTTATTGTTATCGGCCCTTCGCTCGGCCCTTCACTTAATACCAGTAACCAGATCATTCGTGACATTATGACCGGAGTATACCCTGGCATCATGGATATTAACTGGGGCTTTGTTGACGTACGGGATGTTGCAAAAGCGCATCTTCTTGCCATGCAAACCGATAGCGCTAGTGGCCGTTACCTTTGCTCGGGAGAAGCAATGCACATGAGAGAGCTGGTGGCACATCTTGCATCATCAGGTTTTGATAGATACTCATTGCCCAAGGTTGATCTTTCGGGAAAAGTTGGAACACTCCTCATGAAACTGCTCTCTTTCACACAACCCAGAAATACAGGCACCTACATCCGCACCAACATAGGGCAGACTATGCGCTATGACAATTCCAAAATCAAGCGGGAATTAGGTCTATCTTTTATACCGGTGAAGGAAAGCATTATTGATGCGGTTAAAGATATGGTGAAATGGGGTCATCTGCCGCCGAAAAATAACAACAAGTAACCACGGTGTTTGAATTCTTTATGCATAGCTCCATCAGAAAGGTATACCGCTCCATACTGCTCCTCGTTGTCATAGTGATCTCCTTTATTGCAAACTTCTCATTGGCACAGCCGATAGCTACAGTTTCTTCTGACTCATTATCTACAGAACATCAGAAGTTGTTGAAGGGTGAAGTGCTTGTCGTCCTCTCTGACCTGCCGGACGGGGTGACTGGAGTTGAGGGACATATCTATATAGCAGCACCTCCAAAAAAGGTATGGGAGGTCATCACAGATTATGATAATCATAAGAAATTTGTGCCGAATGTTCTGGACAGCGGCGTGATTTCGGACAACGGCAGTGAGAAGGTGATGTTTGAGAAAGGGAAATCGGGGATGCTTTTCTTTCAAAAAACGGTCAATATAAAGATGAAAGTGTGGGGAGATGCTCCAAAGCGCCTGTATTTTCAGCAAATCACCGGAGATTTTAAGGTCTATCATGGAGAGTGGATACTTGAGGATTACCCGCAGGGAGCAGGAACATTTCTCACCTACAAAGCTGAAGTAAAACCAGGTTTTTTTGCCCCCCGGTTTGCGGTAAAAAATGTGCAGAAGCACGATTGTCCTTCAATGATGTCGGCAATGAAAAAACAGGCTGAATTATCGTCATTACCTGAACTGAAGAAAGAGTGAACTACCTCGCGGTCATCTGAGATATCGGGGAGTGTTGGAATAGGGTTCGGTCGTCAATGACCCTTGAGTGCTGGATAGTGTTGCGCTTTTTGAGAGTTTCCGGCATCCTGCTGAAATTATAAGCCATCGCGCGCCACACTGCTGCCGATTTTTTCAGTCCACCCGGGAGTTGCGTGAGATAATATACCGACGCTGCTATTTCAAGCAAAAAGCGTATGGGCAGCAACCAGCACAAGCCTGCCATACTCCGGTTTTTGAGCTGCATGGTAATATTGTTGCGGTGATTGAAATAAATTTTTTCCACTGTACCGCCTTGCAGCGAAGCGCCTCCTTCGTGCTGTATGACTGAGGAGGGAACTGATCGCACATGGTAGCCGGCCAGTTTCATTCGCCAGGAGAGATCAATCTCTTCCATCTGCATAAAATAATCTTCATCAAACCCGCCGAGTTCTTCGACCACTGCTCTTTTTACAAACATTGCAACCCCGGAGGCCCAGAAAATATCCTGTTCAATATCATACTGCCCCTCATCAAACTCCAGCTTGGCAGATCGACGGCCAAGACACCAGGGATAACCAAGCCGGTCCATCATCCCGCCGGCAGCACCGGCATAATCAAAAAGCTTTTTTCCTTTACCACCGGGCCTCATTGAAAGAATTTTAGGCTGCAAGGCACCTGTCTGTTCATCATTCTCGGCAACTAAAACAAGCCGTTCAAGCCACAGAGGATCATGAACGGTGTCGTCATTCATAAAGACGACGTAATCGGCAGAGGAGCACTTCAACCCTGCATTGCAGCCTCCTGCATATCCCCTGTTTTCCGCCAATCGCTCCAGTCGTGCGTTTCTGTATCGCTTTACAAGAAAAATCAGCCCGGCCTCTTTACCTCCGTTATCCACAACGACAATGTTCATTGAGGGATAGATGGTGTTTTCAAGCGAATCAAGACAGCGCTCAAGCATGTCGCGCCTCTTGAAGAACGGGATGATGATATCGACGGTGGGATAGGTCTGTGTGGCGGTGGTCATTTCAGCGTTTTCCAGAATTCACCGGCTAACCGGGCGCTCTCTTCCGGGGTTCTGGAGGCTGCTATATACTGGAGAAGGGCTGTACCGACAACTGCTCCATCGGCCAGAGTCCACATATGCTCCACGCGCTCCCGGTCCTTGATGCCGAAGCCTACAACAAATTTTTTTCCGGCATGATTGCGTACCCTTTTCAGGTATTCATCGACAGCGGCACCGGTTGTGCGATCAGAAAGCTTGGCGGTTCCAGTTGTCGCATTAACGGCAATGCAGTAGGAAAAATCGGTCGAAAGGGAGTCGATAAGCTCTATGCGTTCGGGAGGAGTTACCGGTGAAACAAGAAACACAACACTGAGACCGATGGCTTTGGCCCGCTCAAGAAAATCTGCTGCCTCCTCGGGCGGAAGATCAGGAATAAGCAGGCCGTCAACTCCCGCTTCCACTGCATCCCGCAGAAAAGATTCAATACCGTAGACTATCATCGGGTTGCAGTAACCCATCAGAACGATGGGTGTTGTAATCTTCCTGCACCCTCTACCCAGGCGTGCATGCTGCACCAACTCAAAAAGATGCTTTATGGTGACACCATTGCGGATCGCTGTATGAGCTGCATCCTGAATCACGGGACCATCCCCGATGGGGTCAGAATAAGGCATACCAAGTTCGATGATATCTGCACCGCTCTCCTGCAGAGCCTCAAGCACAGGAAGCGTTGCTCCAACTACAGGGAACTCAGGCATGTAATAGGCAATGAGCAGTTTTTTATCCTGCTGCAAAAGAGTGGAAATTCTATTATGCGTCATAGTACGGCAGGTAATCATCGCAAAAGTTGAGGAATAACAAAAATGTCAAGCACCATTGAGAACATGGTGATCATGTGCACCAGAACACTACCCCAAAGATTACGGGCTTTAAGCACAAGATAACCACCAAAAATACCTATCGGGAACGCCATCATGGCCATCATGGCACGCTCTTTCATACCGACAGGGGCAACGGCAAAATGGTTGATGACATAAAACAGAGTTGTCAGAAACACCGTCAAATGCTTGTTGAATCCCCGCTCAATCATGGCGGAAAACATGATACCCCGCCAAAGAAACTCTTCGGCTAAAACAAGAACAGGGAAAAAATAGAGCAATGAACGATTGACGAGTATAAATTGCATCCCTGACATCGGAACGCCTCCATTCTTATAGTAGATCACCGTATTCATGACATCCATACTGAAAAGCAGAATACCGGCAATCCCTCCCCACTTCAGTGACTTGCGAAGATCTCCGCCAGCCAGATACATTTCCTCCCATTCACCACTCGTTTTACCCCGGTAGAGCACAAGACCGATAGAACCGAGAACATAAAGAGCCAGGGCCGGCCACTCCTGGAGCACAGTAAAATGACCTGCCAGGCCAACAATCCAGATCAGGGCCATCAGGCCGAATGAAAGGTTGAATCTTGCCGAGAGTGACTCTGAAGATGAGGAGAGCGATTTTGAAGAGTGCATGGTTGAGAACTTATTTATGGATGATGACGTGGAGATCTCTCACATGCGTTCGAGATGACAATGTTGCATGAAGATATCTTACCCGTCGAGTTTAAATATACTTAGGACGCTCTTCATATTCAATTGGATCGCGCACACCGACAAGTTCAAATGCTCTGAGCCTTCGGGCACAGCTGTCGCATACTCCGCAAGCTTTTCCCTCGCTTTTATAGCATGACCAGCTGAATCCGAAAGGAACATCAAGCTCCATCCCTTTAAGAACAATGTCAGATTTCTGCATTTCAATCAGCGGTGTAAGAATCTCGATAGTTGTTTCGGGTTTTGTTCCGAGTGCTATTACCCTGTTGAAAGCGTCATAAAACACCTTTCGACAGTCGGGATAGCCGGAAGAGTCCTCTTCGACTGCACCGATAAATATCCTCTCAGCACCGATGACTTCTGACCAGCTCACCGCCATCGACAGAAACCCGGCATTCCGGAAAGGAACATAACTGGTTGGAATAGCTGAACCCTGAAGGTCTGCCCCGCTCACAGGCATTGAATAATCTGTCAGTGAAGAGCCGCCAATCTCTGCGAGAAAGTCAGCACTGACTTCGAGGCGAGACTCTATATTGAAGTGTGAACAGATAGAGCGGAATGATGCCAGCTCTTTCTGCCAGGTACGCTGGCCATAATTGACATGCATGGCCGCCAATTCGAAACCGCGCTCATGAGCTATCGCCGTGGTTACAAGACTGTCCATTCCTCCACTGACAAGAACTACGGCTTTCATGGTTTACAGATAAGAAATTGATGGAAAAAATTTCTGAAAGGTAACAAAAAAAAAGCCAGCCCGAAGGCTGGCTTTTTAAAAAATAGAACCGGGCAACGCTTAATACATGCCGCCCATTCCACCCATTCCGCCCGGAGGCATTGCAGGCATGTCTGATTTTTCTTCCTTGATGTCGGTAATTGCAGCTTCTGTGGTCAGAAGAATGCTGGCAACTGATGCAGCGTTCTCAAGAGCACTTCTGGTTACCTTGGTAGGATCAACCACACCGGCTTCAACAAGGTTTTCGTATTTTTCGGTTCTGGCGTTGAAACCAAAATCGCCAGTTCCTTCCTTAACCTTCTCCAGAACAACAGCACCATCGGTGGTACCGGTGTTTGCCACAATCTGGCGGAGAGGCTCTTCAAGAGCACGGCGGACGATTTCAATACCGGTTTTCTGATCTTCATTGTCTGCAACAGCTCTATCCAGACCTTTGATAGCACGGATAAGAGCAACACCGCCACCGACAACGATACCTTCCTGAACTGCAGCGCGGGTTGCATGCAGAGCATCTTCAACACGTGCTTTCTTCTCTTTCATCTCGACTTCAGTTGAAGCACCGATGTTAAGAACAGCAACGCCACCTGAAAGTTTTGCAAGACGTTCCTGCAATTTTTCAGTGTCATAATCAGAGGTTGATTTTTCAATCTGTCCCTTGATTTCGTTGATACGTGCCTTGATCTCTTCAGCTGTACCTTTACCTTCAACAATGGTCGTGTTGTCCTTGTCGACAGTAACGCGACCAGCCTGGCCGAGGTATGAAATTGTTGCATTCTCAAGCTTGTAGCCCTTCTCTTCGGAAATAACGGTGCCACCGGTAAGAATAGCAATATCCTCAAGCATGGCCTTGCGGCGATCGCCAAAGCCAGGAGCCTTGACTGCACATACTTTCAGAGTACCTCTCAGCTTGTTGACTACAATCGTTGCAAGAGCTTCGCCTTCAATGTCCTCAGAAATAATGATCAGGGGACGGCCAGTCTGTGCAGATTTTTCAAGAATAGGAAGAAGCTCCTTCATGTTGCTGATCTTCTTGTCATAAATAAGAATCAGCGGATCTTCGAGCTCAGCATCCATTGTTTCAGGATTGGTCACAAAGTAAGGTGAAAGGTAGCCACGGTCAAACTGCATACCTTCAACAACCTTAAGCTCGGTGTCCATACCTTTTGCTTCTTCAACAGTGATAACACCGTCTTTACCGACCTTGTCCATCGCTTCGGCAATCAATTCACCGATTTCAGGATCGTTGTTGGCGGAAATTGTACCAACCTGAGCGATCTCCTTTTTACCGGTGATATTACGGCTGATGTTTCTCAGCTCCTGAACCACCTCTTTTACAGCGCGGTCAATACCTCTTTTCAGGTCAATCGGACGAGCACCTGCAGTAACGTTTTTCAGACCTTCACGATAGATAGCCTGAGCAAGAACAGTCGCTGTGGTTGTACCGTCACCGGCGACATCGCTGGTTTTTGACGCTACTTCACGAACCATCTGAGCACCCATGTTCTCAAAAGGATCAGAAAGCTCTATCTCTTTTGCAACGGTTACACCGTCTTTTGTTGAGGTAGGAGCACCGAATTTTTTATCGATCAGTACATTACGTCCGGCAGGTCCGAGGGTAACTTTAACAGCGTTTGCCAATTTGTCAACGCCAACTTTAAGTTTGGCCCTGGCTTCAGCATCAAAAAGAATATCTTTAGCAGTCATTGTAACAGATTCCTCCTGTTAGTTTTTTTGAAAATTTTAGGAACGGATCAGCCGAGAATAGCAAAAATGTCAGACTCGCGCATGATGAGGTAATCCTCACCTTCCACACTGACTTCGGTGCCTGAATATTTGCCATACAGCACTTTCTGGCCTACTTTTACCTCAATTTGAAGCAGTTGGCCATTGTCAGCAATCTTGCCTGCTCCTACTGCGACGACTTCACCATACTGCGGTTTTTCTTTCCCGGTATCGGGAATATAAAGGCCGCCTTTGGTTTTTTCCTCTGCCGGTGCAGGTTTAACAATAACTCGATCAGCTAAGGGTTTCAAGTTCATTGTCTTCTCTTGTTTGGGTTTTAGATTAATAGTAAAATACTATTGACTTGTAAATTGATTTGTCCCGCTTTTAGCACTCAAGCACTTCGAGTGCTAAAATGAACACCTAATAATAAAAAAAATATTGTTCCTTCCAAAAGTTTCTTTACTTCAAGGAACTACATTTACACTCTATCAAAGGATATGCCTATGCCATCAGAAGCAAATAAAACAATAGATGACGCACTCTATTACATTATCGGTAAAGTCACAATGGAAAAGCTGACAAGCAGCCTTTCAAAGATGCAGGATGACACGGCTACAGCCGAAGACCGGCAGCTCGCTGCTTTGCTGCAGGAAATCGCCGCACTTGCCAAAAACCGCATGTCGGTAGCGGCAAACGAAACCGAATTCAGTAAAGGAAACCCTGTCTGGGTGGAGCGCACAGCTCAGTCGCACTTTCCGCATATCCGGCTGCACGGCGGCGCACTTGAAGATGATCCGACTAACGGTTGAGCAAAGAACAGCCTGTTCAACGTTCAAGGGATGGTTTCAGATAGCGGCCTGTGAGAGAGTGATCCATTGCCGCAATCTCTTCAGGAGTCCCTTCTGCAACAATACTGCCACCTTTATCACCTGCACCAGGCCCAAGATCGATAACCCAGTCAGCCTGCGTGATGATATCCGGATTGTGTTCAATAATGACCAGAGTGTTCTTCTGCTCAAGGAGTTTTTCAAAACAGAGGATCAGCTTGTTGATATCCTCGAAATGAAGACCCGTTGTAGGCTCATCAAAAATAAAGAGCGTATGATCCACATCGGCTCGAGCAATGAAACTGGCAAGTTTGAGGCGCTGAGCCTCCCCTCCCGAAAGAGTACTTGAGGACTGGCCTAACCTGATATAACCAAGCCCTACCTCGTCCAGTACCATCAGTTTTTTTGCAATCCCCTTCTCGCTACGGAAAAATACAATAGCCTCCTCAACGGTCATATCGAGCACCTCGGCAATGGAAAGCCCCTGGTACTTCACTTCAAGAGTATCGGGCTTGTAACGCAGCCCGTTGCAATCTTCGCACACCGCCTCGATATCTGCAAGAAACTGCATTTCAATGTGAACACTGCCCTCTCCGGCACAGCTTTCACAGCGACCCCCCGGAATGTTGAAAGAAAAATAGCCTGCCTTCAAGCCTCTTTGTTTTGCATCCTTAGTCTGCGAGAAAAGAGTACGGATATCATCGAATATCTTGAGGTAGGTTACAGGATTGCTTCGACTTGATTTTCCAATAGGTGACTGATCGACATGCTCAACTTTATCGACAAGCCATGTTCCTGAAATTGAACGATGAGTTCCTACCTTCTCCTTCAACCCGACTTTTTCCTTCAGAATCCCCTTGTTGAGAATATCGTTGACCAGGGTTGACTTGCCCGAACCACTCACACCGGTCACGCAGGTCATGACGCCGAGAGGAAAACGCACATCAATATTCTTGAGATTGTTCTGCATGGCGCCGGTAATTTCAATGCAGGAGGTGAAATCGGGCGTTCTGCGAACCGCGGGCACGGCAATCCGTTTTATGCCTTGAAGATACCGGGATGTAAGTGAGGTGCCGTGTTCCTTCATTGCCATGACTGAGCCATGAAAAACCACTTCACCGCCCATCCGCCCCGCATAAGGGCCAAGGTCGATGACTTCATCGGCGGCCTCTATAATTTCACGGTCATGTTCGACAACAACAACAGTGTTGCCAAGATCGCGCAACCGCCTGAGGAGTGTTATCAGGCGGGCCGAATCACTCTGGTGCAGGCCGATACTCGGTTCATCAAGGATATAGATTGCTCCGACAAGCGGAGAACCAAGGGAGGTGGAAAGATTGATGCGCTGAAATTCACCCCCGCTCAGTGTATGGGTCAATCGGTCAAGGGTAAGGTAATTCAACCCGACATCGAGCAGATAGCCAAGACGTTTTATAATCTCCTGCAAAATAACTTCAGCCACTTTGCGGTCGAACGGGGAAATATCAAGATTGCGGAAAAACTCTGAGGCATCAGCGATATTCATGCGGGAAACTTCGCCGATCGTGCAACCGGAAACCCGCACAAGCCTTGCATCGGGATTAAGACGGTTCCCCTCACAATCAGGACAGGTTGCATACCCGCGATAACGGCTTAAAAAGACCCTGTAGTGCATCTTGTAACCTGCATCCTTCTCTATTTCAGCAAAAAAAGGCCAGATACCCTTGTATCGATCATCAGGCAGTCCTTTCCAGATAATCTCCTTGTGGGCATAGGAGATTTTTTCATAGGGAACATCAAGGGGAATGCCGAGAGTTGGCGCAACAGCAAGAAGCTGACGGAGATTCCATCGGTATTTTTCAGAGTTCCAGCACGCAATAGCACCTTCTGCGAGGGAGAGTGACTTGTCGGGGACCACAGCATCTTCATCAATGCCGGCAATCCGGCCAAAACCCTGACAGGTGGTACATGCACCTATCGGCGAGTTGAATGCAAAAAGCTGGGGAGAAAGCTCCTGATATTCAATGCCATTCAATTCTAATCGGTCACTGAAAAGGTAGGTCTTTCCTCCAACCACCTTCAGTGCAGCATAGCCTCCGGATTCATTGAAAGAGCTTTCTGCGGCCTGAGAGATGCGGCTGAAAACTTTTTCATCGTGCTTCGCTACAAAACGGTCAACAAGAACAAGAAGAGAGGCTCGTTCGGATTTCGGCATCTCAAGCACCCGTGTACAGGCTTTCTCAGTGTTAAGATCAAGCACCTCGTCACCCGAAACGACTCTGAAAAAACCTTTTTTCAGAAGATTTGCTATTTCATCCTGAACAGAACAACTATGGTGCCCGGCATCCTGATGGGCGGGGAAAAGAAATCCTACATAAAACTTTGTTCCCTCATCAAAAAAACCGGCCTGCAGGCTCACATCATCCGGAGTATGCTTCAGAACAAGTTCGTTGCTATCGCGAGAGTATATTTTGCCAATCCTGGCATAAAGCAGGCGGAGATAGTCATAAATTTCCGACACCGTGCCAACAGTGGAACGCGGGTTTTTAGGAATGGGTTTCTGCTCTATGGCAATTGCCGGAGCTATTCCTTCGACACTTTCAATATCGGGCCGCGGCATCCGCTCGAGAAACTGCCGAACATAGGCTGAAAGAGACTCCACATAGCGTCGGTGACCTTCGGCATAGAGGGTGTCGAACGCAAGGCTTGATTTGCCTGAGCCGCTGACGCCAGTAAGTACCACAAAACGATTGCGGGGAATACAAACCGAGATATTGGCAAGATTATGAGTATTGATGCCTTTGAGGACAATATCAGGCAGACTCGTTTCAGCGACTGCTGAATTGTTGAGTCTATGAGTGGTCATGATTGAAAATAATGTTGAGCATTAATGATTGGCCGGGGAAACATCAAAGAGGAGTACCTCAACCCGGGAGGTAATAAACGCAGAACAAACTGAAGGAAAAAACCTTTTCTCGTCTCTCTTTGTTCATTTGACTATCTGATGCAGCAGACCTTGAATGGTAGTCTCCTCTAAAAGATTCTGAATTTTCAGCTGCAGTTTGTTCATATAGCTGCGATGGTTGCATGAGGAAAATATTTCACAGCTGGCGGCATCCACTCCACAATGGACAATATGAGGCTTTCCTTCGATGGCAACGGCAATGTCGGCTATTGTTATTTCGGCTATCGGCAAACCGAGCATGTAACCGCCTTTTACTCCCTGCACTGAGGTCGCTATACCGGCCCGCTTGAGACTCTGCATGGCCTTTGAAAGAAACTCCTGGGAAAATCCGATATCCTCTGCCATTTCCTTGACCGTAACCACCCTGTCCTGCCCCTTGGTTGCCAGGTAGGTAACAGCATGAAGTCCATATTCAAATTTTCTGGAAACCTGAAGCATATGACAAGTATTGTGGTAAATAGGATTAATTTAACCCTATTACCACTGTGAAACAATACCTTTTATATTGCCACGTAACGGATATATTCTTTTATAAGTTTTTGTCCCAGTAACATTTTACAGACTTTTGTCATGAGCAGTGCTGTCAAAGATCAATACTTTTTGTGGCAATTTTCACCTGAAGATGAAGCGAAAATAAGATATCAGGAGTTCGGCACCGATCACCCTGAAAAAACCCCGCTTCTTTTTATTCATGGTTACGGCGGCATGCTGGAGCACTGGAACCTGAATATTCCCGCTTTTGCTCATGAGCATAAAATTTATGCCCTCGACCTTGTTGGTTTCGGAAAATCACAGAAACCAAATGTCCGTTACAGCCTTGAACTGTTTGCCTCACAGATTGAAGCATTTCTCTATCTGAAAAAACTGGATAAGGTCATTATTATCGGCCACTCCATGGGGGCTGCGAGCGGCATCCTCTTTGCCCACCATAAGCCTGAGAAAGTAAAAGCCCTCATCCTTGCAAACCCTTCCGGCCTTTTTGGCGACACCATGGAGGGTATGACCAGCTTTTTCTTCGGAATTATAGGTTCACCGTTGATCGGCGAGGTTCTGTTCACCGCTTTTGCAAACCAGATGGGAGTAAGCCAGAGTCTTATACCTACATACTTTAATCAACAAAAGGTTGATGCTAAACTTATCAATCAATTCACCCTTCCGCTTCAGGACAAAGGAGCCCAATGGTCGTACCTCTCTCCTTCGAAAAGACCTCTTGATTTCAGGCTCGATCAGCTCCCGAAACCATGCAATTACACCGGGCCGGCATATCTTGTCTGGGGTGCAGAGGATACAGCACTCCCTCCACATAAAATCATACCTGAATTTCAGCAGCTTCTGCCACAGGCAGGTGCCTTTATCATTCCGAAAGCAGCACACTGCATACACCACGATGCGCATGAAGCGTTTAACAAACGGCTGAAAAAGATACTTGACCTGATTGACAAAACTGCCTGATCACTAATAGGCAGTACCCTGTACCGTTCGGATGTTGAAATCGCTCCATGGGGCTTTCAAACCTATCTGGACAGCATAGCTCTTGAACAGCCCGAATGGAATGCACTGAAAACTCACCTGCCAGCAATGCAGATCGCGATTGACCTGGAGCATTGGAAAAACAAACTCCCTGTTTTGAAGATCATACCCTGTATTCAACACTATCTGCCACTCTTTTGATAATGACTCCATTAACGACGCATTTAGAAGAGTGGATGTCACCGGCACAAGAGGGTTGCTTTTATCAGACTGCAGAAAGAGTGAAAACTGAAGCTGCCAGGGCTGACTGTAATTTATGGTTCTGAAATATTCCGTATTGAAGCGATCGAGAAATATGGATTGTGCAGTATTCGGCACATACAAAGGGGCCGTGGTTGTGAGTAAAGGAAACGCTGAAGAAGAAGCATCGCTACTGCCCTGAATACTCAGGCTCATATTGAGAAACCCCTTGATAAAGCGAAATAATCCATTGCCATCATCAGTGTTGAGACGGTTAATTCTCTCTCCCGTCAATGCATTATAACTGTAGATATCATACATCGAACCTGCGGTAAAGAGAAGACCCGGCGACAATACATTGCTCGATGCAGTAAGGGTCAATGGCGCCAGATGAATGGCGTCGGCATTAAAATTATATGACGTTGAGGCATTTAGAGAAAGGAGCTGCACTGTAGGGTCAGCGGCAAGGGAGCCATCTTCGACGGAGGAACCTGAACCCCTTACTTTGCCCTGAATCAGATTTTTGAGAGATATACCGACTGTACTTTGACCTTCAGGAAGACCGGCGTAAGTCGTATTGTTAAGCCTTACAAAAAGCTGAGGATCGGTCCAGTCATAAACATTTCCATAGTAGTTGTAGGCGCTGCCTGAAAAAGATGGATTCCACAAGTAGCTGATGGTGGGCATAAAGGTATGGCGCACTGCCTTGAGCCCAAAAAGAGAATCGAGGAGTCCTGTTTCAAGGGTACCGTAAAGCCTTGTGCCTGCGTCGACAGCAAAAACGGTTGTTGATACGTCATGGTTCGCAACGTCTGAAGAAATTGAGTGAATAAAGGTCAGACTGGGGTTGACATTGAAATAATGAAACAGGGTGGATTGCATGCGCAGAGGAAACACAACACTTGTACCACTGTAGGCATAATTATAAAGGCCGGATACAGGTTTTGAAGCCTGGAGGCTGACCCCTTCTGTAACGAGGGCCTTGCTGCCTTCGGAAAATTCATGGTAATACCCCAACTCAATATTGGCATTTGCAGCATACCCGGTAGACGTTGAAGCGTTTACAGCGCTTGACGACCCGCTTAAGGAAGCTGCGGTCGATAGCGAAACATCTGATCTCCAGTCATCCGCGGAAGAGCCGGAACGAAAGGGATACAAGCGGTTCTGGTAGAATGATGCGTCGAGGGTCTGGACAGCATCAAGAGTGATCAGGTTTTCGGTACGATTCCAGGTGATGGCCGCAATACTGTTCTCATCATTGAAGGTTTTTGCCAGTGCCGCACGTGCATTCGATTGCTGGGTCACCGCAGTAATGGAATTCATTGAATTCAGATCGTAGCCCTGCGGGGGACCCTGGAGCTGAATGTTGACATCAAGCCGGGTTGTGGAATCAAAAACCTGGTTATGGATATATTTCGCGTTCCAATCAGTGTACCGCGGATAACTTTTATACTCTCCTGAAATCTCCCCTGAAACAACAGCACCCTGTTGGTAGCGAAATCTTTCACCGAGGCGCCAGCTTCCATTTAACGATATGTCGCCATCAGACCTGAGGTCCATATAATCGTTGATGGCCCAGAAATACCCGAGATTCGACAAATAGTAACCCGCATCGCTGTTATTGCCGATACGAGGCATCAAAAAACCTGATGATCGACCGTCCTTTAACGGAAAAACCATATACGGCAGGGCAAGAATAGGTATGACCGGGAGATGCCTGGAAAAAATCTCAGGCCGGATATACATGATGAGTGGCTTTGCAATAATCCGCTGATCAGGAATAATGGTCATGTGAGAGGAGGAAAACCAGTAATGAGGAGAAAGCTCATCGCACGTCGTGAACGTGCCATCCTGAATGTTCATCTCACCATCTTCACGCCTTGTTACATGCTCTCCCTGAAAAAAGACATTATTGGAAGAGGATATAACATTCGTTGTCTCTCCCCTTTTCGTTTTAAAGTTATAGGTCATTGTTTCAGCATTGAAACTCCCCTGCCGGTCTGTGAAAACAGCTGGCTCTGCAACCGTTTTCGATGTATCGGCATTACCGTATGCACGAAACAGAGAGGTATCGAGGTCAATAACAATTTTCGGGGCTTTTACATTGCTCTCTTTATTGTCGATGCGGGCTTTCCCCCACAACTCCATGTTGCGGCTGTCGAGATTGTATATAACCGAATCCTTTGCCGTGTAGAGGATAGTGCTTGTGAGAGTTCCCTGAGCGGAAAGCGAATCGAGCGGTACGGTTTGTTTTTTAGAAACACCTGTTTTCTGCTTTGCTTTCTGTTCAGCAGCATACCCAATCCCACCAAAAAAAAGAGGTAGTGCCAGAACAACGAGGCAGAAAATTGTCCCGATAAAAGTGTGTCGTTTTTGAAACATCAGGGCAGCATCGCTCAGATAAAATATTTTGATGGTCAGGGATAAGAGTGCTGTTAAAAATATAGAACAAAAAGGAAAACAGATACTTAACAACATTTTTTATCAGTTAAGCAGAATACCACTAAAAGTATAAAACCATCAGCAAAAAGCACTGGCCTTTATTACTAGAGCAAGTGAATAGTGGGCAGTGGGCAGTGAAAACTGGGGGAATAGGGCTTATAGGGCCTATGGGACTTATGGGAGTTATAGGCTTTGATTATTTGGCTGTATTGGGAAGGAAGAAAAGATAGATCCCTCACGGGAGTTCGGGATGACTGGGGGCAGTGTGAATCAGTTGGCAGTCGGCAGTTGGCAGTGGGCGGTGGGAGTTTGGCTTTATTGTAATCTTGCGGATGGATGAAACTGTATTGGTGGAAAAACTTATATTTGCGGGAAGGATGGGTTTTTGGTAATGCCGGAAGGGCAGGAACCATTCTGTTGATAATTCTTTAACTTTTAGTCGTTCCATGGTGCCGACAGTCTATTCCGCTCCCGATTCCGCCGGTCATTTCGGCATTTTCGGCGGCAAGTTCATCCCTGAAACCCTTGTAAAAAATGCTGCCGATCTGGAATTGGAGTATCTCAAGGCGAAAAACGATCCGACCTTTCAGTCGACACTGGACCACCTTCTTCGAGATTATGTAGGCAGGCCGACACCGCTCTATCATGCCGAACGGCTCAGCAGGACACTTAAGGGGGCACAAATCTATCTTAAGCGTGAAGATCTCTGCCATACCGGAGCACATAAAATCAATAATGCACTCGGTCAGGTTCTGCTTGCCCGTCGCATGGGCAAAAAAAGGGTGATTGCCGAAACCGGAGCGGGACAGCACGGAGTAGCTACCGCAACGGTATGCGCTCTTTTTGATCTTGAATGCATCGTTTATATGGGGGAGGAGGATATCCGGCGGCAGGCACCGAACGTGGCAAGAATGAAACTTCTCGGAGCGGAAGTCCGTGCAGTCGGCAGTGGTTCTAAAACCTTGAAAGATGCGACAAGCGAAGCTATCCGCGACTGGATGAATAACCCTGAAGAGACCTTTTACATTATCGGCTCGGTTGTGGGCATGCATCCCTATCCGATGATTGTACGAGATTTTCAGGCCATTATAGGAAAAGAAACCCGATCACAGATTATAGATCAGGCCGGCAGACTTCCCGATGTTATCACAGCATGCGTTGGAGGAGGGAGCAATGCAATCGGCATGTTTTATGAATTTTTAAAAGATGCAGGAGAAATAGAGCTTGTCGGGGTTGAAGCGGCCGGCGAAGGTCTTATGGCCAGACACGCGGCATCGATGACTCTTGGAACACCCGGAGTGCTCCATGGTGCCATGACAAAACTTCTGCAGAATGAGGACGGACAGGTACAGGAAGCACACTCTATCTCCGCCGGTCTCGATTATCCCGGAGTAGGCCCTGAACACTGCTATCTGCAGGAACTCGGACTGGTAACCTACACATCCGTCACCGACATCGAGGCACTCTCGGCCCTTAAGAGGCTTGCTGAAACCGAAGGCATTATCTGCGCGCTTGAATCGGCCCATGCCATACACTACGCGATCACCAGGGCACCTGAAATGAAGAGTGATGCCGTGCTTGTTGTTAATCTTTCAGGCCGGGGCGACAAGGACATGGAGACGATTATGAAGGAAATAAAGTGCTGAGACGTGAGTGCTGAGGGCCGAGTTAAGAAAGAAGGACTTGGGCAGAAAGGAAAAATAGGGTTCGCTGCGTTTGGGGAAAAGATTGTCAAGAAAAAGAAGAGCGGGAGTTGCACAAAAATAAAATA